>Ga0209805_1002725_pt1 | contig 10260 bp, 9 predicted proteins | sample GraSoiAngelo_148_FD_185905 | JGI IMG/M metagenome (GOLD analysis project Ga0209805, IMG submission 185905) | Grasslands soil microbial communities from the Angelo Coastal Reserve, California, USA - 14_1009_09_20cm (SPAdes) (version 2) | ecosystem: Environmental > Terrestrial > Soil > Grasslands ... | reverse complement strand
GGATCCATGATGAGCAGGATGCGCATCTAGCCGACGGCTTCCCGTACCGCCTGGAGCAACGCGCCCCGGTCTTCAGGATGTTCCCAGTGCCAGCGCCGCTCCGCCGCCGCCCGCGCCGCGTTGGCGGCGACGCAGCGCGCACGCGGATCGTCGGCGTAGCGCCGCACGATCCGCGCCAGGGCGTCGATGCTCGCGTTTTCATACACCTCGGCGGCCTGGCCGAGATCCGCCGCGAGGCGGGACTGCGCGGGCGTCGCCGTCATCAGCACCGGAACGCCGGCCGCGAGGTACGTGAAGATCTTGTTGCCCAGACAGAGGCGATGGTTGAGCACCTCGCCATCCTCGACGGAGACACCGAAGTGGTAACCCTGCGCAAGCGCGATCATCCGATCGGGGGGCGCCGGATCGTGCAACACCAGCTCGAGCAGCGGCGCGGACGATTGCGCCAGGGCCGCCAGCTGCGCGGCATATGTGCGAAGCGGACGCGCGCGAAGATGCAGCTCCGCGCGAACGTTCGCGAGGCCGATGCCCCTGACGAGATCGTCGAGCCCGCGGCCCGGGCCGAGTGTCTGGCTGAACCAGTACATCTTCAGCGGACCGTCGGGCACTGACGGCGGATGAAGATTCAGCGGGAACGTGTTGTGAATGGCTCGGGGCCGCACGCCGTACTTCGCCGCGTACGCCTCGGCGATCATCGGACTGCCCGCGGTGAGAAAGGCGGCGTGGGGAAGCACATGCGCCTCGATGCGCTCCGCCAGCCTGTGCGCCAGCACGCTTCCGGCACCGCTCTGCTCTGCGGAGTGAAAGTCCTCGAGATCGAGTGCGAAGCGGGCGCCGAGTCGATGCGCGCCGGCAGCAACGGCCGCGAGGGCGCCGGTCGTGCCGCCATAAACCAGGTCCGCCGGTTCCGCGGCGATGGCAGCGACCAGCTCGTCGTGGACGCGGCTATACCCTCTAATGGCGATGCCCAGCGGCGCGCGAGCTGGACCGACCGCCATCGCGACCGCCTGCGCCGAGCGCAACCGCGCTCCCGTCGCCAGCTGCCGTAGCCGCGCGCTCGTTCGATCGTAGTCAACGACGCGCCACGGCCACGAGCGGCGGTCGCGCGCGCGCTGGTCCGCCTCCCACGCCCATGCCACATGGCGCGTGCTGATGACGCGAACCTGGTAGCCCGCCTCGTCCAGTGCGTCAGCGGCCTTCAGCATCCGCGGACACGTGGAGAGGTGACCCGCGGTGACAACGCAGATTCTCGCGCTCATATGGTCGTCCCCGTGGCGTGCCAGGAGTGCACGAGGCGATGCGCAAGCTCGGCGTCGTCGACGCTGCCGAGCATCACAAAACGCGGAATCTGGAATGGATCGACTTCGCCCGGCACAAACGACGGATTGGTCGTGAATGCCAGATCGAAACCGGCGGCCTCGATGACGCGCGGGGTCTCAGGCTGGTAGTGCTCGGCGACGCGTCCGAACGGGTAAGCGAAGCTGCGGATCGGTTTCCCGATGGCTTCCTGAAGCGCCGTTCGGCAACCGCTGATTTCTTCCCGCTGCTCGTCGATCGGCGCGAATCGCAGCACGGGATGACGCATCGTATGCCCGCCAATCTCGACGAGGGGGCTCGCCGCAAGCCGGCGCAGCTCGGTTGGCGTCATCGGCCGATGTGCGTCTGTCTCGGCTGCGCGCGTCGCGATTGCGTCCCGCAGCGCTCGCCATTCGGCATACGGCATCGACATCGCGTGGGTGACGGCCTGTTCGCCGCTGCGCCGCCAGAGGGTGTCGAACCAGAAATGCCGTCCGGTCAGCACCGGCTCGGAGCAGACGAAGACCGCGGCGGGAATGCCGTGGCGCTCGAGCGACGGCAGCGCACGCTCGAGCACGCTTCGATACCCATCGTCGAAGGTGACGATCACGGGCCGGGCAGGCAGTGATCGCCGCCCCTCGCGCGATGCTCGAAGATCGTCGAGCGATATGGGATGGCACTCGTCCGCGATGAACCGGCAGTGGCGGCTGAACGTCTCCTCGTCGACGTGCAGATCGTTGAAAGGCGGCGCTGGTTCACCAGCACCGCGGATGCCGTGATAACAGAGGATCGCCACGCCGGGGAATGCAAGCTGCGAGAGCCGGCGGTGGTAGTAGCCGACATTGAACAGCGTCTGCTTGACGGCGCGGCGCACGGTGTCGAGGACCGGTTCCGGCGATGAGCGGAACGCCATCAGTTCGGCACCCGGCATTCAATCGTGACCATCACGGGATAGCGCGGATCGGTCAGCTCGAGCTCCTGCGCGGTCAACTCCTCGACCGCGATGCCGTGCATCGCCGCCAGCGCCGCCAGACAGTTGCCGTGCGTGGCGATGGAGACGTCGCAGTCGGGCCAGACGCGCCCGGCGATCACGCGCCAGCCCTCGGCGCTCGCCAGCCAGTACTCGGTGACATCGGGCGTCAACGGAACAAACCCGGGTGCGGTCACGAGAATCACTCCGCCGGGCCGAACGACGCGGCGCGCGTGCCCAAGGGCGGCATCGAGATCCCGCACGCAGCACACCGTGTTTGGCAGCAGAAAACAGTCGTACTGACCCGTTGGCACGATGTCCGCGCGGGCGAGGTCGCAGCAGTAGGTGGGGTTGAACGCGGGGTTGATATCCAGCGTGTCTGCCTTCGCGACATCCATGCCGTAGCGTCGGATGTGGTCCGTCGTTTGGATTTCCAGCACGCGGCCGGTAATCAAGGCTCGCCGCGCGCTCAGAAAGCGGTCGACATAGAAGCGATCGATCGGCGTGCCGCGCTCGAATCCGTATGATGGCGAAATTGGCGAGGTGCGGCGAAGATTTCCCCAGACCGGACGCTCGAGGCCGTGTGTCACCGTTCGCGCCCACGTCGTCCACTTCGGACCGAGGAGCGTTTTGATCGCTCTGGCGCCAATCATGCCGCGTACATTGCGAGATAGTCGCTCGTCACGTCATCCATCGTGCGGACCTGCGGAAGGCGCGTACGCCAGTGGTTGACGAGATCGGGGTTGGCCGCGAGCTGCCGAAGCGTCGCGGCGAGCGCCTTCGGCTCACCGACTGGATAGAGCGCGCCGTTCACGCGGTCGCGAATCAGCTCGGACAACGCCGGAATGTCGCTGCCGATCACGGGGACGCCGGCGGCGTGTGCTTCGAGCGCGATAGTGGGACCGCCTTCGACGACGCGAGAGGGACAGCAGATGACGTCCACGCGGCGCAGCACGGCTTCCACACCCGCTGCGTCGAGCTCGCCGCCGAAGCGCACCCACGCGTCCGGCCCGACGATCGCTTTGATCCGATCGACCACGGCGAGCTCGGCCTTATTCTGCACGGGGCCGTGAAACTCGAATCGGATCGATGCGGAACGCGGAATCATGGAAATGGCACGGGCGAAATCGGTCACGCCTTTTATCGCGTCGAAGCGGCCAACGTAGGCGACCGTCAACGGTTCCGTCGAACGGCGTTTCGGTGCGGCCGTCGGAAAGCGGACGCCAAGGCGGTTGAGGATCACCTTCTCCGGCGGGGCTCCGTTGGCGATCACCACGTGACGCGCCCAGTCGCTGAGGACAACGAACCGATCGACCAGGTCGAGCATCTCGCGCTGTGCTGACTGGTTGTAGGTAATGAGGTCCGTCATGCCGATCATCGTGCCCACTCGTCCCGGGATACGCCGGCCGACCGCGCCGATCGACGGCGGAACCATGGCGGCGGCGACGGCAAACGGCCGGGCCACGCCGCGATGCTCGAGCTGACACGCGGCGCACTTCATCGGACGGGCGAGGCCGTCGCACAGCGAGGCACCCCAACGCATCATCGTGCCGCGTTGACAGGTGAAGCCAAGGCTCGCAGCGTGCGTTGTGGCAATCACGCGGGCGCCCGTCGCCTTCGCCGCGCGCAACTCGGCGAGCCCGAGACCGGTCACAAACGTGTGCATGTGCACGACGTCGGGGCGCGCGCGCTGCAGCCAGGCGTGAAACAGCTCCGCGCCGCGAACCACCACGCGCCCCTGCGCCTCCTCGCGCGTCACGCGCGACGGAATCGGGTAGCGGTAGACGCGGCAACCGTCTTCCTCGTAGGTCCGCTCCCGGTGACCGGTGGCCTCGGGCGCGGCGATGAGCACATCGTGCCCACAGGCGCGCAGCCGCTTCGCGAGCTCGGAGACGTAGACCTCGGTACCGCCGGTGGATGTGGGTAGATACCAACCCACCGCTTGAACGATGCGCATCGGTCGTGCTGGCCGTGTCAGACCGGCTTGCCTTTCGCGCGCCTGATCATCGTCCGCACGGTTCGGACGGCCGCGTTCGGGATCCACGGCTGGTCGAGGCGGCTGCCGTAGGGAAGCGCCACGTTCGCGGGTCTCGGACGCTTGAGTTCACGGTAGCGCGCAAACAGCGCCTGATAGGCGTCCGTACACGCGCGAATATCGCGGTGGGTCGCGACCCAGCGCGACGCGGCAGCCCCCATGACCTCGAGTTTTCCGCGATTCCGGTCGAGCGCGGCGATGGCATCGGCAAACGCGGCATGGTCCCCGACCGGCGGCATCAGACCGGTCTCGCCATCGACGAGGATCTCCGCGACGCCGCTGTCGATGCGGCTCACGACGGGCACAAGGCCGACGCTCATCGCTTCGAGCACCGCCACGGGAACACCTTCCCACCGCGTCGGCAGCACGAACACATCGTGGTTCGATGCGATCGCCAGCACCTCCGCGGCGGACTTGACCCCGAGAAACGTCACGCGAGGGCTGCTCCAGGCGTCGCGAAGCTTCTGCTCGTCGGGTCCTCCTCCGACAAGCGTCCACGACACATCGATACCGCGCTCCTGCAAGGCGTTGTCGATCAGCGGCAGATCGAGAATGCCTTTCTGTGCGTGTGAAAACCGTCCGGCGAAAAGCAACCGCAATCTGCCCGGGGCAGGCGTTCGGCGCCGCGGCGGCTGTGGAAGCCCGTACGGCAGATAGTGGATGTCGGCAGCGCGATGCGGCAGGCGCTCCTTCAGCCTGCGCTCGAGTGTCCGGCCGATGGCAACAAACGCGTCGATGACCTGTTCATGGCGCGCGGCGAGGTCGTAGTAATAATCCGTGTCGCCGTGCAGGACCTGGATCACCGTGCGACCGCAGTCGAACGCCGACGCCAGAGCCAACTCCAGCAGATCGTTGGCAATCAACACACCCTCGCCCGCTGGAATGACGCCGCGCAGGCGCCGCAGGACGGCGTGGAGATTCTCGACCGGCGCCCGGTACTCGAAGATCGTCTCGTAATCCGCGTTGAAGTGCCCGCTGAACCGCGTGTCTGTCACGAGCGCGCTGACCGTGCGAACGACGCCATAGGAGAACGCGTCGGGCCGTCGATGGCGAAACAGCATGCCGCCGAGCGTATCCGGGACGACGCAGACGACGCTCGGCGACGTCAGCGGCGCCATGCGCGTACCTGTATCGCCCAGACGGGCGCGGCGTGGGGAAATGGCGATGGAATCTGCGGAGGCCGCCACGGCAGCGACACGAGGCTCTTGACGTCGAAGACGAATCCCGCATCGGAGAGCAGCTGGAACACCGGTCCGGTTTGCCGGTGCGCGGGATCGAATTCATGAAGATCGATCGAAATGTTGCGCACGTGGTGCAGCCGGTCGCGGCAATCCTCGAGCACCATCAACTCGGCGCCCTCGATGTCGAGCTTGAGCAGATCGATCCTCTCGGTGAGCCAGTCGCGCAGCCGGACCGCCGGCACCGACACGCGCGTTCCCGTGACGGCGGGTTCCAGCGACGCAATGGCGCCGGAATCGGACCCCTCCATGATGAATTCGACCGTCCCCGACGAGGTCCACGCGGCGGCGCTTTGGACGTCGGCATCTCGCGCGCCGTTGACGTCGAAATTCCGGCGGCAGATCGCCGCCAGCTTCGGGTCGGCCTCGAAGGCCGTGATGCGCGCGCCGGGATAGCGTCGTTTGAAGAAGAGCGAAGCGATGCCGACGTTGGCTCCGCAATCGAGGATGCGCGGGGCAGGTTCGCTGGTCTCGAACGTCAACGAGTCGCGCAGGAAGATCTCTTCCCACTGTGGCCAGACGGAGCCCGCGTCGGCGTACTCGATCCGGTACGGCGGCACCTCGATCGTTCCCGCCGTGTAGCGCGGCCTTCGCCGGAATTCGCGCTCGAGCCGCTGCACCATCGCCTGCTCGGGCGTCGGCCACAGCTCGCGCCGTATGCCGCGCGCCACGCGCCGTGCGTGCTGCCTGAGTGTCGGCATGCTACCCGCGCTCCACGGCCTGGGGGCGCGCCGGACGGCGCGCGTTGACGATCTCGGGACGATGGAGCGTCACTTCTTCTGCTCCATCGAGCAGCGCATCAATCACCTCGACGCCCTGGGCGAGGCTGTGGTCCTGGTTCGCAACCTCGTACTTCCATGCGCCAAACCGTCCGCGGCTGTACACGCCGCGCCGCTCGAGCGCGGGCAGCAGCACGTTGAGTCGCGTTCGAGCGACGGGATCGGGTAGCCGTGGCCGAAGCGCTGATGCCACGTATGGTGCACCTGCGCACGCGAGTCGATCAGCTGTGTCGCCACGAGGCCGTCGATCGTTCCCGCGATCACGGCGGCGACATCGCGCGGCTTCTCCGGCGCTTCCGACACTTCCGCGATGAGCGACCACTGGCGCGAGCTGTCGGGGACGTTGGCCGGCGAATACTGCGAGAAATGCGTCAGGCGGTAGAACGGACAGCTGTCTTCCGGGTAGTACATCCACGACTTGCCGGCAATGGAGGCAGGCGCCTGGCCGTGGAGCCCCACGCCGACGATATGCGTCGATGAATGCCGGAGCCGCGACGCGTCCTCCCGATAGGCCGACGCCAGATCCGAACGCTCGACGAGCGCGTCCAACGGCATCGTCGAGATCAGGTGACGATAGGTCAGCGACGTGCCGTCAGCGAAGGTGACGCGGTGAGCGGCGGTGTCAACGCGCGCTGCCGGGTGCTGGAAGTGCATGCGCCGCGGCATGCGCCGCTCGACGAGCGCCGCCAGCCGCTTCCACACCGCGCCTGTGCCGCCTGTCTTCGGAAAACGGAACCGGCTGTTCGGCCCCCATGACACATCATCGTGCACGTCGCGGATGTTGCGGACGACGCGCGCGAGATCGGTGAGCGCGACACGATCACCAATCCACGTGCAGTTCATGTCCTCGGGCGGGCAGGCCCAGATCTTGGTGTTGTACGGACGCAGGAAGATGTCGCCGATGCCGCGGCCGAAGGTCTTGTCGATCCACTCGCCGAAGTTGGCGGCGGACCCGTCCGCGCGCGCGGCAGCGCTGATCAGTCCGCGCACGCAGGTCCACAGATCGTCTTCCGGCAAGCGGTGCAGATTCAGCTGGAACGGATAGGGGACGAAACGCTCCTTCAACCAGACCCAGGACTCGCGATCGTGGTAATACCAGCCGTCGACGCCCAGGAGCTCGTCCATCAGGTCTTCGAAGTAGTCGTAGTGCCCGTGCTGCACGTGGCAGCCGACGTCCCAGAGGAATCCGTGTTCGTCGACGATCGATCGCGCCAGGCCGCCAGGTGTATCGGTGGCTTCGACCAGCAGCCAGTCACGGTGGCCACGCTGCGCCAGACGCCACGCGGCGCCAAGACCGGTCGGCCCGGCGCCGAGAATCAGGAATTCGACGTCATGCATGTGATGCTTGCCTCGTCGTAGAGCGAGAGGTGCCGTGTGGCGTGGTGTTCCACCGTCAGGTGGGCGTCGTAGCAGGCGCGCGAGCGGCGCCCCAGCGCCCGGCGCCCGTCGGGACGCATCGCGAACATCGCCTCGATGCCGCGCGCAATCGCCGCGGGCTCGATCGAATCGATCATCACGCAGCCTGCGCCAAGCGTTTCGAACGTGCGGTTGCCGCCGGTCGCATGCAGCAGCAGCGGCAGACCTGCCTCGCTCGCCTCGATGATCGAGAGATCGAACAGGTTGAAGCGGTTGACGTTGATGAAGAAATCGACGGCGCGCAGCAGATCCGCGACATCGCTCACCGGCCCAAGCGCGCGCAGACGCTTGTGGCGCGGCACCGTGTCCTTCGGAGGACCAGCGACCGCGATCACACCCGGCATCGCCGCCGCATCCGACAGCAGCTCGACGGCTGCCATGAGCCGATCGAAGGCGCGATATGGAAGCGCCTGTCCGAGAAACAGGCCGATCGGCTGATCCAGCGGCAGCCCGAAGCGCTTTCTCAGCGCGCCGATGGATTCCGCCTTCGATCCGCCGGGCGCCGATGCGCCGGTGAGGCCGTACACCATGTTGCCCGCGGTGAGGAACCGCCGATCGATTCGCCCGAGCTCGTCGAGCGCATCGGGCGTCGCGATGAACACGCGGTCGACCGACCGCCACACCTCGAGCTCGCGGTCGACGTACCGCTGCACATCCGGGAACGCCAGCACGTCGCGCCACTCCTGCTCGGGCACGGCCCAGCACCAGATATGAAACAGCGCGAACGGCATCGGTGGATGGACGACCATCCACACCTGCTGATGCGGCCGGCGTGCGGCGAGCGCCATTGCCGCAGCGGGCAGTTCGTGCGCGATGAGAAGATCGGCATCGGCGGCCTCGTCGAGCAGCGGCGCCGCGTAGGCCTCCGCTTCGCGCCAGACGCCGTCGAGCGTTCGCGCAGTCTGGCCGTCTCGCTGCCGCATCGCGCCCAGATCCGGGCGGTAGTAGCGCGGCTTGCCGAACAGGACGCGCCGGAGGTGCCGCAACGGCGCCAGCATGCGCGCCGTCAGCGGCGGCGCCGGCGCCGCTTGCGGGACCGCGACCGGTGGCAGGCGGACGATATGCCCGCCCGTGCCGGTGCGGCTCAATCCGGCTTTCAGCTGCAGCAGCACGCCGGCGGGTCCGCCGGTGCGCGCCAGCGGCGGGCCAATGTGGGTGACGATCACGGATTTATCGGAGGTAGAGAATGAAGGAGTTGCAGAACGTGGAGTAGGGCTGGTACTGCACCGCGCCCCACTGCGGATGGGCCGCCAGGAACTCGCTCAACGCGCGCGCTTCACCTTTTTGGGGATGACCACGGTAATGGAACCAGTCGTCGAACAGGAGCATCGCGCCGTCCTGGAGAACCGGCGCCAGTGCCCAGAGCGCGTCCCGCGTCGACTCGTACAAATCGCAATCGAAATGCGCGAGCGCAACCTGCCGGTGGACAGCTGGAAACGCCGCGGGCAGCGTGTCGGCGAACGGACCCACGTGCAGCAGCGGCGCATCGAGACCGCACTCCTCGAACAGGCGCCGGGTGACATCGGGCGTCACTGCATCGCCCACGGTCAGCAGCGGATGCCACGCATGGTTCGACGCGCAATCGCCAGCCTGCCAGCGCGCGTGCGGTTCTTCGGATCCCGGCAGCCCGCGGAACGAATCGAATCCCGCGACGCGCCTGGTCATTTCCTTCGGATCGCAGCGGTGCGCCCTGGCGAGCAGCGCGAGGCTGATGCCGGTGAACACCCCGAACTCGACGATGTCGCCCGGAACGGCTTCGAAGTTGATGTATTCGGTCGCGCGGCAGAACGTATCCCAGCGCGCATCGCGCCTGGCCATCTCGCTGCCGATGTCCGGTGTGTCGTGTCCCGCGGCGCGGCGCGCACGCCGGATGGCTCGATCGACGAGCGTCACGACATCGCTCCCGCCGGTGTCTCGACGCGCGACGTGACCGACCACGCGCAGTCGACGTGCACGTAGCCCTTGCGCGTGGCCATGTCCGCATAAAGCGGCGAGCGCCCCGCGTCAACGGAAAACGACAGCGCCGGCTCTTGCAGATCGAGGACCGTCACCGTATTCCACAGGCAGAGCGCCAGATGAAAATCTCCGGCGAGCAGCGTGTTTGGAGGAATCGTCACGAGCGCTTCATAGTCGCCGGGACCGGACGGACATTCGAGACCCGCATCGACGTTGTTGGTGGTGAAGATCGGAACGCCGTCGCACGACAGCACGCCGATGCCGACGCGGGTGCCCGGCATACGATGCGGCAGCGTGAACCGCATCCGGCAGACAATCGGGTCGCTGCACACCGGATTCTCCAGGGGCCGTCCGGCGACATCTTCGAGGTCGGCGGACAGCACCTGCGCGTCGCCGGTGCGCGCGGCGGCGACAAACCCGCCTCGCGCTTCGCCTCCGAGGTAGGCGGCCACCGTCGAACGGACATCGCCGGCGCGAACGAGTGTGCCGTGCTGCAGCAGCAGCGCCGACGTGCAGAGTCGCTGAATGGCAGCCATGTTGTGCGAGACAAACAACACGGTGCGGCCGCTG
>Ga0209805_1002721_pt1 | contig 10266 bp, 10 predicted proteins | sample GraSoiAngelo_148_FD_185905 | JGI IMG/M metagenome (GOLD analysis project Ga0209805, IMG submission 185905) | Grasslands soil microbial communities from the Angelo Coastal Reserve, California, USA - 14_1009_09_20cm (SPAdes) (version 2) | ecosystem: Environmental > Terrestrial > Soil > Grasslands ... | reverse complement strand
CACGATGCTGTGCACGTTCATGCCGGCCAGGTAGTCCTCGGCGCCGGTCGTCGCGCCCGAGAAGTTGAGCAGGTCGAAGACCCCGCCCAGGTTGGCGAAGAACGGGTCGTCGCGCTGGCCGGCGAACACCTTCAACCCACCGGGAAGGGTGTACTCTGCCTTCTTGGCCAGCATGTGATAGTTCTGCGCGCTGCCGGTGGATCGGTCCCCCACCACGTCGGGTGGTGTGAGGAGATTGCTCCCGATTACAGCGCTGCTGCCAGTGTCGACGTTGGTCATGGTGACGCTGTAGGTCTGCGGCCGGTTCCAGTTGGTGTAGGTCTTCGTCGCGTTGTTGAAGCCGATCGGACCGGTGTTGTACAGGAAGGTCGAGGCGTCAACGGTGCTTGTGTGGAACTGGAACGTGAAGACCAGATGGTCTCTAGCGTCACCCCGGTTGTCGATGTGAATCTGGTAGGCGACGTCGTCCCCAAAGCGATAGAAGTTGGGGCCGCCTGCCGGGTTTTCGAACGGTACATAGTTGGCGACGATGACGGTCCGGTTCGGATCGTCCGGCGCCACGAAGGCGTACAGGTCGGTGTTGTCGGCGAGCGGATCCTCCGCGATCAGCGGAGCTTCCCGGTGGCTGGAGGCGCTCGCCGTGAGCGGGGCCACCATCAGGCCGGTTGCCGCGGCGGCAACGACGGCCAGCAGAACGCGTTTTCGCATGGTTGATGCTCCTTTGTGATGAAGTCGCGCTCGATCGCACGCCGGGAATCAATCCATAGGCTCCCTCCTCGGTTGATACCGGCTGTTACGGAGGACCCGGCTTCTCGGATCAGAGATCACCCAACTGATCCAGAGGGCCGATGCGACCGTATATAAGTGGGTACGGGATGATTGGGGAGCCGAGAGACCAGGACAGTCAAATGGCGGCCCAACTGAAACGTGGCGAGTCCACGGCGATCGAGTCGATCTACGACCGATACGGCCGCCTGGCCTTCGGCCTGGCTTTCCGCATCCTCAATGAGCGCGGAGCCGCCGAAGATGTCGTCCAGGACGCATTTGTTAGCGTCTGGCGCAACGCCGCCGGCTTCGATGCGCGCCGCGGTAGTCTGCGCAACTGGCTGCTATCGATCGTTCGGAACCGCGCTATCGATCGTCTGCGCGGAAGCGCGCGAGTTCGCAGCGAGGTCGATCTGGCGGATGCCGACCCACGAGCGGAGGTGCCGGACGTCTGGGAGGCGATTGCGCTGGACCTCGAGCGCAAGCAGATCCAGGAGGGCTTTCGCGACCTGCCCGATCCGCAGCGGCGGACGCTCGAGCTCGCCTACTTTGGTGGCTATACGCACGTGGAGATCGCCAGCCGGATGCAGGTACCACTGGGGACGGTGAAGAGCCGCATGCGGATCGGCCTGGAGAAGATGCGCACGTTCCTGACGGCCAGGGGCGTGATGGCATGACGGCCATGAACTGCGCCGAAGCCGAAGAGCTGCTCGGCGCCTACGCGCTCGAGGCGCTTACCGAGGAGGAGACCCGCCTGCTGGAAGAGCACCTGCGGACCTGCGCCGAGCACCGGGCCGCTGCGGCGGACTTACGGCGCACCAGCGCGTTACTGCCGCTGACGGTCGAGGAGGGCGATCCCTCTCCAGACCTGCGCGCCCGCATCCTCGAGGCTGTGAAGTCGGCTCCCGTGCAGCCGGTGGAGGCGGCGCGGTCGGCCCTTGAGCCGCGGGATACGACGGTTGTACCGATCCGACGGGTCCCGCGGCTATCTACCTGGGCTCGTCGATCATCCCGGCTTGCGGTCGCGGCGGCGGCGGCGCTTGCCGTGGGCGTCGCCGGATTGATCGGTTATCAGCTCGGCCACTCGAGCCCGGCGCAAGTGGCCTACACCTTCCAGGGTGATCCGACAGCGGCGCCGGGTGCGGAGGCGCGCCTGGTGTACTTCAAGGACCGCAAGCAGACGGTGGTCGCGGCTAGTGGGCTGCCTCGGCTCGCTTCAGGCCAGGTCTATGAGATGTGGCTTATCAAGAACGGTGTTCCCGTCGACAAGGGAGTCAGCTCGAGCGCGAGCGGTGACGTTGGGGTCCAACTTTCAGGCGATCTCTCCCAATTCCAGCAATTCGCGATTACGATCGAGCCGGGGGAGCAGCAGTTACCCACGTCGACCCCGATCCTGGTTGGGAACTTGAAGAGCTAGCGGCAAAAAAGAAGAAAGGCGCCCCGGAGGGCGCCCTCTCGAAGCCGAGCTTGTGAGCTAGGCCGCTCGGACGCGGTTCGCCCGCGGGCCCTTCTGGCTCTGCTCGATGTCGAAGCTGACGGCCTCGCCACCGCGCAGACTGTCGAAATTGAGCGTCGAATCCACGCCACTCTGGTGGAAGAAGTACTCCTTCCCATCATCGGCGGCGATGAACCCGAATCCGCGGTCCGAAACGATCTTCTTGACGGTGCCCTTTGGCATTACCGAACTCCTCCTCTCGAACACGACCCGTAACGCATCGGCCTGTTCGAGAGAGAAGAATACGGGCCGCACGCGAGACCGCCCGAAGGCCGGACGACCGGCGGTACTTTACCACAAACGGGCCCCAGGCCCCCGGCTGACCCCTAACGAGGCTCCGTCGCCAGGCGCAGGCCGAGCCCGACCAGAACCAGTCCGGTGGTTGCTTCCAGAGCTCGGCGCACCCGGTCGCGGCGCAGGAAGTCGCCGATCCGAGCCACGACGACCGCGTACAGGGTGAGCCAGGTGAGCGTGATGGTGCAGAAGATCAGGCCGAGCAGGAGCAGGCGCGCGAACGAGGCCGGGCCGCGGTCGACGAACTGCGGGAAGAGGCTCAGGAAGAAGACGACGATCTTGGGATTGCTGAGGTTGCTGATGAGACCCTGCCGGTAGGCGACGGTGCGTCGCAGCCGGGGCCCGGTGGGAGGGCTAATGGCATCGGTGGGGTGGTCGCGTCGCCGGATAGCACCGTACAGGGCCTGCAGGCCGAGGAAGATCAAGTACCCGGCCCCGACCAAGCGCACGGCAAGAAACAGTGGCTGGGAGGCGACCAACAGGGCGGCCAGTCCGGCGCTGCTGGCAACCGTCCAGGTGGCGAGCCCGCTGACGACCCCCGCGGCCGTGGCGATGCCGCCACCGCGCCCGCCGACCAACGTATTCCGAATGGTCAGGGCCGTGTCCTGACCCGGCGACAGGATGACGACAAGCGAAATCCCGAGGAAGGCGGCGAAGTTCATGCCCCCACCCTACCCTCCCCCGCAGGTGGGGGAGGGAATCTGATTGGTTTCAGCTCGGTGTCGTATGGGTACAGAGGGAGTGCACTCAGTGTGGGTGCGCTCGCCGTGGGCCCCGCTCGAACAGGCCTCGACAGCGCGAGGCAGTACGTTCGGGAAAGGAGGTTCACACCAAATGTCTGGAACCATCAAGAAGCTCGTCGCCGAGCGTGGATTTGGGTTCATCACTGCCGAAGACGGCAATGACTACTTCTTCCATCGCAGCGGCAGTGCCGACTTCGATCGGCTGGATACCGGGGTCAAGGTCAGTTTCGTAACCGAGCCCAGCCCCAAGGGTCCGCGCGCAACGAACGTTCAGGTTGCCTAACGTTCTGAGCTAGATCGGAAAGAGCCTCGCGCCTTCGGGCGCGGGGCTTTTGTTCAAATACGATGGCGTTGAACGGCTCCGCGCTGGCGGAAGGCGTATGGGGAGGGATTGCACTCAGTCTCGCCGTCATCCTGTTGGCCCTCTTGGGCCTGACGCCCTCGTTGAGGTGGATCCCTGAAGTCCCATTGATCGTCGCCGCCATCGCGGTGCCCGTCGCGGGTTACGCGCTGACCGGCTATCGGGCTGGACGGCGATCCGGCCGGATGGCGGCGGGTGCGCTCGCCGGCGCCGTCGCCGGCTGCATAAGCGGCGCGGTGGGCGGCATCGCCTACGTCCTGTTTGGCAAGTCGCTCCTCAACATCGTGGTCGGTCTGCTGCTGGGCGCAGTTGCTGGAGGCGTTATCGGCGCTGGGGGAGGAGTGCTCGCTCGGCGATAAAGCGACCCAATCCGGTTACCGAGTGGTCACCGGCGGGGCGAAAGGAACGGCTTCACACAATCGTCACACCGACGAGTTAGATCCATGATCGTTAACCGCCACGCCAAGCGTGACTTCGGGATCGCCTGCGCGGCAGCGGTCCTATTGACCGCCGCTTTCGGGATATGGATCGGCCTGCGATTCGACGGGATCCAGGTCACCGAGGCGGTCGACGATTTTGGGGAGGGAGCCGCCGCCCTGATCGCCGCCCTGGCCTGCGCGGCCGCGGCGTTCCGGCACAAGGGGCGGATGCGGGTCGCCTGGGCGTTGCTGGCCGGCGGCGCGGGCGCCTGGGCGATCGGGGAAGGCATCTGGTCGTACTTCGAGGTGATCCGCGGACAGCAGGTCCCCTTTCCCTCGCTGGCCGACGCCGGTTACCTGGCGGCGGTGCCCCTCGTGGTCGCCGGAATCGCCGTGTTCCCCGGACGCCATCGAACCGCGTCGAGGGCGGCGTTCTTGCTGGACGGTGCGATCATTGCCGGGGCCCTGCTCATCATCAGCTGGTCGACCCTGCTGGGCACGCTCTACCGTGCCGCTTCGACCGCAACCCTTTCAACAGTCCTCGGGCTGGCCTACCCGATCAGCGACATCGCGATCGCCGTGATGGCGCTACTGCTGGTCAGCCGAACCGCGCGATCCATCCGACTTCCGCTCCTACTGGTGGCGGCCGGTGTGTCCGCCAACCTGCTGTCGGACAGCGCCTTCGCCTACCTGACGACCACGCATGCCTATGGCCCCGCCCAACTGATCGACACCGGCTGGGTTGCGGGTTACCTGCTGATTGGGCTGGGCGCATTCTTTGCCACGCTGGTGCCGAAGTCCGCCCTCAAGGCGGACGATGAGCCGCCCGGTCGCTGGATTCTGGCACTTCCCTATCTGCCGGTGGCGATTGCCGCCGCCGTGACGGTGGCACTGAACACCAGCGGGTCGCCAGACATGTTCCTCTTCTGGGGAATGATGGGCGTTGCCGGCCTCGTCCTGGTGCGCCAGTTCATCGTGCTCTGGGACAACCTGTCACTGAACCAGAAACTGGAGGCGCAAGCGGCGGCGCTGCGCGACACCGAGACAAACTTCCGATCGCTGGTGCAGAACTCCGGAGACGTCGTTGTACTGGCCGATGCCTCGGGAACGATGCGATTCCTCAGCACCTCGATCGACCGCTTCTTCGCCTACAACCCGACCGAGCTGGTCGGTCAACCGTTCGTCGAACTTCTCCACCCTTCCGACCGCCCGACCTTTGAGGGCGGGGTGCAGAAGGCGCTGGCCGCATCGGCCCACCCGATCAGCGCGAGCTGTCGCGTTCGCCACAAGCTCGGCAGCTGGACGCATTGCGAGATCACGATCACGAACATGCTGCATCAGTCGACTCTGCAAGCCCTGGTCCTGAACATCCGCGACGTGACCGACCGCAAGGAGATGGAAGAGCGCCTGGCCCACGTGGCGGCGCATGACCCGGTGACCAGCCTGCCCAACCGGATCACCTTCCGTAATGAGGCGGAGGCGGCGCTGGAGCGGAGTCAGCCTGGACGCGGCATCGCGGTGCTGGCGTTGGACATCGATGACTTCAAGGTGGTCAACGACGCGCTTGGCCAGCGTGCCGGGGATGACCTGCTCGGCATGATCGGGGGGCGGCTGTCGAAGATCGTGCGGCCGGGCGATGTGGTGGCGCGGATCGGCGCCGACGAGTTCGCCGTCCTGATGACGATGGTCGCGCATGAGGACCAGCCTGTGCGGCTGGCGGAGCGGATCTTTGAACATTTTCGAGCGCCCTTCCGGGTGGAGGAGCGGGAGGTCGGCCTCCGGCTGAGTGCGGGGATCGCGGCCCAGACCAGGCCCGAAGACACGGCCGAGACGCTGATGCGGAATGCCGACATCGCCCTGAACGCGGCGAAGTCCGGTGGAAAAGGGCGCTGGGTGCAATATGCGCCCGAGCAACATGCCAGCGTCAGCGATCGCATGGAAATGGAAGTCGACCTGGCGCACGCCATCGAACGCCGGCAACTGGTGCTGCATTACCAGCCCGCGGTCCGGATCGCCGATGGCGCGATCCTCGGTTTTGAGGCATTCGTGCGCTGGAGCCATCCGCGCCGTGGGATGGTCTCGCCGGCCGACTTCATCCCACTGGCCGATGAGACCGGACTGATCGTGCCCTTGCAGCGATGGGTCGTCGGTCAGGCCTGCGCCGACGGGCGGCAGTGGCAGCTGGGCTACCCCGTTGCCTCGGGATTGACGATGAGTGTCAACGTCAGCCAGCGCGGGCTGGCTTACCCTGACCTGGTGGCCGACGTCACCCAGGCGTGTGCCGCCGCCGGCTTCGACCCGCTGCATCTCGTGCTCGAATTGACCCAGGGGGCCACCTTGAAAGGAAAAGAGACCATCGATCGTCTGATCGAGCTCCATCAGCGTGGCGTGAAGCTCGCGCTTGATGACTTCGGCGCCGACTCGGCGCCGCTGAGTGCGCTGCGCGACCTGCCCGTCGATATCGTCAAGCTGGACCATTCCTTCGTCGCCCGGATGACCAGCAGCCCGACGGACGCCACCGTGGCCCGCGCGGTTATCGACCTGGGAAATACGCTCGGCATGATGACGATGGCCGACGGGATCGAGCGCAAGGAGCAGCTGGCGGCGCTGGAGCGAATCGGATGCGCGGCCGGCCAGGGGTACTATCTCTCGCGGCCGCTGCCCGCCGCCGGGATCGAGCGGCTGCTCGCCGACTGCATTGAAGAGGGCGGGATGCTGCGGCTGGCGTCGTTCAAGCTGGAACGCACCGGGTAGCCTCCACCCTGACCCTCCCCTAAAGGGGAGGGACCGAGGTTGGGAAAATAGCGGCGCCCACATGATGCAGCGGCTGCGCGCTACCACCTGGTCCGCCCTGGCGGTGAGCATCGGATTCCTCCTCACCGAGGCAATCATGCTCAACGGCCGCATTCGCGACTACGACGAGGGCGTCTACTGGGAGACCTTCCGCGCGCTTGCCCGTGGTGAGCCGATGTTCAGCTCGGTGTTTGCCACGTCGCCACCCGGCTTCTTTTACGCGCTCCTGCCCTTCTACCTGGTGGTGCACTCGCTGGCCAGCCTGCGAGCCGGCGTGCTGCTGCTCTGCCTGGCCGGCCTGGCAGCGACCTATGTCCTGGGTCGGTTGCTCGCCGGCGACCTCGGCGGCCTGGTCGCCGTCCTGCTGGCCGTAACCAGTTCGGTGTACTGGCACGAATCCACCATCCTGCAGGCGGATGGCCCGTCTCTCGCCCTCAGCACCGTGGCGGTGGCGCTCGCAATGCTGGCGGTGCGAACCGAGGGACGGACCCGCAACGCACTGGCGGTCTTGACGGGCCTGGCGCTGATGTTTGCGGTGGGTACCAAGTTCTTTGGCGTTGTCGCGGCGGTGCCGATCGCGATCATCTTTTTCGGGGCGAGCCGCGGGCGGGGCCGGCTGGTGACCGCCGCGGTGTTGGGTGGCGCCCTCGGCTTGCTCGTTCTGCTGGTGCCGGTCATCGGTTCGCCGCAAGCCGCCTACAAGCAGCTGATCGTCAGCCATCTCCGGGCCGGAGAGCTGGCTCACTTCGGGATCGGGCGGAATCTCAGTTACATACTGATCCACCACAGTCTGCCGCTCGAGGCGCTGGGCCTTGGCGGTGCGCTGCTGGCGCTGCTCCGGCGCGACCGAGCGGTGGTCATGCCGCTGGCATGGGCGGTCGTGTCCATGATCGCGATCCTCGGCTACGAGCCGATCTTTCCCCATCACCTGGTGTTGCTGACGCCATCCCTGGCACTGCTGGGAGCCGTCGGGGTCGCGAACGCGCGGGGGATCGGCCGTCCCGCCTTCGTCACTGCGGCCGTCCTCGTACTGGGCACGGTGGCCGTCGGGGTTGCGGTCGATACTGGCGAAGCCGTGCGGACGCTTGCTCCGGACGTACACGACGCGGAAATGACCGCCGCGGTCCGGGCGCACGGACAGCCAAACGACTACTGGTTCAGTGACAATGCCTACGCTGTGGCGGCCGCCGACCGCGACATCCCGGGACCGGTGGTTGACACGTCGGGCCAGTTGACGATGGCCGGCCTGCTGACCATTGACGACCTGGAACGCACCCGCGTCCGCTACGACGTGAAGTGGGTGCTGGCCGATAACGGTCGCCTGGAACGGGTGCCAGGGTTCCACGCCTGGGTGCTCGCGCATTATCACCCGGTTCAGAACCTGGGCGGACCGGCGGTCATTTACGGGCGCTGAGGGGGCAACGGCATCCACGGCCTATGCGTCTACGGAACTTGGCGGAGATGTGGCCCATGATTTACCGAACCGTGACGGCGCAGTGGCATTCTCGATTTCGGCTCTCGACCCGCTGATGCGCGGCCGCTGCCAGACTGGGCGCAGTCTTTCAGACGGGAGGTGAAATCCATGTTGAACAGCCTTTACCTGCGTCTGCGCGAACTGCTCAACCGTGAGGAAGGGCAGGGTATGGTCGAATACGCCCTTATCCTCGTCTTGATCGCTGTCGTGGTCATCGTAGTGCTGATTATTCTTGGCAACCAGGTCAAGAACGTCTTCTGCAACATCTCGGGCGGTCTGGGCCAGTAGGCCTCGACTACCGAAAGCGAAAGGGCCCCTTACGGGGCCCTTTTTCGTTGTATCCGTATGCGGCATGGCATCATCCTGGCGGCGGTGAGCGCGTTGCTGCTGATGGTCGCCTCCTCCGATGAGCTCCCGGTGTTTTTCACCATGGGCGGCTCGGGTGGCAATGGCAGCCTGTCGCAAGCGTACTCAGACATTCGGAGCCTGGCAGGCAGGTCGAGCAGCGACATCTGGGCCGTCGGGATCCATCGCGGCCCGGGCCCCGACGAGTCGTCGATCGAGCACTGGGATGGGGTGGCGTGGACCAAGATCGCGGCTGATCCCGCTGGCGGACATCCGGACCGGCTCAACGGCGTGGCGGTCACGGGTGCATCCAACGCCTGGTCGGTGGGCTACTCCGCCAGTGTCGACGGATTCGAGGAACGCGCCCTGATCGAGCATTGGAACGGCAAAGGCTGGACCGTGGCGGACCCGGGCCCCTATGCGGGAACCGTCTGGAATGAGCTCGACGGCGTGGTCGCCCTGACCAGGAATGATGCCTGGGCGGTCGGTTATGCGAAAAACTGGACCGCGCCGGCTCGCGTCTTGATCGAGCACTGGAACGGATCCGAATGGAAGCTCGTATCCGCACCGAGTCCAGGAACGGGCTGGAACCAGCTCGCCGCGGTATCGGCGAGCGGGCCCAACGACATCTGGGCCGTCGGCTGGCAGCAAAGCGATGGGCCAATGACGCCGCTCATCGAACACTGGGACGGACGCCAGTGGAGCGAGGTCCCAGCCCCCGCCGGGACCGGAGGGGGACAGCTTCAAGCGGTCCTGGCCGTCTCCCCAACACTGGCCTTCGCGGTCGGATCACCGGGGCCGGGAGGATCGCAGCGGGTACTCCGCTGGGATGGCCAACGATGGAGCATCTTGCCGGCGCCGCCGCGTACTCAGCAGGTCGAGCTGTGGGGGATCAGCGCCGCATCGCCGACGGACGTATGGCTGGTCGGTGACCGGAGCTTTCGCAACTACGGCATCGTCCTCGAGCACTGGGATGGGGTGGCCTGGACGAGCGTCGATGCGCCCGGTCATGTTGGTGGGGGGCAGTTGACGGCGGCGTTGACCATCTCGAGCAACGATGTGTGGGTCGCCGGCACGCAATACTCCGGCCAGCCGTTGACGCTGCGCGAGCACTGGGATGGGATCTCGTGGTCGGTTATCGCATCGCCAAGCTAGTACCCTGTACGACGGTGAGCGTTCAGGTGACGCCCAAGGGGACGCGCGGCTCGAGTCTTCCGAAGCTCCCGGGCTGGCTGATGCGAGGGGGCCTCAGCCTCTTTGTGGGCGCCCTCCGGCTGTCGGGAGGCCGGATGAAGTGGGGCGGTGTTCCGTTGCTGATCCTGACCACGGTTGGGGCAAGGTCCGGCCACAGGCGCCAGGTGCCGCTCACCTGGTTTCCCGATAACCCGGCGGCCGCGGATCGCCGGCTGGTGGTGGCATCCCTTGGTGGCGCGGCGAACCATCCGAACTGGTTTTACAACCTGGCGCGCAACCCGGACAAGGTCTGGATCGAAGTCGGCCGGCGAAGGCTGAAGGTGCGGCCGGAGACGCTTGGTGGCGCCGAACGCGATCAGGCCTACCGCCGCGTCGTCGCCGCT
>Ga0209805_1002718_pt1 | contig 10271 bp, 9 predicted proteins | sample GraSoiAngelo_148_FD_185905 | JGI IMG/M metagenome (GOLD analysis project Ga0209805, IMG submission 185905) | Grasslands soil microbial communities from the Angelo Coastal Reserve, California, USA - 14_1009_09_20cm (SPAdes) (version 2) | ecosystem: Environmental > Terrestrial > Soil > Grasslands ... | reverse complement strand
GCGGCGGACGCCGGTGTGGACGGTTTCCTCATTCTCGATTTACCGCCCGAAGAAGATACGAAAACCAAACAGGTTGACTGCTTAAAGCAGTCAAGTTCGAGAATTGGGAATGGCGGAAATGCGGAAAATATAGTTTGCGTGCGATTAATTGCGCCGACTACACCGCCGGAGCGAATCGCCCTTATCGCGAAATCCGCCCGCGGATTTATTTATTATGTCTCGCGCGAAGGCGTAACCGGCGCACGCAATTCGGTCGCGCAGTCGCTCGAAGAAAAGCTAACGATGATCAGGCAATACACCGATCTACCCATCGCAGTTGGCTTTGGTATTTCGAATCCGGAACAGGCTGCGCAAGTGGCGCGAATGGCTGATGCGGTCGTGATCGGAAGCGCGATTGTCGATTTGATTGGAAAAATTGGAGACACCGACGATCTGGCTAATCGCGTCGGCAGGTTCGTTGCGCCGATTGTGTCGGCGATCCGTCAAGCGCGCAAAGGCCAATAACGGTCATCCCGAGTCCGGCAGTTGCCGGATCGAGGGATTCCGATGCGAAAGCTTTAAGATAACGCCACGGGATCCCTCGACTTCGCTCGGGATGACCGGTAGACGAACGGTTGGCATTGAGGCAGCCATGTGGTACACAAACACATGCTGCGATTCACCAAGATGAATGGTGCGGGGAACGACTTTGTCATGATCGACAATCGCGCTGCCAACGTGCACTTGAGCGCGCAGCAAATCGCGAAAATTTGCGATCGTCATCGCGGGGTTGGGGCGGATGGGGTTTTGTTGGTCGAGTCCGCGACCAATAGCGCTGACTTTCGGATGCGTTACTACAACAGCGACGGCGGGGAAGCGGAAATGTGCGGCAATGGCGCGCGTTGTTTTGCTCGCTTCGTAGAAAAAGTTGCCGATGCGAGGAAAAAAGTTTCGTTTGAAACGCCCGCTGGAATCATTGCCGCACAACTTCAGGGCGAACTCGTGACTCTGCACATGAGCGAGCCGACCGACTTGCAGCTAAATGTGACGCTCACGGTCGGCTACGAGAACAAAATCATTCACTTTGTTAACACCGGAGTTCCGCATGTTGTTATTCCAGTTGTTAACATCGAAGAGATTGATGTGTTGCACGAAGGCGCTGCCATTCGTCGGCACGAAATGTTTTCGCCCAAAGGCGCAAACGTGAATTTCCTGGAAAGACGCGACGGAAACAAAATCGCAATCCGCACTTATGAGCGTGGAGTCGAGGGCGAGACGTTAGCCTGTGGTACTGGCGTCGTGGCGAGCGCGCTCATTTTTGCGGCCACGGAAAAAACCGACGGGCCCATTGGCGTGCTAGTGCGTGGCGGCAGCGAATTAAGTGTTGATTTTGGCCGCGACGGCGAGCGCTTCACAGATGTCACACTCACAGGGCCGGCCGAGTTTGTCTTCGAGGGCACGATCGAATTGTAATCGCGCTCTTCTGTAAGCGGCGGTCTATGACCGCCGGGCCGAACGAACTGGCGAAAAGGAAATGATCGGCGCTCATAGAGCGCCGCCACAGGAAAGAAATGTTTTGCGGAGGCACGGTTGAAGTGTGAGCGGTTGTTCTGTAGCGGCGGTCTATGACCGCCGGGCCGAACTTGGCGCACCCAATTTTAACTTTGTAACTTTGTAAATGTTTCGCGGCACCTTCACCGCTCTGGTTACGCCCTTTCGCGAAGACGCGATTGATTTCACTGCGCTGCAGAATTTAATCGAATCGCAGATCGCAGCTGGCATCGACGGAATTATTGCCGTTGGAACTACAGGCGAATCGCCCACGCTCACCCATGACGAACGCAAAGAGGTGATTCGGTTCGCCATTCAAACTGCCAACAGGCGTTGCCTGGTTCTTGCCGGTACCGGCTCCTATTCCACGCGCGAAGCAATTGCGGCTACCGAACAGGCAGAAAAACTTGGAGTCGATGGCGCGTTATTGGTTGGCCCCTACTACAACAAGCCGAGCCAGGAAGGATTGTTTCGTCACTTTTCCGCGATTGCCAAATCCACCCCGCTTCGTCTGATGCTCTACAATATTCCGGGACGCTGCGGCGTTGATATCGTCGCGGAAACAGTGGCGCGAATCCAAAGGGATTGCCCGAATGTGGTTTCAATCAAGGAAGCCGGGGGGAATGTTGATCGCGTTAGTGAATTACGCGTGCGTTTGCCGGATGCATTCACGGTTTTGAGCGGCGACGATGGATTGACTCTTCCGTTTTTGGCGGCTGGCGCGGTCGGAGTGGTGAGTGTCGCGTCGAATTTATTGCCGCGCGAAATGTGCGAGCTGGTCAGGGCATTTACCAATGGCGACATCAAGCAGGCGGAGCGATTGCACCGCAAACTTTACTGGTTGTTCAAAGACTTGTTTATCGAGCCAAATCCGGTGCCGATAAAGACGGCTTTGTCGTGGCGCGGGACAATTTCAGCGGAAGTGCGACTGCCGCTTTGCGAAATGAGTGCCGCGAACCAGGCCCGCTTGCGCAAAACCCTGGAGGAATTTGAACGCGAATAATGCTGTACTTGTAGCTGCCGCCGTCGCTGGCGGCAGAATTCCAGGTCGCTGGAGACAGCAGCAGCTACAACAGCGACAGGTAAAACGAAGATGATGACAAGACTTCGTATTGGACTTGTGGGCGCCGCGGGTCGGATGGGGCAGGCGATCGCAGAGGTTGCTGCAAGCGAGAACGCGGAGATTATTGCAAAATCGGATCTCGGCGATCAGATCACGTCAGCGAATGCGGATGTGCTGATTGATTTCAGCAGCGCGGCAGCAGCTGAAGCTATTTGCGATGCGGCGATGAAATCGAGCATTGCCCTCGTAATCGGAACAACCGGACATTCGGCTAAAGAGAAGCAAGCGATTGAAACGGCGGCGCGGAAGATTCCAGTCGTGTTCGCATCAAATTTCAGCATCGGGGTGAATGCGCTCTTTGCCCTGACGGAGCGAACCGCGAAAGTTCTCGGTGACGACTTCGACCTCGAAATTGTGGAAACGCATCATCGAATGAAGAAAGATGCGCCGAGCGGAACGGCGAAAACGCTGGCAGAAATTTTGCAGCGCGCACGCAATACAAAAAAAATGAGGCATGGGCGCGAAGGAATGATTGGCGAGCGCGAGCGATCGGAGATTGGCATTCATTCCGTGCGCGGCGGCGATGTGGTGGGGGATCATACCGTGATTTTTGCCGGACAGGGTGAGCGGGTCGAGTTGACGCATCGCGCGAGCAGCCGCGAAACATTCGCGCGTGGCGCCTTGCGCGCAGCGCGATGGGTCATCGGAAAACCAGCGGGGCTTTATGACATGCGCGATGTGCTGGGGATATCTTGACGTTGTAGCGGCGATCGCTGGTCGCGGCAGCGCGGCCGACGACCACGGCTACAGAGATTATGAGAGCGGCGATTGCGCTTGGGTCTAATCTTGATGATCGGCTGGCGAATTTACAGCGCGCGCGCGATCAAATTCGGGCACTCGATGGCATGACCGAGCCAACGGTGCAGTCAGCGGTTTATGAAACCTCGCCGGTCGATTGCGAACCGGGCGCGCAAAATTTTTACAACGCGGTTATTGAGATTGGGTTCGAGAAATCGGCTGACGCGCTTTTTGAAGCGCTACAAAAAATTGAGCAAGCCCTCGGAAGAGAACGCAACTATGAGCGCAATGTCTCGCGCACGATCGATCTCGATTTGTTGTATTTTGGTAGTGAACGTCGCTCCGATGCACTATTGCAATTGCCGCATCCGCGAATGACGGAGCGGAAATTCGTTCTGCAACCGCTTTGCGATATCGCGCCGGATTTGCGCTTGCCCGGACAAACAAAAAATGTAGGTGAGCTACTCGCGCAGTTGCAGGATCAGGGTAAAATTACGCGCCTGACCGAGAACTGGTAGTATGAAACTCTGGCCGCGGTCTCGCGGAGCTCGACCCTCCATTCATTTGTGCAAATGAACGCGACAGAAAAATTTCTCGAAATGAAGCGGCGCGGACAACACATCACAGCGCTGACCGCCTACGATTATCCAACCGCACGTCTGCTCGATGAAAGCGGCCTCGACATTATCCTGGTCGGCGATTCCCTCGGGATGGTGGTGTTGGGCTACGAAGACACGACCCAGGTGACTCTGGACGAAATGTTGCATCACACTCGCGCCGTCGCCCGGGGGGTGAAGCGCGCTCTGATTGTTGCGGACATGCCGATTCACAGCTACGACACCGCCGAGCAATCGGTTGAGACAGCGCGCTTGTTCATGAAAGCGGGAGCGCAGGCCGTAAAGCTCGAGGGCGGTGTCAGTCACGTTCCACAAATCGAGGCGATCGTGTCGGTCGGGATTCTTTTCATGGGCCACATTGGGATGCTGCCTCAAAGCGTGCGTGAGGAAGGCGGTTACAAGGTGAAAGGCCGCACGCATGAGCAGGCGGAAGCGCTACTGCGGGATGCACGTGCGGTCGAAGCAGCCGGAGCATTCTCGGTGGTGCTGGAAATTGTAGCGCCGGAAACGGCGAAGACGATTTCGCAGGCAATCCAAATTCCAACCATAGGAATTGGTTCGGGTAAGGATTGCGATGGGCAAATCTTAGTCACGCACGATTTGATTGGTTTGTTTCCGTGGTTCACGCCGAAATTTGTCGCGCCCAAGGCAAACGTGGCCGAGCAGATTCGGCAGGCGGCGCGGCGCTTCGTGGAGCAGGTTCGCGGACAGCGAAGCAATCAAGGAGCGGCGCCGTCCTAGTCGGCGATCTTTTGAATATGCGTGTTTAGCGTCGCTTGCTGTGACGTCTCCTCTCCTCTTCGATCGAGGAGAGGATTAAGGTGAGGAGTCGAAAGATCGCATGCTCTCGTTGGAATGGGCCAACCTTCGAAGAAGAAAATCCCTCACCTTGATCCTCTCCCTTTGCCAAAGGGAGAGGCAAAGCACTCTGCGGCCAACGCTAGACAGATACCGATTTGGAAACCGCCGTTCCTTGTGCCTCGACACGGTTGACAAGGCCCGGGCGTTGCCGGTTCGTTGATAAAGAAATGGAGCTTCCGGATTCTGACTACAACGACGCTTTGTTAAACGCGACGGGCCAGCGAAACTGGCTCTTCTTGGGATTGGTGTTGTCGCTCGCGCTGCATCTCCTGCTCTGCATCTATCTTTATCAAACGCGTTTCGTGTCCGCGGACCTGGCTCTGGCTCCAAGAAGCGAGCCGCCCGTCTTCAAGGTAAAGCCGATCGATACCCAGGCGGCGCTGGACAAGGCCAGCCTGGACCAGACTAATCCAGCAGCGAAACCGGAGCCGGATAAGACGAACGTGCAACTGCCGGATGAGAAGAAGTCATTCGATGCGCTGTTGCAGGAAGTGCAGGCGACGACCGCAATGCCGGACGACACGCAAGATGTTTTGCCGGACAAACCACGGGTCGATCCCGCGCCTGCGACGTCGATGTTAAACGAAATCGAGCGAAGTACCGCGCAAACACTTTCGAAAAATCCGAACGGGACCCACGAACAATCGTTGTTGAACGACACCGCTGTCTCGGGTCGTCCGCAACCGGCCCTGAGCGGGACCGAACTGGCGACAAGCACGAACATTAAGCGGCCGAACACGTTTACCAGCAAAGTCCAGGCGGACAGCGCCGGACCGAACAAAAATCGCGTCGCTGGCTTTAGCGATCTCGATTCGCTGCTGGCCCAAAAAGGTCCGCTGGGATCGGGGACGGCAATCCGAATGCCGGACGACCAGCTCTTTCAATATGATAGTGCGGAGCTGCAGGCGAGTTCGGTCGAGCAATTGCAAAAGCTTGGCACGCTGATCCGGCGCAATCCGAGGGCGACATTTTCAATCGAGGGTTATACGGACGCGTTTGGCAGCTACGAATACAATCTCGATCTGAGTCAGCGCCGTGCCGACAGCGTCAAGAATTATTTGGTTGGAGCGATGGGGATAAATTCGGAACAAATTCAGACGCGCGGTTACGGTGCGACGAAGTTTTTGGTGCCGCCAAGGCCGGTGATGGATCCGGCGATGGAGCAAGCCGAGATTGCGCGACAGCAACCGAATCGACGAGTCGTGATCGTCGTTCACACAAGCGGCGAATAATCGTTAGCAATCGCTGTTCGTCATCCCGAGTCGAGGCATTCCGCCGCGCTGCCTTAATGGTAACTTCAACGGGATCCCTCGACTCGGGATGACGAGCTTACCAATTCTTGATCCAGGTGTTTTGAATCGGGCTGGGAGATGGGGTTCCGCTCGTGCCGGTTCCCGCCGTACTCCAAAGATCAAATGTAGGGTTATAGCCACCAGCCGCGCTATAACCCGTTGGGTTGGCTATCGGATTTTTCGATGTCGAGTAGCCATAGCTGTTGTAACCATTCCTGTTGCGAAAGGGATCGTGAAAATAGGTATTTGCCCCCGGAGGATTAGGACTAAGCATAGATTGCTTTAACGACCCGCCAAAATAGTTGCGCGTGTCTGAACTACTCGTTGTCGCCGGATTGCCATCGGAATCGCCGCTGAGTTGGATATACAGATAATTTGAAGCTGATACGTACGACGACGACGACGGATCTGTCATTGTCGTAGGATCAAGCGAGTTCGTTGCATTATTCGCCGGATAAATCCCATTATCCGCTTTGTAGCTCTCCAGCGCGGCGGACATGGCTGCGATTTCGGTTTCGGCGCGAGCACGCTTGCCTTTGTTCTGCACATAGCTGCTAATCGAGAGAACCAGACCAGCCAGAATGAAAATGATGATGATGACCACCAATAGCTCGATGATGGTCACCGCGCCTTCGGCGCGCAATGACGAATGACGAATGACGAATGACGAAATGAAGCCCGAATGACGAAGTCGAGGCCGCCGGCAACTTCGGATTATACGGATTTTATCATTCCTTCGTGCTTCGACATTTGTCATTCGTCATTCCAGCCGCCGGCTGGTCGTCACGTCTGTTGTTGCAGAGTGGTGATGATGCTGATGAGGGGGAGGAAGAGGGCGATCACGATTGTTCCGACCACTACCGCCAAAAACACAATCATGAGGGGCTCGAGAATGGAGGTGAGCGCGGCAACGGAATTGTCCACCTCGCCATCATAAACATCTGCGATCTTCAACAGCATATCGGGCAACTGACCGGTTTCCTCGCCGACATCGATCATGCTCACGACCATCGGCGGAAAGGCGCCGCTGGTTTCGAGCGGTTGCACGATCGATTCGCCTTCCTTCACCCGATCGTGCACCTGCGAGATGGCATTGGCGATGACGGTATTGCCAGCGGTATCGCGGGTAATATTCAACGCCTGCAAAATGGAAACGCCGCTCGTGACGAGGGTGCCGAGGGTGCGCGCGAAACGCGAAATCGAGGTCTTGCGAATGAGATCGCCGAAAAGCGGGAGTCGCAATTTGAATTGATCGACCAAGCTGCGACCGCCGGGCGTGCGTGCCAGCAGTTTGATCCCGAAAATGAGCGCAACACCACCACCGATTAGCATCACCCAGTTGTTCTGTGCAAATCTGCTGATGCTAATAACGAAGATCGTGATCCCAGGGAGCGGTTTGTCACCGAGCATGTCTTTGAAAATTGCCTCGAATCTGGGCACGATAAAGACGAGGAGAAAGCCCATGATTAGGACCGCCATGGTCATGACGATCGCCGGGTAAATCATCGCGGAAAGGACTTTGCCTTTGATCTTTTGCGCCTTTTCCTGGAACTCGGCCAATCGCCCCAGCACGACTTCGAGGACGCCGCCGAGCTCGCCTGCTTTTACCATGCTGACGTAAAGTTCATTAAAAATTTTTGGATGCTGCGCGAGCGAATCAGAAAAGGTGTTACCGCTCTGTACCGAATCGCCCAGCGCTTCGGTAGTGCGTTTGAGAACAGGATCGCGCTCTTGTCTTGCCAGGACGTTGAGCGAGCGCAACAGCGGGAGGCCGGAATCGATCAGGGTGGCAAGCTGCCGTGTGAAAATCATGAGGATTTTCGATTTCACTTTCTGCCGCTGGAAAAGCGTGATGCCGGTCTTGCGCTTCGGGGTGGCGATGGCGGGAGCGGCAATGCGAGCAGTGCGAGGTCGTTTTACCTTTCCATTGCGGGCCGCAGGCGCTTTCCCTTCTTCATAAACGCCGGTCGGGAAATATCCCGCCTGCCGCAAATGCCCGATAGCTTCATTGGCAGAATTTGCCTCGACTGAGCCGGTGGATTCCTGACCGCGAGCATCGAGAGCGACGTATTGGAAGCGGGGCATAGGGCAAATTACCGATTTAACGGTTTAACTATTTAACGATTTAATGCTGAAGAAGTCGATCTCATTCGTTAACCGGCATGAGGAATCGTAAGCCGTTGAATGGTGAATCGTTAAATCGTGGATCGCGACATATTAAGTCTGAAATCTGAGACCTGAAATTTGAAATTCTAGGTGTACTTGAGCACTTCCTCCACCGTAGTGTCGCCATCGAAAACGCTGCGTAATCCATCCTGGCGCAGCGTGATCATTCCGAGCTCGATTGCTTTTTGTTTTAGCGTCACCGTTGGCGCGCGCTCATTGATCAACTCGCGCAATGGATCGGTGATTCGCAACAATTCGTAAATGCCTTTGCGGCCCTTGTAACCGGTCTGATTACACGCGTCGCAACCTTTGCCGTAAAAAAATTTCTTGTCGCCTAAATCACGCCGACCCAATCCAACTTGATCCAGTGTGTTTGTGTTCGGCTCGTAACTCGTCCGGCAATTCCGACAAATGCTACGCAACAATCGTTGCCCGAGGACCGCTTCGAGGGTTGAAGAAATGAGGAATGGCTCGACCCCCATGTCGATCAAACGCGTGATCGCTCCTGGCGCATCGTTGGTATGCAGGGTGGTGAAGACGAGGTGGCCGGTGAGTGAGGCCTGAACTGCAATCTGTGCCGTCTCCAAATCGCGGGTTTCGCCGACCATGATTCGATCCGGGTCCTGCCGCAAAAATGCTCGCAGTACGCGCGCGAAAGTCAGCCCGATGTTTTCATTCACCGGCACCTGCATGATGCCTTCCAGATCGTATTCCACCGGCTCCTCTGCGGTCAGCAATTTGGAATCGAGTGTGTTGATCTTGCGCAAACAAGAATAAAGCGTCGTCGTTTTCCCCGAACCAGTCGGGCCGGTGGCAATAAAAATTCCGTTCGGCCGCTCAATGACCTCAAGAATGTAATCGCCCACATACTTGGGCATACCGAGCATCTCGAGATCGAGGTTTACGGTGCTGCGATCGAGCACGCGCAAAACCACGCTCTCGCCAAATTGCGTGGGCAAAGTCGAGACGCGGAGATCCACGCTGCGGCCGGCGATATTTTTTTGGATGCGACCATCCTGGGGCAATCGGCGCTCGGCGATGTTCATGTTCGCCATCACTTTCACACGCGAGATTACCGGTGGTGCCAGATGTCGCGGCGGTGGGGCCATTTCGTAAAGCGCGCCATCGACGCGATAACGGATTTTGAATTCGTTTTCGAATGGCTCGAAATGAATGTCGCTGGCCCGGTCCTGAATTGCTTGATACAAAATCAGATCGACAAAGCGAATGATCGGGGTGGCATTGGCTTCTGCTTCCGCTCCGGTCGCACCATCGCCTTCCCGCAATTGCATCAACTCGCCGACTTCGCCGAGTTGCTTGAGCACTTCCTCCATGCTGGAGGTGTCGCTGCCGTAGAAAATCTTGATCCGGTCCTCGATCTGTTCGACCGGCGCGACCACGACCTCGATGTCGCGACCCAGCGCAAAACGCAGATCTTCCGCGGTGCGTGGTTCCAGCGGATCGGCCAAAGCAACTCGCAAGGTACCGTCGACAAGTTCGACTGGCAGTGCGCGATGTAAACGGGCCAGGCCGGCCGGAACGATCTTCACAACCTCGGGACCAATTTCCTTATCGTTTAGATCGATAAATTCGGCGCCGATCCCTTCCGCAACGGTGCGATAAAATCCGGCTTCATCCATGAAGCCGCCATCGACCATCGCCTGCACGATGGTCTTGCCGTTCTGTTGCGCTTCGGTCAGGACGTCGTCAGCCTGCGTTTTTTGCAAAACGTTTTGATCGACGAAAAGATCGAGGACCTGCTCGTTATTCATTTTGCCGGGTTACCTGCGCGCACAACCGAACCTGGAGAGCGGAGCTCTGCGACGCCACGACCGCCAGTCCGGCTCGGACCGGGCTCGCAGAGCTCGCCCCCTCCAATTCTCGTTGGCTACGTCACTCATTACCTAGCTCACATCGGCAATCGTTACCGAGATTACTTCGTCG
>Ga0209805_1002716_pt1 | contig 10274 bp, 8 predicted proteins | sample GraSoiAngelo_148_FD_185905 | JGI IMG/M metagenome (GOLD analysis project Ga0209805, IMG submission 185905) | Grasslands soil microbial communities from the Angelo Coastal Reserve, California, USA - 14_1009_09_20cm (SPAdes) (version 2) | ecosystem: Environmental > Terrestrial > Soil > Grasslands ... | reverse complement strand
GCGAGCCGGTGGCGGCATCGACTGGAAGCTTACAAGCTGGCTATCAGTCAATGCCGAGGCCGGCTATCAACCATATCGCAACTTCGACTTCTATCGCGCCAATATCCGCTTCCACGAAGATGGCAGCGCACCCTACGGAATGATTGCGCTGCACGGGGCGTTTTGACCGTCATCCCAAGTGAAGTCGAGGGATCCGATGCGATCCGCGAAGCGAAAGCCCTTCCCAGCAAGTTAACATTTGGGGTGTTCCATGTGCGACATCCAAGTGTAACTTCAATTGTAAAATGGCTGGCAGGATAAGAATCAGAAAGCCGACAGAATGTCGGCTGATGCGAGCTACCCTAATACAAATCCTGCCGGCGATGATCGAATACCGCCATGCGGCTGCGCACGGAGTTGATGACATCTTCTGAGATCTCAGCTTGAATCAGTTCTTCCCGATCGGCGGAGGCGGCTGCAACAATCACACCGTAGGGATCGATGATCGCTGATGTGCCACAGAAAGTGACTCCGTCATCTATCCCGACTCGATTTGCCAGAATGAGGTAGCATTGGTTTTCAATCGCGCGCGCCAGCGCGAGAATCCGTAAATGTTCAAGGCGCGGGAATGGCCAGGCCGAGGAATTAACGAAAACATTCGCGCCATGTTCCAGCGCGAGGGCGCGGCACACCTCGGGAAATCGGAGATCGTAGCAAATCGTTAGACCGAGTTTGAACTTATCGAGCTTGTAACTGACGAATGCGTCGCCGGCAGTAAAGACCGGGCGCTCGTCCAACGGCGCAGCCGTCACCAAATGCGTCTTGCGATATTTGGCCGGGATGTTGCCGCCGGCGTCGATGAAAACCTGGCCGTTATAAATGCGCGCACCATCGCGATCAGAAACCCCGACGATGATTGCAAGCGAAAGTTGCTTTGCCATTTTTTGAAGCTGCGGCACTGCGCCTTCATTCCAGGAAGTTGCGTGCTTCTGGATCACCGGCATCGAATAGCCAGTATCGATCATTTCAGGAAAGACGACCAGTTCCGCGCCGGAGTCTTTGGCACGTGAAGCGAAATCGTTAACTGTGCGCAGATTCGCTTCCAGATCTCCCGGCGTGCAGGCGATCTGGGCAGCCGCGATTTTCATCGCTTCTATTTGTAGGGCGTTTCTGTAAAACGCCAAGTCGCTTCCTTTCGTTCAGCAGCGGAGTTCAACTCCGCTGGGCGCACAGGCTAAGCCTGTGTTCCTAGCGCAAAGTCTCCAATCTTCCAATCTTCAACGTTTCCGGCCACCACTTCGCCACCCCGAGGACGACGAGAATGGTTCCGATTCCGCCAGCAACTACCGAAATGACCGGACCAAACAATGCAGCAGTCAGGCCGGATTCAAGGGCGCCAAATTCGTTCGAGGTGCCGATAAAGATGTTGTTCACGGCGGAAACGCGGCCACGCATTTCATCCGGCGTGACCAGTTGCACGATGGTGCCGCGAATGATCACGCTTACGCTATCGAATGCGCCAATCAAAAAGAGCATCGCGAGGGAAAACCAAAACGCGTGTGACAATCCAAAGAGAATGGTAGCGATTCCAAAACCAGTGACGGACCAGAGCAAATTCCGACCCGCGCATTTCATCGGCCGCAAGTAGGCAACCAACAGCGCGGTGCCGAACGCACCGATCGCCGGCATGGCGCGCATCCAACCGAGCCCGATCGCGCCGACATGCAGAATTTGATCGGCAAACATCGGCAATAACGCGGTCGCGCCACCGAGTAAAACGGCGAACAAGTCGAGCGTGATGGTTGCAAGGATAACGTGTTTGCTCAGAACAAAACGCATTCCCGCCTGAAGACTACGCCAGGTATTTTGCTCTTCCCGTTTTTCCCGGGCTAGCGCACGCGGAATTGGCAATATCAGAAGAAAGAAAAGAAACGAGCAGATGGCGTCGATGATGTAAACGCAGGAAAAGCTAATGTGCGCGACGATGAACCCGCTAATGGCTGGGCCAGCGACCGAGCCAATTTGAAAAACACTGTTGTTCCAGGTAACGGCGTTAGCAAAAGCGTCCCGCGGTACCAGCGTCGGAAAAAATGAGCTGCGCGCGGCCCAGGCAAACGTTCGGGCCGTCCCTGAAACAAAGAGCAAAAGATAAATCAGCGGAATCGAGAAATCGTCGAAATGAAATGCTGATTGATGGCGCTCGAAAATCCCGGCAATCCCGCGCAATAGATTGTTACCGTGCTGTAAAATCGGCCACGCTGGAATGACAAGATGTTTCCAAGAAACCAATGCCAGCGCGGCCGACGCGATCGCGCTGAAAAACTGCGCGATCATGATGATATGTTTCCGGCTGTATTTGTCCGCCAGATGTCCCGCCGGCAGCGAAAGGCAAACGACCGGAACTGCGAGGACGAGGCCGACCAATCCGAGCGCGGTGGCCGAATGTGTGCGCCGGTAAATCTCCCACTCCACCGCCACGGCCAACATTTGCCGGCCGAGGATGGCGAGAAGATTTCCCGTCATATAGAGATTGAAGTTGGCAAAGCGAAAGGCGGCATAGGGATCATGCGGCGGCAGAGTGAGTGGCGGAATGGCCGGCGGCGCTTCGTCGTGATCCATGAAAGTGCCCGCGTTTAGAAACGCGTTCGCGAGAGGCTAGCCTTGTGTCTTTGTGCCGCAAGGGGCTTGAAGGCTCGCCAGTTGTCACGAGCAGCGGAGATGCTCGTCACCGGGTTAATGACGAAATCCGAATGACGAATGACGAAGGAATTCACAAATTTGATTAACGAAATACAAATGATGAAGGGATCGGCAACGACAAACGCGGACTCACTGAAAAGCTGAATAGAAGATTGTCGTCATTCGAGCTTCGTCATTCCTTCGAGCTTCGTCATTCGTGCTTCGCCATTTTCCCGCGTGGCCGGCACTTGCCATCGGCTATGACGCCGAGTAGTTCCTCTCCTTGATGCAATCGCAGTATTCCCGCACTAATCCGTTTCCAGGAAAAATGGTCGTTAATCGACGGCTGAACGAAGGAAATCGGAACAAGGAAACGCGACACCACGAAATTTCGCTCGCCGGTTCAGGGTTGACCTTCGAACCGGGTGATTCGATGGCAGTTTGCGCCTCGAACGATCCTCCGCTGGTCGAAGAGATCATTCGCGCGCTCGGCGCAACCGGCGATGAGATCGTGCCAGCGGGAAAAAACGAAACTGCGCCGCTGCGCCGGGCTTTGCTGCGCCACTATGCCATCACGACGTCGACACCGAAGTTTTTGAAAGCGATTGTCGAGCGGGCCTCGGCCGCTCCGTTGCTAGAGGAATTGCTTCGTCCCGACCATAAACACGATCTCCAGGTTTATCTCTGGGGGATGGAGGTGATCGATTTCCTCCTGCAACATCCTTCGGCCAAATTTACGCCCGAGGAATTCGTTGGCTTGCTAACGAAATTACAACCCCGCCTTTACTCGGTCGCGAGTTGTTTGCGAGTCTTTCCCGATTCCGTCCACTTCATCGTCGACGTCATTCGCTACGAATCGCACGGACGCCTTCGCAAAGGCGTGGCTTCGACTTTTCTGGCCGAGCGCTGCAATGATCAGCCCGTCCCAGTTTTCCCTAGCGTGGCTAAGCACTTTCATCTGCCGGAAGGCGATGCCGATATTATTATGGTTGGGCCTGGGACCGGAATCGCGCCTTTCCGGGCTTTTTTGCAGGAGCGCCGCACGGTCGGCGCGCGTGGGCGCAATTGGCTCTTCTTCGGCGCACAGCGCGCCAGCTGTGACTATTATTATGGCGAGGAATTCGAGGAACTAAAAAGACAGGGCATCCTCACCCACATTCACTGTGCGTTTTCGCGTGATCAAGAGCATAAGATTTATGTGCAAAATCGGATGCAAGAGAACGCAGCCGAATTATGGCGCTGGCTCGACGCCGGCGCGTATTTTTACGTTTGCGGCGATGCGCTGAAGATGGCGAAGGATGTCGATGCGGCGCTGCGCACGATTGTGCAGGAGCAAAGTGACAAGTCGCCCGAGGAAGCGCAAGCCTATGTCGAGCAAATGAAGGCCGATAAGCGGTATAAGCGGGACGTTTACTAATGAGTTGCGGATAAACGCCGGCCGTTGCTGGCCTGATACAAGAGTCGGCACTGCGCTATGGAGAACGCCTCTCCTTGCTAATCATAGCGCGGCAACGGCGCGCGCTAGAATAAATCCGATCAAGCCGGTGGCTGGGAGCGTCAAAATCCACGCCCAGATGATCCGTTCCACTACGGTCCATTTCACCCCGCTGAAACGTTTGGCTGCCCCGACGCCCACGATCGAGGTCGAAATCACGTGCGTAGTTGAAAGCGGAATGCCGTAAACGCTTGCAGTCTGAATGATGAGGGCCGCGCTCGTTTCCGCGGCGAAGCCGTGCACCGGCTGAAGTTTTACCATTTTATGTCCGAGCGTGCGGATGATTCGCCAGCCACCCGCGGCTGTGCCCGCCGCCATGGTAATGGCACAAAGAATCGTTACCCACGCGGGAATTGCGCCGAAGGCCGGCGTTTGCAAAAAAGTCAGCCAGCCCGGCAAGTGATCGAAACTCCCCGCTTTCGTCCCGGTAAAAAGCGCGAGGGTGATGATGCCCATCGTTTTTTGCGCATCGTTGGTGCCGTGTGAATGCGCCATCCAGGCCGCACTAAAAATTTGTAATTTGCCGAAAACGGACTGGACCACCGCCGGTGTAAAACGATGGAAAATCACAAAAAGCGCGAACATCACTAGAGCGCCGAGAAAGAAACCGGCCAGCGGCGATGTAATCATCGGAACAACCACCTTCGGCCAGAGTCCGCTGTGCCATTTCAACACCGACCAGTTTCCGCGCGCGGTCGCGAGAGCAGCGCCGCACAAGCCACCAATAAGTGCATGACTGGAACTCGACGGGAGACCGACCCACCAGGTCGTAATATTCCAGGCGAAGGCGGCGATGAGCGCGCACAACACCGTCGCCATGGTCACGACACTGGTGTCGACCAAACCTTTGCCGATGGTAGAGGCAACGGCACCGCCCAGAAGCGCGCCGGTTAAATTAAAAATCGCTGCCATCGCGATGGCTTGACGCGGCGTGAGCACTTTGGTCGAGACAACGGTTGCGATGGCATTGGCGGCGTCGTGAAACCCGTTGCTGTATTCGAAAACAATCGCCGCGAAGACGACGACGAAAAACGTGATCATCGAGCAAGCCGATTACGCGTATTTGAGAACGACCTGCAGGATGATGTTCCCGGCGTCCCGACAGCGATCGATTACTTTCTCGAGTAATTCGTAAAGATCGCGCAGAAAAATAATATGTTTGGGTGAGTGATCGCCGTGATAAAGATCATGCAGCAGCTCGAGCTCGAGTTTATCGGCGTCGCCTTCAATTGTTTGCAGTCGCGCGTTCATCTCGCGAGCAGTCCGAATGTCAGTGCCTTTGCGCAATTGCTTAACCATAGCCAGCACCACTTCGGCCGCGCGATCGAGCAGCTCGACTTGCCGGTTGAAACTGCGCCCATGCAAATCCTCCGGGCAAATTAAGATCCGTTCGCCGATTTTCTCGACCGTTTTCGGAATTTTGTAGAGCGCACTGGCCAGCGCCTGAATGTCTTCACGTTCCAATGGCGTGATAAACGTTTTCGAAAGTTCCTCGGTCAGCTGCTGCGTGATTCGTTTGTCTTCGCGCCGGCTTTCTGCAAACGCTGCCAGGTCGCTCGCCGACTCGCTTTTCTCCAGTTTAGCGAGCAGGTCAATCAGGTGATGAACGCTGGTATCAGCTTGCTGCGCGCTCGCTTCCAGAAGGTCGTAAAACTTTTCGTCGTGGCCGAGAAATTTGCTGATTGAGAACATGGCAGCTCCGTTGTAGCTGCGATTGCTGGCCGCGGCCAGCCTGTTTAATTGAAGGTGACGTCTGCCGTGGCCGGCGACCGCGCCTACAGCATAGCTCCACCCATGGTCACAAGCGCAATGCTGAGATAAGCACCCGCCGATTAAGAGGGTCGCTTAGGAATGGGGCTCGTGCTCGTGGCAATGCTGCGTCTCGATGGTCAGATGAACCAACTCTTCGTGCTCTCGGAGCAGGTCGCGGTATTCATCGGAGCTTTTGGGTTGATGCGCCACGATCGAGACGATGGCGGCGAACTTTCCGGTTCCAACCTGCCAGACGTGCAGATCAGTTACGAGCGAATCGCCATCGCTTTCCACGGCACGACGGATTTCATCCGGCAGATCTGATGAAGGCGGCGTCCGATCAAGCAGAATTCCGCTGGTATCCCGCAAGAGGGCGTAAGCCCAGGAAAAAACAACGCCGCTGCCCACGATTCCTATGATGGGGTCGAGCCAGGACCAACCAGCGAACTTCCCTCCAGTCAGCGCGATGATGGCGAGAACGCTGGTAAACGCATCGGCCAGCACGTGAACGTAAGCAGCTCGCAAATTCAAATCATGTCGGTGATCGCCTGAATGACCGTGACCGCCGCGATGATGATGCGAATCGCCCTTCAGCAGAAGTGCGCAACTCAAATTCACCAGTAATCCAAGAGAGGCGATACCAATTGCTTCATTAAAATGAATAGTTAGCGGAACGAACAAACGGTGCGCCGATTCGCCCGCCATCAACAGCGCGATCATTGCCAGCACGATTGCGCTGGAGAAACCGCCGAGCACTCCGATTTTGCCGGTGCCGAAAGTGAACTGCGCGTTGGAAGAATGTTTGCGGGAGAGATAGTAGGCCGCGGCGGTAATAAGAAACGCGATCACATGAGTGCTCATGTGCCAGCCATCGGCCAGTAGCGCCATCGAATGCGACACCAGGCCGAACGCGATCTCGAGCACCATCATCACCGCGGTGATCCCGATCACGATGCGGGTGCGTCGTTCTGCACCGGAGAAATCCGGAACGAAATTGTGCGTATGCCGAAAAGGCGAATGATCCGAGGGATGCATGGTGAACTTCGTTGAAGTCTTCACCAATAGTCAGCTACTTTTCACTTTTCTCTAGCTCCTTCCCTCCAGTCTTGCCCCAAAGATGAAAGGTGTAGCTGAAAACGACGTAGCCAAACAGATCGTGCCCGGGTCCATTGTTGATGTAGAGTGCAGGGTTCATCTGGAAATCGCGGCTGATGTTGCAGGTAAAGCCGATGGTCAATGAGTTTTCCGCGCCACTTAGCCAATCGATCTGCACGCGCCAAGTTCGATTGAAATCGTAAGCGTAACCGAGAATCGCCTCGTTCTTATAGCCGGCGTGAATTGCGCCAACGATGAATTTCTGATGTTCGGTGTAATAACCGGCTTCGATGTACGGCTGTGGATCGACATCGAGGTGCGGTGACCAGTTCAAAAACCCGACGGACAACAGGTACGGTTCTTTCGTTAGTAATCCGAATTCGGTGCTGAAGATCCAGTCATCCGGCTTGAACCCGCGAAAGATGGCGAACTCAGCCCAGCTCGTCAGGCCCATTTCGGCCTGCAACTCGTAGGGATTCGCGATTCGCTCGCTCTGCGCTTGAAAACTCAGCGACAAATCGCCGGCGTTTTGAAGCTCGGGCGTCACAATTTGGCTGAGGCCTTTGGTAGTCGCGCGCGCGGATGACAGGAGCGCCATCATAACCGCGATGGTGAGGAAGAATCTCCTCACAACAGCGTGCCGCGGAGAATAAATAGCGCCACGTTGAAATAAATCACCAAGCCAGTGACATCGACCAGTGTGGCGACGAATGGCGCCGATGACGTCGCCGGATCCAGTCCGCAACGGCGGAGCAAGAATGGAAGCATCGCCCCGCTGATAGTGCCCCACAATACCACTCCGATAAGCGCCGCACCGACCGTAAGTCCAACCAGCCAATGATATTTCCCGTAGTCAAAAATGTGTAAATATTGCCATAGCGCGATACGGAAAAAACCGATCCCTCCCAGTATCAGCCCGAGAGAAAGTCCGGACAGCAGTTCCTTGCGGACCACGCGAAACCAGTCACGCAAACGCAATTCGCCCAGCGCCATCGCGCGAATAACGAGCGTCGTTGCCTGCGATCCGGAATTGCCGCCACTCGAAATAATGAGCGGCAAAAACATTGCCAGGATCGCGGCCTTCTCGATCTCGCCGTTGTAACCCTGCATCGCGGTAGCGGTCAGCATTTCACCGAGGAAGAGAATGATCAGCCAGGTCGCGCGTTTCTTTACCATGCGCAGTAGTGGGATGGTTGTGTAGGGCTCATCCAACGCTTCCATGCCGCCAATTTTCTGGATGGCTTCCGTCGCCTGTTCCTCGGCCACATCGAGCATGTCATCGCTCGTTACAATGCCGACCAACACGCCGGCGGAATCGATCACCGGCAAAGCGATGCGATCGTATTTTCGAAACGAATTGAGCGCTTCCTCCTGCGAATCACTTACACTCAGTGCGACGAAGGTTTCGTCCCGGATCTCGCTGACTTTTGCCGTCAGCGGTTTGAGCAAAAACTCGCGAATACGCAGGTCGTCGATCAACTTCCCGCGGTCGTCCACCACATAAACGATGTTGAGGGTTTCGCTGTCCTGGCCGTGCTCGCGTACAAAATCGAGCACTTCCTTCACCGTCCAATCCTCACGCACCGCGATAAAGTCCGGTGTCATCAAACGGCCAACGCTGCCTTCCGGATAACCAAGAAGAGCTGTCGCTACGCGCCGTTCCTCCGGCGTGAGCAACCGAATCAGTTGACGCGCCGCCGCGCTCGGCATTTCCTCGAGCAACGCCGTGCGATCGTCCGGCGACATCTCGTTGAGAATCGCGGCGACCTGTTCGTGCGCCATGCAACGTAGCAAGGACTGCTGCGTGTCCACGTCGAGGTACTCGAAAACGTCTGCCGCCAGCGCCGCCGGCAAAACGCGAAAGATGATGACACGATCATCTTCCGGCATATCAACAATGATTTCGGCGACGTCTGCCGGCGGCCACTCGCTAAATAGTTCACGCAGACCAGCGAAATCGCGCGCCTCAATCAGGCTGCGAATTTCAGGAATGAGAATTTTGCCGACCATAAAACGCGTCGTTTTCTAGCACTCGCGAGGAAGCCGAGCAATGGAGTAATGGAGTGTTGGAGTAGTGGAGCGATGGACCACGTCCGTCATCCCGAGCGAAAGTCGAGGGATCTCGATGAAGTTACCTTCAAGATTTCGCCACGGGATCCCTCGGTCCGAGCCGGACTGGCATTTTCGCTTGGGATGACGTGCGCTTTATTTCTGCTCGCTTGGAATTTCACCAAAGCTGTTCAATATAAACCCGATGGCTGAAACTTCCGTTGCGCCGACGATTCGTCGGGAAATAGATAATTCGATTTGCGTCCTCACGTTCGATCGACCGGACTCGGGTGCCAATATTTTCGATGCCGCAACCTTAAGTGATCTCGATCAGCAGCTCGATTTCATCGAAGAGAAGGATTCGTTGGAAGGCGCCATAATCTTGTCAGGCAAGAAATCGATTTTTGTTGCCGGGGCGGATTTGAAAACATTGTTGAATCAGGCGCAGACCGGCGAGATGCGCGCGTTTATCGCGGGGGGACAACGTATTTTCAATCGGCTGGCCGCGCTAAAAATTCCGACCTGCGCCGCGATTCACGGTGCCTGCGCAGGCGGCGGCTACGAAATTACGCTGGCATGTGACTGGCGAGTGGCGAGCGACGATCCCGTCACCCGCATTGGTTTGCCCGAAACAACGCTCGGTTTGGTTCCAGCCTGGGGCGGTTGCACGCGCTTGCCGCGTTTGATCGGCGCGGAGAACGCGGCAGAAGTGATTCTTAAGGGCAAGTTGTATTCTGCTGCAGAGGCCAAGCAGCTCGGGCTGGTTGATGAAGTAGTTGCGCCTGAAAAGTTGCTCGAAGCCGCGAGGAGAAAATTGCGCGATGGAAAAAGGCCCTCACTCTCGCCTGTCCCACGGGGAGAGTCGGACGGCGGAGCCGCCGGTGAGGGAAAAACAAGTGCGGCGTTGCGTGCGAGCGGAAATCTCGCACCGGCGCGCGCGCTCGAAATCATCCGAAAAAATCTTTCACTCGATCAATCGCTGGCGGCGGAGCTCGATGCTATCGTCGAACTCGACGAGACCGACGCGACGCAAAATTTGATCCGCAATTTTTTCCTGGCGGAGAAATACAAACGCGGCAGCTCGAAGCAAACGCCGGAGAAAATTACGCACGCGGCGGTAATCGGCGCGGGCATAATGGGCAGTGGCATCGCGCAATGGCTCAGCTCACGCGGAGTGTCGGTGATTTTGCGCGACGTGGGAACGGAGGAGCTGACGCGCGGGCTC
>Ga0209805_1002714_pt1 | contig 10285 bp, 7 predicted proteins | sample GraSoiAngelo_148_FD_185905 | JGI IMG/M metagenome (GOLD analysis project Ga0209805, IMG submission 185905) | Grasslands soil microbial communities from the Angelo Coastal Reserve, California, USA - 14_1009_09_20cm (SPAdes) (version 2) | ecosystem: Environmental > Terrestrial > Soil > Grasslands ... | reverse complement strand
GGCAGCGCCGATCTCCGCGGCATCCTCCCCCAAGGCTACTCCCTTCTCCGTGGTTGCCCGCCACGCCACGGGCGACAAAGCGAGGGCGGTGATCTCGCAGTACGGGATCTTCCTCATCTTCGGGGTCATGGTGATCGTGGCGTCGTTCCTGTCGCCCGCGTTCCTCACCACCACCAACATCGTCAACGTCATCCGGCAGATGTCGATCATCGGCCTCATCGCGCTGGGGGTGACCGGCGTGATCGTGTCCGGTGGCATCGACCTGTCTTCCGGCTCCGTGGTCGGCGCCGCCTGCGTGGTCGCCGCCAGCCTGGCGCAGCTCCCGGACCGGGCCTTCTACCCAGCCATTGCCGGCAGCCCGGTCGTGCTCGCGATCCTGGCGGGGTGCGGGGCAGGGGCGCTGGCCGGCCTGATCAACGGCCTGCTCGTGGCCAAGACGGGCATCCCCCCCTTCATCGCCACGCTGGGCATGTACACCGCCGCTCGGGGGGCGGCCATGCTCTACACCACTGGCCGGCCGCTCTCGCACCTCTCCGATGCATACAACGTCATCGGCCAGGGAGATTTCCTCAGCGTCCCGGTCCCCATCCTGATCCTGGTCGTCATGGCCTTCGCGACGCACATCCTCTACTCCCGGACCAAGTTCGGGAAGTACATCTATGCCATCGGCGGCAACGAGCAGGCGGCCCGGGTCTCCGGCATCAACGTGGGCCGGTACAAGATCCTCATCTACACCTACGCCGGCATGCTCTCCGGATTGGCCGGCCTGGTCGTCTCTTCCCGCATCGGCTCGGGCCAGCCGGGCCTGGGCGTGGGGTACGAGCTCGACGGCATCGCCGCGGCCGTGATCGGCGGGACCTCGCTCTCCGCCGGCGGCATCGGCACCATCCCCGGCACCATCGTGGGCGCGCTGATCATCGGCGTGCTCAACAACACCCTCGACCTCGTCAACGTCTCGGCCTACTGGCAGCAGATCATCAAGGGTGGGATCATCGTCGGCGCCGTGGTCCTCGACCAGCGGAAGAACCGGGGCGATCGATAGGCGCTGTCGCGCCGCAGGCGCCTGTGCGCCTACACACGCGGAGCCTGACCCTGGCTGTCTGCGGTGAAAACGGAGACAGCCTACAGGAGGACGTCGTGAACCCTCGTGAACGGCTATCGCTGAACCGCATCCTGAGCCCCCAGCTGCCCCTCCCCGAGTTCCTGAGGCTCACCGCCGACCTCGGGATGAAGATGGCCGAGGTGCGGAACGACTTCGCAGACAACGGCGTGCTGGACGGGCTCTCCGAGACCCAGCTCAAGAAGGCCCTCGCCGAGACCGGCGTACGCATCATCACCATCAACGCCCTCTATCCCTTCGAGCACGGCAAGCACTTGCAGGCGAACGTGGAGAAGCTGCAGGGGCTCATCGCTGAGGCGAGCAAGGTGAATTGCCCGCACATCGTCATGTGCCCCTTCAACGAAGTCGGCGACCCGCGCACTCCGGCCCAGCGATCCGCCGATCTAGTGGTTGCGCTGAACGCCTACGGCCCGCTTCTCACCGAGGCAGGGATGGTCGGCCTGATCGAGGCGCTCGGATTCGAGCGCAGCGCGCTGCGCACCAAGCGAGCCGCGCTGGACGGCATCGCCAGGTGCTCCTATCCGAAGGCCTTCGCGCTGCTACACGACACCTTCCACCACTACCTGAGCGGGGAGACCGAGCTCTTCCCGCGCGAGACGAAGCTGATCCACGTGTCCGGCGTGGTTGCGGGCAAGGCGAAGCCTGCCATCGAGGACGATGATCGGATCCTGGTCGACGCCTCCGACGTCTTGGACAGCCGCGGCCAGGTGGCGGCGCTCTTGAAGGCCGGGTGCCAGGCGCCGATCTCGTTCGAGTCCTTCTCTCCCAAGATCCGCGCCCTGCCCGTGCCCGAGCTCAAGAAGGCCGTCCGGGCGAGCATGGAGTACCTCATCGGCTGATCGAAGCGGCCCGAGGAGCGAAGCCATGGCTTACAAGGTGGGTGTCATCGGTGCAGGCGCCATCGGCGTCGAACACGCGCGCCGGATCAACCAGCGGATCGGCGGGGCGAGCGTCGTTGCCGTGACCGACATCGACGGCGGGCGGGCCAAGGAGGTCGCGGCGGGACTCGGGGCCCGCGCCCTTCCGACCGGCCGCGACGTGATCGCGGCACCGGACGTGGACGTCGTGGTGGTCACTTCCTGGGGGCCGACCCACGAGGAATTCGTGCTGGCCGCCATCGCCGCCGGGAAGCCAGTGTTCTGCGAGAAGCCGCTGGCCACCACGGCCGCGGGCTGCCTGCGCATCGTCGAGGCCGAGGTGAAGCAGGGTAAACGCCTCGTTCAGGTCGGTTTCATGCGCCGCTATGACGCGGGATACCGGGCGCTGCACGAAGTCGTGGCCGCAGGCAAGATCGGGGACCCGCTCATGGTGCACTGCGCCCACCGGAACGCGGCGGTGCCCGACAGCTACACCACCGACATGGCCATCACCGAGACGGTCATCCACGAGATCGACGTCCTGCGCTGGCTGCTCGAGGACGACTACGTCGCGGTCCAGGTGCTCTACCCGCGCAAGACGCGCAACGCCTCCAAGCACCTCCGAGATCCCCAGCTGGTGATGATGGAGACGGCCAAGGGCGTCCGCATCGACGTCGAGGTCTTCGTCAACTGCAAGTACGGCTACGACATCCAGTGCGAGGTGGTGGGCGAGACCGGGGTGGCCAGGCTGCCCGAGCCCGCCAGCGTGATCCTGCGCAGCGAGGCGCGACGCTCGGTGGGGATCCTGATCGACTGGAAGCAGCGCTTCATCGACGCTTACGACGTGGAACTGCAGGCCTTCTTCGACGATCTAGGCCGAGGGGGCCCGACTGGCCCGTCCTCCTGGGACGGCTACGCGGCAGCGGTGACGGCCGATGCCTGCGTCCAGTCCCAGCAAAGCGGCAAGGTGGTCCCGGTCACGACACGCCAGCGCCCTGCCTTCTACGGCGCCCCTCGCTGACCTCGGGGCCGGCGGCGCCGTTTGTCTGGCCGCTGAAGCGTGCACGATCCGCGGAACCGGACTGACGACACGCACGCGTCTCCCCCGGGTCATCGTCATCTCTCCGCCTGCGGACAAGAGGCGATCGTCGAAGCTGGACGCCATCCTCGGCAAACTCGACCGTCGCTACGGTGCGGTCTTCAAGAAACTCGCTGAATGAAGCAGCCGCGCTTCCTCCTGCTCGAGGAAGTGCTCCGCATCCACGCTCACCAGATCGAGCGATACGGCGGCCCGTTCGGGGTCCGCGACGCTGGCCTCCTGCTGTCCGCCGTCGCGGCGCCCCAAGCATCATTCGCTGGTGGCTTTCTCCATGGAACGCCGTTCGAAATGGCGGCCGCCTATCTGTTCCACCTCGCCAGAAACCATCCCTTCCTGGATGGAAACAAACGCGCAGCTCTCGCTGCGGCGCTCGTCTTTCTGGAGTTGAACGACGTTTCCCTCGACGCGCCAGACGAGGAGCTCGCCGGGCTTGTCCTGCGTGTCGCGACGGGCGAGGCGTCCAAGGCCGAGGTTGCCATGTTCCTCGCGCGGCACACTGTGCCGCCGCATCGCTGACGCTCGAGAAGCGGGTTATCGGCTGCCCCTGTTCGACGCTCTGCCCGACGCGCGGACCCGGCGCGCTTTCTAGCGCGCGCTGCGCTCGGCCGCCTGTTGTTACGGGACCGCCGGCACGCTTCCGCGCAGCATGAAGAAGATGACCACGCCGGTCACTGAAACGTAGAGCCAGATCGGCAGCGTCACCCGGGCGATCGCGCGGTGCTTCACGAACGCGCGCTTCCAGGCAAAGTAAAGGGACGTGAGAGCCATGGGGACGATACCCATGGAAAGCACGATGTGGCTCGTAAGGATGACGAGGTACAGCGCGCGGATGGGTCCCCCTCCCTGGAACTTCGTGTCGCCGTGAACGAAGTGGTACGCGAGATACCCGATGAGAAAAAGCGACGACGACGCGAACGCGGACACCTGGCAGTATCGGTGAAGCTGCACCGCCTTGCGCCGGATTGCCACCCAGCCCGTGATGAGCAGGCAGGCGGAGAGCGCATTCAAGCTCGCGTTGACAGCGGGCATGAAGCGCAAGTCGAGCCCGGTCCCAGCGGTTCCGCGGCGAACGACCAGGATGTAGAACAAGAAGGCGACGGCGCTCAACGAGACTACCGCGTTGAAGACGAAGAAGGTCCGGTCCGACGTCGGCTGCGATCTCGCGGTGGCTTCCATGCCCGGTTCTCATACCACGACGCTGCGGACGGCGAACTCCACCCAAGCGTGTCCGCGTCGCTGAAGTTGCCCGACTCGCCACCGCGTCGTCATCACATCGGCGGCACCTGGCCCTTCATTCCGACGTTCACGCGCGCGGCGGTCAAGCTGCCATCAGCCTGCTTCTGCGACACCACGAACACCCGGGCACCGGGCTTGAGCTCGCTCTTGTCGACCGGCGCATATGTCACCACGACCGTGTCCTTGGTGACGAGAATCTTCTTCTCTCCGCCTTTGTACTGCACGGTCAACACGCGGTCGTTCGCCACGCTGACGATGTCGGCGACATTCGCGTTGGTCATCTTGCTGTCGGGCTTGAGATCCCAATCGTAATGCCCTTCGCCTGTGCCGCGCATGGTCTCAGGGAAGATGTGCACTTCCTGCGCGACCAATGCGCCGTCGCGCTCGCCCACCGTGGTCGTGCCGATGAACTTGCCGCTGGCGATGTCAGCAACGTTTCCTTTGAAGATACCCACGACCACGAAGTTGTCAGCGAGCCTGACGCTCATGCTCTGCCCATTGCGATCCTTGATGGTCAGGTTCTGCCCCTCGAGCTTTTCGATGTTGCCGCGGATTCTCACGGGCGGATTCGCAGGCGCCTGCGCGAAGGCGTTTGCGGCTATGGCAGCGACAAAGAGTCCGACGGTGAAACGTATCATCGTGTCCTCCAGGAATGAGCAACAAAACCCAGAACGCCGGACAGCTTCGGCTGGTGCGCGACGATCAGCAAGGCGACGAAAGTCATCAGCGGCCAGCCCTGCGTGCGGATTGGCCGTCAGCGGAATGATGAAACCGGTGAGGAACACTTCGACGACGACCGAGGTCAGAAACTGCGCAGAGCTAGACCGAGGCGGTTCTCGATCCGGTCGCAACCCGTGATTTCGTTGGGTCGGAGCTGATCGGCAGGGTGAGGCAAACACTCGTGCCGCGCGGAGAGTTGCCCGCGGCCCATAAGCGTCCGCCATGGGACTCAACGATCGATCGACTGATGCTCAGGCCCATGCCGGTGCCGTCAGGCTTGGTGGTGAAGAATGCGTCGAAGATCTGATCCGCCTGCTGGGCCGGCAGCCCCACCCCCGTATCGCTGACAGACACTAGAACCAGCTCCCTCTCTTCTCGCTGGGACTTGATGACGAGCTCCCGAGTCCCATCCACATTCTTCATCGCATCGATGCTGTTCATCATGAGGTTCATCAGCACCTGCTGCAATTGCACGCGATCTCCCATGATCTGGGGAAGATTCGCGGACAGTTCCGTCCCGACCGATATGGCGTATCGCGTTGCCTCGCTGCGGAGCAGGGCGATCATCTCTCGAATCACTTCGTTGACATCGACCAGCTCCCGTTGCGGCGTACCTTTCTTGAAGAGCAGGCGGATCCGGCCGATGATTTCCGCCGCACGCATTCCATCCTTTACGCTCCTCATCGCAGCCGCGCGCGCCTCTTCGAGATCAGGCTCGTCGGCCACCAGCCAGCGCACGCAGGCATTGGCATTGGTGACGGCGGCGGCAATCGGTTGATTCACTTCGTGCGCCAGGGCGGCAGTCAACTCTCCCATGGTGGTCACGCGGTTGATGCGAGCGAGATCCGCCTGCGCCCGCCGCAACTTCTCCTCGGCTTGCTCGCGCTCGATGGCGATGCTCGCAAGGTGGGTGATCTGCTCTATGACGCTCTGGTCTTGCGGAGTCGGGCTGCGCGGTTCGCGATAGTAGACCGCGAACGTTCCCAATACCCTTCCTTGCGAGGACAGGATCGGCGTCGACCAACATGCGCGCAGCCGATGCGGCAAGGCCAGATCGCGGTAGTCCGCCCAGAGCGGGTCCGTGGCGATGTCGCAGACGATCACCGGCTGCGCGCGGTAAGCGGCCGTTCCGCAAGATCCGGCGGTCGGGCCGATGACGGCGCCATCGATTGCGTCAACGTAGGGTTTTGGCAGATTGGGCGCTGCGCCGTGCCGGAGGCGATTGGTATCCGCGTCGAGCAAGAGGATCGAAGACAGAGAACCGGCGGCAAGTTCTTCGACCAGCCGGCACAGGGCGTCGAGGATGATGGCGGGGGACTCGCCCCTGGCGATCATCTCGAGAAGCCGTTTCTCACCGGCCAACAACACTTCGGCCCGCTTGCGATCTTCGATGTCGACGGCGGTTCCGTGCCATTTGACGATGTTTCCCACCTCGTCCCGCAGTGGCGCATTGCGGATCAGCAGCCAGCGATAGTCACCGTTCCTTGCCCGGACCCTGACTTCGCTCTCCATCGGCTCCCCGGTGGCCAGTGCTGCCCGCCATAAATCGAGATACCCGGGCAGATCATCGGGATGACATGTGGAACCCCATCCCCAACGCAGCAGCTCTCCAATGGGCCGACCCGTGAAGTCCACGAAACGTTGATTGACGAAATCAACCGATCCGTCAGGCAAGGCGCTCCAGGCATGCGCGGGAATCGTGTCGATGATCTGCCGGATCCTTCCTTCTGCCTGCTTTGCTGCGGTGACGTCCATCACCGCTCCGACAAACTCGGTGCCACCCGATTCGTCGCTCAAGGCATGAGCGACGACATGCACATGTTTCACGGAACCATCGGGCATCAGCAGCCGATACTGATGATCGAAATCCTTCGCATCCTGCGACGCGCGGTCGATCGTCTGCTTCACGAAGGCGACGTCTTCCGGGTGAACCCGCTGTAGAACGAGATCCACGGTCGGTATCGTCGCTCCGTCGTATTGGAAGATTCGATAGGTTTCGTCTGACCAGTTGATCTCGCCGGTAGAAACCGTCCAGCCGAAGCTTCCAGTGCGGCTGAGCCTCTGAGCCTCAGCCAGGTACGCCTCGCGTCGCCGCTCCGCACGCTGACGCGCGGCGAGAATGCTGTTCGCATTCTGCAGGGCAACAGATCGCAGGAGCTCGTCCTCGTCGCACTTCGCGCTCACGAGTGGCCTTCGATGCGTTTCGCCGCAAGCGCCGTGCCCAGGACACGCGCCCGGATCTTGGCGAAAGCAGTGTCACGGCTCGTGGAAGTGTCGTCGCTAAAAGGAGAGAACCCGCAGTCGTCGGTGGTGCCAAGGTACTCGACCGGTATGTAGTCGCGGGCTTCGAGTACCCGGTCGCGCACTTCTTCCGCGGTCTCGATGCGTGGGTCGGCGGGAGCAGTGACTCCGATGAACACCCGGTGATCCGGTTTTCGATATTTGCGGATGATTTTCAGGACGTGGCGGCGGTCCCGCTCACCCGCGAGCGCGATGTAGAAGTTCCCCGCCTTCAGCTCGAACAAGCTAGGCAGCAACTCCGCGTAATCGACGTCCGCGCTGTGGGTCGAATCGAAATCGTTCCCCGGGCAGGTATGGACCCCGATGCGCCTGCGCTCTTCCGGCGAGAACCGCGACAGCACGAGATTGTTCAGGTCGATGAAGCTGTTGAGGAGATGCCCGGAGGGATCGATCTTCACGGCCAGCCGTCCTTCGGTGAAGTCCACTTGAACCTTGTGCGCGCCCTTCTTCAAGCACCGCCGTATCTCCGTTTCGTGCTCGTTCAGCAGGTCCTGGATGAATTGGTCGCGCGAGTAGTCCGGAATCCTCTCCGCTGGGTACATCAGGCTCAGGCAGGAAGGCGAAATCACCGCCTGCTTGACCGGAGCGTGCGCATAGCGCATGGCGACGTCCAGGAAGGAGTCGGCGTACCGTCGATAACGGAACGGCCCGCGTGTCAGCCGCGACATCCGGCGCGTATGACCGTCCGAGAAGGAAATCGTGAAACCGTCCGGAGCGGTATTGGGAAGCCCGTACACGGAGTACGTCGCGAAATTGTGATACTTCCTCTGTTCGCCGTCCGTGACGACGGGCGAGCCCGTGGCTTCGAACTGCTCGATGGTGTCTCGAATGGCAACTTCGTAAAAAGGATCGAGGTTGGGATCCTCGCCATTGCTTCTCGCGACTCTGTCGATGAGATCGACCGGTCTCGGGATGCTGCCGATCGGCTCGGTGGGTATGATCGACTGAGGCGCGGCCATGCTTAGCCTTCTGGTTGACCTAGGTTCCCGCGGTGCTCGACGTCCTTTGCTTCAGGCAACCGATCGATCCGCTTCTTCGGCGAGCGCCTGGACGGCCATCGAATCGCCCCGACCAGCCCCGGTACTCGTCGTGCAGATCGGCGCTGAGATGGTCGCTTCGACGTCCGGTCCACGCTACGCCTGCCTTACGGACTTTGCCGGCTGGGGACTGTAGCGCGACGGACCAAACCGGGAAAGTCCCAATGAATCCGGACTGACTGCTCCCCGACCTCAGCTGGCGCAATCCTGAATGTGAGGTGCCCCGGGGGCGGAATCGAAGCACCGACACGGGGATTCTCAGGCCCTTTCGGCCCCTCTGAGAAGAGTCCCCTTCCCTCTGGGGACGTCCGTCAAGCACCCTTCAAGGCCCGTCAAGGCAGGTACGCCGAAGCACGGTCATGCCCCTCGCTCCGGAGGCAGCTCTCGCCTTCGCGCTCCGTTTCGCGAGCACGGATGCTTCGCTGCTGCGCTAGCTTCCTGTCGTGCTGGCTCGGACGTGGCGAGAGCTCGATTGGAACAAGCTGGAAAGCAGCGCGCGGGCTCAGGGCTCGCTGGACCTCCTCGGAATGGTGACGGAGCTGACCGCATCGCTCGCCGACGTCAAGGAAAGGCGCGACCGTGGTGGCGCCCACCGCGCGAGACGCGTCACCTCTTCCGCCCCAGAAACGACTGGACCGGGAACTTGCCGAGCACCGGGCGCCGCCAGTGGCTCGTCGCTCGTTATCAGGCGACCGAGGTCGTCGGACCACGCCGGCAGTTCGACGGCCGATCTGGAGCAAGCGCCCCGACGCCTCGAGGTCGAAGGAGGCAGGGGCAACCAGGTTGAAATGCGGGCGGCGCCGACGTCCGTCTCCGTCAGAGACGGGACCGTCAAGCCCGGCACGCGGAAGCACCGTCACGCACGGTCCCGGCGTCTCGAGGCCCTTCGACGACCTGATCTCGAAGCTCGACGCGGGGCTCGCAGCGATGCGACAGGGACGGCATGCGTCGTGAGCCATCGACCAGCCTCCGCGCGCAGCCGCTTGAACCACCGCAGCCTGGCCCCAAAGCTGGGAAAGCTCGGTCCCGGGTTGCCGCGCGCGACGCGCCGAAGGGGGCTTGTCACGACCGGCCGTGGTGATTAGCAGGCAGCGCCATCCTGCGAACGTCATTTGGCGGGCTCCCCGCTGAAGAAGGAGGCAAAGAGTGAAGGCTGAGTTCGAGGCGCTGACCCGAAACCTTCCCGATGGGTTCCTGATGCTATCGTCCGGTGGTCGAATCGAGGCGGCCAATACGGCTGCGAGTGGATTGCTCGGTGTTCCGAGCGCCGCACTTCTGGAGCACGACTTCGCGTCCTTCTGCGAGCGGCCGGATGAGGTGCGCGGTTTCCTCTCCCAGTGTGCCGGCAGGGTGGATCCGTCGCCTGGAAGCTTCTCGGCAAGTGGCACGGCCGAGCGTTTTAGCTGTGACGCCTTCGCCCTGTCGGCAGGCGGGGGCGAACTCCTCCTGCGTTTCCGACTCGTCCATCCCGAGCACCCATTCGACCGGATCCGGCTCATGGATTTGGAGCGTAAGGCGCGGCTGGAGGCGGAGGCTGACAAGCGCCGCAACGCCTTCCTCTCGGAGGCCAGTGCGCTGCTCGCCTCGTCCCTCGAGTACGAAGCGACGCTTGCAGCCGTGGCCCAGCTGGCAGTGCCCACTATAGCCGACTGGTGCGCCGTCGAGATGGCCGGCAGCGATGGGTTCCCCGAACGATTACTACTGGTGGTGCACAAGAATGCGGAAAAGGTTGAGCTGGCCCGGGAGTACCGCCGGCGGTTTCCGCTCGGCCGGCACGATGCGCGTGGCGTCACCCAGGTCATACGCACGGGCCGCTCGGAGCTGTATTCCGGCATCACCGACGAGATGCTCGACGCCGCCTTCAGCGGCCCCGCCCAGCGGGAAATGCTGCGCGCGATCGCCCCGCGCTCGGCGA
>Ga0209805_1002712_pt1 | contig 10288 bp, 9 predicted proteins | sample GraSoiAngelo_148_FD_185905 | JGI IMG/M metagenome (GOLD analysis project Ga0209805, IMG submission 185905) | Grasslands soil microbial communities from the Angelo Coastal Reserve, California, USA - 14_1009_09_20cm (SPAdes) (version 2) | ecosystem: Environmental > Terrestrial > Soil > Grasslands ... | reverse complement strand
GCGCGTCGTGCGCGCGATCTCCGGCCTGCGCCCCTGGCGCGCCACCCGCTTCCATCGAGGCGCCGCCATGGCCGTGGAGCTGCCGGAGGGCACGGTGGCGCGGACCGGAACGCGCGAAGGAGACGTCCTCGAGCTCGAAGTTTGACCTTTCATCGGGCTTTGTTAGCGTCCGATCGCCGCGCCATGCTCGCCTCCGCTCCCCCCAGCTGGCTGCAGGCCCTCCGCCGCAAACTCTTGTTGATCACGGCCTGGGTGACGCTCACCGTGCTCCTCTGGCCCGCGCTCATCGGCCGCGACATCCTCGGCTTTCGCGACATGCTCCACAACTACGCTCCCATGCGGGAGCTGTTCTGGCAGGGCGACATCTCGCTCTGGAACGATCGCGCGTTCGGCGGAAGCAGCGTTCTCGCGGACATCGTGCAGCAGCCGTTCTATATCGGCCAGCTCCTGATGCGCGCCATCCACGCTCCGGCCTGGCCGGGAATTTCCATCCGGCTGTGGATCCACGAGCTGCTCGGAATGGCCGCCATCTGGCGGCTGCTGCGCCGCTTCGTTCCGCCGGACGCGGCGGGAATCGGAACAGTGGCTTTCGGGCTCTGCGGCTTTTCCCTCGCCAACTTCTCCAATCCGCAGTGGGTCTGTGCGCAGATGTGGGCGCCGACCGTGCTGCTCGCCGCCGATGCCTGGGCGGTCGAGGGCGGGTTCGCGCGCGGATGCCTCCTCGCCGTCTGCCTTCCCCAACCGCTGCTGGCCGGAGATCCGCTGCTCTGCGCACTGCTCGGGTTGACCTCCGCCGCGTGGGTGCTGAACCGCCGGACGCGGCCGCTCTCGCGGATCGCAACGGAAGGAGCGCTCGTCATCGCCGCCGCCGCCGTCATCGTCTCGCCGCAGCTCGTCGCCACGATCCGCGCGCTTCCCTCGTTCGCGCGGAGCGTCGGGCTGCCGCGGAGCGTGCGCGAGCAGTGGTCGCTGCACCCGGCACGGATCGCGGAGCTGTTCGTGCCGCGCATGTTCGGGCCGTTGTTCAGCGATGGCTTCTGGGGACAGTTCACCGTCTCGCCGCCCTGGCAGCGCAACTACGTCCACTCCATCTACGCCGGCGCGATCGGTCCGGCGCTGGTCGCGACCGCCATCTGGAAACGGAGGCGCAATGCCCTGCCCTGGGTGCTGCTCGCTTGCGCAACCTTGATGCTTTCCCTGGGGGACTCGTTCTTCCATCTCTATGGGCGGCTTGGCGACTGGATCCCGCCGCTTCGGGTATTCCGCTACCCCCAGCGCATCATCGCGCTGTTCGCGATCGCCTGGGCGGCGCTGCTCGCGCTCGGCGCCGCCGGGGTCGGAGAGTTCCCGCGCTCGCGCCGGCTGGCCCTCGGGGCTGCCTCGTTCGCGCTTGGATTCGCCGCTCTCGCGGCCACCGCGGCGCTCGCTCCATCGTCGAACTCCCCCGCGGTGTGGCGCTCCGGTGTCCAGCTCGCCATCGTGTGCGCGGCTTCGCTCGGCGCGCTGATGTTGCCCTCGCGTTACGCCGGAGCCGCCATCGGGCTGGTGCTGATCGCGGACCTCTGCGGCGCCAACGCGGAGCTGCTCGGCCTATTTCCACGAGCGCCCCTCTTGAATCCTCCCGCCGCGTGCGAGGCGCTGGACGCCGCCCGGGGTCAGCGCCGGATCCACAGCTTCCGCGTTTACGTCGATCAGGACGCCCTCTCGACGAACGTGCCGCACGACTGGGAGGCCGTGCGAATTCGCGAGTACAACTATGGCAAGCGCAACCTGCTCGAGCTGTGCGGATATCGCGAGACGGTCTCGCTGAACTCGCTCGACCCGGCGGACCAGCTACGCCTCTGGCGCGAGGTGTCGCCGCTGCGCACGCTCCGGGTGATGGGAACGCGATTTGCGATCACGGCGCCCGAAGCCGCGCAGTGGTTCGGCGGCGCCGTCCGGTACACGGACCCCGCCTGGCATTTCGTGGTGGTCGAGTTGCCCCAGGCAGAGCCGCTGCTCTTCCGGCCCGCGCGCGTCGAATCCATTTCGTCGGCCGATCTGCCGGCGGCAGCTCGCGCGCGGCCGGAGTTGCTGGAAACGGCCATCGCCGCCCTCGATGCGCCGGCGCTGCCGCACGCGTACGATCCGACCTCCGAGCTCGTGTCCTTCATCGACGACGGCGACGAGATGCACTTCCGCGTTCGTCAGCGCGGGCCAGGCTACTGGGTCGTTGCGGCCACGCTCGACCGGGACTGGGAGGTGCGGGTCGACGGCGCTCCGGCACCGTTCATCGGCAGCGATCTGGTCCGCCGGGCCATCTGGCTGCCCGCAGGCGAACACCGGGTCAGCCTGAAGTACGTTCCGACCTTGCCTCTCGCGCTCTTCGCGGTCTCCACCGCGCTCACCATCATCCTCGTGGTCCTGGGGCTCAGGTTCCTGCCTCAGCAGTCGAGCCGCACGCCGGGCGCGGCAATCTGATCGATCACGCGCTCGCCGGTTGCGACGTGCGTGCCCGGCCACACCACGGCGCGCTCCACCTGCGCGCCCGTATCGATGCGAGCGCCGGCGCCCACGACCACGCCCGAACCGAGGATCGCCCCTGCCTCGATCCTGGCGCCGGCGTGGATGAGCGCGGGAGCGCGCAATCGGGAGTCGACCTGCGCGGTCCGATGGACGTACACGCCCGGCGCGATCTCAGCGCAGTCCGCGAACGGATCGGAGCCCGGGCGGAAACGCAGCAGCGGCACCCGGCCCTCGAGGAAGTCGAGATGGGCCCGCAAGAGCGAGCGGGGCGCGCCCAGATCTCCCCAATAGCCGTTCTGCATGAAGCCGTGGATCTTCGCGCCGTCGTGGATGGCGCGAACGTACGCCGTGCGGTTGATGTCGCTCTCTCCCTCCGCGGGCAAGCGCGCGATCAGCGGCGGCTCGAGGATGTGAACGCCGGTGAAATGCGCGCGGATCAGCGCGGGCTCCGGCGCCGCGCCGCGGCCGGCGATGCGGCGGACGTTCATGCCGACGTCGACCTCGACGGCCCCGTACGTCGCGCCGCGAGGATATGGCGCGAGCACCATGGTGGCGACCGCGCCCGCCTTCCGGTGCGCCGCCAGCGCAGCGCCCAGGTCGACGTCGAAGATCATGTCGCCGTTCAGGAGGTAGAACGTGCCGCTCCCCAGCAACTTCTCCGCGCGCCGGACGCCGCCGCCCGTGCCGAGGATCTGCTTCTCCTCGTGCGAGACGTGCAAGGCGATCCCGAGCTCGCGCGCGAGATCCCGTGCGCCCTGCTCCATGACGCGGCCGAGATGGTGCGTGTTGACGACGATCTCCTCGACGCCGGCGTTCTTGAGCAGCGCGAAGTTGTAGCGGAGCAGGGGCAGGCCGCAGAGCGGGACGAGCGGTTTGGGGATCTTGTCGGTGAGGGGGCGCAGCCGCGTCCCGAATCCGGCGCAGAGGACCATCGCCCTCATGACCGATGCCCTCGCGGCACGGATCGCGATACGATCGGAGTCGGGTGGGGCACGCGAGCCCCTTTAGTACATGCAGACTTTCGCGCGCGCTACTCCAACGCCGGCGCGGCATCCTCGGCGGGGCGGCGGATCCAGCGCAACAGCGATCCGATGCGCCCCTGCAGGAGCGAGACCAGCCCGACGTAGAAGAAACCCCACTGGAAGAGGAGCAGGAAGGGCAGCGAGAAGTACACACCCTTGTCCAGCGCGAACCAGATGGCGGAGGTGAGATAAGCTCCGAGGGCGAGCTCGAGCAGCGGCTGCGCCGTGAGCAGGGTACGGTACTTCTTCCTCAGCCAGCTCCGATCCTTTCCCAGCATGCCCGTCTTGGGCGTGCGCGTGAACCCGGTCTCGTACCCGACCAGCGCCTCGATCACGGCCTTGCTCTGGTTCACGCACATCCCGATGCCGAAGGCCATGATGAACGGCAGGTACTTGATGCCCTTCCAGCAGGGCATCCCGATCTCCCGCTGGCTGGCGATGTAGAAGAGCACCACGCTCATCGTCGCCGTCCAGAAGAACGGCAGATCGAGCAGGAGCACCTGGTACCACCCGTGCTTGAAGCGGATCACCATGCTCACCGGCATCAGCACCGTGAGCAGGATCATCAGCGGATAAGTGAAGTTCGCGGTGAGGTGGAAGAACGCCTCCAGCTTCACCTCGCGCGGCAGGTCGCTGCGGAGGATGCGCGGGAGGAGCTTGCGCGCGGTCTGGACGCTGCCCTTCGCCCACCGGTGCTGCTGCGACTTGAACGCATTCATCTCCACCGGCACTTCCGCCGGCGAAACCACTTCCGGCAGGTAGACGAAGCGCCAGCCCGCGAGCTGCGCGCGGTAGCTCAGGTCCAGATCCTCGGTCAGCGTGTCGTGCTGCCAGCCCCCGGCGTCCTCGATGGTGGCGCGCCGCCAGACACCGGCGGTCCCGTTGAAGTTGAAGAAGCGTCCGCTGCGGTTGCGCGCGGTGTGCTCGATGACGAAGTGGCCGTCGAGAAAGATGGCCTGCGCCTGCGTGAGGTGCGAGTACTCGCGGTTCAGGTGCTCCCACCGGACCTGCACCATTCCGATGTGCTCGTCGGTGAAGAAGTGCACCGAGCGCAGGAGGAAATCGGGGGCGGGGACGAAGTCCGCGTCGAATACCGCGACCAGCTCGCCGCGCGCGATCTTCAACCCTTCCTGCAGGGCGCCGGCCTTGTAGCCGCTGCGGTTGTCGCGGTGGATGTAGGAGATGTCCAGACCCTGCTGGCGCAGCTGCTCGACCCTCGCGCGGGCGATGCCCTGCGTCTCGTCCGTCGAATCGTCGAGCACCTGGATTTCCAGCCGGTTTCGCGGGTATTGGATGCGCGCCACCGCCTCGATCAGACGCTCGACGACGTACATCTCGTTGTACAGGGGGAGCTGGATGGTGACGCGCGGGAGGATCTCGAACTTCCCCTTCGGCGTCGGCAGGTTGCCCTTGTACTTGTAGAACAGGTAGGCCATCACGTACCGATGCGACCCGTAGATGGCTAGAACGAGCAGGACCAGGAAATAGGTCGCGAGAAACAGCGCCTCCACCCGGGTCATCGGCATTGCACCCACGAAAACTCCAGCAATTTCCGGGGTATGGCCCGGAGTGGCGCGGGACTGTACGTGACGCCTGCTCGCTTGTCAAACGACCAACCAGACGGCGATGCACTGCGCCACGGGCGCCACGGGCTCGTTACACGCCCGCACCTCTATGTGTGCACACCTTCGCGGAACCGGGAGCGAGATACGGGACACCATACGCAATTGCCCATGCCAATCAGGGTTGGCACGGGGTTGCGTATGGTGTCCCCGGTCAGGGTTGGGCTGTACGCACCGCGGGCTGGGGCAGCGTCCGCTTGAACACTGCCCATGTCCGCAGCGTGTCGAGCGCCACCTTGAGCTGCGGATCGTCCTGGGGATCGTCGGGCGCCGGCGGCTGCGGGGCGGGCGGCTGGAGCGAGGCCGACGCGATCGCGCTCCCCTCCTCGCCCTTGAAATGCCCGGGAAGGTTCTGCTCGCGCGGCGCATCGTCGTCCGCCGCGCTCGCCTTCACCCAGACGTCCGGCGTGATCCCGCGCTCCTGGATGCTGCGCCCGGAGGGCGTGTAGTACCGGGCGATGGTCAGCTTCAGGCCGGAACCATCCTCGAGCTCGATGACCGTCTGCACCGACCCCTTCCCGAACGTCCGCGTGCCGATCACCACCGCGCGGCCCGAATCCTGAAGGGCGCCGGCCACGATCTCGCTGGCGCTGGCGGTGCCACCGTCCACCAGCACGATGATCGGGTAGCGCGGCTCCGCGCTCTTCGCATGCGCTCTCTCCACCTCGACGTTCTTGCCGCTGCGGCCCTTGGTGGTGACGATCACGCCGCCGTCCAGGAACCGATCGGCGACCTTCACCGCCTGATCCAGCAGCCCGCCGGGATTGTGGCGCAGATCGAGCACGAGGCCGCCGAGCTGTCCGCCCGCTTCCGCCCGGAGCGAGTCCAGCGACTTGCGCAGGTATCCGTCCGTCCGGTCCTGGAAGGTCTTGATCTTCACGTAGGCCAGCTTGCGATCGAACAGCTTTCCTTCCACGGAGACCAGCCGGACCACGTCGCGGACCAGCGTGAACGTGCGCGGCTCCCCCCAAGCGGCCCGGTGCGCCTTCACCGTCACCTTGGTGCCCGGAGGACCCACCAGCGCGCGCACCGCCTCCGTCTCGCGCCAGCCGTGCACCGCGCGGCCATCGATCTCGATCAGCCGGTCGCCGGGCTGGAACCCGGCGCGCGAGGCGGGAGTGTCGTCGATCGGCGCGACCACCACCACGTCGTCGCCGCGCGTCGCCAGCTCGAGGCCGACGCCGCCGTACTCGCCCTCGGTCTCCTCCTTGAGCGCCGCGTATGACCGCGGGTCCATGAAGCTCGAATGCGGATCCAGCGTGTGGATCATGCCGTCGATCGCTCCGTAGACCAGCTTCGCTTCGTCCACCGGCTCGACGTAGTTGTTCTCGATCAGCGAGAGCACGTGGCTGAACACATCCAGCTTCCGGTAGGGGCCCGCCGGATCGCGCGCGGCCTGTGCGACGCGGACCGCCACGAAGCCGCCCAGCATGGCGCACGCGCAGAGCACGAGGAACCTCTTCATTTCGCCGTGCCTCCTTTGGCGCCCGCCAGCAGCGCGGGCCTCCTGCGCTTGCGCGACAGCCACTGCTCGGGATCTAGCGGCTTCTGTCCGTCGCGCAGCTCGAAGTACAGATAAGCGCCCTTGAGCGAACCCGTTTCGCCGACCGTGCCCACTTCCTCGCCCGCGCGGACGCCGTCGCCCAGCGCCTTGCGGAGCTCGTCGAGGTGCGCCATCAGCGAGAACATCCCATGCCCGTGGTCGACGATGAGAAGGTTGCCGAATCCCCTGAACCAGCCGGCATGCGCCACCTTTCCGTCCCACACCGCATGCACCGGCGTTCCGCCCGGCGCGCGCACGTCGATGCCGGTCTGCAGGGTGACGGTGCCGAAGCGGGGGTCGACGGCCCGCCCGAAGCGGACTTCGATGCGCCCCTGGTCGACCGGAAAGGGCAGCCTGCCCCGGGCCCTGCGGATGGAAGACTTGAGCAGGATCTCCGGCGCTTTCAGTGCCGGATGCGAGCTGCGGATCTCCGCGAGCTTGCGCGACAGCTGCTTCTCGGCGTCCTCGAGCTCCCGCGCCGCTTCCTCGTGGACCGCCCGCTCGCGTTGGATCGAAGCGAGCAGCGTGCGCTGCTGGTCGATCTTCTCCTGCAACGATGCCCGGCGTTCGGCCTCGGCGTTCACGCTCTGGTCCTGCTCGACGTGCGCCGCCAGCAGCTCGTCGCGCGCGGCCTTGGTGGCGTCCGCCTGCGTGCGCAGCAGCGCGATCGCTTCCAGGTCGGACCTGAGCAGCACGTTGAAGAGCCTGCGCCGCCGGAGGAGATCGGCGATGCTCGTCGAGCCGAGCAGGAACCGGATGTACCCCTCGCGCCCGAGCCGGTACCGGGTGACCAGGCGCGGTGCCGCGGCTTCGCTCGCGGCCGTGAGCTCCGCCTGCGCCTTTTGCGACCTCTCCTCGGCGACCGCGAACCGCTGGGTCGCCGACCGCAGCCGCGTCTGTGCCGCCCGCAGCGCGCGCGACTCCACCTCGATCTGGCGCTCGAGATCGGCGAGGCGCCCGAGGACGCCCGCTTCGCGGCCTGCGAGCTTCTCCGCCGCCGCCCGCTCGTCCGCGAGGCGCTGCCGCAGCTCGGGCAGCGACGCGGCGAGGTCGGCGGCGAGGAGCAGCGCGATCATGTTTTCAGGAAGCGCGCCACCGCGATCCAGCTCCCCACGAAACCGACCAACGCTCCCGCGGCGAGCAGCGCGGCGGCGTGCGCCGGCAAGAGGTGGGGCGCGCCCACTCCAGCCGCGACCGCGAACGCCTGTGAGGCATGCGGCAGCAGCCAGTGTTGCGCCGCAAGCACCACCCCCACCGCGACTCCGGCTCCGAGCACGCCTTGGAGCGCTCCCTCCATGAGGAACGGGGCGCGCACGTAACCGTCGGTCGCCCCCACCAGCTTCATGATCTCGATCTCGTCGCGCCGCGCGTACACCGCCAGCCGTATCGTGTTGGCGACGACCATCAGCGCCGCCCCGAGAACGGCGAGCAGCGCTCCGGCGCCGAACGCGCGCAGCCCCCGTCCGAGGGCCTCCAGCTTGTCGAGCCATTCGCGCCCGTATTCGACGTCGCGCACGCCGGGCAACTGCTCCAGCTCCGCGGCCAGCACTCGCAGCGACGGCGCGGCGAGAGGCGCGCGCGGCCTGATCTCCACCGAGGCCGGCAGCGGGTTCTGCGCGAGGCCGTCGAGCGCGGGCCCCAGCTCCCCGAGATCGGCGCGGAGCCGCTGCAGCGCCGCGGGCGCGTCGACGTAACGGACGTCGACGTCGCCCCTCCCGCGGATCTGCTGCGACAGCGCGCGCCCTTGCGCATCGGTCGCCGCCGGATCCAGGTAGAGGGTGATGCTCGGCTGCGCGCCCCACGAGGTCAGCAGCCTGCGCGCCGTGAACAGCCCGAGCACGAACGTCGCGCCGATGAAGAGCGAGAGCCCGATGGTCAGCACCGACACGAGCGAAGGCAGCGGCGCCCGCCACAGATTCACCGCGGCCCGCCGCGACAGCCGCCAGGCGACGTGCGCGATCATGCGTCGAAGACCAGCTTTCCGCGCTCGAGGCCGACGGTCCGGCGGTGCCACCGCTGGAGCAAGCCGCGGTCGTGGGTGGCCACGACCACGGTGGTGCCCCGCGCGTTTGCGTCGAAGAGGAGCTGCAGGATGCTGTCGGTCAGCGAGGGATCGAGGTTTCCGGTGGGCTCGTCCGCGAGCAGGATGGTGGGCTCGTTCACCAGCGCGCGAGCGATGGCCACGCGCTGCTGTTCGCCTCCGGAGAGCCGCCGCGGCAGGCTGGTCGCTTTGTGCGAGAGACCCACCTGATCGAGGCGCCTGCGGGCGCGCTCGCGGATGTCCGCGTCGGAGGCGCCCAGCACCTCGAGCGCGTACCCCACGTTCTCCAGCACGGTCCGGTTGTCGAGGAGCTTGAAATCCTGGAAGACGACCCCGATGTTGCGCCGCAGGTACGGAACCCCGACCTGGCTGATCCGTCCGATGTTCTTGCCGCCGATCAGGATCTGCCCGCTGGTGGGCTTCTCCGCGCAGAAGAGGAGCCGCAAGAGCGTGCTCTTGCCGGCGCCGGAAGGACCGGTGAGCCAGATGAACTCGCCCTTCTCGACGCGCAGGGTGATGTCGTCCAGCACGGGGGGGTCGCCGGGATAGGTCTTCTTGACGTGGAAGAGCTGGATCACTGGCACGTCCCCGCGTCGGCGGCGCAGATCTCGATGTTGCATGACGAGCCGCCGTCATTGCAGGTCAGCGTTCCGGGGATCGACGCCGAAATGCACGGCATGCCCCCACAGGACCCGGTGAAAGCGTCCAGGGTGCCGTGATTGGCGCTGCCGGTGCAAAACAACATGCTGGGCGTCGCCAGGGTGATGCTCACGAAGCATCCCTGCGCCGGCCCATCGACTGAAACGGTCGCTGTTCCTGATTGCGGAGAGAGTCCGCAGCCGTCGATCGCAGGGACGTCGTTCAGCGAGAGCTGCACGCACCCTGCGTCAACACCCGCGTCCGCACCACCGTCGACTCCGCCGTCCACCCCCGCGTCACCCCCGCCATCGGTGGAGATGCCTTGTCCCCCGCCGTCGATCGGATTGATCGGCGTCGATCCATTCGTATACGACCCCGCGCAGGCGCAGAGCGAGGCGAGCGCGAAGGCAGCAGCGGAGCTCCTCGTCATGGCTACTTCGGCGGCTCCAGGTCTGCGGAAAGGAACGCGAGGATCACCTCGTCGAGGCTCTTCTCGCTGATCAGTTCTTCAGCGAAGAGCGTGGGCAGATCGTCGGCCGGCATTTCCACGGGACTCTCGCTGAAAAAGCTCGGCGGCGCCGAATTCTTTGCCGCCGCGGCGGGCCGGGCGGCGGGCGGCACGACCGGAGCCATCCGCGGCGGAGTGGTCGGCCGCGTCGGTTGCGCCGGCTGGCGGATGACGTGCGGCAGCGGGGCGCCCGGAGCTCGCGGCGGCGACGCGGCGGGCGGGGCGGGGCGCCAAGCCAGAGCGGCAGGCTTCGCGGCCGGAGCGGCAGGCTTCGCGGCCGGAACGGCAGGCCTCGTGGCCGGAGCGGCAGGCCTCGTGGCCGGAGCGGCAGGCCTCGTGGCCGGAGCGGCAGGCCTCGTGGGCGGAGCCAAAGCCGCGGGTTTCGCGGCAGGTGGGACAGGCCGCGGT
>Ga0209805_1002708_pt1 | contig 10294 bp, 9 predicted proteins | sample GraSoiAngelo_148_FD_185905 | JGI IMG/M metagenome (GOLD analysis project Ga0209805, IMG submission 185905) | Grasslands soil microbial communities from the Angelo Coastal Reserve, California, USA - 14_1009_09_20cm (SPAdes) (version 2) | ecosystem: Environmental > Terrestrial > Soil > Grasslands ... | reverse complement strand
CGCGGATTTCGCCATCGCCTCCTTGAAGCCCTGGGTGCGGAGGTTCAGGTTCGCCGCCCCGAGCCCGCCTTGGAGGATCACGATCGACCCCTTGCCCTTCATCAGCTCGGCCATCTTCTTTCCCGCCTCGTACCCGGCGGTCTTGTTGTCCGTGCCGATGTAGGTGAGGGCCTGCGACGACGGCGCCGGCGCGTCGAAGGTGATGACCTTGATCCCGGCGCGGGTCGCCTCCGCGATGACAGGGACGAGACCGGCATCGTCCAGCGCGGAGATGGCGATGCCGTCCACCCGCTGGGCGATCAGCTCCTCGATCGCCTTGACTTGCAGCGGCAACTCGAACTTCTGCGGGTCCACCTTGTCGACGTTGACGTCGTATTTCTTGGCGGCGGCCTTGAAGCCCTCATAGCAAGGCTCGTAATAAGGGTGGACGCCCTTGGGGACCATCACGAAGGTCTTCTTCGGAGCGGCTGGGGAGCCGTGCGGCACGAGGAGGAGCGCCGCGAGGACCGGCAGTGCGAGTCTCTTCCAGTTCATGGGATTCTCCCTTCAAAATCCTTTCAGCTGGATTGGCTCTTCGATGGTGGCTGGGCTAGAATCGCCGCGACTGTGAGCGCTCACATGCGGGAAGTCAAGTCGGTACCGGCGAGGCGCGCGTGAGGGGACCGCTCGCTCGCCCGCGCAGGCTGAAGGGGCGCGGGCAGCGCCCCGCGGTGATGACCGACGTCGCGAAGCTCGCCGGCGTGTCGCACCAGACCGTCTCCCGGGTGCTGCACGACAGTCCCCATGTGCGGCGCGGCACGCGGGAGCGCGTCCTGAAAGCCATCCGGCAGCTGGACTATCGCCCCAACCCGGTGGCGCAGGCGCTCGTGACCGGGCGCTCCCGATCGCTTGGGGTCGTCAGCTTCGACACCACGCTTTACGGACCAGCCTCGACGCTGCTCGGGATCGAGGAGGCCGCGCACGACCGCGGCTACGCCGTCAGCATCGCGAGCCTCCGCTCGCTGAACCGGGAATCGGTCGTGAGCGCGGTGCAGCGCCTGCGCGACCAGGGGGTGGACGGTGTCGTGGTGATCGCTCCGCAGCGAGCCGCGGTGGACGCGCTCCTGCACCTTCCGCCGGAGGTGCCGGTCGTCGCGGTGGAAGCGGGCCCCGACAACTCGGTCCCTGTGGTGGCTGTGGACCAGCACGCCGGGGCGGCGGCGGCGACGCGACATCTGCTCGAGCTCGGCCACCGCCACATCTGGCACATCGCGGGTCCGCAGGACTGGCTCGAGGCCGAGCAGCGGATCGAAGGATGGCGCTCGGCGCTCCGAGCCGCGGGCGCCGCCGAGCCGCCATTGCTCCGGGGCGACTGGAGCGCGCGCTCGGGTTACGACGTCGGCGAGCACCTGCTGGCCGAGGCGGGCGTGACCGCGGTCTTCGTCGCGAACGATCAGATGGCTCTCGGCCTGCTGCGCCGCCTCCACGAGGCGGGCCGCGAGACGCCGGGCGAGATCAGCGTCGTCGGGTTCGACGACATCCCCGAGGCGGCCTACTTCACGCCGCCGCTCACCACCGTCCGGCAGGACTTCGCCGAGGTGGGCCGGAGGTGCCTCCACCTCCTCCTCGGCCAGATCGAAAGCCGGGTACGGTCCTGGTCGCGCGTGGTCGTCGCGCCCGAGCTGGTGGTGCGGCGGAGCACCACGGCGGCCCGGGACCGCTGAGGTTTCGTGTCAAGCTCCCGCCGCGATGGAGTCGAGCAGCTCGCCTTCCCGCCCGAGCTCGTGCGCGAGATCGAACGCCGTGTAGCGGTCCCGAAGCAGGCGGACGTTCCTTACCGGGAGCAACCGCTGGGGCTCCGCGATGCGCAGTGTCTCGAGCGAGAACGGGAAGCCCAGCCCCTCGAGGCTTTCCATCGCCTCGGCGAGCTCGGCGAGCAAGGGCTGCGCGAACGCCAGGATCTGATCCTTTTCGCGGGCGAGCGCCTGGAGGCGCCGCGTCATCATCGAGCGATCGAGCACCTTCCGCTGCTGCTCTTCCGCGATGACCCGACGCCAGGGCATCAGCGCTGGCTCGAGCGTCGCCTGCCACGGAGCCTCCCGCTCGAGAGCAAGCACCCTCTCCTCGACGTCCAGCTTCTCGAGCCGGGCGAGCCCCCCGGCGGCTCCGAGCCACGCTGTGTAGCCGGGGAGGAGGAACTTCGTGGCGGCGCCGACGAGAATGCCGTGGAGGTCGTGCTCCGTCGCGCCCGCCGCTCCCACTGTCTCCCAGAAATGCGCGACGGTGTGCTCGGCGGACGCAGCAGGCCGGGAGCTGCCGAACGCCTGCATGGCGAATCCGGAGACGAGGGCGGCCTCCATGAGCGCGCTCAACGCCGCCTCCGGATCGCTCTCCCACGCGCGCGCGGCATCGATCGCCCGGCGGGCGGATCCGAGCGCGAAGCCGCCCACGACTTCGCAGTACGTCTCTCCGGTCACGCGCGCCGCGAGCCGCCAGTCGAGGCTGGCGAGGTACTTGGCGAGCAGATCTCCGAGCCCGGCGAGAAACAGACGACGCGGTGCGCGGACGATCACCTCGAGATCGCAGACGATGACTTCGGACGGCCGCGCCGGCACGGCGCGGTGGTAACCGGCGAGGCGGATCGCCGACATCGCCGAGCCGTAGGCGTCGACCGAGGCGGCGGTCGCGACGCACCAGTTGGGCAGATCTGCGTCGAGGGACACCTTCTTCACGAGGTCGCTCACGACGCCGCTTCCCACGCCGACTACCAGGTCGGGGGCGAGCGCCCGCACCTCCGCCGAAAGCGCCTGAGCGAGCTCGAGCGTGGGAACGGGCGACGGATCGCCGGGCAGGATGCGGGAGGAGATGTTCCCGGCGCGGACCGCTCCCTTCCAGCGCGCCCCGGCGGCCGACTCGGTGCGCTCGTCGCTCAGCACCCACAGCGACGCTCCGCTGCCGTATCGCTGCAGGAGGCCGCGGGCGGAGGAATCGAACGCGCCCTCTCCGAGGATCACCTCCACCGGCGCGAGGCGGTGCGCCTTGCCACATGGGCACCTCTGGCCCCCGAAACGGGCCTTCAACTCGTCAAGGAACGGGTAAGAATGGTGGGCCACGGCGCGGAGGAGGAAGGAAGGTTTCGGCAGTGAGCAAGAACCAAACCGATCTCGACAAGCGGGAGATCCGGCTTCCCGATGGCCGCAGGCTCATCTACTACAGCTTCCCCGACGCGCCCAGGCGACCAGGGCCCTCGCTGTCGCCCGGCGAGGAAAGCCCGGCGACACCTGTGCACCCTCGTGGGCCGGAAGGGGGCTGAGGTGTCCGAGCTGCGCTGGCATCCGTTCCTCGAACAGTGGGTGATCACCGCGACCCACCGCCAGGACCGGACGTTCCTGCCGCCGGTGGACTATTGCCCGCTCTGCCCCACCCGGCCCGGCGGCTTCCCGACCGAGGTGCCGGACCCGACCTACGACATCGTGGTCTTCGAGAACAAGTTCCCATCGCTCCAGGCCAACCCCCCGCAGCCCGCCGTTGTCGCGACGCCTCTTTCGCCGGTGGAACCGGCGAAGGGCGTCTGCGAGGTGGTCGTCTACTCCCCCCGGCACGAGGACGCGCTGGCCTCGATGCCGCTCGAACGGATCCACCACCTCGCCCGCGTCTGGAAGGACCGGTACCTGGAGCTGGGCGCCCGGGAGTTCGTCCGCTACGTCTTCATCTTCGAGAACCGGGGCGAGGCGGTGGGCGTCACGCTTCATCATCCGCACGGCCAGATCTACGCGTTCCCCTTCATCCCGCCGGTCATCGAGAAGGAGCTGGCCGCCTCGCGCCGCTACCACGCCGAGAAAGGGAAGTGCCTGATGTGCGCGAGCCTGGCCGAGGAGATCCGCGACGGCCGGCGCATCGTCCTCGAGGGGGATCGTTTCCTCGCCTGGGTGCCGTTCCACGCTCGCTGGCCTTACGAGGTCACGCTCGCGTCCCGCGCGCACCAGGTCTCCATGGCGGAGTGGAGCGCGGCCGACATGGAGGATCTGGCCGCGGTGCTGAAAGGGCTCCTGCAGAAGTACGACGCGCTCTTTGCCAAACCATTCCCTTACATGATGGTCATCCACCAGGCGCCCACCGACGGGGAGGACCACCGGCACGCGCATCTACACTTCGAGTTCTATACGCCCCAGCGCGCCCCGGACCGGCTCAAGTTCCTCGCCGGCGTCGAATCGGGTGCCGGAAACTACATCAATGACAAGCTCGCCGAAGAGAGCGCCGCGGAGCTTCGTCGCGTCGGCCCAGCGAGCGTCGCGGTGGTGCGCGCAGCGGATGAAGCGGATCGGGAGCACGCTCCATCCGCGCAACCCTTCGTCCGGGGCCAGCGTCGCGCGCGGAGCATGTCGGACGTGCTCGAAGCATCGTTCGGTCCTGGCGGTGCGGCGGTGACCGCCTTCGCTCCCGGCCGCGTGAACCTGATCGGCGAGCACACCGACTACAATGAAGGCTTCGTCTTGCCGATGGCCATCGAAGATGGGATCGAGATGGCGGCGCGTTCCCGCACCGGGTGCGAGGTGCGGGTGCACTCCTTCGACCTGGGCGAGACCGTGGCCTTCTCGCTCGAGGAGCCGATCCGGTCTGACCCCGTCCATCCCTGGAGCAACTACGTCCGCGGCGTCCTCTGGGCGCTGGGCCGGGCCGGCGTCGCCCTCGGCGGGATGGACCTCGCGTTCGGCGGAACGCTGCCGCAGGGGGCTGGCCTCTCTTCGTCGGCGGCGCTCCAGGTGGCGACCGCGCTCGTCACCCGCGCGCTTCTCCGTTTCCCAATGGACGTTCCGCGGCTCGCCCGCATCTGCCAGGAATCGGAGAACGAGCTCGTGGGGGTGAAGGTCGGGATCATGGATCCCTTCGTCTCGCTCGCGGCGCGCAAGGGGCACGCGCTCTTTCTCGACTGCCGCACCCTCGCCTTCGAGCAGGTGCCGCTCGCGCTGGGAGAGCACGTCGTCGCCATCTGCTACAGCGGCGTGAAGCACGCCCTGGTCGCGTCGGAGTACAACCTCCGCCGCCGCCAGTGCGCCGCGGGTGTCGAGGTGCTGCGCGCGCATGACCCGCGGATCCGGGCCCTGCGCGACGCGTCGCTCGAGGCGCTCGACGCCTGCCGCGCAGAGCTCGATCCGGTGGTCTACCGGCGCTGCCGGCACGTCGTGACCGAGAACGCGCGGGTGCTCGAGTCGAAGTCGGCTCTGGGCAGAGGCGACCTGCGGCGCTTCGGCGAGTTGATGGACGCCTCCCACGCCTCGCTGCGAGACGACTACGAGGTGAGCTGCGCGGAGATCGATCTCCTGGTGGACCTTGCGCGGCAGAGCTCGGGCGTGCTCGGGGCGCGGATCACGGGCGGGGGCTTCGGTGGCTGCACGGTCAACCTCGTCGCCCGCGGTGCCGTCGAGTCGTTCCGCAAGGAGGTGCTCGGCGAGTACCGGCGGCGGACGGGTATCGATGGCTGGGTCTTCGTCAGCGAGGCGGCGGACGGCGCAAACCTGGCCGGCCAGATCCCCTGACGGCCGCTTCCTCCGCGAACAGGCGCCTTATGGAGATATGGACGGATCGACCGCTCGCATTGCCGCGGCAAGATTCCCCTGCCGGCCGGTGTCGAGCAGTTGGTTGCGGCTGTAGATCCGGACGGGCGAAGTCGTCAGCGGCATGCCCGTCGTCGGGTCGACGCGCTGGGCGATGTGCGAACCCGTCACGAAGACCCTCTCGGGAGCAGCGGCTTTTTCACTGCGCTGAGCCTCGACGGGCGCTGGTGCGTGCGCGCAAGCGATCGATGTCGCGGCCAGAACGCCCAGGGAAACTGCCGCGAGTGAAGGTCGACGAATCTTCATGGCTAGCATCCTCTCACCCCGCAATCCTAACAGCCGTCCTGCCGGTTGTCCCCGGCTGTTTCGCCGAACTGGCCACCTGCCGCGATTCGTCCACATGTTCAGTCCGGGAGCCGCTCCTCGATCCAGCGGAACGCAGCGTCCGCGTCGAAGGACTTCATCCCGCCGTCGAACAGCAGGTCCGCCATGGCGAATCGATCCGAGAGCGGCTGATCGGTCAGGTACGGCACCGCAATGCAGCGCATGAAGGCGCGCTTGGCCGCCTCGACGCCGTGCTGCGAGTCCTCGACTGCCAGGCACTCGTGGGCGGGGACGCCCAGGCGGCGCGCGGCCTCTTCGAAGACGTCGGGTCGGGGTTTGCCGTGCGGCACTTCCTCCGCCGAGACGACGACGCCGATGCCGGGAAGAAGTCCGACGGCCTCGAGCAGGATGCGGAGCACTCCGGGCGAGGAGCCCGAGGCGATCGCGACCGGGAGCCCTCGCGCTCTCACGAGATCGAGGAGGCGCCCCATTTTCGGATACAGGGCCGTCTTCTCGCGCGCGACCTCGAGGTAGATGGCGTTCTTGCGCAGGACGAGCTCCTCCGGCGTGGCCGCGAGCGCGAATCTGCGCCGGACGTCCACCATCATGTCCCAGTTGCTTCCCCCGATGTAGCGCCGCTTCTCTTCCTTGCTGAAGAGGATCCCGTGCTCGGCGAGCAAGCGCCGATCGGCCTCGTAGTAGTTATCCTCGGTGTCCAGGAGCGTACCGTCGAGATCGAAGATCACCGCGCGGATCGGGTATCGCGGCTCGGGGCGGATCCGGGTGGAGAGCTCGATGACGTTTCCCTCCGGGTCGCGGATCTCCGCCTCGCGGAATCCGTCGCCGGTGTCGCGCGGCGCCTTCAGCTTCACCAGCGGAAAATCGAGGGCAGAGATGCGGGCAAATTCGGCGTCCACGTCGTCCACCGCGAACGACAGGTGACCCGGCGCCGTTACGCGGCGTTCGAGGAATCCCGCGTCGCGGGGACGTTCGAGGAGCTCGAGAGAAACGCCGTCGCGCTCGAGGAATACCGTGCGCAGGCCGGGTGAGTTCCTGCTCACGTAGCGATATCGCGGCGAGAAACCGAACGCGGTCCGGTAGAACAGCTCCTCCGTGAAGAGATCCAGCACTTCGATGCCGACGTGCTCGAGCTTCATTCCCACCTCCCGCGGGTTGGCAAGATGGAACCGGCCGCCTCGCGGGTCAACGTCCGCTGACTCGGGTATGGCGCAGTGACAAATTTGTCACTAGAGTAGTTACTCATGGCAGCCAACAGCCGGCTGGCCGTCGGCTTGCACGCGATGACCGTTCTGGCCTTTCGCGCTCCGGAAGTCCTGCGCTCCGAGGACATTGCCTTCAGTGTGCGCACCAACCCCGTGGTCATCCGACGGACCCTCAGCCAGCTCGCGCGCGCGGGCCTGGTCAAGTCCATCCGGGGGAAGACCGGTGGATTCGTCCTGGGGCGAGATCCGAGGCGGATCACGGGTCTGGATGTGTACCGCGCGCTGGACCCTTCCGGCCTCTTCGCCCAGCTTCCCCAGGGTCCCCAGCGCATGTGCGAGGTCAGCTGCGCGATGAAGCACCTGCTCGATAAGACGTTCAAGCAGGTCGACGAAGTCGTGGCGCAGCAGCTTTCGCGAATCACCATCGCGTCTCTTGCATCCGAGGTTTGAGTTTTTGTAGCTCAAACTGTTACATTTCGGAGGCTGCGATGGGAAAGCTCGACGGCAGGATTGCGCTGGTCACTGGCGGAACGACGGGCATTGGATTTGCTACCGCGAAGCTCTTCCGGGACGAAGGCGCGCGGGTCATCGTCACCGGCAGGAACGCCGAGAGAGTCGCACATGCGCGCGAGGAGTTGGGCAGGGGCATCGAGGCGCTGATCGCCGACACCGCGCGCAAGGAAGACATCAACTCCTTGTTCGTCCGCCTCGCGAGGGACCACGGCAGGCTCGACGTCTTGTTCCTCAATGCTGGCGTTGCCGGGTTCGCTCCATTGCAGGACTTCTCCGAGGAGCTGTTCGACGAGATCATGGACGTCAACTACAAGGGCGCGTTCTTCACCCTCCAGCGCGCTCTGCCGCTGCTCTCGCGCGGATCGTCGGTGATCCTCAACGCCAGCATCGCCGCGCACGTGGGAATGGCGGGAACCTCCGCCTACGCCGGCAGCAAGGCCGCGCTGCTCACGCTCGCCAAGGTCGCATCGGCGGAGTTGGCGGAACGCGGCATCCGGGTCAACGCGATCTCGCCGGGTCCGGTCGAAACGCCAATCCTGGGAAAGCTGGGCTTGCCGCCGGAGACGCTGAAGGGATTCGGCGAGAGGGTGCACGCCCGCACGCTGGTGAAGCGCTTCGGCGCGCCGGAGGAGATTGCCAGGGCCGCTCTTTTCCTCGCCAGCCCCGATTCCTCTTTCCTGGTCGGCGCGGAGATCGTCGTTGACGGCGGAATGACCGTCGCGGCCTGACCGCGGCAACTCCGGCGGTCACGACCGGGCGGCGAGCCACAGGCCCGTCGCGATGACCACCAGCGCCACTCCGTCCCTGCCCGTGAGTTGCTCGCCGAGCAGGACGGCGGAGAGGAGAAGACCGAACACCGGCGTGACGAAGAAATACGCGCTGACACGGCTCGCCTCGCCGTGCTGGAGGATCCAGAACCAGAGCATCGACGCGCCGACACTGAGCACGACCACGAGGTAGGCCAGGCTCCAGGACACCTGCGGCGTCCACACAATGTGAGGCGCGCCCTCCAGCGCGACTGCGGCGGGCAGCAGGGCGATTGCGGCACAGATCAGCTGGGCGCCGTTCAAAACCAACGGATGTGGCCGCTCGTTCATCCGCTTGTAAAGGATGTTGGAGAGCACGAAGGCGACGACCCCCGCCAGCGCTAGCAGCACGTCCTGCAATCGCGCGGTCTGCGAGCCGGCCCGTGCGTACATGGCGAGGACGACGCCGGCGAAGCCCAGCAGCAGACCGATCAGCTTCCGCGCCGTCAGCGGCTCGCGCAACAGCCAGGGCGCGAGCAGCGCCAGGATCAGCGGGTTGGTGCTGGCGATGATCGACCCCATGCCCGCCGAGAGGTGCCGCAGCGCCAGATAGGTGAGCCCGAGGTAGAGCGCGTTCGCTCCGAGCCCGAGCGCGAAGAGCCGGGTCCAGGTCCGAAGGTCGCGCGGGATCGGCAACCGCATTGCCGCCGCGAGGGCGAGGAGGATGCCTCCTGCGATCGCAAAGCGAATCGTCAAAATCCAGAGCGGCGGCGCGTCCCGTGCGAGCACCCGGCTGGGCACGAACGCCGTTGCCCAGAGGAACACGTAGAGGATCGCCGCGCCCGCGCCGAGGGCGCGACGGGCGGCGATGGTCCGACCCCGTTCCGGAGCGGTTGCTTCGGACATGCAGGGTATGCGATGCCCTCGCCGCCGTAGCGTCGCAGGAGTGCGCAAGGATGATACCGCCATGAAACGCTATGCGGCGTTCCTCCGCGGCGTGAGCCCGATGAACGCGAAAATGCCCGAGCTCAAGAAGGCCTTCGAGGATGCCGGATTCGCGGACGTCAGGACGGTGCTCTCGAGTGGAAACGTAGTCTTCAGCGCGCCCGCGGCGCCGCGAGCGGCCCTCGAGGAGAAAGCCGAGGCGGCGATGAAGAAACGCCTCGGAAGCGCTTTCCCCACCATCGTGCGCCCGATCCAGACGCTCCGCAGCATGCTCGATTCCGATCCCTACCAAGGCTTCCGGTTGAAGCCTGGCGCGAAGCGGGTGGTCACGTTCCTGCGTGGAGAGCCGAAAGCAGGCGTCAAGCTGCCGCTCGAGCTCGACGGCGCCCGCATCCTGCGCGTCAAGGAGGCAGAGGTATTCAGCGCCTATGTCGCCGGCCCGCGCGGGCCGGTGTTCATGACGCTCATCGAAAAGACCTTCGGCAAGGACGTCACCACGCGCACCTGGGATACCGTCACCAAGGTGGCGAAGCTCGACACGAGGTCCTGAGTCCCCGGCATGGACCGCGTCCTGATCGCCGGCGCAGGCGTCTTCGGAGTGACAGCAGCCATCGAGCTCCGCAAGCGCGGTCATCCCGTCATGCTGGTCGATCCGGGACCGCTTCCGCATCCGCTGGCCGCCTCGACCGACATCAGCAAGGTGGTGCGCCTGGAGTACGGCGCCGACGAGCCCTACACCGCGCTGGCCGAAAGAGCCGTCGAGGGCTGGCGGCGGTGGAACCGGGATCTCGGCCCGCTCTACCACGAGACCGGACTCCTGCTGTTGCGGCGGACGCCGCTCGCTCCCGGCACGTTCGAGCACGACAGCTTCGAGATGGTTTCACGCCGCGGCCATCGGCCCGAGCTGGTCGATGGCGCAGCGGTGCGGACGCGATTTCCCGCCTGGAACGCAGGGCAATATCGCTACGGCACCTACGATCCCGAAGGCGGCTTCGTCGAAAGCGCGAAA
>Ga0209805_1002707_pt1 | contig 10295 bp, 9 predicted proteins | sample GraSoiAngelo_148_FD_185905 | JGI IMG/M metagenome (GOLD analysis project Ga0209805, IMG submission 185905) | Grasslands soil microbial communities from the Angelo Coastal Reserve, California, USA - 14_1009_09_20cm (SPAdes) (version 2) | ecosystem: Environmental > Terrestrial > Soil > Grasslands ... | reverse complement strand
AGCCCTCCGCGCCGGTCTGCGCGGTGACGAGGCGCTTGCCGAGCATGCCGGCGGCGGCGGCGCGCACCGCCTCCACGTCCCGCGCCAGCTTCACCCCTCCCGCCTTGCCGCGGCCGCCGGCGTGAATCTGAGCCTTCACCACCCACACTGCGCCACCGAGTGCGCCCGCCACCGCCGCGGCTTCCTCGGCGCTTGCTGCGACCTTGCCCGCCGGAACCGGGATTCCGTAGTTGCGGAACAGATCCTTCGCCTGGTACTCGTGCAGATTCATCGTGGCGGCCGGCGACGCATGAGGCGCGCATTCTGCTGGAAAACGCCCGCCCCTGCGATACGGGTCGCGTTCCAGATGCAGGCGAAGATGCTAGAGTCGCGCGCAGTCCAACGGCCCGCCATTCATCTTGCCCCGAATCCCGGCCAGCGCCGCCGCCCCATCCGTCACCCCGAGCGATCTCGCCTGGCGCGTGATCGGGCTCCTGAGCCTGTATCGCCTGCTGGTGCCGCTCCTGCTGATGACGATGCAGTCGCTCGCGGGTCCCGCCTGGGGCGTGGTGGCGGCCCGGCCCAAGCTGTTCGTCGGCGCCTGCATCGCCTATTTCACCGCCGCGGTGCTGCTGGTCATCGCGCGGCGGCTCAAGTGGTCGAGCCTGCGCATCGTAGCGCTCGTCAACGCCAGCGTGGATGCCATCGCCCTCGGACTGATCCTGTACGCCGGCGGCGGAGTCGCGAGCGGGCTCGGGATACTGCTGGTGCTGCCGGTCCTGGCGCTCACGGTGCTCGCGGACCGTCGCGATGCGCTCCTGATCGCCGCCGTCGCCGCGCTCGCCGTGCTGGCGCAGCAGGTGTTCAGCGGTTTCTCCGGAACCACGCCGGCGACCGACTACACCACGGCGGGACTCCTCGGCGTGTTGGTGTTCGTGGTCGCGCTCGCCACCTGGCCGGTGGCCAACCGCCTGCGCGAGAGCGAAGCCCTGGTGCGGCGCCAGGAAATCGACCTCGCCAACCTGGCGCAGCTCTCGCAGTACATCGTGCAGCACCTGCGCGAGAGCATTCTGGTGATCGACGCACACGACCGTATCCGGCTCATCAACGAGTCCGCCGCTCAGATCCTCGGGGATGAGAACGCCTACCCCGATGCCCTGATCGGCGAGGCTTGCCCCCGACTCCTCTTTTTACTGGAGTCCTGGCGCCAGGGAACCGGTGGCACCGGGGCTTTGCCCGCCGAGGACCCGACATTCGTCGCCGCCGACGGTGCACGCGTGATCCGGGCGCACTTCGCGCCCCTGGGTTCCACGAACCCGGGGCCGCTGCTGATCTTCCTGGAGGACACCAGCCTCCTGGGCGAGCAGATCCAGCAATCCAAGCTCGCAGCGCTCGGGCGCCTGAGCGCGAGCATTGCCCACGAGATCCGCAACCCCGTCGGCGCCATGAGTCACGCCGGACAGTTGCTGGCGGAATCCCCTCGTCTGGCCGACGAGGACCGGCGCCTGACCCAGATCATCCGCACCAACGCCGATCGGGTGAGCGGCATCATCGACAATGTGCAGCGGCACTCCCGGCGGGAGCGGGCGCGCCTGGAGCGCCTGTCGCTGTCCGCATGGACCGAAGAGTTCCACACGGAGTTCTGCGAGACCATGCAGTGGCCGCGCGCCCGGCTCACCGTAGGCGGCCCCGGGTCCGATGTCGAGGTGCGCGTGGATCCCGACCAGCTGCGCCAGATCCTCTGGAACCTGTGTGACAACGCGCTCAAGCATGCCGCGCAGGACGACCCCGACCGCACCGTCGAGATACGATATGGCCGGATGGTCCCGAACGCCCGCCCGTTCCTGGAAGTCGCCGACCGCGGGCCGGGCGTCGCGCCCGAGCATGCCGAGCGCATCTTCGAGCCGTTCTACAGTGGCGGCCGCGGCACGGGCCTCGGGCTGTTCCTCGCCCGCGAGCTGGCGCAGACGAACGGCGCGACCCTGCTCTACGAGCCGCGCGCCGGCGGCGGCAGTGTGTTCAGACTGGTCTTCGCGGACCCGCGCCGGTGGGAGATCTGATGAACGAGGCGGCGCCGAGCCCTCGCGGTGTGTCCGATCGGCCCGTGGTGCTGGTCGTGGACGATGAGCCCGATCTGCTCGAGCTCGTGAGCCTGACTTTGAGCCGCATGAATCTCACCACGCGCACCGCGTCCGACCTCAACGGTGCCCGGCGGCTGCTGAAGGCGGAGCGCTTCGACCTCTGCCTCACCGACATGCGCCTGCCCGATGGCGATGGTCTCGATCTCGTGGCGTGGATCCAGGAGAACAAGGCCACCGTTCCAGTGGCGGTGATCACTGCCCACGGCAACGTGGAATCCGCCGTGCGCGCCCTGAAGCTCGGGGCGTTCGATTTTGTCTCTAAGCCCCTCGATCTCGGCGTGTTGCGCAAGCTGGTGGGCAGCGCGATCAGGCTGCGCGCAGGAGCCGACGAGCGCACGGCCGCCAGCTTGCAGGGTGCGCGCCTGCTCGGCAGCTCCACCGTCATGGAGCAGCTGCGGGACATGATCGCGCGGGTCGCCCGCAGCCAGGCCCCGGTGCACATCTACGGGGAGTCCGGCACCGGCAAGGAGCTGGTCGCGCGCATGATCCACGAATGCGGCGCACGTCACGAAGGTCCGTTCGTGGCGGTGAACTGCGGCGCCATCCCGACCGAGCTCATGGAGAGCGAGCTTTTCGGCCACAAGCGCGGCAGCTTCACCGGCGCGGTGGCCGACAAGACCGGGCTCATCCAGAGCGCCGAAGGGGGCACGCTGTTTCTGGATGAGGTGGCGGATCTGCCGCTGCACATGCAGGTCAAGCTCCTGCGCGTCGTGCAGGAGAAGACCGTGCGCCCGGTCGGTGAGGCGCGCGAAGAAACCGTCGACGTGCGTATTCTGTCCGCGACGCACAGGAACCTGGCCGATCTGGTCGCGCAGGGCCGGTTCCGCGAGGATCTGTTCTACCGCATCAATGTGATCGAGCTGCACGTGCCGGCGCTGCGCGAGCGCCGGGGCGACATCGCGGAAATCGCCGAGGCGATCCTGCTGCGCTTGGCGCGCCGCACGAATGCCGCTCCGACCGCGCTGTCCGCAGAGGCGGTGCAGACCCTTCAGACATACCCCTTCCCCGGCAACGTGCGCGAGCTCGAGAATGTCCTGGAACGGGCGCTGACCTTGAGCAGCGAAGGCGTGATCACACCCGAGCACATCCGCCTGCGGGCCAGCGTGCCTCCCGCCGCGACCGAGGCACCCGCACCGCGGGGAGCCGCTGGGGCCGAGGGCAGCACGGCGCTGGGCAGCCAGCTGGAGAGCATCGAGCGCGATGCCATTATCAAGGCGCTCGAGAAGACCCGTTACAACAAGACGGCGGCGGCGAAGCTCCTGGGCATGAGCTTTCGTGCGCTGCGCTACCGCATCAAGAAGCTCGGGATCGAATAGATCAGGGCTCGATCAAGCCACGACCGAGGTGACGTTTTGGGTCACTTTCTGACGCAAGCTCCAGCGGGTGGCGTCAGTGTGCGACAGAATTATGTCAAGTACGGACGCCCGAACAGTGGGCACTTCTGCTTGAATATCAATCACTTAAGCTGGCACTGACATCCTGGCATGGCCCTTGCTTTGATCTGGCACGGGGCGCCTTTTGCGCCGCTGACTTTGTACCTCAATCTTTTTAGGAGTTTCTGCAATGAAGTCTGTGCAAAAGGGCTTTACCCTCATCGAATTGATGATCGTGGTCGCGATCATCGGCATCTTGGCGGCCATCGCCATCCCAGCGTATCAGGACTACTTGGTTCGAGCCAAAGTGACGGAAGGTCTGAGCCTTGCCGACTCTGCTAAGGTGACCGTGGCCGAGAATGCCTCCAGCGGAGCCGCTGACCTGAGTCAGGGCTGGGGCGCGCCACCTGCCACGCCTATCGTCACTTCTGTGGGGGTCGCCGCTCTCACTGGCGTGATCACGATTACCTATACCGCCCAGGCCAAAAGCATCGTGATCAGTCTGACGCCTAATTCGGCGGGCGCTGCCATTGCCGCCGGCACGGTTCCGCCCAATGCGATCACGTGGGTGTGTGCCGTTAATGCAGCTGCAAGCGACAAGTACGTTCCGGCAAACTGCCGCATCTAGCGCTAAAACGCGGGCGTCATAAGTTCGACGCTGGGAAGCCCCTCTTCGGAGGGGCTTCTTCTTTGTGGGAACCGAATCACGAGGGTTTCCATGATCTTGTGCGACTATGCGGCGGATTGGACAATTACCTGAACGTTCTACTTCGGTAAACTACGGCCTGGAAGACACTACTCGCCCGCCTAAGTCCATGAATGATAACGCTTCTTTAGCTCTCGGAGGCTCTCGCTCCGGGCTCGGCGGCCTACCGCAACGCCTCGTGCAGGACGGCGTCGTGGACGAGGCTGCGATGCTGGATGCGGTCAACGCCGCACGTGAGCGCAAGACCAGCGTCGTAACCCACCTAGTGTCGAGCGGCGCGGCCAACGCCCGCGACATCGCGGTGGCGGCCTCGAACGAATTTGGCGTGCCGCTGCTCGATCTCGACGGACTGAACCTCGACCTCGAGGCCGTTCGACTCGTCAACGACAAGCTCCTCGCCAAGCATCGCGTGCTGCCGGTGTTCCGTCGCGGCAAGCGGTTGTTTCTGGCCGTCGCCGATCCGACGAACATGCACGCCATCGACGAGATCAAGTTTCAGACCAGTCTCGCCATAGAGGCCGTCATCGTCGAGGACGACAAGCTGCAGAAGGCGGTCGACAAGGCAATCGAGCAGGTCGACAACCAGATGTCGTCCCTCACGGATGAGGGGGACGTCGATCTCGAGTCCCTCGAGGTCACCGGCGGCGAGGACGAGCTCGACGAGAAGATCGGACGCGACGACGTCGAAGACGCCCCGATCGTGCGCTTCGTCAACAAGGTCATGCTGGATGCCATCCGCCGCGGCGCGTCGGATATTCACTTCGAGCCGTTCGAGAAGCTCTACCGCGTGCGCCTGCGCATGGACGGGGTGCTCAAGGAGATCGCGCAGCCTCCGGTTCAGCTGGCGCAGAAGCTTTCGGCCCGCCTGAAGGTCATGTCGCGCCTCGACATCGCGGAGCGGCGCGTCCCCCAGGACGGCCGCATCAAGATGAAGCTGTCGAAGAATCGCGCCATCGACTTTCGCGTCAGCACCTGCCCGACGCTCTTCGGCGAGAAGATCGTGCTGCGTATTCTCGATCCCGCACAGGCCACGCTCGGGATCGATTCGCTCGGCTACGAGCCCTTCCAGAAGGAGCTGTACCTCAAGTACCTGGCGAAGCCCCAGGGCATGATCCTCGTCACCGGTCCCACCGGCAGCGGCAAGACGGTCTCGCTGTACACGGGTCTGCATATCCTGAATCGCGAGGACACGAACATTTCCACCGCCGAGGATCCGGCGGAAATCAATCTTCCCGGCGTCAACCAGGTCAACGTCAACAACAAAGTGGGCTTGACCTTCGCGGCAGCGATGCGCGCCTTCCTGCGCCAGGACCCGGATGTCATCATGGTGGGCGAGATCCGCGACCTCGAGACCGCCGAGATCGCCATCAAGGCGGCCCAGACGGGCCACCTGGTGCTGTCGACTCTGCACACCAATGATGCGCCGTCGACCCTGACCCGCATGGTGGACATGGGCGTCAAACCCTACGCCATCGCCACCTCGGTGAACCTCATCATTGCGCAGCGCCTGGCGCGGCGTCTGTGCACTCATTGCAAGCAGCCACTGGACATCCCCAAGGATGCTCTTCTGAAAGAGGGCTTTACTGCAGCGGAGGCCGCCGGCGGGCTCAAGATCTTCGCGCCCAAGGGGTGCGCGAACTGTACCGACGGCTACAAGGGCCGGGTGGGCATCTACCAGGTGCTGCCGGTGACGGATTCCATTGCGCGCATCATTCTCGCCATGGGCAGCGCAGTGGAAATTTCCGACCAAGCTGCCAAGGAAGGCGTCTGGGATCTGCGGCGCGCTGGGCTGGAGAAAGTCAAGAACGGGCTGACCAGTCTCGAGGAAGTCAACAGCGTCACCGTCGAGTGACGCAGGACGGATTAACATATGGCTCAGGCAGCAACCGGCACAGTCAAGGCGATCAAGCGCGACACTCCCTTCGCCTGGGAGGGCAAGGACAAGCGCGGCTCCCGCGTCAAGGGCAAGAGCCTCGCGCCCGACGAGCAGACTCTGCGCGCCGAGCTGCGTCGCCAGGGCGTGGCGCCCTCGCGCATCCGCAAGCAACGTCAGAGCCGGGCGGGCGGCAAGGTCAATGCCGGCGACATCGCGATCTTCGCCCGCCAGCTCTCCACCATGCTCGCCGCGGGCATTCCGCTGGTGCAGGCGTTCGTGATCGTCGGCAACGGCAATGACAAGGCCGCCATGCAGAAACTCATCCTCGACGTCAAGTCCGACGTCGAAGGGGGCACTTCGCTCCATGAGTCACTGGCCAAGCATCCGCTGCACTTCGACGACCTGTTCGTGAATCTCGTGGAAGCGGGCGAGCATGCCGGCGCCCTCGAGTCGCTCCTGGACAAGGTGGCCACCTACAAGGAAAAGAGCGAGGCCCTGAAAAAGAAGGTGAAGAAGGCGCTGTTCTACCCGGCCGCGGTACTGGCTGTCGCGGTCATCGTGACCGTGGTGCTGCTGGTCTTCGTGATTCCGCAGTTCGAGAGCCTGTACAAGGGGTTCGGCGCCGACCTGCCCGCGTTCACGCAGGCGGTCATCAACCTCTCGAAGTTCGTGCAGCACGACGGCATTTTCATCGCGATCGTGCTGGGCCTGGGTGTCTACGTGTTCTTCTACTTCAAGAAGCGCTCCAAGGCCCTGCGCGAATTCCTCGACCGTCTGTCACTCAAGGTGCCCGTCATCGGACCTATCCTGAACAAGGCCGCCATCGCCCGCTACGCGCGCACTCTGTCGACGATGTTTTCGGCGGGCGTACCACTCGTCGAAGCGCTGGATTCAGTAGCCGGCGCGACCGGCAACATCGTGTACGAGAATGCGGTCCTGAAGATGCGCGACGAAGTCTCGACCGGCCAGCGCCTGCAGCGCTCGATGGAGAACACCGGCCTGTTTCCCAACATGGTCAATCAGATGATCGCGGTCGGGGAGGAGTCGGGCTCGCTGGACGAGATGTCGGCCAAGGTCGCGACGTTCTACGAGGCGGAGGTCGACAATGCGGTCGACGCCATGTCGAGCCTGCTCGAGCCCATGATCATGGTGATCCTGGGCGTGCTCGTGGGGAGCCTGGTGATCGCCATGTACCTGCCGATCTTCAAGCTCGGATCGGTGGTCTGACGAGCGCACTTCGACTCGGGGGTTCGAAAGCGCCGCGCTCCGCGCGGCGTTTTCTTTAGAAAGTCAACACATCATGTCAGTGATCGAGCTGCTCGCGTCCTCGCCCGCCGTGTTCGTGGGCACCTGCCTGGTGCTGGGGCTGGTGGTCGGGAGCTTCCTCAACGTCGTGATCTATCGCCTGCCGGTGATGCTCGATCGCGCCTGGCGCGAGCAGTGCAGCGAGCTCATGGGCGAGGCGGCGGCCGCAACGCTGCCCGCCGGGCTACCTGCGCGCTTCAACCTCGTGGTGCCGCGCTCGGCCTGCCCGGCGTGCCGGGCGCCGATCAGCGCGCTGCAGAACATTCCGCTCATCTCCTGGCTCGTGCTCCGCGGGCGTTGCGCCCATTGCGGCAAGCCGATCAGCGTTCGCTACCCGCTGGTGGAGGCCTTGAGCGGGGTGCTGTGCGCGGCCGTCGCCTGGAAGTTCGGCTTCGGGTGGCCGGCACTCGCCGCGATGGTGCTCACTTGGTTCCTGATCGCCCTCACTTTCATCGACATCGATCATCAGCTGCTGCCGGACGGTCTCACGCTGCCGCTGCTGTGGCTCGGTCTATCCCTGAGTCTGTGGGCGGGGCCGGCGGGCGGTGCCCCCCTCCCAGTGGACGTGCGCTCGAGCCTCATCGGGGCGATCACAGGTTACGTGAGCCTGTGGAGCGTCTATCATCTGTTCCGGCTGCTCACCGGTAAGGAAGGCATGGGGTACGGTGATTTCAAGCTGCTTGCCGCGCTGGGCGCGTGGCTCGGCTGGCAGATGCTCCTGCCGATCATCCTGGTAGCCGCCGCGGTGGGCGCCGTGGTCGGCATTGTGATGCTCAGCGTGCGTGGCCAGAGCCGCGCGACCCCCATCGCCTTCGGCCCGTTCCTCGCCGCGGCGGGCTGGCTGATGTTGATGTTCGGTCCGCGCCTCGTCGCGGGCTACCTCGGGCTGTTCACGGCACACCCGTGAGCGCGCGCGTCTACCGCGTGGGCCTTACCGGGGGCATCGCCAGCGGCAAGTCCACTGCGGCGAAGTTCTTCGGCGCCCTGGGTGTGCCGATCCTCGACAGCGACCAGGTCGCGCGCGAGGTCGTCGAGCCCGGGCAGCCCCCGCTCGAGCGGCTGGTCGAGCGGTTCGGCCCTTCGATCCTCACGCCCGACGGGCACCTCGATCGTCCGGCGCTGCGCGAGATCGTGTTCTCCGATCCCAAGGCGCGGGCGGATCTGGAGGCTCTGACGCACCCGGCCATCGGTGCCGCGATGGAGGCCCGCTCCGCCGCCGCCGGCGGCCCCTACCAGATCCTCGTCATTCCGTTGCTGGTCGAGAAGAACCTCGGCTCGCACGTGAATCGCGTGCTAGTAGTCGACTGTGAGGAGCAGCTGCAGATCCGACGCCTGCGGGCGCGTGACGGCGCAACGATCGCGCAGGCGCAGGCGATCCTCGAGGCGCAGGCCCCGCGCTCGGCGCGCCTCAAGGCCGCCGACGACGTCATCCGCAACGACGCCGACCTGAGCGCGATACGCGATCAGGTCGCGACACTGCACACGCGTTACCTGGAGCTCGCCCAGCCGCCGCGCGCCTGAGGCTGCTCCAGCAGGCAAATTCCCCGGGGGCAGACTGTCGCCGGGATCGGACACGGCGTTTACGGATCGCGCGCCGCTCAAGCAGAATACGAGCATGACGGAATCCGCTGGACCCGAGGCCGGGCCTGCTGCGGCGCCTGAGGCCGCCGCGGAGGGGCTCATCTTCGAGCAGCCGCTCAACGAGCGCATGCGCACCTTCCTGCGCCTGGATTTCCTCTACAACCAGGCGCTCTATCACAACGAGATGGCGAGCCCCTGGGGCAGCCGTGCCGCGATGTCGAGCCTGATCGACATCCTCGCCATCACCACGCGCGGAGACGTGCGCGCGGATGTGCTGAAGGAGCTCGAGGGCCAGTTGACCAGCCTGAACGAATTTCAGTCCAACCCGGGCGTGGACGTCCAGCGCCTGAAGACCCTGATGTCGAATCTGCTGCGCCTGCGCACCGATCTCATGGCCGCCGGCTCGGCGTTCCTGCAACCGCTGCGGGATTCGCAGTTCCTGAGCGCCATCAAGCATCGCAACGCGATCCCGGGTGGCACCTGCGAGTTCGATCTGCCGGACTACACCTTCTGGCTGGCGCAGTCCGACGATGCGCGCATGCGTACCTTCAATCAGTGGCTCGGGCTCCTGCGTCCGATGTGCGATGCGATCGCGGAGCTGCTGTGGCTTACGCGCCAGAACGGCCGCAGCCGCGAGGAGATTGCCCGGGGCGGCATGTTCAACATCACTTTCGAGCGCGACAATCCACTGCAACTGCTGCGCATCTCGCTGCCGGTCTCCGCGGGCCTGTACCCCGAGATCAGCGGCAGTCACCACCGCTGCAACATCCGCTTCCTCACCTGGAACGGCCTGGCGACCCGTGCGACACAAGCCGAGGCGGACGTGCCGTTCTTGCTGAGCTGCTGCACCTGAGCTGCTGAGTTTCCAACTCGATGAGCCCCACTCGCGTCAAGTGTCCGACGTGCCAGCGCGAATTGGATTGGGAGGCCGCGCCGTTTCGCCCGTTCTGCAGCGAGCGTTGCCGGTTGATCGACCTGGGCGCGTGGCTGACGGAGCAGCGCGCCATCCCCGATGACGCAGCCCCGGCGCAGGAGAGTTCCGCGTCTGACGAGCGTCCGCTGAAAGGTTCACCCAAGGCATGAGATTCCGACTCAAGGCCTTTGGGCTGCACCTGACGAGCAGTGCGTGCGCATTGACTCTGATCCTGGGGGGCCTGTACCTGGGCTGGTACCGCTGGCCGGGCTGGTACCTCACCGGCGTGCTGCACGTGGTGGCGATCGTGGCGATCGTGGACCTGGCGATCGGCCCCACCCTCACCCTGATCGTCGCCAGTCCGCGCAAGGCACGCCGCGCGCTCGCGCGGGACATCGCCGTGATCGTGACCGTGCAGCTC
>Ga0209805_1002704_pt1 | contig 10300 bp, 8 predicted proteins | sample GraSoiAngelo_148_FD_185905 | JGI IMG/M metagenome (GOLD analysis project Ga0209805, IMG submission 185905) | Grasslands soil microbial communities from the Angelo Coastal Reserve, California, USA - 14_1009_09_20cm (SPAdes) (version 2) | ecosystem: Environmental > Terrestrial > Soil > Grasslands ... | reverse complement strand
GCTCGGCGCCGCGCTCGCGAGCATCACCGACGCGTCGCAGAAGAAGCAGTACCTCCTCACGGCGAGCCCGGGCACGTTCAACGAGCAGGTGACTCTGAAGCCCTGGTGCTATCTCCACGGCTCGGGCCAGGACCAGACGGTCATCTCCGCGCCACCCACGTCCGACACGTTCGCGCGCGGGACGGTCATCTCCGCGAGCAACTCGAGCATCTCCGACATGAGCGTGACCTGTATGGGCGGCTCGTGGGGGAACTGGAGCACCGCGCTCAACGTCGGGGGCAGCTCGCCGTTCTACGCCGAGAACGTGGTGCTCGTGAGCGACGACCAGGGCAACGCCGGCCTCAACAGCGAGACCGTCGCCGTGAACTGGAACACCCAGGTGCAGGGGCCGTCGCAGTTCTATCTCGCGTATTCGACGGTGATCTCGAACATGCAGAGCAACCAGTCGACCGCCGTCGCCATGATCGTGAACGCGGCGAACGCCGAGCTGACCGAGTCGATGGTCCGCGCGGGGGGCGGAGGTCAATCGTTTGGCGTCCAGTCCAACGGCGGCGCCGTCGTGAACCTCTACAACTGCAAAGCTGGCGGCCAGACGTTCGCACTCAACATCCCGGACGGCGTGTCGACGCTGATCGCGACGAACTGCCAGATCGACGGCCCGGTCGGCCAGGGCGTTCAGATCATCAACAACTAGACGACGCGGAACGACGTCCGGAGCGTGCCGGCGCGGCCGCAGCTCACGAAGACCGGCCAGCGGCCGGGCGTGGTCCTCGTCCCGACGAGCCAGGTCCAGCTGACACGGCCGTGGACCGGCCGCTTCGGGTAGAGGCCCTTCGCGCGCGACGGGCCGCTCTTGTAGTAGACGGTGATCGAGCACATGACGCGCGACGAGGAGACGCGTGCCGTGAGCGTCACGGGATTGCCGCGATAGGCCGGCTGAGGCGAGATGCCGACCAGCCGTACGGCGGCGGAGCTCGGCGCCGCCACGACGAGCGCGGCCGTGGCAGCAATAGCCGCGATGACTTTGCGCACGCTCGCACCGTACAACGGTTCCCTTGTCCTTTCTAGACAATCGCCCGATGAGCTGGCTCGGCGACTCCGCGGCGCTCGCGATCCTGAGCTTCGACGTCGACGCCGAGGCGCCGATCCTCGTCGAGAGCCGGCGGCACGCGCTGAACCCGGCCGCGATGAGCCATCAGGCGTACGGCCCGCTCGTCGGCGTGCCGCGGCTCCTCGACCTCCTCGCCGACTACTCGCTGTTGGCCACCTTCTTCGTTCCCGGCGTGACCGCCGAGCGCTACCCCGAGACGGTGGAGCGGATCGCCGCGGCCGGTCACGAGATCGCGCACCACGGCGGGACCCACCGCTCGCCGCTCCACCTCGGCGAGGCCGCGGAGCGAGCCGACCTCCAGCGTGGACTCGCGGCGCTCGAGCGGGTGGGCGTGCGGCCCGACGGCTACCGCACGCCGAGCTGGGAGCCGAGCGAGCGGACCTTCGACCTTCTCGTCGAGCACCGGCTCCGGTACGACTCGACCCTCATGGACGACGACCGGCCCTACGTGCTCGAGACCGCGCACGGGACGCTCGTCGAGCTGCCTCCGCACTGGAGCCTCGACGACTGGAACCAGTACATGTACCTCCCCGAGCCGCGCAGCGGGAGCGGGACGATCCAGCCGCCCTCACGCGCCGTCGAGCTCTGGCGCGAGGAGCTCGACGGCATGCGCCGCCACGGCTGCCTCTTCGTCCTGACGATGCACCCGTTCCTCTCCGGCCGGCCGGGCCGGGTGGAGGCGCTGCGGACACTCGTCGAGCACGCCCTCGACGCGGGCGACGTCGAATTCGTGAGCTGCGCCGAGGCGGCAAGGCGAGCGCTCGAGGACGGGTCGCTGCCGCGCCGGGCGCTGCGCCGCTACTGAGACCGGTGGCGGACGAAGCCGCCTTCGGAGTCGATCACCTGGCCGGTGATCCAGCCCGCCTCGTCGGTGCAAGCCAGCCGACGAGGTGCGCCCGCGTCCTCGGGTCTTCCCCAGCGGCCGAGGGGCATGGAGCCGGCCGTCCAGCCGTGCCGGAACACCGAAGCGCCGAGCTCCTCGAGCCGGTTCGCAATCGCATGCCCGATTCCGGCCCGCCGGCTGACGCCCGTTTGCCAGGACCCCGCGGCCGGTCAGCGGGAGGCCCGCCGTCAGGCGCCGAGCCTCGCCGACCACTCGGTGTCGAAGAGGCAGGTGTAGTGCGTGCCCTGGTAGTCGAACGACGCCGCGACGTGCACCACGCCCTGGGCGTTGCCGGCCGTGTCCAGCTTGCCCTTGACGTAGCTCCCCGACAGCTCGTCGCCTGACTGGTCCTCGAAGTCGAAGGTGAGGTCGGGCTCGATCGGCACGTTCCCGTTCGTCTCGAGCGTGACCGTGAGCTCGGAGGGAGGCTGGCACGGCGTCTTGAGCTGGAAGACCGCGTTCGTGAAGTACTGGCCGCCGGACGTGACGTCGAAGCAGATGCCGTAGCCGTTGTTCGTGAAGCCGCAGTAGTGCCCCGCCAGAGCGGTCGGAGCCGGCGGCGGAGGTGGTGGAGGGGGCGGTGGCGGTGGCGGGGGTAGCGGCGGCGGAGGCGGAGGAAGCGGAGGCGGCGGCGGCGGCTTCGGCTTCTTGACGCGGTGGCACCAGTACGTGCGGCCGCCGTAGTGGATCGTGATCGTGTCGCTCTTCAGCCGCTGCGTCTTGTGCGACGTGCAGATCAGCCCGCGCCATGCATACGAGTGGTTGTCGGACGGGCACGTGTGGCGGGCGTGGCAGGGCGATCGGTGCGCGGAGGCACCCGGGGCGGTCGAGAGCGGAAGTAGCACCGCGGCGCCCGCGCCGAGGACTACTGCGACCGCTCGACCCCTGTGACGAAGATCCATCGGCGCTTCCCTTCGGCCCTAGGACCATGGTTCCTTCCGTCAACTAGTAGCGGGCCCAGCTCGCGGTGACGTTCGCGTGGCCTTCGCCTCCATGCGAGCCCGGCAGGCTGAGGACGGTGCGAGTGAGGTCGAGCGTCCGCCGGCCGGCGCGGCCGTCGAGTACGACCACGTTCCCTTCGCTCGCCGAGTAGAGCAGCCAGCGGCCGTGCCACGCCAGGTCGGCCCCCCGCTCGCAGACCGCGAAGCGCATGCGCTCGGTATGGAGGCGCATGGCTTGGCGCATGCCGGTGCGCAGGAGGTAGACCATCTCGCTGCCGCGGGAGCCGTACGCCGTGTTCCCGCGCGTGAGCGTGAACGCGACCGAACGGCCGTCGGGAGAAGCCACGAGCGGGCTCGAGACGCCGTCGACGCGACTGCGCCTCCGTGGGAGCTCCGTCGAAGCAAAGACTGAGCCGTCTCGCCGGAGCACGACGATGCGGCGCCGGTCACGGAGCGCGAGAAGGCGGCCGAGTGGGTCGAGCTCTGGCCGGCGTGACAGTCCGAGCCGCCCCACGTGGGCGAACGCCACGGGCGCCGAGCCGTCCGTTCGCAGGACGCGTCCACTCTCGACGAAGTCGAGCTCCGCGTTCGCGCGGTCGAACGCGTAGTCGGAGACTCTGGTGGCGAGCGTGCCGGCGAGGCCGCCGGCCGCGTGGCGGAGGCGGAGCTCGCCGCGCCGGTCCGCGCGGGTGAAGAGATCGCCCGCCCGCGTCCAGCCGAGCGGATACTCGCCGTCAGCGACCTCGTGCTCCGCGGAGTCGAGGTCGGCGACGTAGAGCCGTGTGGAGTTGCCGTACGAGAAAGCAAGCGCGTGCGGCCCGAGCGTCAGCGCGCCGACGTCGTACGCGGGCGTGAAACGACCCTGCGAGCGCCACAGGCGCTGCCGCCAGCGGCCAATGACCAGGTGTCCGTTCTCGGGCCTGTACCAAGCCCCGTCGGCGGGGTACCAACTCGCGCCTCGCGGCACCGGCAGACGCTTGGGCGAGTGCGTGACCCGGCCGTCGCGGCCGATCCGGAAGCGACCACACTCGGTGGTCATCGCCACCGGGGCCGGCAGTCCCGCGGGTGCCCGCAGGAGCCGGCCGCTGCACCGTCCGGCGGCCGGAGCTCCGCTCGTAAACGGCGCCCAAAGGCCGACCGCGAGAAGGGCCACCGCGACGCGTGTCATATCGGCTGTACGGCAGGGCGGGCGGGGCGGGTCCCGCTTACGGTGCCAGCTTGCGTTCGACGCCGACGCCGACGCCGGTGCGGAGCGCCTCGAGCCAGCCGCCGCGGAGCGGGGCGAGGAGCTGACGGCCGAGCTCGAACGCCTCGTCGAAGCGGCCGACGATCTCGGCCCCGACCTTGCGCGCGCGGGTGAGCACGTCCGCCTCGTCGACCGTCGTCACGCGGCCGTCGCGGATGACCCAGCGGCCGCCGACGAGGACGGAGTGGACGGCGCTCGTCGTCGAGCCCAAGGCGAGCTGCCGCAGCGGGTCGTTGAGCGGCGTGAAGACGTGGCTCGAGAGGTCGAGGAGGACGAGGTCGGCGCGGCGGCCCGGCTCGATCCGGCCGAGCCCGTCGGCGTCGCCGGCAGGCCGCGCGCCGCCGATCGTCGCAAGCTGCCACGCCTCACGCGCGCCGAGCCACTGCTCATAGTCCACACCCCAGAGCTTGTGCACGAGCGCAGCGAGCTTCACCGACGCGAACATGTCGAGCCCGTCGTTCGAGGACATGCCGTCGGTGCCGAGCGCGACGTTCACGCCGTGCGCGAGCAGCTTCGGCACGTTCGCGACCCCGCTCCCGAGCTTCAGGTTCGAGACTGGGTTGTGGGCGATGGAGACGTCGCGGTCGCGGACGAGCTCCATGTCGGACGGCGTGAGCCAGATCCCGTGCGCGAAGCAGACGCGCGGCGACAGGAAGCCGATCGCGTCCATGTGCTCGACGAGCGTGCGCCCGTACATGCGCTGGCCGGACACGGCCTGCATCCGCGTCTCGAGCACGTGGATGTGGAGCACCAAGTCGAGCTCCTCGGCCAGCCGGGCGCAGCCGGCGAGCATGTCGTCCGTGCAGCGCTGCGGCCCGCTCGGGGCCGGGCAGATCGAGATCCCCTCGTCGGGGCGATGGAATCTCTCGATCGCACCGCGGACGAAACGCTCCCACTCCGGCCAGCTCGGCGGCGCCTCGCGCTCGAGCCGCTCGATCAGGTCGCGTGAGACGAGCCCCTCGTCGAGCACGACGGTCTCGTGGTAGGCGCGGTCGCCGATCCCGAGGGCGATCAGCGCGCGCAGGCCGACGTCGCGGTAGGCGCGGACGACCGCCTCGAGCGACTCGTCGGTGAAGCCGTCGAGCTCGTAGAGGAAGTCGACGACGCACGTGGCGCCTGAGCGGAGCTGCTCGATCGCGCCGAGCAGCGTCCGGAGGTAGATCTCGTCCGGCGACTGCGCGGGCGCGGCCAGGACCGGGTACGAGAAGAGCATCCAGGGCTCGAGCGGCAGGTTGTCCCACATGCCGCGGAACCAGTTCTCGTTCGAGTGGTTGTGCGCGTTGACCATCCCCGGGACGACGAGGCCCGAGCAGTCGATCCGCTCCGCGGCGTCGCCCGCCTGCTCGACGATCCGCCCGTCGGAGACGGCGACGTCGGCGCGGCGGAACTCTCCCGCGCCGACGTCGACGAGGCCGTTCTGGAGGAGGAGGCTCAGACCCCCGCCGCAGGAGCGGGCGTCGCGGTCACGACGCCGCCCTCCGCCTCGCTCGCGAGGTCGACCACGGCGCCCGGCGGAACGGCTGCCACGAGCGCGTCGCGGCTGAAGGCGAGCGCCTCCTTCACGTTCGGCACGACCGCGCGCGCGACGGCGACCAGGGCGACGTACAGCGCGCCGGCGATCAGCCACGACTCGAGCGGGACGGGCCCCCAGGAGTTCGGCGGCGTGGACTCGAGCCAGCCGCGCGGCCAGCTCGCCGAGCCGGTGACGCCGAAGAAGACGGCGACGAGCAGCGCGACGACCGCCGGAACGTTGATGAGCCCCGCGTCCTGCCAGGCCGGCACGCGCGTGAGCGGACGCGAGATCCGGAAGAGCCGCGGCAGGAGGAAGTGGTCGACGGCCATGATCACGGTCGCCGACGGCACGGTGATCGCCAGGAACGTCGCGACCTTGAACCAGCCGTTCAGGAAGTGGAAGTTCACGAGGTCAGCCGCGATCACGCCGCCGCCCGCGACGAGCAGGCAGGTGTACGGACGTCGCCACAGGCGCCAGCCGCCGAGCAGGTTCTGGCCGGCGTTCACCGACTCGTAGTAGTTCCCGTCGTTGATCGCGAACTGGCTGATCGTGGCGATGATCCACGCGAGCCAGAAGGCGCCGAAGAGCGAGTAGTGGACGGTGTAGCGGAAGATCGCCGCGGGATCGCTCGACTTGCTCAGGTCGGCCATCATCCAGCCAGCCATCGTGAAGAGCACGAACCACAGCGCGGCGAACACGTAGGTCGGCACGGGCCACGTGAAGCGCGGCTTGCCGTAGCGCCAGAAGTCCGGCTCGTTCCCCCACATGGAGAAGCCGATCACGGCGCTCACCGCCACCCAGAGCGGAAGGCCGGAGCCCTGCGGCGTTCCTCCGAGCTTCCCGCCGTCCGAGACGAAGACTTTGAGCACGAGGTAGACGCACCAGAGGATCAGGATCGGCGTGACGAGGTAGCGCGCGAACACGCTGATCCCGGTGAATCCGAGCAGGTTGTTCAGGATCATGACTCCCGCCAGGAGGAGGGTCAGCGTGAAGACGTGGCCCCAGCCGTAGAACCCGTCCCAGAGCGTGACGAGCAGGTTCGCCTGGAACGCCACCCAGCCGAGCGGCGCGACGAGGACGAAGAGCGAGACGATCACCGAGCCGGCCGACCCGAAGACCGAGCGCGTCAGCAACGCGTGCGTTTGGCCCGTCCGCGAGCCGAGGTAGGAGCCGACGAGCGCGTAGGCGACGTAGAGGCCGTAGCCGAGCAGCGTGATCCCGACGGTGGACGCGAGGCTATGGCCGCCGTCGTGGATCTCGAAGCCGAGGAACATGTACGAGAAGCCGGCGACGAACGTCGTCCAGAGACCCATGAAGTGCCACATGGGCCGCCGGCGGTTGAGCGGGACGATGCCGGTGTCGCTCGTCGAGTAGTCGTGCCGGATCGACTCGTCGAGCGTCTCTCGCTCGAAGGCGAGGTCCTCGCGGAGCTCGGGCAGGTCGTGGGCGATCTCTTCGCGCGGATTCATGCGGCCTCCTGCGTTCGCTGTGACCCGTCGGGCGAGTCTACGAGGCTCACGCCGGAGCGTTCAACCGCTTGAATGAGAGGTATGGACGTTCGGCTCCAGCGGTGGCTGTACGCCGCGGCCGCCTACAACGCCGTCTGGGGCACGGCGGTCGTCGTCTTCGCCGGCCCCGTCGCGTGGAAGTGCGTCGGGATGATGGTCGCCTGCTACGCCCCGGGCTACTGGTGTGCGGCGCGGCGGCCGCTGCCCGAGATCGTCGCGGTCGGCCTGCTCGGCAAGATCCTCGGCCCGGTCGGCTTCGCGTGGGCCGCATCGACGGGCCGGTTGCCACTTCAGTTCGGCTTCGTGATCCTCTTCAACGACGCGCTCTGGTGGCCGGCCTTCGTCGCCTACCTGTGGGCGTGCGCCGCGGCCGGTCGCAGCTCGTCGCCGAAGCGGGCGCGCTCGACGAACTGGCCGATCCCAGGCCGCGCGACGACTTCGTCCCCCTCGACGAGCACGCTCCCGCGCAGCAGCACGAGCTCTGGCGAGCCCGTCACTTCGGTGCCCTCGAAGAGGTTGTAGTCCACCTTCGAGTGATGGGCGGCGGCCGTGATCGTGTGCCGCTTCTCGGGATCGAAGACGACGATGTCCGCGTCCGAGCCGACCGCGATCGTGCCCTTGCGCGGATACAGGCCGAAGAGCTTCGCCGGGTTCGTGCACAGGAGCTCGACCATGCGGTTCATGCTGATCCGGCCGGCGCGGACGCCGAACTCGTGGATCATGTGCAGCCGGTTCTCGAGGCCCGGCCCGCCGTTCGGGATCTTCGAGAAGTCGTCGCGCCCGAGCGTCTTCTGGCCGTCCCAGAGGAACGCGCAATGGTCGGTCGAGATCACGCTCAGCGTGTCCGTCCGCACCGCGTTCCACAGCACGCCCTGGTTCGCCTTCGCGCGCGGCGGCGGCGTGTAGACGTACTTCGCACCCTCGAAGTCCGGCCGCTCGAGGAAGGTCTCGTCGACGAAGAAGTACTGCGTGCACGTCTCGCCGTGCACGTTCCAGCCCTTCTCGCGGGCGAGCTGGATCGGCTCGACTGACTCGGCGCACGAGACGTGGACGACGTAGAGGGCACAGCCGGCGACGCGCGCGAGCTGGATGGCGCGGTTCGTCGCCTCGCCCTCCGTCTCCGGTGGACGTGTCCGCGCGTGCCAGACCGGGTCGGTCTTCCCCTCCGAGAGCGCCTTCTTGACGAGCACGTCGATGGCGTCGCCGTTCTCGGCGTGCACCATCACCAGCGCGCCCGTCTCCGCCGCGACCTCCATCGTCCGGAAGAGCGTCTCGTCGTCGACCATGAGCGCGCCCTTGTAGGCCATGAAGAGCTTGTAGGAGGTGATCCCCTGGTCGGGCAGGCCGGCCAGCTCCTCCAGCGAGCCGCCCTCCTTCAGGTCGGTGACGGCCATGTGGTAGCCCATGTCGATGACCTGCTTGCCGTTCGCCTTGCCGCGCCACTCCTCGAGCGCCTCGGCGAAGGTGGCGCCCTTCGGCTGGATGACGAAGTCGACGTGGCAGGTCGTCCCGCCGGCCGCGGCCGCCGTCTGGCCCGACTCGACGTCGTCGATCGTGACCGTGCCCCCGAAGGGCATGTCGAGGTGCGTGTGCGGGTCGACGCAGCCCGGGAACAGGTACTTCCCGGACGCGTCGACGACGCGGTCGGCCTGGACGTCGAGCGACTCGCCGATCAGGGAGATCCGCTCGCCTTCGACGTAGATGTCGGCGACGTAGTCGTCGGCGGCGGTGACGACTCGGCCGCCTTTGATCAGAACGGACATGGCCCTTCCCCCTTTTTCGAGCCGTGGTGTACGGCTGACTCTAGAACGGTGAGCGCCGCTCTTGCGAGCGGCGCTCACCGGACGGAGCGCGGACCGTCAGCAGAAATGGTTCGTTCGGCGGGTCCCTACTACCCGTCCGGCCCTCGATACCGCCTACCAGCCCGGCATCGCACTCGCGGGCGAAGCACACCTGACGATCCCTCGTGTCCGATTGACCGAGTTCGATTGACAGACATTGGCGCGGAGCGTAGCTTCTTACGTGCCACAGTCCGGCCGAGGGAGGCACGATCCTATGGTGCGTAGCTTCGAAACGAGCCGTCCGTCGTTCGCCCGTCATACGAGCCCATCTGGTAGTTGGCGGCGCATCGTGTACGCGCTCACCGCTCTTGGAATATTCGTAGTCCCAGCGCTGCTAGCGTCGCCAGGTGCCGCTCGCGTAAGGGACGTAACTCCCTTCCCTCCTGGCGATTACACGTATCAGCAGGCCCAGAGGCTTGGGATGGCTGTTGCCAACGATCTCGCGCCGCCGAAGGGCATGCAAATCTGCCCGCCAGCAATCCCTTCCAAGGCTGTACTAACCGACAATTCGCCTATCCCGGCCGACGATGCGCCGGTCTGCTTCTCCAATCCTGCAGACGTCGCACGAGACGTGATCTCGGTGCCATCCCCGTCTACGCCCCCGTTTCGGGAGTTAGCACCCTCCATTTTTGGGTATAGGTACGGCGGCTCCCAGAACGAATCCTTCTCATGGATTGGTGGCTCAAATCTCGCCGAAGTAAGCAATCCATCTATCTGTCATTCTGGCTGTGCGCATGCTCAGCATTTCTACAGCCGTATTGGCACCGGAACATCAGCTAATAACAATATTCAGACCGGTTGGGTTGAGGATAATCACTCCCCAAATACGGGCGATACTCGCCAGGTGCTAACGGTTACCAGCCAAAACGGCGTTGAGGCTCCTGTCCTACACCCTAGCTGGACGCTTGCCGATGGTGGGTCGTACGCATTCCGCAATGAACAGTGTGGCAGTCCCGGAACAGATGTAGTTTGCATGGAAATCTGGAACGGCAGCGCTTGGGCTGTGCTCCGGCAGTGGAGTGGCGTCATGCGATGCCAGAACCTCGATGGCTCTGGCCATTGCTACGTCCATTTTTGGGATGAAGCGTTCGTTGACGACGATGCAAGTTGGTTCAATATCAACGGCGGGAGTGACGGACTGCGGATGCAAAATATCAAGGCAGAGGCCTCAACCGGGTCTTGGCCTTTGTTGACCTCGGGTGGATGGTCGGAGCAGTCGCCGTATAGCATCTGCAGGATCTTCGCGTACTATCACTT
>Ga0209805_1002700_pt1 | contig 10313 bp, 9 predicted proteins | sample GraSoiAngelo_148_FD_185905 | JGI IMG/M metagenome (GOLD analysis project Ga0209805, IMG submission 185905) | Grasslands soil microbial communities from the Angelo Coastal Reserve, California, USA - 14_1009_09_20cm (SPAdes) (version 2) | ecosystem: Environmental > Terrestrial > Soil > Grasslands ... | reverse complement strand
CTACCAGGGCCGCGGCGGCGTTGAGAGCCTGATGGCGTCCTCCCAATGCCAACTCGACCTCTACCGAGCGCACGTTGAACCTGCACCGGCCTCCAGGAAGGGCTCGGTAATCGGTGATGCGATAGTCGCCACCGCCTACGCCAAAGCTGGTGACCGGCGCGGCGGACAGCGACGAGAGCAGCTTGAAGAAGCTGTCGTCCGCGTTGAGCACCGCGGTCCCGTCAGCCGGGAGCCCGGCCACGAGCTCGCCCTTCGCCCGCGCCAGATGGTCCTGCGACTCGAAGAACTCCATGTGCACGACGCCGATGTTCGTGATGACGCCGATCTTCGGACGGGCCAGGGCCACGAGACGTGCGATATCGCCTGCACGCTGAAGGCCCATCTCGAGGACGAGAGCGGTGTGATCAGGCTCGAGGCTGAGGATGGTCAGCGGCACGCCGGTTTCGGTGTTGAGGTTGCCGGTCGTCCGCAGCACGCTGAATCGCTGCGAAAGCACGGCGGCGGCCATCTCCTTGGTCGACGTCTTGCCGTTGCTGCCGCTGATGGCGACCACGAGCGGCTTGACCCGAGCCAGCACTGACGCGGCCAGCTCGTAGAGGGCCTTCCATGTGTCCGGGACGACGATCTCAACGATCCCGCTCGGGATGTCGGTTCTCCGCTCGACGACGACAGCGGAGGCGCCGCGTGTGATGGCGTCGGCCACGAATCGATGTCCATCCATCTCGGCACCGCGCAGGGCGAAGAAAATGCCGCCCGGCTTCACCTCGCGCGAATCGGTGTGATAGGTGGCGAACCTCTCGCCGACCTGGGTCCCGCCGATCTCACCGCCGCCCGTGGCCTCGAGGATCTCGAGGAGGGTCAGACGCATTTACACAAGTAGAACCGTTAGTGGGGGTCGGGCGTTATTCGCCAGTCGAGGACGATGGTCTGGGCGATCTTCTGCCACACCGGCTCGGCGGTCATGTAGCCGTCGTTCAGCGTCCAGTCCTGGTCGCTGCCGGGAAAGTGCGGCTTGCGCATGACGACCATCATGGTGAAGCGTGGGTGCTGAGCAGGAAGGAACCCGACGAACGACGCCCACACATCCAGCGTGTAGCGGCCATGGACCGGGATCTGAGACGTGCCAGTCTTGCCCGCCTGGTCGAGCTCGAAGCCTCTGATGCGTGATGTCCACCCGGAGCCGTGCTGCACCACCTGCTCCATCATCGCGGTCATCTTTTGGGCGGTCGCGGCGGAGATGACCTGATTCTGTGGAGCCAGCAGAATCGGATTCAGCCGGTTGCCGATGCGCTCGACCACGTGCGGCGGGGCGTAACGCCCGCCATTGGCGATGACATTGATGGCGGCCAGCATCTGGACCATGTTCACGTCGATGCCCTGGCCGAAAGCCGCGGTGGCGTACATCGAGTCCTGCATCTTGCCCGCGGCCGGCGGAGGCACAACATCCTCCGCGGCGACATCGATGCCGCTGGCCCGGGTCAGACCGAAGGCCTGCATGTACTTGTAGAAGTTGTCATGACCCTCGGCGAGCATCGCCTTCATGGCGCCGACGTTGAGCGAATGCGCGAGCACGTAGGTGTAGGTGATGTTTCCGTGATGGCGGCGATCCCAGTCGTAGATCCGATAGCCACCCACATAGACGTAGCCAGGGTCGTTGATGACCGTGTCGGGGCTGATGGCGCCTGCATTGATGGCGCCGGAAAGGGTGACCACCTTCATCACCGAGCCAGGCTCATAGACGGAGCTGGAGATGTTGTCGAGGAACATGCCTGGATCGGTGCGAGCGAAGTTGTTGGCGTTGTAGCTCGGATAGTCCGCCCAGGCGATGATGCCGCCGGTTTTGGGATCCATGATCAGGACGCTTCCGCTCTCGGCCCTGGCTCTCTTGACCCCGGCCGCAAGCTGCTGCTCGGCCGCGTACTGGATGTTGGAGTCCAGCGACAGCACTAGGTCCGAGCCGTTGACGGGGTCCTGATGGGTGTGGGTGCCCAGCACTATCTCGCGATTGGCGAGGTCGCGATAGCTCGATATGTATCCAGCGGTGCCGGCCAGCTGCTTCTGGTAGCGGGCCTCGACGCCATACTGTCCCGCTCCGTCGTAGTTCACGAACCCGAGCAGGTTGGCCGCGAGGCTCGAGCCCGAGATGCCAGGCAGGTAGGAGCGCTGCTGCTCCTCCTCGAGGCCCACGCCCGGCAGCAGCATCGAGCGCAGCTGGTCGGCCTTCTGCTTCGAGAACCGGCGTGCGATGTATGCGAACTTCTTGCCGGAGGCGAGCGTCTGGTTGACCTTGCCCGCATCGGCCCCGAGCACTGATCCGAGCGCGAGGGCGACGCGCGGGCGCTGGTTGTCGGGGATCTGATCAGGCGACACGAACGCCGAGTAGACGGTCGTGTTGACGACCAGCTGCCTCATGTTGCGGTCGAAGATCGAACCCCGCAGCGCGGGAAGCTCGACCAGCTCGTGGTACTGCGCTTGAGCCTCGGCCGAAAGCTGCACGTGCTGGACGACCTGCCAGTAAGCGAGCCGCGTCCAGACCGCGCCTGCCAGCAGCGCGCCCGCGAGCAGGAGCGCGACCACCCGCCAGCGGCCGGGGACGTGGCGAGCTTTCTGGTTCGGGGCTCCGAACTGGAGTCCCTTGACCACTAGTGCGGCGCCCGGAGATTAGCTCGCCGAGGCGTGGCCTCGGCGGCCGGAACCAAGGAAAGGGTGGCGCGGCTAGGAGCGCATCCTTTGGGGTCCCCGCGTCGTGGCCGCGGGGGCAGCAACGCAGTGCCGGGCCCCTTGACGCCGGCTTCAGCGGCGAAGCCGCCCGGCCGCCTAGGCCGATGGATCGGGGGGCGGTTTCCCGGGCGCCGCACTATTAGTGGGTGGCCGCCATGGCGTCGCGAGCGACGCCGAGCCGGTTCACAAGCGCGGCCAGCGCGCGCTCCCACAGAGGCGTGGAATCGGTTGGCGACGCGCCGATCGGTGCCTGCAGGTCGATCGCGACCGGCTGACCCGCAACATAGGTCACCGGTACCGTGCGCTGCATTCCGCTCTGCACCGCCTGCTGCTCGACCTGGGCCGGGGCGTGAAGCGTCGCCTCCTGGTAGCGCAGCTGGTCCTGCTCCGCGATGAGCTGGCGCTGCTGATCCTGGAGATGCGTGATGTCGTACGAGGCCTGCGTGACCTGTGCCGCGAGCGCCAGATAGAAAAGGATGCCGACGAGCACGAGGCCCAGCCCGACGTAGGCGTGCCCGAAAGTGCTGATGCGCAGCCGTTCGGAGGCGGCGATGCTCGCCACCTGAACGAAGCCGCGCGCGCGCCGCTGGCGGACCCTGACCGGCGCATGCGGCGCACCGAGGGTGCCAAGGCGGCGGCGGGTCAGTATTCGGGTGGAAGTCAAGACGTTTGCCTCATTCCTTGCTGTGACTTAGTGCTGGGTTGGTGCCTGGTGGCCGGAGGGGTTGAGCCGGCCACCAGGACTTGGGGTGGGGTGAATGCTGTGGGCTAGAGCCTTTGAGCAACCCGCAGGCGGGCTGACCTGGCTCGGGGATTCGACGCCACCTCCTCGTCCGACGGCCGGACGGGGCGGCGGGTGATGACACGGAGGGTAGCCCGGTGGCCGCAGGTGCAGACTGGCTGCTGGGGGGGGCAGATACAGTCTTTGGACTCGACGTTGAAGAATGACTTCACCAAGCGGTCTTCCAAGGAATGGAAGCTGATCGTCGCCATACGACCACCGGGGTTGAGGATCTCAAGAGCTGCCTTCAGTCCGGACTCGATCTCGCCCAGCTCGTCGTTCACCGCGATCCGAAGGCCCTGGAACGTTCGCGTCGCGACATGGATGTCGCGCGGCCAGGCCTTGCGCGGAATCGCCGCCTCCACGGCGGCGGTCAGATCGCGTGTGGTGCGGAGCGGGCGCCGCACCACGATGAACCGTGCGATTCGGCGTGCCCAGCGTTCCTCGCCATATTCGCGGAGGAGGCGCTCGATCTCTGCTGCGTCGAACTGATTCACGATCGTCGCGGCCGTCAGGTCTGAGCTCGGATCCATGCGCATGTCGAGAGGGCCGTCGGCGCGAAAGCTGAATCCGCGCTCGGGGGCATCGAGCTGGGCGCTGGAGATCCCGAAGTCGAAGAGGACCAGGTCGGCGTGTGCAAAGCCGGAGGCCGCCGCCAGCTCCGACAGCCGGCTGAAGCGACCCTGGACGAGTGTTACAGCCCGTCCGTAAGAGGCAAGTGCCCTCTTGCCGGCTTCGACTGCCTCGGGATCGCGGTCGATCCCCAGCAGCCGTCCGCCTGGTGTGATCCTCTCGAGGATCTGGCGGGCGTGGCCCGCCCTCCCCAGGGTGCAGTCGATCGCGACCGCGCCCTCTCGGGGCTCTAGCAGCTCTATTACTTCTTTTGAAAGTGCTGGCTGATGGGCTGGGGTCAGTGTCCTGAGATCACCCTGTCAGCGAATTCGGTAAAGCGCTCTTGCGCGTCTGCGCTGTAGCTGTTCCATCGGACCTCGGGCCAGATTTCGACCCTCGATCCGCTGCCGATCACCACCGCCGTCGATGGCGCTTCGATCGCCGCCGCCCGGCGTGATTCCGCCGAGAGCGTGATCCTTCCCTGTCCGTCGGGCTCGAAGCTGTCGGACAGCGAGTAGAGCGTCCGTGCCAAGGCTCGCTGGTCCGGCCCCTGAAGTGGGCTGCGCAGCTCCTGCGCGAGCGACTCCCAGACCTCCGGGGGATAGATCGCCAGCACCCGGTCCAGACCGACCGACACGAAGCTGCCCTCCGGCAGCTGCTTGCGAAAGCCGGCTGGAATGGCCAGCCTTCCCTTCTCGTCCACGCGGACCCTGTGAGCTCCGGTGAACACTCATAGAACCCAGAAACGCCGGCTGGCCCGCTGCTGGCGGGCGCACAGGCTGCAACCACAACCATGCAGCTCCAGCGGTAGCGGAAGGCCGTTCTTGTCGAACCGGTGGTTGAACCAAGAACGGATCCGTCCATCGCGGCTGTAGGGAGAAGTGGCGTAGAGGAGGTGTATTGCGTGCCTTACTTGGACGTAGGGTGCGACGTATGCTGCAACTGCTGCTTGATTCACCACTTCTCCCCACTGTTCACCGCGATTCGCCGCAGACCGTATCAACCATCGGTAACTCTGTCAATACCTTTACCACTAGATGTAGAGCGCCCAAACCCGGTCACGCGGGTCGCGTCACAGCATCTAGTGGCATAGCATTGGGCGAGTACCGCATGTGGGGCCGAAATGTGATAGTCACGAACATTAGTTTGGAGAACAGGCGGTTGAGGGTTGTTGAGCGGCCGCTCTCCCAGTCTGGGGAGCCGGCTAACCGCTTCTCTTCAGAAGGCCTAGGCGCTTGGCCCGCCGCTCGGCCCAGCTGAACGTGGCGACGCTGGCCGGAATCAGCACCGCGCCCATAGCCAGCAGGATCAGCACCGTCGGCACCTGGTCGCGAATGCTCGAGCCGTCCAGCAGGCTCTGCCGGATGCCAGCCAGGGCGTAGGTCAGGGGGGACGCCTGGCCGGCGAGCTGCATGGGCCCCGGCAGCACGCTGAGCGGGTAGTACACGCCCGACACGAGCAACAGAAATCCTTGCAGCGCGATCGACATCTGCTCTCCTTTCTGAGGCGACAGCAGCGGCAGCACCGCAGTGAGGATGCTCAACCCGATCAGCGGCACCGTCGACGCCGCCAGCACCAAGGCGGCCGCCGCTATATCGGCATGGGAGAAGTCAAGGCCGAACATGGCTATCGCGACCATCAAGACGATGAAGGTGCGCGCCAGGCCCTACCCGATGGCGAAGAGGCAAATGCCCAGCAGGTGTGTGAGGCGGCGGACAGGCGCCATGAAGGTGTACTCGATGGTCCCCTCCCACCGCTCCCATGCAATCCCGTACGCGGCCTCCATGAAAACGAGCGACAGGTAGCCCCACAGCAGCGCGCCGACGAGAAGGTAGAGCTGCGCGCGGTGAAGATCAAACGTGGTGCCGGCGATCCCGAGGCTGTCCAGGCCTGAGGCGAGGAAGCCGATCGAGAGCACGCTGACCAGGCTGTAGAAGAGCCAGACAACTTCCCAGACCCAGTAGCGTTTGACCACGTGGAGCTGCCGCTCTGCAAATCCGAACAGTGCGTTCAGCTCACCGTGCTGGACTCCGGCGCTCACTGATCCTCCCCTCCCCCCTCTTCGCCGACGTCGAAGCGCTTTCCGGTGAGGTGCATGAAAACGTTCTCGAGCGAGGGCTCGGCGGAGCCGTCGCCATACAGGCGGCAAAGCTCCTCAGGGGTGCCATCGGCAAGCACACGGCCGCCGTCCATCATCAAAACTCGATCGCACAGCGCGGCGGCCTCGTCCATGTCGTGAGTGCAGAGCAGCACCGTGATCTCGTTCTCCTTCCTGAGCATCTGCAGAAGGGCCTGCACCTCCTTCTTCGACCGCGGGTCAAGGCCGGTCGTCGGCTCGTCCATCAGCAAAAGGGATGGCGCGGTCAGGAAGCTGCGCGCGATCGCGACCTTCTGCTGCTGGCCGCGGGAGAGCTGCTTCATGGGCTGGTCCAGGGTGTCGAGCGGCAGGCCGAGTCGGTCCAGGAGCTGGACCACCTGCTCCCTGGTGCCCCCATGCCCGCGTCCGTACAGGCGCGCGGCATAGAGCATGTTCTCCCACGGGCTGAGCTCCTTGAAGAACGCGGCCTCGACTGAGACCCGGTTCACGTGCCTGCGCACCGCCAGCGGCTCCGACACGACATCCCAGCCGAAGACCTTCGCGCGCCCGGCGTCCGGGGTCAGCAGCGTGCCGAGGATGCGAATCAGCGTCGACTTGCCGCTGCCGTTGGGCCCGAGGATGCCGGTAATGCCGCCGGCCTCGATGACCAGGCTGAGCTCTTCGAGCGCGATCTTGTCCTTCCATGACCGCCGCCACCAGGGCGCGCCAGGTTCGCGCTCGCGGCGCCGAAATCCTTTCTGAACGTTGTGCAGCTCAATCGCGGACGCGGTCATGGCTCACTCCTCGTGGATTTGCAAGCAAAAGAAAAAGGACCGTGCGGGTCTGCCCAAATCGACCGCACGATCCTTTCGGTTGAGGTTCTTGCTTCTAGGTTCCGGCTACCGAAGCAGGCTCAATGTGCAGTTTCGAAAAGGCAGGCTCCGCCCACGGCGAAGGCCTCCTTCCGATCACTGAACAATGAACCCTCCTTGCTAGATACACCCGGATGGGTGTGGAAACGGCTGCGGAAGCGTATTACCCCTCCGGCCTCAAGTCAAGACCGGCGCTTCGAGCTGATCTAGCACGAAGGCCATCACGAAGGCCTCCTCGCGCCAGCTCTCGTAGCGGCCCGACGGACCCGAATGGCCGGCGCCCATCTGCGTCTGCAGGATGATGGGACGGTCCCCCTGGGCGACGGTCCGCAGTTTCGCCACCCACTTGGTGGGCTCCCAATACGGCACTCGGGGATCGTTGAGGCCGGCTGTGGCGAGCACTGCCGGATACTCAGCCGGCACCACGTTGTCGTATGGCGAGTAGCTCTTGATGTACTCGTAATACTCGACATCATTGGGGTTGCCCCACTCTTCGTACTCATTGACCGTGAGTGGAATCGACTCGTCGAGCATGGTCGTCAACGCGTCCACGAAAGGCACCTGAGCGACGGCGCAGGCGAAGAGCTGGGGACACTCGTTGAGCACCGCGCCGATCAGGAGGCCCCCGGCGCTCCGCCCCCGAATGGCAAGGTGATTCGGGTCTGTGTAACCACGAACAACCAGCTCCTTCGCGGAGGCGACGAAGTCGTGGAAGGTGTTGGTCTTCTTCAGGAACTTGCCATCCTCGTACCACTCCCTGCCGAGCTCTCCCCCACCTCTGACGTGGGCGATGGCGAAAACGAATCCCCGGTCGAGGAGGCTGAGCCGCGCGGCGTCGAACATGGGATCGCTTGGGACCTCGTATGCGCCGTAGCCGTAAAGCAGCGTTGGATTGGATCCGTCCAGCTGAATGCCCTTGCGGTGGACGATCGACACCGGCACCCGCACCCCGTCGGAGGAGGTGGCCCACAGTCGAGCGGTCTCATATTCGGCACGGTCGTAGCCGCCGCGCACGGGCTGCTCCTTGACGACTGTGCGCTCGCGCGTGTCCATGTCGTAGTCGATCGCGGACCAGGGAGCTGTAAGTGATGTGTAGTAGAAGCGCATCACGGCGCTGTCGTAGACAGGATTCGCGCCTGCGTAGGCGGTGTACGCGGAGTCGGGCTGCTCGACAAGGTGCAGCTCGCCAGTTCTGCAGTCGAGGACCTCGAGCCTCTGGAGGCCGTCGGATCGCTGCCCGAGGACCACGTGATTGACGTGAACGTCGGTCGCGTTGAGCCTGACGCCAGGCCGCTCGGCGACGATCTCCGTCCAGTGCTCGATGCCTGGATTGTCAAGCGGCGCCGCGACCAGCCGGAAGTTGCGGGCGTGGTCATTGGTGAGGATCACGAAGCGGTCGCCCTGATGATCGACCGAGTACTCCATGCCGCTGCGCCTGGCCTGGATTGATCGAGGTTCACCGGTCGGATCGTCGCTGGGTAGAAACCAGCTCTCGCTGGTGATCTGGCTCGTGCTGCTGAAGATGATGTAGCGCTCGCTCTTGGTCAGCTCGACGCTGAGCTCGAAACGTTCGTCGTCTTCCTGGAGCACGAGCGTGTCCTCGTCCTCTGGGGTCCCGAGCACGTGCCTCCATACCTGGTACGGGCGCATCGACCCGTCGGGCCGCACGTAGAAGAACGTGCGGTTGTCCGCCGCCCAGGCAAAGCCGTAATAGACGTTCTCCAGCACGTCCTCGAGGTCGTCGTGAGTGCGCAGGTCGCGGATGCGGAGCTGGTGCAGCTCGTTGCCGCTGAAATCGACCGCGTAGGCAAGCAAGTTCTCGTCCGGGCTCCTCTCCACAAAACCCAGGTCGAAGTACTCATGACCGTCCGCCAGGACATTCCCGTCGAGCTCGATTTCCTCGGGGGCATCCATTGATCCCAGGCGGCGGCATTGAATCTCGTAGTCGAGGCCCTCGACGGTCCGCGTGTAGTGCCAGTAGCCTTTGAAGAACGAGGGGGCCGTGTAATCGGTCTGCTGGATCCGGCCAATGATCTCGTTGTAGAGCTGCTCCTGGAGCATCCTCGTCGGCTCCATGACGAAGTCGGCATATTCGTTCTCGGCGATGAGATGGGCAACGACTTCCGGGTTGGCTCTCTGCCGTAGCCAGTAGTAGGGATCCAGCCGCCGATCGCCGTGCTTCTCGAGCACGGCAGGACGGCGGGCGGCGAAGGGGGCCTTGACGGGACCTCTGACCGGCAGCTCCATTGCCGGCTCATGCTGCCAGGTTGACGCTGCTTCCACCCTATTCATCCCCCTTCCAAACCGTCATTTCGGCTATGGAATGAACCCCCGCCAGACCCCGCCTACTGGGATTGCTTTTGGGCTCTACAGGCGGGACAACCGGCGATTGGCGAACCGCCAGAGGCGGCCGCTCTGGTGCAGCCACACGATCGTGATTCCGAACACCAGGCCGGCTACGAACGTCTGTTTCGCAACGAGCGAGGCAACGAATGCGGCCGTCAGGATGAGGAAGCCGACGAGCGTCATGGTGAATCGGCCGCTGAGGCGCCACCGCTCGCGGCGGGTCTGCATCTCGTAAAAGTTTTTGACCGGCCCGCTGAGCCCCCGCTTACGCAGCCAGTACCTCAAGCCGAAGCCCACGATGGCCACACCGGCTGCCCCGACGAGCAGCAGGGCACCGGTCCAGCCCACAGAGGTCCCGCCCGAGGCGGCATAAATCGCGTGAAGCAGGAGGGATCCCACCAGCACGAGTCCCCCGCCCCACAGGTAGCGAGCGGTGGATGCGTACAGGTTGGAGCGGGCAGGAGCGAGGTCCGGATTGGCGACCGCGGCCTGGCCGAACATGTCCAGTGCTTCCTTCCGCCGACCGCGACGGTGGAGGGCAAGGCCGAGGTTGTTCATGTAGATCGCCTCGTTCGGCGCCAGCCTGAGGGCTTCTCTGAAATCGGCCTCGGCCAGGCCGTTCTGCCCACGCTTGAGGTGGATCCGTCCGCGAGTGTTGAAGCTCTCGGGCCATGCAGGAGCGGTACGGATCAGCTCGGTGGCCGTCTGCTCGGCGTCCGCAAAATGCTCGAGGGCCAGCTGCTGCGAGGCGAGCTCCTCCAGCGCATCCGGGTCTCGAGCGTCGATCCGTACGGCCTCCCGCGCGGCGTCGAGGGCCTCCTTCCTTCGGCCGAGCCGGCCCAGAGCCCGCGCCCGCAACCGGTGGGCCCACTGCAGGGAGGGTTCGACCCGCACACCCTTGTCG
>Ga0209805_1002699_pt1 | contig 10316 bp, 6 predicted proteins | sample GraSoiAngelo_148_FD_185905 | JGI IMG/M metagenome (GOLD analysis project Ga0209805, IMG submission 185905) | Grasslands soil microbial communities from the Angelo Coastal Reserve, California, USA - 14_1009_09_20cm (SPAdes) (version 2) | ecosystem: Environmental > Terrestrial > Soil > Grasslands ... | reverse complement strand
GCATAAACGGCGGGAATTGACACCGGAGGAGCGCGATATTGTTCTACAAAGTGCCCTCCATGGGCATGAGCAGCGACAATATGGACTCTACGCCGCATGCGTAATGCCCGATCATGTTCATTTGCTTCTCGAACCGCAGCTCAAAGAGGTGGGGACAAAAGAGCAAAGCGTTTTCTGGTCTCTCTCTGAAATTCTTCACGGAATCAAATCATCAACCGCGCACCAGATTAACAAGAGACGCAGAAAGGCTGGTCCGGTCTGGGAAAAAGAATCGTCCGATCGCCTGATTCGTTCGGGAACAGATTTGCAGGAAAAGTTTTTGTACATCTGCCGGAACCCGTGGGATTCAAACGTTATCGGACAATCCGAAAATTATCCCTGGTTGTGGACTCAGGAAATGTCTTCGGCGGGGGCGCCGAAGAGGGCACGCGAGGCGCAAGCGCTCCCCGGACAAAACAGATCGGCGACCGGCACGGTCCCCCTTCAGCTCTCCGGCCTCGAGCCACTGAACATCACGTCCGACTTTGGATTCGCCGTCATCGGTGAGCGGACGAATATCACTGGTTCGCCGAAGTTTTCGAAACTGATTCTAGGCGGCGATTTCGAGGGCGCAGTCACAATTGCGCGCCAGCAGGTCGCGAATGGAGCAAATATTATCGACATCAATGTCGACGAAGGAATGCTTGATTCGGAGGCAACCATGACGCGTTTCCTAAATCTCGTTAGCAGCGAACCGGAAATCGCGCGCGTCCCGATGATGATCGACAGCTCGAAATGGAGCGTCATCGAAGCGGGCTTGAAATGCGCCCAGGGGAAAAGCGTGGTCAATTCGATCTCGCTCAAGAACGGCGAGGAAGAATTCCTGCGGCAGGCCCAATTGGTCCGCCGCTATGGCGCGGCGGTAATCGTGATGGCTTTCGATGAGCGCGGGCAGGCCGATAATCTTGAGCGCAGAATCGAAATCTGCCAGCGCGCTTACGATTTACTGAGGCAGCGCCTCGATTTCCCCGCCAGCGATATCATTTTCGATCCTAACGTCCTTACCGTTGCCACCGGACTGGAGGAGCACCGCAATTACGCCGTCGATTTCATTGAAGCAACGCGTTGGATCAAAGAGAATTTGCCCAGCGCAAGAGTGAGCGGCGGCATCAGTAACATTTCATTCTCCTTTCGCGGAAACAATGCCGTCCGCGAAGCGATGCACGCCGCGTTTTTGTATCATGCGATTCGGGCTGGTTTGGACATGGGAATTGTGAATGCAGGTCAGCTTGCGGTTTACGAAGAGATCGAACCGGAGCTGCGCAAACGAGTGGAGGACGTGCTCCTGAACCGACGCGATGATGCGACGGAACGGCTGGTTGATTTCGCCGAGCGCGTGCAAGCGAAAGTGAAAGAGCCAGCGCAGGAAAAAGCGTGGCGCTCCGCTCCGGTGGAGGAACGACTCAAGCACGCGCTGGTGCAGGGCGTGGTCGATTTCATTGAAACCGATACCGAAGAAGCGCGCGGTAAATTTTCCAGACCGCTCCAGGTAATCGAGGGGCCGCTCATGGCGGGAATGAGTGTGGTGGGCGATTTGTTTGGCGCCGGAAAAATGTTTTTGCCGCAGGTGGTGAAATCGGCGCGGGTCATGAAAAAAGCGGTGGCGTACTTGATGCCGTTCATGGAAGCGGAAAAGACGGCGGGCGCGAAAGCGCAAGCGCGCATTGTCATGGCCACGGTCAAAGGCGACGTCCACGACATCGGCAAAAACATCGTTGGCGTCGTGCTGCAATGTAACAACTACGAAGTGATCGACCTCGGGGTGATGGTGCCGGCGGCTAAAATTTTGGAAACGGCGCGCGCGGTGAGCGCAGACGCGATTGGCTTGAGCGGCCTGATTACCCCTTCGCTCGATGAAATGGTGCATGTCGCGCAGGAAATGGAACGCGAGAATTTCCGCGTCCCGCTCTTGATCGGTGGAGCAACTACCAGCCGCGCGCATACCGCGGTAAAAATCGCGCCGCATTATCAAGCCAGCACCGTGCATGTGCTCGATGCTTCGCGCGCGGTCGGGGTAGTAAATAAGCTGATCAATCCGGACTCGGCGAAATCTTTTGATCAAGAAACCAGGACCGATTACGAACGATTACGGACGGAACATTCGGCGAAGGTTAGCCAGCGCAATCTCTTGAGCATCGCGGAGGCCCGCCGGAATGCACCGAAGATTGATTGGGAAAATTACACGCCGCCGATACCGGAATTCTTGGGGGTGCGGGTTTATTCTAGCCCTCTGGGTAGCGCACGCGTCTCGCGTGCTGGCGAAGACGTCTCGTCTTCGCGGACTTTGTTGAACGTCGGGAAAGGAAAATCATTTCCGCAGGACGCGGAAACCAGCACGCGAGACGCGCGCGCTACCCAAGACATTTCGCTCGAGACGCTCATTCCCTTCATCGATTGGTCGCCATTTTTTCACACCTGGGAACTGCGCGGCCGTTACCCCACCATTTTAGATGACGCGACGTTCGGTAAACAAGCGCGCGAACTTTTTGATGATGCGCAAAGATTGCTCACAAAAATCGTAGAGGAGAAACTAGTTCAAGCGCGCGGTGTCATCGGATTCTGGCCGGCGAAGGCGGTCGGCGACGACGTTGAACTTTTTATCGATGACTCGCGCTCAACCCGGCTCACAACTTTACATTTCTTGCGACAGCAAATGCGGAAACCGAGCGGACAATTCAATCTTTGCCTGGCCGACTACGTTGCGCCAAACGGCGGTCATAGACTACCGCTAAAAGATTATATCGGAGGCTTTGCTGTAACCGCGGGCATCGGCGCGGACGAAGTAGCGGCGGAATTTAAAGCCGCCCACGATGATTACAACGCGATCATGTTGAAAGCGCTGGCGGATCGATTAGCGGAAGCGTTCGCCGAATATGCCCACAAACTTGCGCGCGAGGCGTGGGAATTCGGGCGCAGCGAAAACCTGGCACTGCAGGATTTGATTCGCGAAAGATATCGCGGAATTCGACCCGCCGCCGGTTATCCGGCGTGTCCCGATCATACAGAGAAACGTACGCTTTTCGATTTGCTCGAGGCAGAAAAAAACTGCGGCATCAAGCTTACGGAATCGTTCGCGATGCATCCGGGTGCGAGTGTGAGCGGACTTTATTTCTCGCATCCGGAAGCGAAATATTTTGGAGTTGGTAAAATCGCGCGCGACCAGGTGGAAGACTACGCCGCGCGCACACGCTCGTCGGTTACGGAGATCGAAAAGCGTCTGGCTCCGAATCTTGCGTACGAGCCAAGGAAATGACGAATGACGAAGCTCGAAGGTGTGACAAAACCCGAATCATAAAAACCCGCTGCAATTGCTGATTCGATCATTTGAGTATTGGGACTTCATTCGTCATTGTGCTTCGGCATTTCTCGTCCTTGCTGGCTGAGCCCCAAATTTCCGGATGCGGGGTTTGGTTCGTAATGGTAAGCATCGGTTCACAAAACGGGGCGTAGCTTAGCTTGGTAGAGCGGTCGCCGCGGTGACAGGTCGCTCGAAGTTAAATTTCACATGCGCTCTGGCATTGCGCATGATAACGATCATGCATTCCTCGGGGCGTAGCTTAGCTTGGTAGAGCGCGTGGTTTGGGACCACGAGGTCGCAGGTTCAAATCCTGTCGCCCCGACTGTATTTCGATCGCTGTGTTTTACTGTTACGTTTTACGGAGCCAAACAACCGGTCGCCGCTATGTCGGCTCATGCGAAGATCTTCCCCATCGCCTCCATCGCCACAACACCGGTCAAATGAAAGCGACCAAGCACGGAGTTCCCTGGATCCTGATTCACAGCGAAAGTTTTGCGACGCGCCGCGAAGCCGTGCAAAGGGAGCTTTATTACAAAACCGGACGTGGCCGTGATGAACTCAGTGCATTCGTAGAACGGTCGCCGCGGCGACAGGTCGCAGGTTCAAATCCTGTCGCCCCGAAAAATTTCCGCGGAGCTATCTCGATATTTGTAAAATGATCGGCAGATTTTTCTTAGTTGCAGCTTCGTTGTTGATCATAGCAGCGTCTCTATTTGCGCAGGCGGCGGTTTCTAGTTCAACCAATCCGCAAGAAAGTCCCGCCCCGCAGATTTCGCCAACCCCGCCGCAGAACGAAGGACCAGCACCGCGTATTCCTGCCATCGAGGAGTTGGATCAAGCGTTCAAGCAAAGTTCGCTTGGAAAAGCCGCGGACGAAGCGCGCCTGCATGCGCAATGGCGGGAGCTTTCCAATCGCATTATTCATGATCGCGACTTGGTGGAAGCGCGGGCGAATGCAGGCAAGGCAAAGACAGATTTGGAAAAACGTCGGCGACTGCGTGCCTATTACACGATGTTTTACGATCGGATGCGTGCGCAAGCAGACTCCCAAGAACTTAAGAAGTACATCGACACGCACAAAACGCAGCATTTGGCCGTGATGGCACAAAACCGCGTCCGGCCCTCGCCTGCTCCTGCCGCTGCTCCTGCTGTCACTGCCTCACCCAAGCCCATAGTGCGACCACCGGAACCGCCTTTGCCGCAATAACTCAATCCCATTCCCAAAGCCCAAGTTCCAGACAAATCCCAAGCCTCCAATGGTCAAACTTAGCCATCACCTAGCAGCGCAATTCTGTAAGGCAAAATTCTGTCGGCTGATATGGAAACACTGTGCTTGCTTGCGGCTCCGCCGAGCGTCGCCCTACCAGCGAAATCTCGGCGAGGAAGAATTGGTAGGGCGAGACTCCGTCGAGCCGCTCAGCCGTTCTTTTCCCGCCCGGCGAGTTAACATTTCGAATGTCGCATATGCAACACCTGAATGTTAAGTTCGAATTTTGGCGATAGCTTTGAGTCTGTTGGCCATTGACTAACGATTGATGGATGAAGGACCCGGCTAGCTGCGGAATGGCATCCGTCAGGCCAGCGGCCTGCCTTCGGACAGTGCCGAAAAAATCGGGCGCTTGCGGGCGGTGCGCGCCCAGCTATTCTAAACGCTCCGAATTCTGGCGCGTTCGTCTAGTGGTTAGGACACAGCCCTCTCAAGGCTGGTGCACGGGTTCGACTCCCGTACGCGCTGCGGATTTTCCAAGCTTCGTGCCGCGCGGGCCTGCTGGTTACTCGTCGCTCTTCTTCTTCGGATGCTTCACATGAGCACCGCTTTGCTTACCGTCCCGTTATTCCTGTACTCCCGTTGTCCGTTGTCTTGTAGTCCCTCTGCGAGGTCTCAGCCTCGCAATTTCGCTTCCAAAAGGCGAAGTGAAAGCATCATCTCCGCGACTGTCCGCTGGAACGCATAGTACCAGCCATTCCAACCATCGAAGATTAGTCCCCGGACTAACAACAAGTAGATCGGCATCGCGAGCGGCACGATAATCAGCCACCTCCGCATCTTATCCAGGCGATTTAGTTCTGATCTCCCCGCTTCCTGTCCGCCTGTGGACGGACTCGCCGTGGCGAGCTCCTCGCTCTTCGCTCCGAGTAGATACGCCGCCTCAATCTCCGAGTAGCGATCCTGCGATTGAAACCAACGATTCAGCGGTTTGCGATCATCGTGCCAGATCTTTCCCTTGAGCTTGGCCAGCTTACCCTTCACTCGCAGTTGTTGGGCATGTCCTTCATCCACGTAACGCGCGCGTTTCGTCCGGAAAAGAATTACCCGCGGCGGATAAATCGACGCGCGCAGCGGCCGCCCGAAGATGCAGTAATCGAACTCCCCCCAATACAACGCCAGATCGGATGCCGGCTCCAATTTCTTGATCTCCTCCTGCAGCTCCGCCGTCAGCACATAATCTGCGTCCAACGTCAACGCCCATTCCGTATCGATCCGATCAAGTCCGGCGTTCCATTGATTAGCATGAGTATCGAAAACGCGCTGGACCACTTGAACATTCGGAAACGACCGGGCGATTTCGAGCGTTCGATCGTTACTAAAGCTATCGACGACGATGACCTTAGGCACCCAAACCAGGGCTTCCAGAGCGCGCCGAATATTCTCCTGCTCGTTATAGGTCAGGATGAGTGCGGTAAGCGAAATCATAAACAGCAGTCGTACCAACAACAGCGCAGGATGTAAGCATAATCAGGTTCGCTGACACAGATCGAGAAAAACATCGCGCGGCGGCCGCTCGGGATAGGAAGCTAGGGCATAGCACGGCGCTGCTAAGTCCAAGCCGACCAGCTTCCTTCTGAGCTTGCTTTCATAGCGCAGGTTGCCTTTGCCGGCGATCGCGAGTTGCGATTGACGGGGGTATGATTGACCTCATTTATCATTAGCCCGGCCTATCACTCTCCCCTACCCGGCGGTCGCTCGCGTCCGTAGCGCAAAATCATTCCCGGCAATCGGCGCACTCTCCAGAATCGCGGCAGCAAAATGCGCGGTTGCGCGAGAAGGCGAAATATCCAGCCGACAAAAAATCGATCGGCCCACATCGGAATGACGATTTGGTCGCCGGTGACAAAACCGGGCGCGGCTCCGATGCAATAAATTCCCGGACGATAACTCAATTGATGTTTTAAGTAACTCCCAAGCTTATCCTGCATCCCGCTACCGATACCAATGATGATATGCTTCGGTTTACGTTGTCCGATTACGCTAACGAGATTTGGATCTTCAACAATGGGCAGGGTTGCTGTTGATGCAAGATAAGGGCTGGCTGATGAAAGATCGGAAGTGGAGGGCAGGCGCTCACGCTTGCCGGCCTTGATTGGTTCCGCAGGCAGGAGCGCCTGCGCTACAGAATAATGGGGCGCGACATAGCAGTCGTCGGCGGTGATTGGGTAAACGGAAGTGCGTGCAAACTCGAGTGTTTTGGTTTTTGCTTTTTCGCTCGGCAAAATGAAAAAGAGATTTCTTGGAATCCGGGCGTCCGCAGTTTCCAGCAAGGCTTTGAAAAGCGCGAGCCCAGATATGCGAGTAAGTTTTTCGTACAATCTCCAAAAGAGGACAGCCCAGCCGCTATCGGCAATGGCGAGATCGGCGTCGGCGATAGCGCGGCGATAATCGGGATCATCCTGCAAGGCGATGAATGACGCGGCAGCCGGCGCGACGACCAGCCCGCCTTGTTTCGAAATGTGCGCGACCGCTTCGGCCGCGGTGCCAACAAAAAAATCGATGCCGAGCATGCGTTTGGTCGCAAATGGCGAAGACATCGTAAAACCGCAGGATTTTACGGTACATCGTCGAATCGTTACATCGTTAAATTGTTACATCGGTGCAGCGGCAATTTGCTAAATGGCTAAATCGTTGACGATGTCACGATTCACGGATCACAATCTCCAGCGCTAGCGCGCCTTGTTTCGCGACGATAAATTGTCAGATGCATCTTCCAGCCCGAATCCGCCCTCGAATCGATCTCAGCTGCAAGCCGCTCGTTAGCGAGAAGCGCCGCCGGGCATCCGCACCCCTTTTGTTCTTACAGCTTTTTAGCTTTTGTCGGATCGGCGTGATCCGCGTTAAAAAGCATTTTTGATTTCTAATTTTCAATTTTTAATCTCAAATTCCCTTCGTTATGCCGTACAAAGATATAGCGCCGCCAACCGGGGAGAAGATCACGCGAGGTCAAACATTGAATGTGCCAGACCATCCGGTGATTCCGTTTATTCGCGGCGACGGGACCGGGCCTGACATCTGGGCCGCGAGCGTGCGCGTGTTTGATGCGGCGGTCGAGAAAGCTTACGGCGGCAAAAAGAAAATCGCGTGGTTCGAAGTTTTTGCCGGTCAGGCAGCCAAGGATAAGTTCGATACCTGGCTTCCGGATGACACGGTCGGAGCGTTTCGCGAATATCTTGTCGGCATTAAGGGGCCACTTACCACTCCGGTCGGCGGCGGGATTCGATCGTTGAACGTCGCCCTGCGCCAGCTGCTCGATCTGTATGTTTGCCTGCGGCCGGTGCAGTATTTCAAAGGCGTCCCCTCACCGGTAAAGCGTCCGGAAAAAGTGGAAATGATTATCTTCCGCGAAAACACGGAAGATATTTACGCCGGAATTGAATACGCGGCCGGAACTCCAGAATCAAACAAGATACTAGAGTTCCTCGGCAAGGAATTTCCCAAGGAGTTCGACAAGGTGCGTTTCGGCACGCAAGAAAAAGCTAAGAAGTTTTGGAGTGCGGTCGGAGCAAAAGATTTCCCAACTGAGGTTCGCGTCGGCATCGGGATCAAACCGGTGAGCTATTCGGGGAGCGTGCGGCTGATTCATAGCGCGATCAGCTACGCCATTCGCAACAACCGCAAGAGTGTGACTTTGGTGCACAAGGGTAACATCATGAAGTTCACCGAAGGCGCGTTTCGTGATTGGGGTTATGAGGTGGCGAAGAATATGTTTGGGGCCGAAGAAATGGATGACGGTCCATGGTGCCGGATCCCAATGGGAAAGCCAGGCGCCGGCATTGTCATTAAAGATGCAATCGCCGACATCACGCTGCAGCAGGTCCTGACCCGACCGGAAGATTTTGATGTCATCGCGACATTAAACTTAAATGGCGACTACCTGAGTGACGCGCTGGCTGCGCAAGTGGGTGGTATCGGCATCGCTCCCGGCGGAAACATTAACTACATTACTGGTCACGCCATTTTCGAAGCTACCCACGGAACTGCACCGAAGTACGCCAACCTGGACAAGGTAAATCCCGGTTCCGTAGTTCTCTCCGGCGAAATGATGTTCCGTTATATGGGCTGGACGGAAGCAGCCGATTTGATCTTGAAAGGATTAAATGGCGCGATTGCCAGCAAACGCGTGACCTACGATTTCGCGCGCTTAATGGAAGGCGCATCCGAGATTAAATGCTCGCAGTTCGGCGATAATATTATCGAGCACATGTGAGGGGACATTACGAAGTTCGAAGCTTGGAGGGACGGGCGCTGTCCCGTCCCAAATATTTCAACAATACCTGTGTAAGTTAGGGACGACGCGGCGGTCGTCCCTCCAAAATATGGAAGAGATTGGTCGCAAACATCCGATTCGTTTGGATGTGCACGATCGGCGCGATAGACCGATAATTGTTTTCCTCACCATCTGCACGAAAGGGCGGAAACCGATTCTAGCGAATCCAGAAACGCATAAACTTTTGCGAGCAGCGTGGCGTGACGCGCGCTTATGGCTGGTCGGCCGTTACGTTGTCATGCCTGACCATGTTCATCTATTTTGTGCGCCAGCGGAGTCGGAGACCCAGCCTTTATTACAGTGGGTCAAATATTGGAACCGCCGTAGCTCGAACTTGGACAAACCCAGTAGAGTCTCGGGTCTGGCAGCGACATTTCTGGGATACGCAATTGCGCAGGAGCGAGAGTTACGATCAGAAATGGCAGTATGTCGTCGAGAATCCCGTTCGTGCGGGACAGGTCGCGAGATCGGAAGATTGGCCATACCAGGGCGAGATGAATGTTTTGCAATGGTAAAGCCTGGAGGGACGGGCGCTGTCCCGTCCCAAACATAAACATAAAACGGACGTTGGAAGGATTGGCAGAGCCCGTCTCAAATTAGGGACGACACAGCGGTCGTCCCTCCAGTTATTAGCCACGCAGCTCGCTCTTATTGCGCGCAAAAGGGTTGAAATTAAGGTTGCGAATAGTAAACCTCCACGCCTTGTAGCGAATGACGAAGCTTAAAGGGGCGGCAAACCGCGAATCGTGAACCGATTTTAACATTTAAACGGCCCGCTACAAACCGCACTTTCGTCGATCGAAAATCCGAGTTAGCTCCAGCTAATGAACTCGCTTTGGCAGCGCTTCCAAAAGTATTTTCTGCGTTATAACGACATCGGTTTCACGGTCGACATCAGTCGGATGCGATTTACCGATGATTTCCTGCAATCGATGGGCGTGCGCGCGCAGAGGGCATTCTCTGAAATGCGGCAACTGGAATCTGGCGCAATCGCGAATGTGGACGAGCGCCGGATGGTTGGTCATTACTGGCTACGTAATCCCGCGCTGGCACCCAGTGCGAGTCTGCGATGGGACATCGAAGAAACCAACGCGCGGATCAAAAAGTTCGCCGCCGAGGTCCACGCCGGCGATATCGCGCCGGCGAAGGGGAAATTCCGCCATCTCCTGCTCATTGGGATCGGCGGCTCGGCCCTCGGCCCACAATTTGTCGCCGACGCTCTTGGGAACGCGGGCGACCCAATGGACGCATTTTTTTTTGATAACACCGACCCAGACGGTTTCGATCGAGTATGGGGAAAATTAAAGGATGCGCTTGAGGAAACGCTGGTAATCGTCATTTCAAAATCGGGCGGCACAAAAGACACGCGCAATGGGATGGTGGAAGCGGAAGTGCAGTATCGCGCCGCGCGCGTGGACTTCGCCCGACATGCCGTGGCG
>Ga0209805_1002697_pt1 | contig 10317 bp, 13 predicted proteins | sample GraSoiAngelo_148_FD_185905 | JGI IMG/M metagenome (GOLD analysis project Ga0209805, IMG submission 185905) | Grasslands soil microbial communities from the Angelo Coastal Reserve, California, USA - 14_1009_09_20cm (SPAdes) (version 2) | ecosystem: Environmental > Terrestrial > Soil > Grasslands ... | reverse complement strand
AAGCGTTTTCTGTAATTTCCCCCAGCCGCGTGAGGCAAACGCCTTTAGCGCGACATCGATTGCCTAATAAAACTTCGCGCAATCGCTGACATTTGGATGGCTCCGCCGACGGCAAAGGTCCCTACACCGCTCAGGTCGCCAACGTTGCCACGAGCCAGGCCGAAGCCATCTCGCTGGTCGACAAGGCGAAGGAGAAAGGCTTCACCGGCGTAAAATTCTACGGCACCTTCAATCCCGAGCGGCTCAAGCCCAGCATCGAGGAAGCGCACAAGCTCGGCCTTCACGTTCACGGGCATATACCGGCCGGCATCCGCTCGATGGACGCGATCAACGCCGGCTACGACGAGATCACACATATCAACTGAGTGATCATGCAAGCCATGCCGGACGATGTGATAAAAATCGATAACGGCATCATGCGTTTTGAAGGCCCGGGCCGCTATGCCCGTAACGTTGACCTCGATGCCGAGCCAATGAAGACAATTGTCGCGACCATGGCAGCGAAGAAAATCTATTCCGATCCCACAATGGTGGCGTTCGAAGGCCTCTATGTGCCGGAGAATGGTGATCTGTCTCCGGCCTATGCACCTTTTGTCGGAACATTACCGCCTGCGACCGAACGCGGTTTTCGCCAGGGCAGCTTCGCCGGGTCGAAGGATCTTACCCGCGCCGATTATCGCGCCAGCTGGGCGAAATGGTTCAGCTTCTGACCCGAATGTACAAGGCTGGCGTTCCAATCGTTTCCGGCACCGACGGCTCCGGCATCGAGATTATCCGCGAACTGGAGGTTTACAACGAGGCAGGTCTAACCAACGCCGAAGCCTTGGCCGCAGCGACAATTACACCTGCCCGCCTCCTTAACGTGGACAAGAAAACCGGCTCAATCGAAGTCGGTAAGGCCGCCGACCTTGTGCTCGTGGAAGGCGACCCGTCGGAGCGACTCTCCGATTTGCGTCAGACGCGGGTAGTAATGCTGGACGGCAAACTAATGGACGCGACGCGCTGCGCAGTGCCGCAGGATTCTCCGGCCGGCCGAAGTAGGCTTAGTGATTGGTAGCTGGTAGCTCGGGATTGCGAATGTTCGAAAATTGAGGCATGCCCTTTCTGCCCCTCTGAATTACAGCCGCCCGAGTAACCAGAGAATCAGAATGATGATGAGAATGGTTCCGAGTATTCCGTGCGATCCGTAGCCAAGTCCGTAACCGCGAGTTGGAAAAGCCCCGATCAATAACAAAATAACAATGATAAGTAAGATTAAGCCCATGCCATGACCTCTACTTTCAGACTACTCGTCGTGGCAAGCAATTACTTAGGACCACGACAAAAAAAACTGCTCAAGCAACCTCTGATCTCCAACCCTGGCGTCTGATCTCTAACGGCTGCCTTTCTTCGTCATTTTTGGCTCGAGCTTCGCCAAATAAAAAATCATCGCGCCCGCGATCGGTACACCGATGAGCGTTCTAAGATCGTGTCGCACGAATGCATTGGTTAAATCTCCCAGGAGATTCGCGGCGAGAATAAGAATTCCGAGCCAGCGGCCCCACTTCGCGTTTCTGGCGAGCCCAATCGCGGCCAATGCACAAGCGACGCCGACGATCACCATCAGCAAAATCAACAACCCACCAATCCGTTGAAAAGCAGCATGCGCTTCCGGATTCAATCGCCAAAGCGAATCGAGAGCACCGCCGGGGAACAAGAGCAGCCAGATGGTCAAAGCGCACATGCAAGCCCCAAAGGCGAAAAAGAGTGCAAGCAACTTCATTCCAATTGGTGTCGCACTTTTCATCAAAGGTCGTTCTTCAGCTTGCAGCGTCTCAGGTTCTCGGCGCTTGCCGCTAATTGTTCAACTCGCACTTCGTCGTCCGCACTTTCATCCTTCCTTTGCTCGGCCTAAGATAATTAGCGGTTACAAATTTTTATGAATGACGAACTTCAGGCAGGGGGAAACCCCGCCGCTCGCGAAGAATTTCTGCGCAACCTTTGGGAAGAACATATGCGGCACGAGTTTGCGACGCGTGACACTGAGGAGACCCTGGCCACGATGGTCGATGACGCTTATGTCAATCACATTCCCGTGCTGACGGGCGGTGTCGGCAAGGACGCTTTACGTGAGTTCTATTCAAAACGCTTCATTCCTCAGATGCCGCCGGACACCGAGGTAATTCCAGTATCGCGAACCATCGGCACAGATCAGCTCGTTGATGAGATGATCTTTAAATTCACGCACACTGTACGCATGGACTGGATGCTGCCCGGCGTCGCTCCGACTGGCAAACGAGTAGAAATTCCTTTGGTGGCGATCGTTCGTTTCCGCGATAACAAGCTTGCCCACGAACATATCTATTGGGACCAGGCGTCACTCTTGGTGCAACTGGGATTACTTGACCAAAACACCTTACCGGTCGCGGGTATCGAGAGCGCGCGGAAGGTTTTAGATAACAGCTTGCCTTCTAATGCTCTAATGCAACGTGCCGGTCCTCTCGAGAAACGAATTGAAACCCACTCGCCTTAGCTTTCCGTCGCCGATCAGCGAGCTCTGCACTGTTTGTCTCTAAGTTTCCAGCGTTTCAGGATATGAAAACCCTTTCTTGTCGCTTCACCATTGGCGCTATGAACGGGTCAAAGCACGCCGGAATCGCTGCTCTTGTGCTACTGCTCACAACGCTTGCCGCAGCCGCAGAAGAGCGCCCTCATGTCACTGCTGAGCAGGTCGCGACAGCAGTCGCGGAACTCGATGCCCTCGCGGCTAAACAGAATGCCGTTCCGGGCTTCGCCGTCGCAGTCGTATTTCAGGACAAAGCCATTTACGCTAAAGGATTCGGCGTTCGCGACGTTAACGGCAAAGCGCCGGTGAATGCCGATACCGTTTTTCAGCTGGCCTCCGTCTCAAAACCGATCGGCGCTACCGTCGTCGCCGCCTTCGTTGGCGACGGCAAAATCACCTGGGACTCCCGGCTCAACGAGCTCGATCCGACTTTCGTCATGTTCGATCCGTGGGTTACGCATGAGGTCACTATCCGCGATATGTACGCGCATCGAAGCGGCCTGCCCGATCACGCCGGCGATCTCCTGGAAGACCTCGGTTTCACGCGCGCCGAAATCCTGCGCCGCCTGCGTTATCAACATCCCGACAGCAGTTTCCGCTCGCACTACGCCTACACGAACTTCGGGTTAACAGCGGCGGCCGTCGCTGCGGCCAAAGCCTACGGAATGGAGTGGGAGACCGCGTCCGAAGGAAAGCTCTACAAACCCCTCGGCATGACTTCCACCAGCTCGCGACATTCCGATTTTGTCGGGCGCGCCAACAAAGCCCTCGGGCACGTCCTCGTTAGTGGCAAATGGGCACAGAAGTTTCAGCGCGACCCCGACACCGAAGCGCCTGCCGGCGGTGTGAGCTCGTCTGTCAATGACCTGATGAAATGGATGCGGCTCGAGCTCGCCAACGGAAAGTTCGAGGGCAAGACGATCGTCGATGAGAAAGCACTCCTCGAAGCTAGACGACCGCACATGCTCACCGGTTACAACCCGTTTACCGGTATGCCGACCTCCTACGGCCTGGGCTGGAACGTTAGTTATGATGACCACGGACGTTTGCATCTGAATCATTCTGGCGCGTTCGACCTCGGCGTCGCCACTTACGTCCATCTCCTCCCGGGCGAACAGCTCGGAATTGTCGTTCTCACCAATGCCTATCCTATTGGATTCGCGGAAGCGCTCGGCACCACTTTTGTTGACCTGGCGCTTTACGGGAGATCGACCGAGGACTGGTTCGCGCTCTACAAAAAAGTCTTCTCCAATCCGGCGGTGCTGGGCCTCAGTCCTGGCTTCGATTACACGAAAGCGGCGGCGTCGCCCGCGCCGGCATTGAAACCGGAAGCCTACACCGGCACCTACCAGAACGACTTCTTTGGCGAGATTTCGATCAATGAACAGGGCGGCGCGCTTGCCATGATCATTGGGCCGCGAAACAAATCTTTCCCGCTGCAACACTACGATCGCGACACCTTCACGTACCAGACCGAAGGGGAAAACGCCGTCGGCCTGAGCGGCGTCACCTTTACCGTCGGCGCGGATGGCAAAGCCACCGAGATGTCAGTGGAAAACTTGAACATTCACGGGGAAGGCACCTTCAAACGTCGCCCTCGCTAGCAAAGCTTCGACATTCGACATTTGTAATACATCAATATTGATGTTGCGACCAAATGGAGTTCACGATAGAGTTTTATGTGAGCCGGAGTGGAGTTGTTCCCGTCCAGGAATTTCTTGATGAACTTAAAGAAAGCGACCCGGTTGATCATGCAACGGTACTTCGCGGTCTGGCAAAACTGCGGAATCGACGCTATCATCGCGAGCCGCTCTCCAAGGCGCTTGGGCAAATTAAACGCGCGGATCATTTGGTTCTTTATGAAACAGCGCCGCATCATCCTCGTTCACGGTATCCGCAACAAAGGCCAGGCTATCCCGGCCTGCGACTTCGACAGAGCGCGGGAACGAATGCGCGACTGGCAGGGGCGACATGAGAAAGACGAACTTCGATTTGTATCTCGAAGAACAACTGAAGCACCCTGTTTTTGCGGAGCGCTTTGAAAGAGCGGGCGAAGCCTGGGATGTGGCCCTACAACTCGCTGCACTCCGGGAAGAGGCGGGGCTCTCTCAAAAAGAGCTCGCCCGCAAAATCAGAACAACCCAGCAACAAATCAGCCGGCTCGAATCGCCCGGTTACGAAGGTCATTCTCTCAGCATGTTGCGCCGAGTCGCGCGCGTGTTGAACACTCATGTGCGCGTCGTCTTCGAACCTCAAGCAAAACCGGAAACCAGCCGTGTCAGTGAGCGACCGGGCAAATATCAAGTTAAGCGCCGAAGAATTCGTTGAACTCGCTTCTGCCGATAACAATTAGCCGAGAACAAATAACACCGCCGCTGGCGCAGTCACTGTTTCAGCTTCGTGATTCTGCAATCCTTTCCTGCTTCCTAATTCTAACTTTTAATTTTTAATTTCCGTTGGGAACCGATGAACGAGGCAAAGCACGATCACGAGCACCACGAAGTTCATCATCATCCGCGCTGGAAGCGGGTGCACCACAGCTGGATTTTTTGGGTCGCGGTGTTCCTGATGCTACTCGGCATGATCACCTACGTCATGACTGGCGACCTATTCTGGGGCCTGCGAGGCCAGTCGAAACCGCCCTCAACGCACGCGCCCGGAAGATAAAACCCTTCCGCAAGCGTCGCTTAATTCTTACTTCATCCTTCAACCTTTTCCCCTTCGCCTTGACCACGTTAAAGTCTGATCAGACGGTCATCGTCAAGGGGCACATGCGTAAGTCGCCTCACAGCCGGATATGATCAACGATCTTTGGTACAAGAATGCGGTCATCTACTGCCTGTCGGTCGGTACTTACATGGATGCTAATGGCGATGGGACCGGCGACTTCCAGGGACTAATGCGCCGCCTCGATTATCTGCATGGACTGGGCGTGACCGCGATTTGGTTGATGCCGTTTCAGACTTCGCCTTGTCGAGACGATGGTTACGACGTCGCCGACTATTACAATGTCGATCCGCGGTACGGTACACTCGGGGATTTCATCGAGTTTACTCACGGCGCCAAACAACGCGGCATTCGCGTTCTGATCGATCTCGTAGTCAACCACACCTCGGATCAGCATCCATGGTTCAAGCAGGCGCGCTCCGATCCAAATTCCAAATATCGCAATTGGTACGTCTGGTCCAAGAAGAAGCCGCCGCATTCGAATGAAGGAATGGTGTTTCCCGGCGTACAAAAAACAACGTGGAACTACGATCGCGAAGCCAAAGCGTGGTACTTCCACCGATTTTATGACTTCCAACCTGATCTCAATACCTCAAATCCGGAAGTGCAGGCTGAGATACTTAAAATCATGGGCTTTTGGATCCAGGCTGGCGTCTCCGGATTTCGGATGGACGCGGTGCCTTTCATCATCTCGACTAAGGGACCAAAGGTGCGAAAACCAAAGGAGCGGTTCGATATGCTGCGCGTGTTTCGCGAATTCCTGCAGTGGCGCCAGGGCGACTGCATTGTGCTGGCGGAAGCCAACGTCGTGCCCGAAACCGACATGGATTACTTCGGCGAAGACGGCGAGCGCATGCACATGATGTTCAACTTCCAGGTCAACCAACATCTCTTCTATGCATTGGCCGCTGCCGATACGCGCCCGCTGATCAAAGCATTGAAAGCAACTAAACCGCGGCCGGCGACGGCACAGTGGGGGATCTTTTTGCGAAATCATGACGAACTTGACCTAGGTCGTCTGCAAGAGAAGCAGCGGCAAACCGTGTTTGAGGCGTTCGGGCCGGATGAACACACGCAGCTTTACGATCGTGGGATCAGACGCCGCCTTGCCCCCATGCTCGGGGGCGATCGGCGCCGGCTCGAGCTGGCTTATAGTTTAATGTTCACATTACCGGGAACGCCGGTGATTCGCTACGGCGATGAACTCGGCATGGGCGACGATCTCACCCTGCCAGAACGCGCTTGCGCGCGGACGGCGATGCAATGGTCGAACGAACCGCACGGTGGATTTACGAAAAATGCAAAGCCGCATACTCCGGTGATCGATAAAGGACCGTACGGTTACCAACACGTTAATGCCGCGATCCAGCGGCGCCATGCGGACTCAATGTTGAACTGGACCGAGCGCATAATTCGAATGCGCAAAGAAGTTCCCGAAATTGGATGGGGAGATTTTACCGTGCTGAATGTCCGCGATCCCGCGATTCTCGCTCTTCGGTATGACTGGCGCAATAATTCAGTGTTGTTTTTACACAATCTTCACGAACAACCGCGTGAGATTCTCTTGGATCCACGGGTGAGTGGCGCACACGGCAAGTTGCTGGTTAATCTTCTTGCTGAGGACCACAGTCGGGCTAACGAATCCGGCAAACACCGCATTGTCCTGGAAGGGTATGGTTACCGATGGTACCGAGTCGGCGGACTCGACTATCTGCTACGTCGCACCGAAATCGACCAGGATGATACCCGCGTCGGTTAAAAAGCCGAAACGCAGGCGGTTGACCGTATTTCCTAATTTTTACTTTTTAATTCCCCCTCCACATACTTCTTTTGCCTCAGTTCGCCCTCAGCCTCATCCAGTTTTTCTTCTATTAACTCCTCCACTGGAACCGTATGAAATGAGACAACTACCCAGTCAGCGTCTTTGCCGACTACTGGTCGATGCCACACACTTGGTGGAATCGAAATCCACCGTCGTTCCAGCGGCGCACTCGGTTCGCTAACCAAAACATTCGACTGCCACGCTGATAACGCCCGTCCGGTCGACGACTCGTCATGGAGAGCTCGGACTCGCATGTCACCGGTCCCATGCAGAGTCATCATGCGCTGATGACTATTTGGATGCCGTTCCGCGCCGGTATCGGCGCCGGCGCGCAAAACAAAAATCCAACCTGATCGAACTTCCGGTGGCAACTTTTGTCCGAATGTCTCCAGCGGGATCGGCTCCCAGGTCATCACCGCCTCCGGCTTTTGCGCGAGCGCCGCGCAAACACGATCGACCACGGGCGTGATCTTCGCGCGCGCCTCATCCGATCGCACGACTGCATCCAACGCTTCCAGTCGAGAGCATTCGTCGGCCGTCATACCTTCAAACGTGCGCCTTCTGCCGGCGTCACACAAACTCAAAGCAACGGCCTTTCCCTCACTTTCCCAACTCCCCGCTCTTTACTTCTTATCCGTTCTTATCCGCCATCGGACGAATTCGCCGCGGCGAACTTCTTGCGCTCCTTTTTCTCCAGCAACATCTCAGCGCCTTCGCGCGCACCTTCAATCACCATTGTCTTTCCGCTTTTCCTCACCAGCTCCCGCGCCTGCTTCACCATTCGATCGATCATGTCATCGTCATGACTGGGATCATGATGGAAAAGCAAAAGCCTTTTCACATTCGCATCGAGCGCGAGCTCGACCGCGCTGCTGAGTGAACTATGCCCCCATCCGACGTGTCCCTTGTATTCCTCGTCGGTGTATTGCGCGTCTAGAATCGCAACCTCGCAATCCCGCAGAAACTCCACCATCTTGGCCCGCTCTGAGTCGGCAAAATCTCGCGCTTCGTTCCCATCGATTCCATTCTGAGCCGCGAGTTGCATTTTAAGAGGCTCGTACGGTTCGTTGTCCGGCATGTAGGCGATCGATCCGGCGCTGGTAAAGAGCCGATAGCCGGCGCAGATGCCGGGATGATTGGCAAACTTTGCCTCCACCTTCACTTTGCCGATTTGAAACTCCAAGTCCTTTAGCTCTTGGATCGCGAGATGACTCGGCAATTGATGAAGGCTAACTGGAAAAAACGGCGTCTCCATCTGGCCGGCCAGGATCGTGCCCAGACCAGCACGCGCTCCTTCGTAACCCAGGATCCGGATCAGATTCTTGCTGTTGTAGGCCGGGGAAAAAAACGGCAGACCCTGAATGTGATCCCAGTGCGTGTGTGTAATGAGAAGGGTCAGCTTGATCGTTCCCGGTCCCAGCTCCTTTTCCAGCGCCAGACCGAGAGCACGAACCCCAGTGCCCGCGTCGAGCACGATAATTTCGCCATCGGCCCGCACTTCTACGCAACTCGTATTACCGCCATATCGGATCGTCGCCGGCCCCGGCACCGGGAGCGAGCCACGCACGCCCCAAAGTTTTATCCGCGGCGGCACCGAACCGAGTTCCTCTGGCGAAGTCGTCGCTAGTGGGCGCTGCGGAATTTCCGTTCGGAGTCGATCGATTGATTCGCACAGCACTTCCCAGGTAATCGGCTTCAGCAGAAATTCGTCTGCGCCGGCTTCCAGCGCGCTCGCACGATCTACCGCATAATCACGTCCCGACACCACGATAATCTTCGTCGGCTGGAGCTGTTGCCGGATGGTACGACAAACTTGGAAGCCATTCGACCTCGGCATCAGCAGGTCGCATAAAATAACTTCCGGCCGGTTTTGGAGAGCGAGTTCCACTCCGGAATCACCGTCGGCGGCCTCAAAGACTTTCCAATCTGCCTTGGCAAATAACTTGGCGACGGCCCGACGACCATCCTCATCATCCTCAATGATCAATACACTTGGCATCAGCATACCGCTCTCCGTCGGCTGTTTGGCGCAATCCTGGTAGACATTCTGCCAGATTAACCGGCAACACCAATGAATTGCGAGAAAATACCGACATTCCGTCTGCGCAACCGCATTTCATTCTGCGCGATCTATTCAATTGTCGAAGCGATTTTCGCCCCGGCCGTCCCTTCTGCCTTTCAACTTCTGTCCGTCAATCGTCACTCGTTCGTTGACACCTCAGTACCGGTCCTGCGATCATTGTCGCACATGAACAGTCGTTCTCTCCGCCGGTTTATCGTTGTTGTAATCTTGCTCGCTGCCATCAAACCAGTCCGAAGCGAGCAACCGTCCCTGCATTCACACCGCGAGTTTAAGATCGGTGTGCTCGTCTCATTGACCGGCTCCTGGAATTCACTCGGGCAAAACACTGTTGCAGCGCTTCAGCTCGCCAACGAGCAACTCCAGGCTGAAGCCAAGGCCGAGCACGGCGGCTACCGATTTCACTTGTTCGTCCGCGACACGCAGCTTGACCCCTCTAAGGCGCTCGCCGCCATTCAGGATCTCGATAAACGCGGGGTGAAGATTGTCATCGGACCGCAATCAAGCTCCGAGGTCGCGATGATCAAGCCTTACGCTGATGCCCATAACATTCTCGTCATCAGTCAGGGCAGCACCGCTTCCTCGCTCGCCATTGCGGACGACAACATCTTTCGCTTTTGTCCAAACGACATGCGCGAAGCTGAGGCCATCGTCGCGCTCATGTGGCACGACGGCATTCGCACGATCGTTCCACTCTGGCGAAACGACGCCGGCAACAACGGCTTGCACGATTCCGTCAAAGCCGATTTCGAGAAACTGGGCGGCACTGTCACCACCGGGTACCAATACCAGCCGATCACGACCGAGTTTTCCGCCGCCACGACATCGGTCGCGTCGCAGATTAGCACGTTGCTGATTGCCGGCGCGGATCCTGATAGCGTCGGAATTTACCTCGCTGCGTTCGATGAGGTTGTAGGTGTGTTCCACAGCGCGGCGAATAATTCCATCCTCTCATCCACTCGCTGGTACGGCAGTGACGGCGTCGCCCTTTCCGCGGCATTAGTCGGCGATTCGGATGCAGCTGCTTTTGCTGCCAGCGCCGGATACCCGAACCCGACCTTCGGGCTTCCCGATGCTTTGCAGAGTTTGTGGCAACCGGTTGCCAATGCCATCGAAGCGCGAACCGGTATCACAGCGGACGCC
>Ga0209805_1002694_pt1 | contig 10324 bp, 9 predicted proteins | sample GraSoiAngelo_148_FD_185905 | JGI IMG/M metagenome (GOLD analysis project Ga0209805, IMG submission 185905) | Grasslands soil microbial communities from the Angelo Coastal Reserve, California, USA - 14_1009_09_20cm (SPAdes) (version 2) | ecosystem: Environmental > Terrestrial > Soil > Grasslands ... | reverse complement strand
TACCTTCGATGACTATGCGCTCCGGCGAATAAACCAACACCTTGCCGCTGACGGTACCGTGCACGGCGAGGGCGGCGTTGCGCCCACCGAGGATGTAAGCCGGCGTACTCATGAGCTCCCTGTGCTCAGGACCGGCGACACCGAGCTCACGCCACCCGTAGCTGCCGTCGGGGTAGAAGGTGATGCGCGTGTCATGCCCGAACGATCGGCCCGGCGCGCCGCCCCCCGTCCCGGAGCCGGGGAGTGAGAACGTCCCGGGCAACGGGATGCGTCCCGCCCGCGTTGCCAGGCCGCCGCGGAAGATCTCGTCCTTCTGCCTGTAGCCCTCCGCGGTTCCGAGCGTGAATCCGGCTCCCGCGGTGGTGACCAGACTCAGGAATCGCGGCGCTACGGCCCGGTCGTAGCCGACCGCAATCGGGAAATTGCTGTGGAAGCGGCCCACGATCTCGTCATCGTGGAACTGCACTTCCGGGTCCTGCCGGTCGACGAGCTGCGCAAAGTGGGAAAACGCCAGGCGCTTCATCTCGAGCTGCGTGCGCAGGCGCTTGCCGTTCTCTTCGGTGGTGATCTCGACGGTCATGCGCTCGAGGTCCATGCTGTCGGCCGCAGGCTGCCTCTCCAGCAAGGCGACGTATTGCCGGCCCTCATGCATCAACGAGAGCCGCGCTTGCCTGAGATTTACGTCGCGCAGCTTCTCCGCCGCCTGCATGACCCAGCGGGTCAGGACGGATCGCTGGACCGCCGGTATGTCGGTACCGGCCGGCTGCGCCACCGGCGCGACCCGAGCGACGGGCGTGACGGGCGTGACGGGAGCGACTGGCGTGACCGGCGCGACTGGCGTGACCGGTGTGACCGGTGTGACCGGCGTGACCGACGTAACCGATACGGGGGCTTCGCTGTCGCTGGGCGCAGTGGTGGTCAGGACAGCCGCTTCCCCGGACGGCGAATCGCTCCCGGACGGGACGTTACCGGGGCTGGCCTCACTCGGCGTGACCGGCGCAGGCAGCGCCACCGTTCGCGGCTGCGAGCCTACGCCGCCGGATCGACTCGGTGCCGCGGCAGAGAGCAACTCTTCACGCGAGTCGGTAGTCGGTGCGGCGGGCGCTTCAACCGGTCCGGCCCGGTCGCGCTCGTCCTCGGGCCCGCGGTCCTGCGACTCGACGTACACTCGAAGCTCGGGCGCCGAGCTCGGCCTCGTCGATTCGACGCTCGCCACGCCGATCGTCAGCAAGAGCAGCAGATGCACGCCGGCCGAGGCGGCACCGGCCCAGACGATGCGCCGATTGGGCGACTCCGCCGCCAGGCCCATCGGCAACGCATCCACGGCGTCCGGAGCGGCAGCGTTTCCGAGCGCTGACGTAGGCACCCTCTTGCCTCGCGTTGCTCGACAGCTGAGGGGTTATTCTCGTCGGACCGCCTGCTTTTCGAAATACCCGCTTTTCGGCAGCGTAATGCCCCGGGACAGCGAGACCCCGGTCGGCAAATACCCCGGGCAGCGTGGTCAAGCTGACGCATCAGGCAGAGTTTCCCGGATCCCCAGCGGGGCCTGGAGCCGAGCGATGGGCTGCTGCCGAATGGAGCGGCATGGTTTTCCCCATGTGAAACGCCCGCGGGAACCACGTAAGCTTGACTTCGGTCAACCGAGCGAGCGCCAAGTCGCTGCGTGCTCAGGGAGGCATTGTGCGGACACTCAAGACACTCATGACTGCGGTTGGATTGGCCGCATCGGCGGCATGCGTTGCGGGGCCGTTCTGTGTGGTCGTGACGGGCCTCGGACAGGACTGCAAGTACTACGACGAGGGGAGTTGCGCGCAGGCGGCCATGGAGCGGCACGGCGCGTGCGTCGACAGATCGACCGGACTCGCAACCGGGTTCAACCGGGGTGCTCGTTACTGCCTCGTGGGTGCGGGCGACAACCGGTGCGAGTACTACGACGCCGCCTCGTGCGCGAAAGCGGCGCAGGACCATGGAGGCACCTGCGTCCAGCGTCCGCGCTCGGGAACCTGAGCCGTAATACGGCCGGCTGACGAGGTGGTCAGAGCGGCTGACGATCTCGGCTAGGGCATCTCCTCACCCTCCGGCAACGCGGTCGCGTCGCTCGCGGGGCGAGTGATGCGGGCGGCGAGCGCGTAGGCCGTCGCACGGCTCGCCCCGGTCAGCTGCGCGGCGATCGCCGCGACCCTGCCCGGCGGCAGCTCCTTCGCAAGCAGCTCCACGGCACGTCGCAGGAGCTGCCCGTCGACGGCGCCCGCGGCCGCGGCGGCGCCGTGCACCACGATGGTGATCTCGCCGCGCGGGAAGTTCTCCTCCACCTGCGCCCGCGCGAGCAGCTCCTGCAGCGTGCCGCGGTAGACGGTCTCGTGCGCCTTGGTGAGCTCGCGCGCCACCGCCGCCGGGCGCTCCGCGCCGAACTCCGCCGCCATGTCGGCGAGCGTCTTCACGATGCGGTGAGGCGCTTCGAAGAACACCAGCGTGCGCGGCTCATGCGCGAGGGCGGCGAGCGCCGCACGCCGCTCGCGCTCGCGCGACGGCAGGAAGCCCTCGAAGCAGAAGCGCTCGGTCGGCAGCCCCGCGACCGCGAGCGCGCTGGTGATCGCCGAGGGCCCCGGAATCGCGCGCACCTCGAAGCCCGCGCGCGCGGCGCGCTGCACCAGCTCCAGTCCCGGATCGGACAGAAGCGGGGTGCCCGCATCGCTGACCAGCGCGATGGTTTCACCGGCCGCGAGCCGGGCGAGGAGCTGCGGGGTGCGCTGCGACTCGTTGTGCTCGTGCAGCGACACCAGGGGCTTGGCGATGCCGAGGGCGCTGAGCAGCACGCGCGTGTGACGCGTGTCCTCGGCGGCAATCACGTCGGCGCTGAGCAACGCCTCGCGCGCCCGCGCGCTCAGGTCCGCGAGGTTGCCGATCGGCGTGGCGATGACCTGCAGCCGCCCGTTGCCCTTGCCCACTATAATCCCCGCCTCATGCCGCATGGGATCTGCGGCTCACCGCATCCTGCGCGCCAACGACAGGCCCTTCAACCGATGCTCCTCATACGCCCGATCATGCCTCTCGTGCTCCTGGCAGCGGCCGCGCTGGCACTGAGCGCCTGTGCGAGTCTCACCGAGCGCACCGGGCTGCCGCCATCCCTCGAGCGTGCCGAGGCGCTCGAGCGTGCCGGCGATGCCGCCGGCGCGGCGCGCGTGTACGAGGAACTGGCGGGGGAGAACAGCGGTGCGGAGCGCAACGCCCTCCTGTTGCGCGCCGCGCGCGGCTACCTCGCCGCCCACCATGCCGAGGACGCGGCGCGCGTGCTGGGGCTGCCCGAAGGTCCGCTGTCCGCAGAGCAGAGCATCGAGCGCGCGCTCTCCAACGCGGAGCTCGCCATCGAGCGCGGCCAGGGGCGGGAAGCGTGGCAGCAGCTCGCCGCGATCGCCGAACCGCGCAGCGCTGCGCAGGCGGCGCGCTATCACGAGCTGCAGGCGCGCGCGGCGCTCGCGGCCGGCCGCCCCCCAGGCGGGCCCGCCGGCGCAGCACCGGAGGAGGTCGGGCCGCACATCGCGCTGCTGCTGCCGATCACCGGCCGCGCGGCAGCTGCCGCCGTGAGCGTGCGCTATGGTTTCATGACGGCGTATTACCAGACCCCGACGGCCGAGCGACCGCGGGTGCGCGTCTACGACACCGGCACGCACAGCGTGGCGGATGCGCTGGCGCAGGCGAGCCAACAGGGGGCCGACTTCATCGTCGGCCCGCTGACCCGCGAGGAGGTGGCCGCCGCCGCGGCGTTCTCCGCGCCCCGGGCGCCGCTCCTGGCGCTCAACTTCCTGCCCGCGGAACAGCCGGCGCCGGCGCAGTTCTATCAGTACGCGCTGTCGCCCGAGGACGAGGCGCGCCTCGCGGCGCGGCGCATCCTGGACGATCATCACCGGCGCGGGGTGGCGCTGGTGCCGGCGGGGGACTGGGGCGAGCGGGTGCTGGCCGCCTTCAAACAGGAGCTGCAGGCCGGCGGCGGCGAGCTACTCGGCACGGCGGTCATCGATGCGTCGCGCACCGACTACACCGGCTCGATCACCGACGTGCTGCGCATCAGTGACAGCACGGCGCGCTACCGGCGCCTGGAGTCCGCGCTCGGCACCAAGCTGCAGTTCGAGCCACGGCGCCGCGCCGACATCGAATTCATCTTCGCTGCAGCACAGCCCAACACCGAGCGGCTGCTGCGGCCGCAGCTGCGCTTTCATTACGCCGGCGACATTCCCACCTACGCGACCTCGGACGCCTTCGAGCCGGACGTGCGCGCCAACGAGGAGCTCGATGGCCTGATGTTTCCGGACATGCCGTGGATGCTGGGCGGGGATCTGGCGGATGCGGTGCACGCCGCCACCCGCGAGGCGTGGCCCAGCGGCGGCCCGCAGCGCGGCCGGCTGTTCGCCTTCGGCTTCGATGCGTTCCGCCTGGCGCAGGCGCTGCGCCGGCGCGGCGCTCCGGGCGACGTCAGCCTCGCGGGCCTGACCGGCCGCCTGAGCGTCGATCCCGAGCGGCGCGTGCGCCGCGAGATGGACTGGGCGCAGTTGCACAACGGCGAGCTGCGGCTGCTGCCGGCGCCGGGGCCGTGATTGCGATATAACACCTGACATCAGCTGACCGGTGCGATGCTCACCGCTCGACAGCAAAGCGGACGACGCGCCGAGGAGCTGGCTGCCGAATTCCTGCGCGCGCGCGGCTTCGAGATCCTGCAGCGCAACTACCTGCGCCGGCTCGGCGAGCTCGACCTCGTCGCGCGCGGCGCCGGCGTGTTGGTGATCGCCGAGGTGCGCACCCGTGCGAGCAGCGCCTACGGCGGCGCGGCGGCGAGCGTCGACCGGCGCAAACAGCAGCGCATCACACGCGCCGCGAGAGCGCTCCTGCAGCAGCGTGCGGAGCTGGCGCAGCTGCCGGTGCGCTTCGACGTCATCGTGGTGGGGGAGCCGCACGGCGCCGCGCCGCGCATCGAGTGGATCCAGCATGCGTTCGAGGCCTGAAGCGCCGCACCCGCCGAAGCTTTCTGCGCACCACTGTGTAAAGTTCGTTGGGCAAGCCGCTGATTGTTAACAGTGAATGCGCTTCGCGACTTTGCGACACTGTGGTTTTCGACATAAGTCCTTCCACATAAGTCTTTGTGAATGCGACGAATTTCTCACTATTTTGAATTGACATAGCTCGCCCCCGATTCCATAGTGGCGCCCAGTGGGAGAAAGTGGGGGGAAATGGGCGTCTCTCGCCCTGACGGGTCATGTTTCGCGGCGCAACGAAGATCACCTTGGATGACAAGGGGCGGATGGTCATGCCCAACCGCTACCGCGAGCAGATCAGCGAACTCGCCCAGGGAAAGCTGGTCGTCACCGTCGACAAGGATCAGTGCCTCCTCATCTATCCGCTGCCCGAATGGGAAGTGACCGAACGCAAGCTGATGAGCCTGCCGACGCTGAACGCGACCGCGCGCCGGCTGCAGCGGCTGATGGTCGGCTATGCGACGGATCTGCCTCTCGACGGGCACGGGAGGCTCCTGCTGCCACCCGAGCTGCGCGAGTTCGCGAAGCTCGGGCGCCATGGAATGCTGATCGGTCAGGGCAATCGGTTCGAGCTGTGGGATGAGGCGCGCTGGAACGAGCGGCGCGACCTGTGGCTGAACACCGAGGCCGCCCCGGGCGATCTGCCTTCCGAGCTCGAGTCACTGTCGCTGTAAGGGTTTCGACTGGTTGGCGCAGCCCGTGGCAAGCGCACTCAAGGGGGCGGGGCCGTTCCGCTTCGCAGGTGGATGAGCACACACCGGTGCTCGCCGCCGAGGCGCTCGCAGGGCTCGCCGTGGAAGCGGGCGGTTACTATGTCGATGCGACGTTCGGGCGTGGCGGTCATACGTCACTACTCCTCCAGGCCCTGGGTCGAGAAGGCCGCGTGCTCGCGCTCGACCGCGATCCGCAGGCCATCGCGGCCGGCCGGCAGCGTTTTGCCGACGAAATGCGGCTTACGCTCGTGCACGCGTCGTTTGCCGACCTCGGCACGCTCGTGCCGGCACACGCGCACGATCGTGCTTGCCGCGGTGTGCTCTTCGACCTCGGCGTGTCCTCGCCGCAGCTCGATGATCCGCAGCGCGGGTTCAGCTTCCGCGCTGACGGCCCGCTCGACATGCGCATGGACCCGACGCGCGGCGAACCCGTTTCTGCGTGGCTCGCTCGTGCGGGCCTTGACGAGATGCGCCAGGTGATCGCCACCTTCGGAGAGGAGCGTTTCGCGCGGCGCGTGGCGCAGGCCATCGTCGCGGCGCGGCGCGCTCATGCGCTCACCCGCACCGGCGAGCTCGCCGCCCTCATCGGGGCCGCCGTGCGCACGCGCGAGCCCGGCAAGCATCCCGCCACCCGCACGTTCCAGGCGCTGCGCATGTTCATCAACGACGAGCTCGGGCAGCTCGAGCGTGGCCTCGCCGGCGCGCTCGGGGCCCTCGCCCCCGGCGGGCGGCTCGCGGTCATCAGCTTCCACTCCCTCGAGGATCGAGTGGTCAAGCGCTTCATGCAGCGCGAGTCGCAGATCGACCCGGCCCTGAAGGACCTGCCCCTCGTGCCCCCCGGCGCGCAGCCGCGCCTGAAGCTCATCGGCCGCAAGAGCCGACCGGCATCGGCGGAGCTGCAGAGGAACCCCCGCGCCCGCAGCGCGCTGCTGCGCGTGGCGGAGCGACTCGCGTGAACGCGCGTGCGGCGCTCATCATCGCCGTGCCGCTGCTGTGGCTGGCGGCGCTCGGCTCGGCGGCCGGCGCCATCTACTGCAAGCACCGCGCACGGCAGATGTTCGTGGAGCTGGAGGCTCTGAACGCGCGCCGCGACAACCTGGAAATCGAATGGGGCCAGCTGCAGCTCGAGCAGAGCGCCTGGTCCACCCATGCCTTCGTCGAGCGCGTCGCAAGCGCGAAGCTCCGCATGGCGATGCCGCCCCCGAAGCAGATCGAGATCGTCGCCCCATGAAGAGCCGCAGCGCACGCGACGCAGCGCCCGCCTCGTTCCGCTGGCGCTCGCTCCTGTTGCAGGGCCTCTTGGCGATCAGCGCGCTGGCGCTCGCCTGGCGCGCGGTGAATCTGCAACTCGTCGATCACGGCTTTCTCGCCCGCGAGGGCGATGCGCGTTTCTCGCGCGTGCTGGAGATCGCCGCGCACCGCGGCACCATCACCGACCGCTACGGCGAGCCGCTCGCGGTCAGCACGCCCGTGGACTCGGTGTGGGTGAATCCGCGCGAACTGGCGCTCGCCACCGATCAAATCCCGCGACTCGCCGCCGCGCTGAAGCTCGACCGCCAGGAGCTCGCGCGCCGCGTCACCAGCAATCTCGAGCGCGAGTTCCTGTACCTCGCGCGCCACCGCCAGCCCGCGGAAGCCGAGCAGATCAAGGCGCTCGGGATCCCGGGCGTGTACACCTCGCGCGAGTACCGCCGCTATTACCCCGCCGGCGAGGTGATCGGGCACCTGCTCGGGTTCACCAACGTCGATGATGCCGGCCAGGAGGGCCTGGAGCTCGCCTTCGATCACTGGCTCGCCGGCGAGGATGGCGCGAAGCGTGTCATCCAGGACCGCTATGGACGCATCGTCCAGAACGTGGAGAGCATCAAGCCGGCGCGTCCGGGGCGCGACCTGGTGCTGTCGATCGACCTGCGCATCCAGTACCTTGCGTACCGTGAGCTCAAGGCGGCGATCCGCGACCAGCGCGCGCGTGCAGGCTCCGCGGTCGTGCTCGACGTCGCCAGCGGCGAGGTGCTCGCCATGGTGAACCAGCCGGCCTACAACCCCAACGACCGCGACCAGATCCAGAGCGGCGTCTATCGCAACCGCGCGGCCACCGATATCTTCGAGCCCGGCTCATCCATCAAGCCGTTCTTCGTGGCCGCGGGGCTCGCCTCGGGCAAATACGACAACCGCAGCCTCATCGACACCTCGCCGGGCTTCTTCAAGGTCGGCGCGAAGATCTTCGAGGACGAGCACAACTACGGCGCGATCGACATCGCCACCGTGCTCGCCAAGAGCTCCAACGTCGGCATGGCGCACATCGCCCTCACGCTGCCGCCGGAGGAGATCTGGGGCACGCTGAACCATCTGGGTTTCGGCCAGGTCAGCACCAGCGGTTATCCGGGGGAGTCGGCGGGCCTCTTGCCCGTCTACTCGCAGTGGCGTCCCATCGGCATCGTCACCATGTCCCATGGCTACGGGCTCTCGGTCACGCCGCTGCAGCTGGCGCACGCCTACGCAACCATCGGCGCGTTCGGCATCGCCCGCCCGGTATCCTTCCTGCGCGTCGAGGGAGCGGCGCCCGGCGAGCGGGCGCTCGGGGCCCAGGTGTGCCGCGAGCTGGTCGGCATGCTCGAGTCGGTGGTGGCCGCAGAAGGCACCGGCAAGCTCGCGGCCATCCCGGGCTACCGCGTATCGGGCAAGACCGGCACCGCGTGGAAAGCCACCGCCGGCGGCTATTCGACCGATCGCTACATGGCGGTGTTCGGCGGGGTGGCTCCGGCGAGCGAGCCACGCCTCGCCGCGGTGGTGGTCATCGACGAGCCGGGCGCGGGACTGCACATGGGCGGACAGGTCGCAGCTCCCGTGTTCTCCAGGGTGGTCGGCGGGGCGCTGCGCTTGCTCGCCGTGGCGCCCGACCAGCCCGTCAAGGCGCCCGAGGAACTGCCGGCCAGCCCCGCCCTCGATACGCGCACGGCGGCGCTGCCATGAGCGAAGGCACGCACACCGGCACGGTGACGACGCGCTCGCTTGCGCAGCTCACCGCCGGCTTTGCCGCCGCGCCCGCGCAGGTGCTGGTGAGCGATGTGACGCTCGACAGCCGCGCGGTGCTTCCCGGTGCGCTGTTTCTCGCCTGCCGGGGACGCACCCACCACGGGCTCGAATTCGCCGCCGACGCCGTGGCGCGCGGCGCACGCGCCGTGCTCTACGAGCGCGACGGCGAGACCGGGGAGGCGGCCCCGCAACTGCCCGCCGGCACGTTCGTCGCCGCGGTGCCGAAGCTTGGCGAGCGCGCCGGCCTCATCGCCGACCGCTTCTTCGGCGCGCCCTCACAACAGCTCACGGTCGCGGGCATCACCGGCACCAACGGCAAGACCACCTGTGCGTGGCTGCTGGCGCAGGCGCTGCAGCATTGCCGCCGCCGGTGCGCGTATATCGGCACGCTCGGCGTAGGCATGCCCGCACAGCTCACTCCCACGCTGCACACCACTTCGGATGCGGTGAGCATTCACCGCCAGCTCGCAGCGCTGCGCTCCCTCGGCGCCGAATGCGTGAGCATGGAGGTGTCCTCGCACGCCCTCGACCAGGGGCGCGTCAACGGCGTGCGCTTCAACACCGCCGCCTTCACCAACCTGACCCGCGATCATCTCGACTATCACGGCACCATGGAGGCCTATGGCGCGGCCAAGGCGCGCCTCCTCGCCTTACCCGGGCTCGCCCACCGGGTCATCAATGTCGATGATCCGTTCGGCGCGCGTCTGGCCGAGGAGGGCTCCACGGCCAGCCTCACCGTCACCACGCGCGCCTCCGCGGCGCTGCCGCGCGGTGTGCAGTTCGTGCGCGCCGCACGCGTCACACCCGATCCGGGCGGACTGCTCATCGAGGTGCAGTCGAGCTTCGGGGGCGCGCAGCTGCCGCTGCGCCTGATGGGCGAGTTCAACGTCGACAACGCGCTCACGGTGCTGGCGGTGCTGCTCGCCTGGAACATCCCGCTCACGGAGGCGGCGCGCGCGCTGTCGGCGAGCCGGGCGGCGAGCGGGCGCATGGAGATGTTCGGCGGGCGCGGGCGCACGCCGCTCGCCATCGTGGACTACGCCCATACCCCCGATGCGCTCGCCAAGGCGCTGCGCGCGGCGCGCCTGCACTGCCGCGGACAGCTGCGGGTGGTGTTCGGCTGTGGCGGCGAGCGCGACGCCGGCAAGCGTCCGCTCATGGGCAAGGTCGCGGCCGAGCTCGCCGACGACCTCATCGTGACCGACGACAACCCGCGCGGCGAAGACGCGGCGCGGATCGTCGCGGACATCGTCGCCGGTGTGCCGCAGCGCGCGCCGCTCGTGATCGAGCATGACCGCGCGCTCGCCATCCGCATGGCCCTGCAACGCTCGGGCCCCGAGGACGTGGTGCTGATCGCCGGCAAGGGGCACGAGGAGTATCAGATCCACGGCGGCGTGCGGCGCGCGTTCCGCGACCAGGCGGTGGTCAGCGCCGAGCTCGCGAGGCTGCCGGCATGAAGCGCACGCTGGCGGAGTTTGCGCGCGCCTGCGGCGGCCGGCTGTCCGGGGCCGACGCCGCGTACACCGACGTGGTGAGCGACTCGCGCAC
>Ga0209805_1002693_pt1 | contig 10325 bp, 8 predicted proteins | sample GraSoiAngelo_148_FD_185905 | JGI IMG/M metagenome (GOLD analysis project Ga0209805, IMG submission 185905) | Grasslands soil microbial communities from the Angelo Coastal Reserve, California, USA - 14_1009_09_20cm (SPAdes) (version 2) | ecosystem: Environmental > Terrestrial > Soil > Grasslands ... | reverse complement strand
GTGGACTGGCCATACAAACACTAAATCACCTCCGCCAGACGGCGAACCCCGATCCGGATGCTTGCCTCGCCGAGGGACGCATAGCCGAATAGCAGGCCCAGGCGACGCGGCGGACGTTCGTAGCAGGCCGTGACCGGATAGATTGCAATGCCTTCGCCGGCAGCGCGCTCCACCACGGCGTGGCCGTCTTCCGACGAGAAATCGTTGAACCATACCAGAAGGTGCACGCCTGCGTTTTCGCCAGCGATCTCAACGCGGTCGCCGAAATGCGTCTTGAGCGCACTGGTAAGAACCTGACATCGTTTCGCATTCCGTGCACACGATCGGCGGAGATGTCGATCGAATTGGCCTTGGTCCATGAAATCCGTGAGCGTTTGTTGTGCGAGGGTCGGCGAAAATCGATCAGCGCGGAACTTCGCCACCACGAATGGTCTCACGAGAGGCGTCGGTAGCACGAGGTATGCGATTCGCAGCCCCGCGTGATCGAGAGTCTGTAGCGGCTCGAGGGGGCGACCCTCGTAACGATACTCGCTGACGTAGTCATCTTCTATCAGATAGGCGCCGGTCCGTGAGGCCCAATCAAGCAAGGCAAGACGACGGCTGGTCGACATGATGACGCCGGTCGGGAACTGGTGGCAAGGCGTGACATATGCCAGACGAATCGTTCCGGGCGGCAAGGCATCCACGTCTAGGCCTGCCCGATCTATGGGGACGCGCAGAAGCTTAGCCGCCACCGTCTCAAAGATCAGGCGGGCGCCCGAATAGCTGGGTTCCTCGATCACGACGGCATCGCCGGGATCGAGTAGGACCCGCGCAATCAGATCGAACGCCTGTTGCGAGCCATTCACGACCACGATCTGATCCGCATCGCAAGACATGCCGCGAGCGCGGCGAAGATAACGGGCAAGCTGCTTGCGCAAGGGCTCGTATCCGTTGGGCGACGCATACCGGAGATGTCCCGGTCCCTGTTGAATTTGAGAACTGAGTAGCGACGGCTCCCTGGTCGGCGTGAGAATCGCGTCGACCAAGACAAACGGTCCCCACGACCGGGGCCAAGGAGCCGCCAATGACGAAGAGAACAGAGAGAGGGCAGCGAAGGCAAGCGGAGAATGGGGCGGGCCCGACGCTGGCGCATCTGGTGGAGCCGATGCTCGCCGGGATGTCGACCACGCGCCAGCACTTGCTCGCGTGGGTCCATGCGCACGGGCTGGCCGCGCTGGACGAACTGTTTCGCGAGGAGGCGGTGGCGCTGGCGGGCCCCAAGGGTCGGCATCAACCGCAACGCACCCATCATCACTGGGGGACGGCGGCGACGGAGCTCACCTTCGGGGGCCGGCGCGTGCAGGTCCGCCGCCCCCGCGTGCGGCGGAGGGCCGGCGGAGAAGCGACGTTGCCCTCGGTCGCGACGTTTCGCACCCGGGACCCGCTGACCGCGCGGATGATGCAGCAGTTGCTCGCCGGGGTGTCGATGCGCCACTACGAAGGCAGTCTCGAGGCGCGGCCGAGCGGGCGGCCCACCCGGGGCAGTAGCAAGAGCGCCGTCAGTCGGACCGTGGTGCGGCGGACCCGGCAGCGGCTGCAGGAGTACCTTGCGCGGCGGCTGGACGGGCTCGAGATGGTGGCGCTGTTCATGGACGGCGTCGTGGTGGCGCACCAGACGGCGATCGTCGTCCTGGGGATCACGCGCGACGGCGGCAAGGTCCCGCTGGGCTTGCGGCTGGGCTCGACGGAGAATGCCGTGGTCTGCACCGAGCTGCTGCAGGACCTGCTCGCCCGCGGGCTCACGCTCGACGGGCGCGTGCTGTGGGTGATTGACGGCGGCAAGGGGCTGCGCAAGGCGCTGGGCGATGTCTTCGGCGACACCGCGGTCATTCAACGCTGCCAGCTCCACAAGGCGCGTAACCTCGACGCCCTCATCCCGCAGCCACGCCAGGCCTACGTCCGGACGAGCCTGCGGCGGGCGTATCGGGCGCCCAGTGCGGCGGCGGCGCGGCGGCAGCTGACGGCGCTGGCGACGTGGCTGGAGCGGAACGGTCATGCCGATGCCGCCGCCAGTATGCGGGAGGGGCTGGAGGAAACGCTGACGGTGCTGAAGCTGGGGCTGCCCCCGACGCTGCGGCGCTTCTTCGCAACGACGAACTGCATCGAGAATCTGATCGGCACGGTGCGGCACGTCACGCGGAACATCAAGCGCTGGCGCAATGGTGATATGCGGCGGCGGTGGATCGGGCTCGGTCTGCTGCGCGCCGCGGAGCGCTTCCGGCGCATCAAGCGGCACGGAGAGCTGGACGGGCTCGTGACCGCGCTCGGCGCCGCGAATCTCTTGGAGCGCGCCGCGTGAGTCAGCGTGGCCACCGCAGGGAAAACCGAGGGCCACACTTGGCTCCGGATCGATCTTCTCGAGGGGGGCCGCTATGTCGGTACTCTCCTCCGCGCCGTGAACTGAGGGTATGATGCCCTGCCGTCGCGCTCAGCCAAGTTCAACAGCGAGCGGGACAACTCCAACGATGAAGGCGGCGTCGCGAAAGGTGCCGAGTGGCTCACCGAATTCTGGACGAAGGGCCGGACGCGCGCGTGGGTGCTCGGACAGACGCCGTTCCTGCACGCGTACGGTCATTACGTCGAGGCGCGGGCCGTCCGCGGCATGTGGGGACGCCCGAGCCTCTGATCGCGTCGTTCCGACGACCGCTCAGCGATCCAGCCAGGCCGCCATGAGACGGCCGCCGTAGTCGTACCCGAGATTCGGACCGTAGTTCTTGAGCGCCGGATCCCAGACCGCCGGCACGACGGCGGAGTAGGCTTCGGCGCGATACACCATCTTGGCGAGATAGCGCTGAATCTCGAAGATCAGGTCGCGCCGCTTCGCGGGATCCTGTACCCGCCGCTGACGCAGGAGCATGTCGGTGAGCGGCGGGTCGTTCACCTTCATGTTGTTGCGCGGACTCTCCGGCAGGAAGGCGCTCGCTAGGAAGCTGTCGGGATCGAGGAACGGGGTCGAGGGCCCCCAGACGATGCCTTCGTATTTCCCGAGGGGCACCGTCGCGATGTAGGCGCCGTATTCGCGCTGATTGAGCTTCGCCTCGATGCCGATCTCCTTCAGGTCCTTGGCCACGACCTGGGCCCCGTCGACCAGCGCCGTCTCGCCGAAGCTGTGGAAATCGATGACCGTCGAAAATCCCTTCGGGTACCCGGCTTGAGCGAGGAGCCGGCGGGCTTCGACGGGATCGTGCTGGTAGTAGTGCGCGCCCTCTCCGAGCTGATCGATCGGGAGAGACCACTCCTTGAGTGCTATCGGCAGCCCCGGCGGATTGAACACTGCCGCGCCGTCGGCAACGGCCTCGACGAGAGCCTGGCGGTTCAGGGCCATGGAGAGGGCTCGTCTCACTCGCACGTCGTTGAACGGAGGTCGATCACTGCGCATGGTGACCCCCATGCGCACGTTCGAGGGCAGGTCCAGGGTTCGCAGCCCCGGGCGATGCTTCGCGAGCTGATCCTTGAATTGATTCCAGTCTGGCCGATTGACGACCCCCATGAACTCCGGGCCCAGGTCGTACTTCTTCGCGAGAAACGCCGCCATCCGCGAGGCCTGATCCTCGTCGACCACCAGCTCGACTCGATCGATGTAGGGGAGCCCGGGCACGAAGTAGTGCGGGTTCCGCACCAGCGTCATCCCGATATTGGGCCGATAGCTATCCAGCATCCACGGACCGGTGCCGACCGTGGCCTCCCACTTCTTGAGGTCCCCAAACTTCTCCACCACCTCGCGAGCGACGATTGCGCCGGTCATCGGATTGGCGACGACGTCCGGGAACCACACATAGGGTTCCTTGAGCGTGACCTTGACCGTGTGGCGATCCGTCGCCTCGACCCGCTCGACGGCACCGAGCAAGTAGTTCTGGGGATTGCCGATCAGGTTCCGGAAGCGATCCATGGAGTACACGACGTCGTCGGCGGTGAGCTCACGTCCGTTGGTCGGCGGTTTCGGGTGCCACCGCACTCCCTTGCGCAACCGAAAGACGTATGTGGTCTCGTTGGGCTGGCTCCAGGACTCGGCCAGGTCGCCCTCCAGGACGAAGCTGCCCGGTTGCACCGACGGTCCGGCCCTGTGCTTGAGGAGCCGGCTATGCGTGAAGCTGTAGACGACCTGGGTCTTGAAGGCCACGACGAGGTAAGGATCGAAGTGCGGCGGGTCCCAGACGCGAAGCGTCAGGGTTCCTCCGCGCTTGGGCGTCTGGGCGCGAACCGCGGAGGGCTCCAGCATCGCTCCCGCGAAGGCCAGTCCGCTCAGGGCCAGGAGATCACGACGAGCGAAGTCCATAGGCGCCTCCTCGCGACGTTCTCTTCCCTTGGCTTCCCGCCGGAGAATGACCCGGGTCGAGGTCGGCGTCAACTGGGGCGCGAGGTTCAGGCTCGGCGCCGTGGGTATGCCGCTAACCCCTTTCGTTTGCCCAGACTCGCCGTGAGCTTGTACTCCGATCAGGCTGACGCGCTCGACGAAGCAGTCCGAGAACCAGCTAGTGGGGGATATCCGAAGCCAAGTCGGTCGCTGATCGTCCAGACTGCAGTCGAGCGACTGCGCGAAGACCTGAGTGGCCGAACCAGGACTGGCCCATTCGACGTCGGGCGCCTTGAACGAGTCGGACGACGTTCTGGCGAAGGACAAGCACCCGGCCGGCTGGCGCGCGAACTTCTACCCGACCGGGCTCAACGACCCGGTGGTCGCGTCCGCGTATGAGCCGAGCGTCCCCGCTTGAAGGCGTATTCTTGAGTGGAGAACCCGCCACCGGGGGAGGACATCATGCCCAGTGAACACGACAAGATCGATTCCCAGAAAGTCATAGGCAGCCTCAATACCATTCTAGAGCTCGAGCTCGCGGGCGTGGTCCGCTATCTGCATTACTCGCTGATGGTCTTCGGCCACGCGCGTATTCCGATCATCGGCTGGATGCGCAACCAGGCCACGGAGGGTATGAACCATGCGGCGATGGCCGGCGAACACGTGACGTCGCTCGGCGGCCATCCGTCGCTCAACATCGGCAAGCTGGTCGAGTCCCACAAACACGACATCACCCAGATCCTGGGTGAAGCGCTGGATCACGAGCGCGCGACCCTTCGCGAGTACTACAATCTGCTCGCGCTCGTAGTGGACAAGAGCGTGTGGCTCGAAGAATACGCCCGGGAGCAGATCACCCTCGAGGAGCAGCACATCGCGGAGGTCGACAAGATGATGCGCAAGCCCGGCGCGCTGCACCCCACCGGGTGATGTCGGGGAGGACCCCGCCGCGGTGCTCGTGTGGCTGCGGACAACTGCGACGGCGGGCGACGGCGGCGTGCGCGGATGCCGAGCGCACGCGCGGTGTCGCGTGGCTCGAGCCGCGGCTACAGGCCAAGATCAGCTACTCCGAGATGATGCACCGGGTGGAGCACGGAGAAGCCTTCGAGTACGATGACACGAGCCTTCGACGCTTCCGGTGCAGGGCAGGCGGCGGCGCAGTCCGGGCTCAACGTCGGTGATCTGGCGCCGGCGTTCGAGCTCGACAACCAGGATGGACAGCTCGTGCGGTCCGCCGACCTGCTGGCCCACGGCACACTGCTGATTACGTTCTTCCGTGGGCACTGGTGACCCTACTGCATGGTAGAGCTGGAAGCTCTGCAAGCGGTATGGCCGCAGCTTCGAACGCTGGGCGCCTCGCTCGTCGCGATCTCTCCGCACTCTTTGCGGCAGGACTTCTCGTGGCGATCGCATGGCAGTCCGATACCGCGAGGCGTTCATCCGGGCGCCGGCAGGATGCCATTGGTCGCGTAGAGCCGCAGCGCCTTGCGGCTGACACCGCTGCGCGCGGAGAGCTCGCCGATGAGCAAGCCGTACCACGAACACGATTGAGCGGTTCCACGAGGAATTTCGGCGCCGCGTGAAGACGCAAGGCTCGCTGCCGAGCGAAGACGCGGCGCTGGTCCTGCTCTTCATCCTCGTGGCCGGCGGGCTCTCAAGTTGCGCCGGATCGATGGCTGGCAGAAGATGGCCACAGTGCTCAACCAGCATAGCAATGGCGGCATGAGAGCCGAACACGCGCGAGGAACGCCCATACGATCCGCAGCGAGCGATGAAGGTAGTCGCCGACGCGAACAAGCGGGGGCGCAGTGCGCTTAATCGTCTTCTTTCTTGCCGCCGCTCTTGTGCTGACCTCGATGGATCCGGCTCATTCGCAGCCGCCGAAGGCGATTCCCCGGATCGGCGTGCTGTGGGAGTCGACGATCGCGCCACGAGCGGAGGCGTTTCGAGAGGGCTTGCGAGAACTCGGCTACAAAGAGGGCCGGGACATCGTCATCGAAACGCGCACCGCGGAGGGACGATCAGGCGGGATGAGCGCGCTCGCGGCCGAGCTGGTCCAGCGAAACGTGGACGTCATTCTGACGGCCGGGACGACGACGACTCAAGCGGCCAAGCGCGCTACGAGCACGATCCCTGTGATCATGACATTTGTGTCAGATCCCGTTGAGGCCGGCTTCGTGGCCAGCCTCGCCCGCCCGGGCGGGAATATAACGGGCTTGACCAACCTGGCCCCGGAGCTGAGCGGGAAGTGGCTGGAGTTCCTCAAGCAGATTGCGCCCAAGGCTTCACGGGTGGGAGTCCTCATGAATCCCACCACACGCGCTCACCGAGTTCTCCTGACAGAGATGATCGGCGCGGCGAAGACATTGGCGCTCGAGCTTCAGTCCGTGGACGTTCGCGACGCCCACGCGCTCGAGGGCGCCCTGGCCAGGTTGAAGAAGGCGCGCCCCGACGCGTTGGTCGTGCTGCTCCCGAGAGCCTCCGGAGATCAACAAAAGCGCATCCTCGAATTCGCCGCCATGCAACGGATTCCGGCCATCTATCACTGGCGGGAATTCGTAGACGCCGGCGGTCTCGCGTACTACGGGGCGAGCATCCAAGAGATGTACCGCCTCGCCGCCACCTACGTCGACAAGATCCTCAAGGGTGCTAAGCCCGGCGATCTTCCGGTCGAGCAACCCACGAAGTTCGACTTCGTCATCAATCTGAAGACCGCCAAGGCGCTCGGCCTGACGATCCCGCCGTCGGTGCTGGTGCGGGCCGATCAAATCATTGAATGACCGGAAGTCGCGCCACACTATTTCCACTGCCGCCGCCCTGTCAAACCTCGCCTACGGCTGCACCCCGATTTATCTCCAGCGCTGTGGACTTGGCGCCCTTCAGGCCCACTTCAGCCGCGCCAGGATCGCGCGTCCCATCACCCAGTCCTTGTCCTCCTCGGAGAGGAAATCGAGCGTCTCGATGAAATGCGTGACGCGCTGGCGATAGGTCGCCTTGGCAAACGAGCCGGTCATGTCGGTGCCCCAATAGCAGCGCTCGCGGCCGAACGCCTCGAACACGCGCTTGAGGTAGGGCTGCACATCGCGGAACGGATATGGCTCTGACGACAGCGCCGGCGAAGCCGACATCTTGCACGACACGTTCGGATACTTGGCGAGCGCGACCGTCTGCGCGATCGCGTCGTCGAGCTGGTTGTTCGCCTTGATGGCGGGCCCAGCGTTCATGTGGTCTATGATCATCGTTAGGCCGGGATGGCGTTCCGCGATCGGCGCGAAGGCGGCGCTTCGGCCGGGCGCGAGAAACATGATCGGCAGCCCCGCCTTCTCGGCCGCCGGCCAGACCCAGTTTGCGGTGCCGTCGGTCAGCCACGCGGCCTGCGGGCCGAGGAAGGTGAGCCGGATCCCGAGCATACCTGGCTGCTCCCTCCATTTTGGCAGCCGCGCGGCCGACTCGGGCTTCTCGAGTGGAATGCGCCCCATCACGGCGAAGCGCTGCGGATAGCGCTGCGCCGCCTCGAGCCCGTAGTCGTTGCGGTCGCCCGGCCACGACGGCGGCACCACCACGACGCGGTCAACGCCGGCCTCGTCCATCAGCGGCACCAGCTTCTCGATGGTGAACGGCTCGGGCAGCTGCGGCTGACGGCCGGGCACCCACGGCCAGTCCGGCGACTCCGCCTTCCACAGGTGGACCTGCGCATCGACGATCGTGCGCTTGCGTGTGTTCATCTGCGCCTTCGCGGTTCGCGCGCCCTGGGCCGCGAGCAAAACGCCCGCGCCGATGGTGCCGTTGATGAAATCGCGCCGTGACAGCATGCCCGGACCCGTCAGCCCCATTGGTTTGCCCCCTTCGGTCCGCAAACTTGAGCACGTCGGATGCGGACGAGCGGGGAGTCTATCGGAAGACCTCTATGGGTACCAGTGCCCAGGCCAAGGGCATTCCCCGCAACAATGAAGAGACGAGGGGTTAGCGGACGCAAGCGCCGCTAACCCCTTTCGTTTACCCAGATTTCACCCAGGATTTGCTGGATGCGGACCCTGGCAACTATGATTGTGCCGCACGCCCGTCGGCGCTAGACGGCGCGAGGGCTGGGATCTAGCTGAGCGTGCTGGCGAAGAAGGAGTGACATGAAACTCGATACTCAACTGCTGTCGACGCTAGCGGTCCTCGGTTTCTTCGTCGGTTGCTCCGTTTCCAACGTTGATACCCCGTCCTCGGTCGATCCGTCGTCCGCAGCCCGGGATCCTGGGGTGCGCGGCGGAGCCGGGGGCGCAGGTGCGCCCATCGCGGGACTGACCAAGACTGAGCTTGCGGTTTTCAGCGCTGGCAAGGACGACTTCGCGGAAGAGGAAGAGGTCGCCGACGGCCTCGGACCGACGATGAACCTCGGCAGCTGCGGCGGTTGCCATCTCCATCCGGCACTCGGTGGAACCAGCCCGCCGGTGAATCCTCAGATTGCATTTGCCAACAAGAAGGGCGCGGCTAATACCGTTCCATCATTCATCACGCTGAACGGGCCCGTACGCGAGGCGAGGTTCGTGAGGAATCCTGACGGAACGCCGGACGGCGGCGTCCACGACCTGTTCACCATTGCCGGTCGGGCGGACGCGCCGGGCTGCAAGCTCGCGCAGCCGGATTTCGAGCAGGAGCTCGCACGCCGCAACCTGATCTTCAGGATTCCCACTCCGGTCTTTGGCGCAGGCCTGATCGAACAGATCCCGGACAAGATGATCCTTGCCAACCAGGCCAATGACGCCCCCATGAAGAGATCGTTCAGGATTCACGGTCGGCCGAATATCGTCCTCGCCGGCCATACGATCTCCGGCCAGGCGAACAACAACGGCAATGACGGCACGGTCGCCCGTTTTGGCTGGAAGGCCCAGAACAAGTCTCTCCTGCTGTTCTCCGGCGAGGCGTACAACGTCGAGATGGGTATCACCAACGAGCTCTTTCAGACCGAGCGGGACGAAACCCCGGCTTGCCAGTTCGATACTGTTCCCAACGACGTGACCAAGACTGACGGCAAGCAGCCCCTTGATGCGATCAGTGCGATCGAAAAGTTTGCCTTCTTCGCGCGCTTCCTCGCAGCACCGATGCCTTCGCCCGATAGGCCAGGGGGGGCCGAGTCCATTGGAAGAGGGCGCAACCTGTTCAGCAGCACCGGATGCGCGCTCTGTCATACGCCCACGCTCAATACAGGCAATGCTGCGGTCGCCGCACTACGCAATAAAGCCGTGAATCTCTTCTCCGATCTCCTGGTCCACGACATGGGCCCGGGGCTCGCCGATGGGGTCACTCAGGGACAGGCGGGCCCCAGAGAGTTCCGGACCGCCCCGCTGTGGGGGCTGGGGCAACGGCTTTTCTTCCTGCATGATGGACGAACGTCGAACTTGCTGGAGGCGATTCGGGCGCACAAGAGCGGGAGCGTCTTTACCCGTGACGCCTCTGAGGCGAATGCAGTGATCGGGAACTTCAACCAGCTCCCGGAAAACCAGAAGCAGGACGTTCTCAACTTTCTGCGGTCGCTGTAGCCTCCGAACCGACGAGTCGGGGGTGCAGACGCGGCAGAATGCACCTCGCTGTCGCGGCCCAAATTCGGATTGATCAGCCGCCGCCTCCTGCTTCAGTGGAGAAGGACGGTGATCATCGAGCCCGGATTCTGTCCGGACTGGATTCTGGCCGGATCAGAACCGCACTGATCAACGACCTGCCCGCGCCGGACGGCGTGTGGCGAAGGACAGGCTAGACGGAGCTCTCCGCCGAGCTCCTCACGCGACCGTGGGTCGGCGAGGAGCTCGGAGCGGCGGCAGGATCGGTGACGAGGGCGCAGAGCGCAGCCGCCACCGCCAGGGAGATGCCGCCGATGACCAGGGCGGCGAGCCGGTTGTCGCCGCCGAGGAGGCGCACCAGCGAACTCTCATTGGTGAGGAAGTTCTCCATGAGAGGGCCGAAGACGAGCGCAGCCAGGATCTCCGGGATGACGATGAAGAAGTTG
>Ga0209805_1002690_pt1 | contig 10330 bp, 7 predicted proteins | sample GraSoiAngelo_148_FD_185905 | JGI IMG/M metagenome (GOLD analysis project Ga0209805, IMG submission 185905) | Grasslands soil microbial communities from the Angelo Coastal Reserve, California, USA - 14_1009_09_20cm (SPAdes) (version 2) | ecosystem: Environmental > Terrestrial > Soil > Grasslands ... | reverse complement strand
ATCTCCGGGTGCACCTGCTCGAACGCGGTCGCGGGAAAGCCGGTCGCGGGCCCGGCGACCACGCGGGCGGCGCCGTCCACCGGGTGCCACCAGCAGACCACCGTGTCGCCCTGCGGCAGCGCCGCCCGCAACCGCTCGGCGTCGAGCCACGGCTCCCCGCTTGATTCCGCGAGGATGTGGCGGCGCCCGTCGCGGTCGAGCCGCAACGTCAGCCGCGTGAGCCGCGCCGGCAGCAGGTCGAGCCGCGGCTTGAGCTCGCGCCACAGCGCCATGAGCCGGAAGTCCGTGATGTGGCAGTCGACGAGCGAGAAGACACGACCCGGCTGATAGTACGGGTGGAACCCGACCGTCCTGGACCGCCCTCGACCGCCTTCGACCGCCAGACTCACTTTCGCCCGATACCGCCACTCCTCGACCGCTTCGACGATCTCCGGGTCGGAGACGTCGAGCTTGCCGATGCGTCGCAAGGCGTCGCCCACGATGGCCCGCTTGGCGGCGAGCTGGGCGTCGTAGCTCAGGTGCTGCAGCTGGCAGCCGCTGCAGCGGTCGCTCACGTAATGGGGGCACGACGCCGCGACCCGGGACGGACCGGTCCCGACGATCTCGGCCAGCTCGCCGCGCGCGAAATGTTTGTGGAGCTGCACGCCGTCGCGCAGCCGGATGCGCTCGCCCGGTGCGGCGCGGGGAACGAAGACGGCGCGGCCGTCGGCGAGGCGTCCCACGCCGTCGCCGCCGGTGGCGATGGCGGTGATCGTGACCACCTCGCTCACCCGCCGATGCTCTCCCGGCGGGCGGCGAGGAGCCAGGGAGACGGGCCATCGGGCGCTGGGGCGGCCGGCGGTGGGGTCGCCTCCGCGCGCTGTTGTTCCGCGAGCAGCGCCGCGGCGATCGCGAGCGGCTGGGCCAGCTCGGGGGCCAGGTCCGCCGCGAGCAGGCGCTGGCCGACGCGCTCGAAATAGGTGACGTCGACGTCGCCGCGCTGGAACTCGGGGTCCGCCATCACGCGCAGGTGGAACGACTGCGACGACGGGAGGCCCACGATGACGAGCTCACGCAGCGCCCGGCGCATGCGCTGCAGCGCGGTGGCCCGGGTGTCCCCCCACACGATGAGCTTGGCGAGGAGCGGGTCGTAAAACAGCGTCACCTCGTTGCCCGCTTCCACCCCGGCGTCCCACCGGACGCCGGGGCCGGAGGGGGGCTGCAGGTGGCGGATGACGCCGGTGGCCGGCAGGAAGTCGTTGAACGGATCTTCCGCGGTGATGCGACACTCGATGGCGTGGCCGCGCGGTTGCAGCGCGCCGGAGTGCACCCGCAGGGGCTGGCCCTGGGCGACGCGCAGCTGCTCGCGTACGATGTCCACGCCGTACACCAGCTCGGTGACGGGGTGCTCGACCTGGAGTCGCGTGTTCATCTCGAGGAAGTAGAACTCTCCGGTCGGGGCGAGCAGGAACTCGATGGTGCCGGCGCCGAGGTAGCCCACCGAGCCGGCGGCGGCGGTCGCCGCCTCGCTCAGGCGCCGCCGCAGCGCCGGAGTGACCGCCACGGACGGCGCCTCCTCGATCAGCTTCTGATGACGGCGCTGGATGCTGCACTCGCGCTCGCCCAGCGCGACGACCCGGCCGTAGGTGTCGGCGAGCACCTGCACCTCGATGTGGCGGGGGCGCTCGAGGTATTTCTCGACGTACAGCTCCCCCGCCCCGAACGCCTTCAGCGCCTCGCTCTGCGCCGTCTCGAAGGCGGACTCGAGCTCCCCCTCCTCGCGGATCAGCCGCATCCCTTTGCCGCCGCCGCCGGCGATGGCCTTGAGGAGCACCGGAAGCCCTAGCCGCGCTGCTTCGCTCTTCGCCTGAACATGGTCGGCCACCGGCCGGGTCGTGCCCGGCACGATCGGCACGCCGGCGGCCTGCATGCGGCGGCGCGCTTCGGTCTTGTCGCCCATCGCGCGGATGGCGGTAGCGGGCGGACCGATGAAGGTCAGTCCCGCCAGCGCGACGGCTTCGGCGAACGGAGCGCGCTCGGAGAGGAAGCCGTACCCCGGGTGGACGGCCTGGCAGTCCGTGGCGCGCGCCGCCTCTAGGAGCTTGGCGACGTCGAGATACGATTCGGCGGCCGGCGGGGCACCGATCGGGACGGCGCGGTGGGCGGCCCGCACGTGGGGCGAGAGCCGGTCGGCGTCCGAGTACACGGCCACCGACTCGAGCCCTTCCTCATGGCATGCCCGGATGATCCGCAGCGCGATTTCACCGCGGTTCGCGACCAGGACGCGCGTGAATGAAGCCATCAGACGTCAGACATCAGACGTCTCAACGTCGGCAGCTCGGGATCTCATTCGTCAACCGGAACGTCTTCAGCGCCTCGCACAGCGCCGGTGTGGCGCGGGCGGCGCGGGCGTACAGCGCCAGGGCGGGTTGGGCCCACGCGTCGTTGTCGTCGAGCGCGAGGCGCAGCGCGGCGAACACGAAGTCGCGCGGCGGCACGCGGTCGTCCTTCAAGTGCGGGCCCGCCACCCAGAGCAGCGGCCGCGTGGACCAGCCGATGCGCGGCCCGGGCGGCCGGTCGAACGCCACGGTCACGCAGACCGGGCGCCGCTTCGCCAGCTCGGCGAGCGTCGCGTCCGGGTCGCGATGGCGGCCGAGCTTCAGGTCGGCGGCGATGCGCCCCCGCAGCACGGAGTCCGACCGCCACGCCGCGAGCGGCACGGTCAGCAAGTCGGGGCGCAGCCCGCGCGCGAAGCGCATGTACCATGCGGCGTAGGAATCGGCCTCGTTCGCAGTGAGCAGCACTCCCCACATCGGGCAGGCGCGCAGCAGGTTCTCGCCCAGCTCGTCGAGCACCGGCGGCATCTTCAGGTCCAGGGGGACCGGGCCCCACTCCTGCGGGCCGACGTTGATGCCCCGCTGCTCCCACGCGAGGTGAGAGCGCGCGCTCCACGCGGCCACGCGCAGCACGCGGGCGCTGTCCCCGTCGGGGGTCGAGCCGGACGGCGCAAGCAGCCGGCCGGCGCGGTCGAGCGCGTCGTCGGCGCTATCGAGCAGGGCGCGAACTGCGGCGCTGTCCCCGAGGGCGCGGTGCGGCGGGTCGTGCGCGTCGGCGACCCGCTCCAGGTACAGCCGGCCCAGCAGCAGCCATGCGCGGCCGTCGGTCGAGTCGCGGGCCAGATGCTCGCGCAGGGCCGGGAGCGAATCCGCCGCCGTGCCGTTCACCGGCGCCTGCGCCGCCGCCGGCGCCTGGAGCAGCGCCGCGAGCGCCAGCGTGTTAGAGAGGAAGGTTGCCATGCTTCTTGGGCGGATTCTTGTCGCGCTTGGTCTCGAGGGTCGCGAGCGCGTCGATCAGTCGCGGCCGCGTGTCGCGCGGGTCGATGATGTCGTCCAGGTAGCCCCGCGCCGCCGCCAGGTAGGGATGCGCGAACTTCTCCCGATACTCGGTCTCGCGCTCGTCGGTGGCCTCTTCCCCCTTGTACAGGATCTCGACGGCGCCCTTCGGCCCCATCACCGCGATCTCCGCGCTCGGCCAGGCGACGTTGTAGTCGCCGCGGATGTGTTTGGAATTCATCACGTCGTAGGCACCGCCGTACGCCTTGCGCGTGATCACCGTCAGCTTGGGCACGGTCGCCTCGCAGTAGGCGTACAGCAGCTTGGCGCCGTGCTTGATGATGCCGCCGTGCTCCTGCGCCACGCCGGGGAGGAACCCGGGGACGTCCTCGAACGTGACCAGCGGGATGTTGAACGCGTCGCAAAAGCGGATGAAGCGCGCCCCCTTGAGCGACGCCGCGATGTCGAGCACGCCTGCCAGCACGGCGGGCTGGTTGGCGACGATGCCGACCGGGCCGCCGCCCAGCCGGGCGAACCCGACGAGCAGATTGCCGCCGTAGTCGCGGTGCACCTCGAAGAAGTCGCCGTCGTCCACGACCCGACGGATCACGTCGTGCATGTCGTACGGCTTGGTGGCGTTGTCCGGGACCACCTCCAGCAGCTCCTCGTCGCGGCGATCGGGCGGATCGGCGGCGCGCCGGCGCGGGGGGCCGTCGAGATTGTTGGAGGGGAGAAACGAGAGCAGGGTGCGGATCGCCGCCAGGCTGTCGCGCTCGGAATCGTGCACGAAGTGCGCGACCCCGGAGGTCGCGCCGTGCACGTCGGCCCCGCCGAGGCTCTCGAAGTCGACTTCCTCGTGCGTCACCGTCTTCACCACATTGGGACCGGTGACGAACATGTACGAGACGCCCCGCACCATGAACACGAAGTCGGTGATCGCGGGGCTGTAGACCGCCCCGCCCGCGCACGGGCCCAGGATCGCGCTGATCTGGGGCACCACGCCCGACGCGAGCGTATTGCGCAGGAAGATGTCGGCGTAGCCGCCGAGCGACACCACGCCCTCCTGGATGCGCGCGCCACCCGAGTCGCTGAGCCCGATGATAGGCGCGCCGTTCTGCAGGGCGGAGTCCATCACCTTGCAGATCTTCTCGGCGTGCGCTTCCGACAGCGAGCCGCCGAACACCGTGAAGTCCTGCGCGAACACGTACACCAGCCGTCCCTCGATCCGCCCGTATCCCGTCACCACGCCGTCGCCCAGGTACTTCTCGTCGGCGAGCCCGAAGTCCACCGAGCGGTGCGTGACGAAGCGATCGAGCTCGACGAACGTGCCCGGGTCGAGCAGCGCGTCGAGCCGCTCGCGCGCCGTCAGCTTTCCCTTCTCGTGCTGGACCTTGATGCGCTCTTCGCCGCCGCCGAGCAACGCCTCGGCGCGCTTCTGCTGGAGCAGATCGAGCTTCTCACGCGTGGTCATGAGGAAAATCTAGGTAGCTGGGAACAGGACGGCTACAACTAGACGCGCAGACGCGCGTCTACGCGTCTAGCCTTGGGTGTCCTGTCTGGCTGCTTCCGGCGCCCCGTTTTCTTTGGGCCAGCCGGTGGCTGCCAAGACGATTCGATGATGGATCGGGTCCACCTCCAGCACCTTGAGCTCCGCCGCCTGCCCCTCTTTCACCGCGTCGGCCGGGTTCTGCAGGTCGGGGATGCCGAGCTGGGACATGGGGACGAAGCCCTCGATGTCGTGCCCTAGGTCCACGACGACCCCCTTGTCCATCAGGCGCAGCACGCGGCCCCGCAGCTCCGTGCCGACCGGATACGTCTCGCCGATCTTGAGCCAGGGATCTTCCTGGGCCTGCTTCAAACCGAGGGAGATACGCTTGTTCTCGGCGTCCACGTTCAGGATCAGCACGTCCACTTCGTCGCCCTTCTTCACGACTTCGGACGGGTGCTGCACCCGCTTCGTCCACGACATGTCCGAGATGTGGATCAGGCCGTCGATCCCGGGCTCGATCTCGACGAAGGCGCCGAACGAGGTGAGGTTGCGCACCTTGCCGCGAAGGCGCGTGCCGACGGGATACTTCTGCGGCAGCGCCATCCAGGGATCTTCCTCGGTTTGCTTCATGCCGAGGGAGATCTTTTCCTCCGCTTCGTCGACCTTGAGGACGACCGCTTCGATCGTCTCCCCGATGGAGACGATCTTGGAGGGGTGCCGGACGTTACGGGTCCAGCTCATTTCGGAGATGTGCACCAGGCCTTCGATCCCGGGCTCGAGCTCGACGAACGCGCCGTAGTTGGTGATCGAGACCACCTTGCCCTGCACGCGCGTGCCGACGGGATACTTCGCCGCCACGTCCTTCCACGGATAGGTCTGCAGCTGCTTCAGGCCGAGGCTGATGCGCTCGCGCTCCCAGTCGATGTCGAGCACCTTGACCTCGACCTCCTGGCCGATCTGCACCAGCTCGGACGGATGCGAGACCCGGCCATAGCTCATGTCGGTGATGTGGAGCAGGCCGTCCACGCCGCCCAGGTCGATGAACGCACCGAAGTCGGTGATGTTCTTGACGATGCCTTTGCGGATCTGACCGACCTGCAGCTCCTTCATCAGGACGTCGCGCTTCGTCTTGCGCTCCGCCTCGAGCAGCACACGGCGCGACACCACGATGTTGCGGCGTCGCTTGTTGAGCTTGATGATCTTGAAATCGAAGCTCTGGCCCAGCAGCTCGTCGATGTTGGGGACGCGGCGCAGCGCGATCTGACTGCCGGGAAGGAACGCGTCCACGCCCATCAGGTCCACGACGACGCCGCCCTTGATCTTCTTCACCAGCGTGCCCGACACGGCCTCGTCCCGCTCGTGGGCCTCGCGGATGCGCTCCCACACCCGCATGAAGTCGGCCTTCTTCTTCGAGAGGACCACCGCGCCTTCCTGGTCCTCGAGGTGCTCGAGGAATACCTCGACCTCGTCGCCCTCCTTGAGCGAGTGCGCGTCCTTGAACTCGTCGATCGGCACGGCGCCTTCGGACTTGAATCCGACGTCGAGAATGACGGCGGCGTCCGTTACGCGCAGCACTTTCGACTTGACGATCTCACCCTCTTCGATGTTCGAGAGCGTCCCCTCGTACATCTCCGTCATCTTCGCGATTTCGTCCGGCGAATACTCTTCGTGCAGATCGGAGCGAACGCGGAGGTGGGAGTGAGGCGTCGGGGGGGAAGGCGCTTCTGACTGCTCGTCCTGGGTATCCACCAGCATGCCTGACACCGGTTCGGTTCTCGGGTTTGGACCAGCCCCTGGGCGCGAACCCCGGGGAGCGGAAACCGCGAAAGCTAGTGAGGGAGGCGCTGGCGCGCCAGCGCCACGACCCGGGCGACCTGCTCGTCCATCGAGAGCTGGGTGGTGTCGAGCAAGACCGCGTCGGCCGCGGACCTGAGCGGGGCGACCCGGCGCGTCGAATCGGCGCGGTCGCGCGCCCCGAGCGCGTCGCTCTCGCGCTTGAGCTCGGCGGGATCGATGCGGTCGCCGCGCTGGGCCAGGCGGCGGCGGGCCCGCTCGTCCGGCGTCGCCGTGAGAAACACCTTGAGGGGGGCATCAGGGAACACCACCGTCCCGATGTCCCGCCCGTCCACCACGACGCCCTGGGGATGCGTCCCCACGGCCTCGCGCTGCTGCACGTTCACCCAGTGGCGCACTTCGGGGATGGCGGCGATCTCCGACACGCGCGCGGTCACCCGCGGCGAGCGGATGGCGTCTTCCACGCCCACCCCCGCCACCTCGGGCCGGAACACCTGGCCCACGAGCACCAGTCGCACCGGGAGGTCCTCCGCGAGCGCCACGAGTTGCTGCGCACCCCACGCCGGGCGGTGGCTGCCGCTCCCTTCCCCGGCCGTTTCCCCTTCCCCGGCCGTCTCCCCGAGATTGTCGAGCGCCGCCAGCGTGATCGCCCGATACAACGCGCCCGAGTCGAGATGCGCCCACCCGAGGCGCCGCGCCACCGCCGCCGCGGTGGAAGACTTTCCCGACGCAGCCGGACCATCGATGGCGATGACGCGAATGCTCACGTTTCGCGAATGCTCCGCAGGTCCGCGAAGAACCGCGGATAGCTGATGGAGACGGAGGCTCGTTCAGAGAGCCGGATATCGGCCCCCGGGACCGTGCCGAGCACGGCGAACGCCATCGCGAGGCGGTGGTCGCGCGCCGTCTCGACGCGCCCGCGTGGTGGCCGGGTCGTCCCCTGCACGTGCAAGTCATTGCCGAGTGCTGTGGCGTCGACACCCAGCGCGCGCAGGTTGGCGGCGATCAATTCGAGCCGGTTGCTCTCTTTCACGCGCAGCTCGCCCACTTCGCGGAACACCGTCTCCCCGGCGGCACGGCTCGCCAGGACGGCGAGAATCGGCACTTCATCGACCAGGGTGGGCACTTCGGCCGCCGCGACCTCGGTGCCACGCAGCGCGGCGGCGGGGGGGCGCACGATCAGGTCGGCGACGGGCTCGCCCCCCTCGTCCCGCAGATTGACGCGCTCCACGTGTGCGCCCATCCGCTCGAGCACGACCAGGAACCCCGTCCGCGTCGGATTCACGCCGACGTTTTCCACCAGGAGCTCACCGCCTTCGGCCAGCACGGCGGCCGCGACGAGAAACGCGGCCGACGACGCGTCCCCGGGGACCGACAGGTGAAACGACGGAACGCTTTTGGCCGACGGGTGAAGGCTGATAGCGCCGTGGTCGTAGCGCAGGTCCAGCCCCAGATGCAGCAGCAGCCGCTCCGTATGATCGCGCGACAGGTACGGCTCGCGCACGTTCACCGTCACCTTGCCGGTGAGCCCGGCCAGGAGCAGGGCGCTCTTCACCTGCGCGCTGGCGACGGGCGTCGTGTAGCTGAGCGCGTGCAACCGCCCCCCGTGGATCGTGAGCGGCAGCGCGTCGCCGTGCGCGTCATCGATGCGGGCACCCATGGCGCGCAGCGGCTCGGTGACGCGCCGCATCGGCCGGCGCCGCAGCGAGGCGTCGCCGGTGAGGGTGGCCGGGAACCGCTGACCGGCGAGGATGCCGAGCATGAGGCGCGCGGTGGTGCCGGAGTTCCCGCAATGCAGGCGGGCAACGGGACGCGTGAAACGGGACACGTGGACCTTGACGGTGGCGTCCTCACGAACGGTCGAGACCGCCGCGCCCAGACCACGCAGGACGCGCGCGCTGGACTTGACGTCCTCGCCCGTCAGGAGCCCCGTGATCTCGCTGGTCCCGCGCGCCAGTGCGGCGAGCATCAGGGCGCGGTGGGAGATGCTCTTGTCACCGGGCGGCCGGACGGCGCCGCGCACCTTCACGCGTCGAGTCTCCGGCGCCACTCGGCGCCGCGGCGCAGCCAGGCGGTCAACCCGGCGGCGTCGCCCGCTTCCAGCGCCCGCTCGAGCTCACCGAGCGGCTCTTCCAGGGAGCGCAGAGCAGGGAGCAGTTCGTCACGGTTCATGAGAAATATTTCCGTCCACAGGGCCGGCTCGGAGGCGGCGAGGCGCGTGGCGTCACGCGCCCCCGGGCCGAAGGTCGCTCCGGGCGGCGTGGCGTGGGCCAGGTACCGTGCCAGCAGCGACGCCACCGCCTGCGGCAGGTGGCTGGTGAGCGCGAGCTGGCGGTCGTGCTGCGCCGCGTCGATCAGCACCGGGTGCGTCTCGAGCACGTCTTCCCAGAAGTGCGCGATTTCCCGGGCGGCGCCGTCGCCGTCGCGCGTCGGCGTGACGTAGACTACCGCTCCCGTGAACAGGTCGAGCCGCGCCGCATCGAAGCCGTGGCCGTGGGTGCCCGCGATCGGGTGGGCCCCCGCGAAGCGCGGCCCGAGCCCGCGTGCCTCGGCGTGCGCCACGATCGCGCGCTTGACCGAGCCGACGTCGCTGATCACCGCGCCCGCGCCCAGGTGCGGCGCGAGCGTGTCCAGCAGCGCGAGATTGGCGGCGAGCACGAGCAGCTCGACCGCCCGCGCGACGTCGGTCGCGCGGGCTGGCGCATCGTCGAGCGCGCCTCGTTGCGCCGCCGCGACCCGCTCCGCTGGCTCGGGAGACCAGCCCAACACTCGAGGGATCCCGGCGCGCTTCGCTTGCAGCGCGAGCGAGCCGCCGATCGCGCCGAGGCCGATGACGCCGAGCTTGGTGGGACGCACGGCGTGGAAAGTAGCCGTGAACGGCGGGCCAGTAAACGATGAGAGCGGCGCCGCGGACCTGCCCCTATCTCACAGCAGCAGATCGCTCCTGATCCGCTTCCGCACCGCCCACGACAGCGCGCCCCACACGTTCGACTGCCGCACCACGATCTTTGCTTCGCCGGTGACACCGGGCCGCACTCCGGCAACGCGGATCCGTGCCTCGACGAGCCCCTGCTCCGTGGCTGCGGCCGCAACGCTCGTCACGTGGGCCTCCAGCGAGTGTCCGGCCCCGACCCGCGCGAACAGCGCCGCGACCTGGCCGCGCCGCACCAGAGTCGCGCCTGCGCGCTCGAGCACGACAACCAAGTCCACGGAATCGGGCTCGAACAGCCGGACGACTTCCTCGCCGGCCGAGATCCAGCGCCCCACCCGTTCCTCGGGCCGCCGGGTGGCCACGACGCCGGGCACTGGCGCCCGGAGAGCAAGTGCGGCGAGACGGCGCTCCACGCCGTCCTGTTCGGCCGCCCGCGCCTCCCGTGCCGCCTCACGCCGCCGCACCTCCGCAGTCGGACCGCGGGCCCGGGCCTGTGCAGCCGCTGCGGTGAGCGAGTCGACGATTCGCTGGAGCTCCGCCGCCCGCCGCTCGAGGGCGAAGCTCCTGATCAGGCCGAGCCGCGCACCCGGGGGCACCCGCTCGCCCTCCGTGACGAACACCTGCGCGAGCACGCCGCCCTCGGGCGCGGACACCGCCAGCTCGAGCAACGGTCGCGCCGTGAATGCGCCCTGCACGGTGATCGGCCATGGGACGAGGAGGCCGCCGACGGCCACCAGGACCGCCGCTCCGCCCGCCCGAGACCAGAAGCGTCGCGATCGCCACAGCGCCCGGTGTTCGCGGACC
>Ga0209805_1002689_pt1 | contig 10335 bp, 11 predicted proteins | sample GraSoiAngelo_148_FD_185905 | JGI IMG/M metagenome (GOLD analysis project Ga0209805, IMG submission 185905) | Grasslands soil microbial communities from the Angelo Coastal Reserve, California, USA - 14_1009_09_20cm (SPAdes) (version 2) | ecosystem: Environmental > Terrestrial > Soil > Grasslands ... | reverse complement strand
GCAGGGTTGCCCAGCGCGTCATCACTGCTATCCTGCCCGGCCGCACCGAGGAACGCCAGATGACGCCACTTCTGCGCTGGGGCAGCGCGCTCCTCAAGCTCGAGCTCTTCCGGCCCCGGGGGGCGGTCTCCGATCGCGCTCCGCGGCCGGACGATGGAGTCGAGCTGACCGGAAACCAGGCGCTCTCCTTTGCGCGCCATGGAGGAGAGCTCGCGCTGCGCGGGGTCGTCACGCACGAGATGCGCGAGGCGCTCCGCATCTGGGGAGCGCGCATCGCGCCTCGGGGGGAGCCCTGGAGGCCCGACCCCGCCGTCTTCGCCCGGACGGTCGGAGCGGAGCTGGTTGCGCAGCTCCTGGAGGCGCCTCTGCTCGTCGTCTGCCCGGCGGCCGACGGCGCGGCGCTGCTCGGGATCCTGAGTGCCCTTCGCCGGCGCTGGCTTACGGTGAGGGGGGTGACGCTGGTCGCGTCCGAGTCGGAACTACCCGATCTGCCGCGGTCCGCTGACCTGCCGTCGGAGATCGAGCGCGTCGCGGTGACGCGCGCGGATGCGGCGGCGGCGCGGGCCCGCGTCGCGCGCGAGCTCGGACTGCTCGCCGGCCACGCAGGCGCGGCGGCCGCGGCCTGGGCACAGGAACATGGCGGAGTCGCGATCGTCAGCGGCCCGGGCGAGCGCGAATTCTCCCTGGACGTGTCGCCATGAAGACGGCGGTCTTCCTTGGCGCCGGTGGACTGGGATGTCCCGCCGCTCTGGCCCTGGCCGAGGAGAAGGCCGGCATCCGGCTGGTCATCGTGGACCCGGACCGCGTCGAGCGATCCAATCTCGCGCGTCAGATCCTCTATGGCGAGGCGGACATCGGGGCGCCGAAGGCGGAGATCGCCGCCCTGCGCACCGGAGCGGAAGCGCGCGTCGCTCGCTTCGAAGCGGCGACCGCGAACGAGCTGCTCAAGGACGCCGACGTCCTCCTCGATGGCACCGACGACTTCGAGACCCGCTTTCTCGCCAACGACGAAGCGGTCCGCCGCGGCATTCCGCTGGTGCACGGGGCGGCGCTCGGCTGGAGCGGACAGCTCCTCACGGTCCTTCCCGGCCGGACCGCCTGCCTGCGTTGCCTGTTCGAAGGCCCTCCGGATGCCGCGCCCACCTGCGCGGAAGCCGGCGTGCTCGTGCCTCTTTGCGGCCTGGTCGGCGCCGCCATGGCACGCGCGGCCCTCGCTGTCCTCCGCGGCCAGCCGGAAGCGGGCGTGCTCCACCGCTGGGACGCCCGCACCGGCACGCACCGTCCTCTCTCGCTGACGCGCGATCCCGCGTGCGCCGCCTGCGCAACGGCGGCATCCTTACGAACGAAGGAGCTGAGACCATGCCCGTGACCGTGAAGATTCCCGCCCCGCTGCGCCCGCTCACCGCCAACCAGGGCGAGGTCGCCGTCGAGAACGCCGCGACCGTCCAGGCGGCACTCGAGGAGCTGGCCCGCAAATACCCGGGGATCAAGGACAAGCTGCTCGATGACAAGGGCGCCCTGCGCCGGTACGTGAACCTGTTCCGCAACGACGAGGACGTGCGGCACGCAAAGGGGCTGGGGACGGAGCTGAGGGAAGGCGACCGGCTCACCATCGTGCCGGCGATCGCCGGCGGATGCTGACGGCCGAACAGCAGGAGCGCTACTCACGGCACCTGCTGCTGGACGGGTTCGATCAGGACAAGGTCGGCGCGGCGTCGTTCCATGTGCAGGGCCGCGGGCGGGCCGCTCTCTGGGCTGCCCGGTATCTCGCGGCGACCGGCTGCGGCCGGCTCGTCGTCGATGAGCCGGCCTGGCACGACGAGCTGCGCCGGCTCGCTCCCTGGACCGAGCTGACCGGCCCTGCGGAAAAGAGGATCGATCTTCTCTCCGGACCCGGCGGTACGGAGGGGGCAGAGGCGGAAGCAGGAGCGCAGGCGGCGCTCGATGCGATCCGCGAGGTGCTCGCGAAGTGATCCTGGATTCGCTCACGCAGGCCGTCGGGAACACGCCCATGGTCCGGCTGCGTTCCTTGGAGCCGCCTGGCGTGGAGATCCACGCCAAGCTGGAGTGGTTCAACCCCGGCGGAAGCGTGAAGGATCGCGCCGCGCTGCGCATGGTGCAGGAAGCTGTCTCGACCCTGCGCGGGAGGACGCTGCTCGACTCGACCAGCGGCAACACCGGGATCGCATACGCATGGATCGGCGCCGCGCTCCACATCCCCGTCGCGCTTGTGATGCCGGGCAACGTGAGCGAAGCGCGCAAGCGGATCGCTCGGCACTTCGGCGCGCGGATCATCTTCAGCGATGCCCTGGAGCAGTCCGACGGAGCCATCCGGCTCGCCCGCAAGCTGGTGGAGGACGAGCCGGAGAAGTGGTTCTACATCGATCAGTACTCGAACGAGGCGAATCCGCGGGCGCACGAGCTCGGCACCGCGCGCGAGATCTGGGACCAGACCGAAGGGCGCGTCACCCATGCGGTGATCGGCATCGGGACCGGCGGCACCATCATGGGCACGGGGCGGGGCCTCAAAGCGCGCAATCGCGCCGTGAAGGTGATCGCGGTGGAGCCCGCCGAGGCGCTGCACGGCCTCGAGGGCCTCAAGCACATGCCCTCGAGCATCGTCCCGCGCATCTACAAGGAGTCCGAGATCGACCGCAAGCTCAGCATCGCGACGGACCTCGGTTGGGACATGGCCGAGCGTCTCATCAGCGACGAGGGGCTTCTCGCTGGCCACAGCGCCGGTGCAGCGGCCGTGGGTGCGTTGCAGGTCGCGCACGAGCTCGCCGGTCGGGGCGAGCGCGGCGTGGTGGTGACCTTGTTTCCCGACCGCGCTGACCGCTACATCTCGCCGCCATGATCCCGGACGACGTCCTGCACCAGATCGCGCGGCACGCTAACTCCACGTATCCGGCCGAGTGCTGCGGGCTCTTGCTCGCCGACGCATCGGGGGCGCTGCGGTTCCAGCCCATCGCGAACGTCGCCGGTACGGCTCAGGGAGCGGCGACCAGCGCGCGGACGCAGCGGGACGGCTACGTAATGGATCCGAAGGCGCTGCTGCGCGCCTTGGAAGCGACCGAGCGGGCGGGCGGCCACCTGTGGGGCATCGTTCATTCGCATCCCGACGCCGGCGCCTATTTCTCCAGCGAGGACAGGAACATGGCCTTGGGCGGCGGAGAGGAGCCCCTCTGGCCGGGCGTCCGGTATCTGGTGGTTTCCGTACGTGCCGGCCGCGCCGACGGGGCCCGGCTCTATACGTGGGAGCCCGCACGGCGCGATTTCCGGGAAGAGGAAGTGCGCGCGATTACGTCTTTTTCCTGAATATCTCGACAATCGGGAAATCCGTACAGCATATTCCTTGCCAGAGTAGGGCAAGGTCGGTATTGTGCGCCGACTTTTTCAGGAGAAAGCAGCTCCATGAACCTGGGCACGATGGGAACGAGCGGATTCACCGTCTGGTTGACCGGCATGAGCGGTTCCGGCAAATCGACGCTTGCTCAAGGTTTAGCCAACCGCTTGCGGCGCCTTGGAAAAGTCGTCGACGTGCTCGACGGGCCCGAGATGGAACAGATGCTCGGACTCGGCGGCGCCGCGACCAAGGACGAGCGCAATGCCGAGGCGCGCAAGCTGGCGTGGGTGTGCAAGCTCGTGACCCGAGGCGGCGGAATCATCATCCAGTCCGCGATCGAGAGCCCGTATCGGGAGGCGCGCGAAGACGCCCGCCGCCAGATCGGGCGATTCGCGGAGGTATTCGTCGAATGCCCGACCGAAACGCTCATCCAGCGCGACCGGACGGGAAGGTACAAGCGCGCATTGGCCGGCGAGCTGAAGACGCTTCCGGGCATCACCGAGCCTTACGAGCCGCCCGCGCACCCGGAAGTCGTGGTCGACACGAGCAAGCACGGCATCGATGAGGCGGTGGAGCACATCCTCGGCCAGCTCGTTGCGCAGCGGCTGCTCGATCCGTCGGTCGCCGCAATGAAGGGGCGCCCGAAGGTCCAGGCGCGGGCCCCGGCCTCGCGGCCGCCGAAGGCTGGAAAGAAGGTCCTGAAGATGCCCGCGCGCAAGCCGGCCCGGCCAGAGAAGGCCAAGCTCGCGGCGCCCTCGCGCAGACACACCGCCGTACGGACCGCGCGTGCAGACCGCCCGCGCATGGTCGCGGGCGGAAAGCGCAAGCGATAGACGTTACATCCGGTACGCCAGCAACAGCTGCGTCACGAAGCCGAAGTCGCTGTAGCCACCATTATTTGTGAAGATGACCGGGCCGAAGCGGGTGTTGATCCCGACGGTAAGCCGTGGATCGATCCGGAACTCCGCAGCCGGCCCGAACATCGGTGAGATGACGAACCTGACCGGGCTCGGTGTCACGTACAGCGCCATGTTCAAGTCCACACCGAAGGCGATGGTGAGGTCCCGCTGCACCGCGTATCCGAAGACGGCCCCCACGGGGAACCCGAAACCGAACAACGAAGGGCTCGTGGTGAAGAGCTTGATTCCCGGATCGGCATGCAGCAGCACGGAGAGCCGGTCGCTGCGCAGCGCCACTACCCGGTAAGGGACGCGAAACCCGATGCCGAACTGGCTGGCGTTCGAGTCTCCCTCGACGCCGAACAGCAGATCGAACTTTACGCCCACGTCCCTGTCACGGTTCAGTCCGTGCGTATACCCGAACGTGATGCTCGGCCAACCGAATTCGCCGCTCACCACGTTGGTGCCGGTTCCTACGGTTTCGCCTCCGAGAAGACTGTAGCGGCCGCTGGGCGCTGCCGTGATGTCACTGGTGCGCCGGGTCTGTGCGGTCGCCTGGAATGCGACCGCCAGCGCAAGAACGAGAACCTTGATCAGTGTCCGCATCGATCACCCCTTGCGAGGCCACGTACCACGCAGGCGCGCGCTGTCACGAAAAAAGATCGTGGATCGGATGCCCCGGAGCCGGTTCCCGGCTATGTAGCGGCTCGTGATGCGGACGCTGCACGAGAAGCGTGATCAGGTCGTCGCGCGGCTGCGATCGCTCGGCAGCGCGCTCGTCGCCTACTCCGGCGGCGTGGACTCGGCCCTGCTGCTCGCGCTGGCGGTAGATGCCCTGGGGGGGCGGGCGATCGCTTTCACCGCGCTGTCGCCGGCAGTCGCTCCCGACGAGATCGAAGGAGCCCGCTCCGTCGCGCGGCAACTCGGCGCGCGCCACATCGAGAGGCCGTCGGCGGAGCTGGAGGACCCGCGATATGCGGCCAATCCGGTGAACCGCTGCTACTTCTGCAAGACCGAGCTCTACGCGCTCGCCACCGCCGAAGCCCGCGCCCTGGGGCTCGCGGCCGTAGTGTCGGGAACGAACGCCGACGAGCTTTCCGACTACCGCCCCGGGCTGCAGGCTGCGGCGGAATACGAGGTGATCCAGCCGCTCGCGGAGGTGGGGCTGACGAAGACGGAGATCCGGGATCTGAGCCGGGAGCTGAAGCTACCCACCTGGGACAAGCCGCAGCAGCCCTGCCTGTCTTCGCGGATCCCGTATGGGACCGAGGTGACGCCGGAGCGGCTCGCGCAGCTGGCCGACAGCGAGATGGCGCTGCGCGCGCTCGGTCTGCGCGAGTTCCGCGTCCGCTACCACGGTGAGATCGCGCGAGTCGAGGTCGGGGAAGCGGACTTCGATCGGCTGCTGCGGGCGCGCGCGGAAGCCGTCGCCGCGCTCAAGGCGGCGGGATTCAAGTTCGTCACCATCGATCTGGAGCCGTTCCGGTCGGGGCGCCTCAACGAAGCGGCCGGTCTGGTCCCGCTGCGCCGTTAGACCGAGGCGAACGGAAGGGATCGAGCTCCGGCGGGTAGAGGACTTCCAGCAATGTGAGCCCATGGGCTGGTGCTCTCGCTCCCATCCACGGCCGCCTCCGCAGCGCCAGCTCGCGCAACGACTCGGGCGTCGCCAGCCCCAGAGCGACCGCCGCGAGGTGTCCGGCCAGGTTCCGTACTTGGTGTTTGCGGAATGCCCTTCCGCTCACTTCCAGCACTCCCTCGTCCGTCAGTTCCCAGGATGTGAGCGGCGGGGCGGGCCTGCGGTCGTTCGATGGCGATGACAGCCCGGAGAGATCTGACAGCCCATCGAGTGCCCGCAGCGCCGCGCGCGCCCGGTCCCAGTCGGGCGCCGTCTGCACGAAGCAACGGAAATCGTAGCGATATCTCTTTCCCAGGGAGCTGCTGCGCGCGTGGAAGGATGGATCCGCCTTCTCCCAGCGCCGGAGCCGCAGCGCTGAAGGAAGCTGCAGCTGATGGAAAGCCGGCGCGCGGCAGCCGCTCAGCGAGGCGACCTGCCCGAGCGCGTGCACACCGGCGTCGGTCCGGGAGGCGCCGTGCACCGCGAGCCGCTTGCCGACAAGCGCCCGCACCGCGCTCTCAAGTGTGCCTTGCACCGTCGCCATGCCAGGCTGATCCTGCCAGCCGCGGAACGGGGCGCCGTCATACTCGAGCAGGAGGGCGAACGTGTCGCTCAAGCGGGCGCAGGACGCGGCTGGAGGCCGAGGGAACCTTCGGCTCGATCGTCTCCCCCAGGACATCGAGCGTCTGCTACCGGTTGCCGCCGCGCCATCGCGCCTGATCTTGACGCCCTCCGGCGCGCGTCGCAACCCGACGCGGCGCGCGATCGGGCCGCGAGGCCAGGGGAGCCAGCGGCAGCATAGTGCCCAGGCAACAAATTCGTGTGCGAGGCGAGCGGATTCTGGCGCGGGGGACCCACCCTCTATAAATTTCCCTACGTACCGTGGGCGGACATGGTTGCCCGGCTGGTAGCCCCTTGCGTAGACTCCGTGGACAGGAGGTGACATGAGCCGGAAGGACAGCCATCACCACGGCAATCTCTCTTGCTCTTTCTGCGGGAAGGGGCAGAGGGAAGTCCGCAAGCTCATCGCCGGTCCTACCGTCTACATCTGCGACGAGTGCATCAAGCTCTGCAACGACATCATCGCCGAGGAGAGCGAGCGGGAAGAGAACCGGCCTGCCGTCGCGCTCCCCGCGCCGATGGAGATCAAGACCTTCCTCGACGACTACGTGGTCGGCCAGGAGCGGGCGAAGAAGATCCTCGCTGTCGCCGTCTACAACCACTACAAGCGCATCTACTCCAAGAAGCCTGCCCGCCAGCGCCCCGGGATGCAGGCGGCGCGGCAGCAGGGCGACTCGGACGTCGAGCTGCAGAAATCGAACATCCTCTTGCTCGGTCCCACGGGCTCCGGCAAGACGCTGTTGGCGCAGTCGCTGGCCCGCTTCCTCAACGTCCCCTTCACCATCGCCGACGCCACCTCGCTGACCGAGGCGGGCTACGTCGGCGAGGATGTCGAGAACATCATCCAGAACCTGCTGCACGCGGCCGACTACGACGTGGAGAAGGCGGCGCGCGGCATCGTCTACATCGACGAGATCGACAAGATCGCGCGCAAGGGAGACACGCCGAGCCCCACCCGCGACGTGGGCGGCGAGGGAGTGCAGCAGGCGCTCCTCAAGATCATCGAGGGCACGCGCGCCAACGTCACCCCCAGGGGCGGCAAGAAGTACAACCAGCAGGAATACATCCAGGTCGATACCTCGAACATCCTCTTCATCTGCGGCGGCGCCTTTTACGGCATCGAGAACATCATCAAGCGGCGCGCGGGAGAGAAGGGCCTCGGGTTCGGGGCGCAGGTGCAGCCGAAGGACAACCGCGGCGTCGGCGAGATACTCCAGCTGATCGAGCCCACCGACCTGATCAAGTTCGGCATGATCCCGGAGTTCGTCGGCCGCTTGCCGATGATCGCCACCCTCGACGATCTCACCGAGGAGGATCTGGTCACCATCCTCACCCAGCCGAAGAACGCGCTGGTGAAGCAGTACCAGAAGCTCTTCGAGATGGAGCGCGTGAAGCTCACGTTTTCGCGGGAGGCCCTGCGGTCGATCGCGCATGAGGCCATGCGCCGCAAGGCCGGCGCGCGCGGCCTGCGCGCCATCATGGAAAACGCGATGCTCGACATCCAGTACGACGTGCCGTACCGGGACAGCATCAAGGAGTGCAAGATCACCGAAGGCGTGATCATGCGCGGCGAAGAGCCCACGCTTCTCTTCGAGAAGGACCGCAAGACGGCCTAGCCGCTCCCGCGCCGAAGGCATTTCTTTGCGGCTGCACAGATGCTGAGCCTTCGCAAAGGCGCGTCCGGTCTAATTCTTTGCGCGGCTCCGTGAACACGCCACCATGGCGGGCGTCCAAGCAGCAAGGGAGGCCCGCAAATGAACCGCATGCTGCTCGCCGTTCTGCTCGCCGCGACGCCCGCGTTCGCGCATCGCCACGAACGTGAGTACGACGACGATCGCCAGGATGAGCAGTCCTGGCAGGAGAACGACGATCGCTCCGGGGCCTATGGCGACGAGCGCTATGACTGGTCGCTGCCGAACGACGACCAGGGCTGGCAGTCGGACGACTCCGGGTACGCCGCGGCGCGCGGCCCCACCTATGGCGACTTTCGCAACGACGCGGAGCTGTCCTGGAACGGTGAGTGGATCGACACGCCTGAGTACGGCACCGTCTGGCGCCCGAAGCGCGTGAGCGACGACTGGCAGCCGTACGTTTACGGCCGCTGGGTGTGGACGGACGCAGGCTGGGCGTGGGCGAGCGATGAGCCGTTCGGGTGGGCGGTCTACCATTACGGCCGCTGGGCCTGGTCGCCGGCAGTCGGGTGGATGTGGGTGCCTGGGCGCATCTGGGCGCCGGCGTGGGTGACCTGGCGCTGGACCGACGGGTACGCGGCATGGTGCCCGATGGGGCCGCGGTCCGTGATCGTGGAGCAGCCCTCGCTGTGGGTCGTGGTCCCGACGCGGCACTTCCTCGAGCCCGTGCCACACTACGTGGTCCCGCGTCCGCAGCGGCGCGTCTTCGCCACGCCTTCGTGGAACGTGGCGCCTGCCGGGCCCTCGGTGACGGTGATCGAGCGGGCGATCGGGCGAACGGTCCGTCCCCTGGCGGTCGGCGACGCGCGGACGCCTGCTTCCGCCCGGGCCGGATCGTCGTCGGTGATCTTCTACCGCCCCCGGACTGCGCCGATCGCGGTGGAGCCGCGGGGAGGGCAGCCTGCGGTCGTTCCGCAGAATCCACCGCGCGGCGGGCAGCCTGCGGTAATTCCGCAAAATCCGCGCCCAGTCCAGCAGATGCCGCACGCGATTGCGAACCAGCCCCGGCCATACTGGTCCGGCCCTTCTTCGCCTGCGGCGACCCAGCCGCGGCCGCAAGCGGTCCCGGCGCAGCAGCGGCCGCCGAGCGCGCCTCCGGCCACGCCGAAGGCCGCCGCACCGCATGCCGCGGCTCCGGCGACCATGCGGCCCGCCGCGGTTGCTCCGCACGCGACGGTACCCGTGGCGCGGTCCAATCCCGAACAGCCCCAGGCGAAGGAGCGGTGACTAGATTCGCGGCAGCATGACGCGTGACCGGCTTTTCTTCATGCTGCGCATGATCGTGTGGGTCGTCGTCGGCGTCTGTGTCGTGGTGTTTGCGCGCAGGCTCGACTGGAATCGGGTCATCCATTCGTTCCAGGGTGTCGATCTCGGGCTAGCTCTAGCCGCTACACTCGTCTGCGTGCCCTGCAGCGCGCTGCAAGGACTGCGCTGGGGCGCGCTGGTGAGAGGAATCCGGCGAGTGCCGCGGTTCACCCCGATCGCCGCGCTGTACGTCGGACAAGCGGCGAGCGCGTTCCTGCCCATGCGCGCCGGGGAGGCGGTGCGCACCGAGCTGCTCGCGCGGGCTACCGGTATCCGCCGCGCTACCGCGCTCGGGACAGTGGCGCTCGATCACAGCGTCAACGCGGTGGTGATGTTCGCCTTCGCCGCGCTCCTGCCCGCGCTGCTCCCGGTCCCGCGCTGGGTGGCGGCCTTGGTGTGGACGGGCATGGGTGGGGCCATCATCCTGGTCCTGACCTTGCTCTGGCTCGCGAAGCATCCGGAGTCGATGCCGGCCGGCCGGATCGCGAACGCCGTCGCCCGTGCCCGCTCGGGGTTGATGGCAGCGCGCGACCCGCGCGCGGTTGCGCAGGCCGGCCTGTTCTCCGCGCTTGCCTGGAGCCTGGAGTTCGTGGTGACGATGCTCGCACTGGCGGCTTTCCGCCAGCCGCACGATCTGCCGCACGCGATGGGGGTCATCTTCGGCATCAACCTGGCGCTGGCCATTCCTTCGCCCCCCGCATCGCTGGGAAACTTCGAGCTCGGCGCCGGCAGCGTGCTGGTGGCGTTCGGCGGCGACACGGGCCATGCCGCGGCCTTCGCCATCGGCTTGCACGCGATCCAGCTGCTGCCGGCGATGGTGATGGGCGGGGTGATGCTGCACACCTTCCGCAAGCCCGC
>Ga0209805_1002682_pt1 | contig 10351 bp, 6 predicted proteins | sample GraSoiAngelo_148_FD_185905 | JGI IMG/M metagenome (GOLD analysis project Ga0209805, IMG submission 185905) | Grasslands soil microbial communities from the Angelo Coastal Reserve, California, USA - 14_1009_09_20cm (SPAdes) (version 2) | ecosystem: Environmental > Terrestrial > Soil > Grasslands ... | reverse complement strand
ATCTGAACGGACGCATCGACGCGGTGGTGGACGGAGGCCGGTGTCCGTTCGGCATCGAATCGACGGTGATCTCGCTCGACGGGATTCCGCGCCTGCTCCGCGCGGGCGCGATCCCGAGGACGGAGATCGAGGACCTGCTCGGCCCGCTGGAGATCGGCGCGCCGGCGGCGGTGGCGCAGTCGCCGGGGCAACACCGCCGCCACTACGCGCCCGTCGCCGTCGTCCGCCTCGCTCCGCGCCCTGAGTTGGAATCCGTCGCCGCCAAACTGGGCGGCCGCATCGGCGCCTTGCTGCGCGGCGACACTCCCGCTCCGGCCGCGGTGGCCGTCGCGCGTCTTCCCGACGACCCCCAAGGGTACGCGCGCGGCCTTTACGCCGCCCTGCGCGATCTGGAGGACGCGGATTGCACGGCGATCGTGGTCGAGCAGGTTCCTTCCGGCCCGGAATGGGACGCGGTCCGCGACCGTCTCACCCGGGCAGCGGCCGCCTAATTGTAGGTCGCTGAGAACGCGATAACGAGAAGGGCCGCCGGGAGGCGGCCCTTCCCTCGAGCTGAGATTGCAGCGCTTCCTAGTTGTCGTCGTCAGCACCGATGCGAACAGCCTGCGCCTCGCGACCGGCTGCATCGCGATACAGGAGCAGGAGACCAGCCTGCGACGGCGAGGCGGCCGCGCCGCCGGCCACCTCGTTGACGGTCAGGGTCGCCGTGCCGCCCGCCGGTACGCCCGTCGCTGGCAGCCCGGTGCCCGTGAAGCGTGGCGCGGCGAAGCTGAAGGTCATGTTCTCGATCGAGTCGGTGAGCTTGCCGGTGAAGTAGTTGTCGAATGCAAACACCGAGAAGTCGAACTGGCTAGTCGAGGTCAACCCCAGGGCCGCCAGTGGCGCCGTCATGATCATGTTCGACGAATTGAGATCGGCGTCGGCAAAGAAGAAGATCGTGCCCGCGCCGGTGGAGAGGTCGACGACCGCGACCACACTCTGGCCGCTGACGCCGAACCCGCCACTCTCCAGGTTGAAGATCAAGTAGTCAGGCGTCCCGTCGCGATTTGCGTCGATGAAGATGTCGAACTCCGCCGGGTAGTTCGGATGGGCCCGCTTTCCGAACGTGTTGATCGCGAACTGCACTACGGGCGTCGACCCCGCCGTTGCCTGGCGGACTCCGACCTGACCCAGGTCGATCACCGCGAAGTTATCGCCGGGCTTGGGCAGCAATCCTCTCGAAATCCTCTTGCTGGTTCCCGTCCAAGCGAACACTTCGGTGCGCCCTGGCAGCGTGCCGCTGTTGCTCAGCCGGACGGTGCCAGTGCCGCCGCGCAGCTCGACTTCATCACCCGCGCGTACGTTGGCCGCCTTGTGCGGCAGGATGGACCAGGGCAGCGTGATCCTCTCGGTGGTGTCGCTGATCGTGACGTGCCCGTCGAGCTCCAGCGCGGTCTGTAGCGACCCGTTGCCACCCTGCGACCCGCCATTCAGGGTCCAGGTGGCGAGCTTGCTCGAGTCGACGGTAAGCGCGACGTCGATGGACCGGACGCCGCGCGGTCCGACATCCACCCTCGAGGGAAGGTTGAAGCGAGCCGCGGCCGTAGCCTGACCCGTTGCGTCGCGGAAGTCCGCGGAGACCGAGTAGCGCCGCTTCGAGTTCGAGGCGTTGTAGATCAACACGGTCTTGTGGAATGCACCCGTTTGCGAAATCGACGGGGCGCCGAAGGAGATGCCAGCGGTCTCGTCCTCCAGGACCCAGGCGATCGTCTTGGCATTCAAGGCGCGATCGACGCGCACTTCGCCGCCGCCGATGCGCGTGGCAGGCGCCAGCTGCGGCCCGAAGATGTTGGGCGCGGTCTGGATCTGCGTCTCGGTGTTGTTCATCAGCCGCGCCTTGATCTCGGCCGGTGAAGCATGCGGGAGCGCTTCCAGCAGCAGCGCGGCCGACCCAGCGATCATCGGCGTAGCGCCGGAGGTGCCGCCAAAAGCGGCCTCCAGGGTCCCGGTCCCAGCGATGGCGGACAGGGACGCGCCGGGAGCACCGATCTCCGGCTTGATGGTCTGGTAGCTGTAGCTGGGCCCACGCGCGGAGGTGCCCACCACGCTCTTCACCAGCGGCTGCGAATCGTGCACCGTTACATTGGCAGTCGCTACGCTGCGGATCAGATCGCCATAGCTCTTGAGGATGATCAGCGTCGGCCCCAGCTGCGTACCGCCGCCATAGGAGAACGAGATCGGTTCCGACGCATCCGCCATCATGACGAGCACGCCGACCGCGCCGGCCGCGAAGAGCTTGTCCACCTTGAGGCTGACCGAACAGCTGCCGCGAATGGCGAGCGCCACCTGGCCGGTTGGATCCGCCGCCAGCGTATCCGCAGGGCAGGAACGTCCCGTATAGACTACGTCCTTGCCGACGAAACCGTCGTGCGTGGCGTCCTGCACGGGCGCCCAGTCCACGGTCGTGGTGTCGTTGTAGGTGCCCGCGATGCTCGCCGGGGAATTGATCACCAGCGGGTAGAACTTGGCGCTGGGCACCTGCGTCTGCGCGACGCTGATCGCGCCCGGCGCGATGCTCGGCGAACTCACGATGTAGGGGTGATCGGCAGCATTGCCCGCGGCGCACACCACCACGACGCCAAGCCGGGATGCGTTCTCCGAAGCGGCGGTCAGGTCGTCCTCGAACTGCCCGTAGTTGGACCCGAGCGACATGTTGATGACGTCCACCGCGTCGGAGATATCGCCGTCGCCGTTCGGATCGAGAGCGAAGTCCATCCCCTGTAGCAGCGCAATGCCGCTGCAGGAGGTGGAGATCGAGCTGCACACCTTCACCGCATAGAGCGACGCGCCCGGGGCCACACCCTTGTGCGTACCGTCGCTGCTGGCGCCGGCGATGATGTCGGCGACGTGTGTGCCATGTGTGCCGTCGCAGGTGGTGGCCGGCTTGGAGCCGGAAATGAGAACTCCGATACCGCAAGGGATCGGGTTCCGATCGGGAGCGAGCGGACCGTTGGGCCACTGCTCGCCGACGAAGTCGTATCCGCCAATGACCTTGGTCGTCGGGTACAGGCCCGGTTTGGAAGGAAGCACCGTGTTCGCGGGGTCACCTGTCTCGGTGCCGTAGGCGGCGGTGTAATCCGCCAGGTCGCCTGACCCACCCAGGTCCGAATGCGTGTAGTCGACCCCCGAATCGAGCACGGCCACGCGCACATTCTTGCCGGTCACGCCGAGGTTCTGCACCGCGGTCGCGCCAATGTATGGCACGGTCTCGGGCGTCGGATTACTGACATCGAGCTGATAGTCGATGACCGGCCGGACCGTCAGGACGCCCGGCTGCGCGGCCAGCGCGGAGAGGCTCGCAGCTGGAATCGAGAAAGCCACCGCGTTGTGCGCTTTGCTGACGCGTGCCAGTTCGCGACCGCCGAGCGAAGCTGCCGTTCTCGAAAGCTCGTCGTGCTCGTAGTCGAGCTGGGAGAGGTGCGCGCGCTGTGCCCCTCGCGTGAGCGGCAATCCGGACTCCTTCGCCTTGGCGGCTGCCGCTGCCAGCGGCGAGGTCTGCATCTGCACCCAGACGTTGACCTGCCCTTTCGCCTTCAGCAGCAGCGGCGAGATGCGCGCATCCGTCCGCGCGGTGACGTCGCGCGGAACGGCGAGGGCCGACACATCCGGCGCGGGCACCTGCTGCGCGTACGCGGCTGCCGGGACGGCAAGCGCGAGACCGAGCGCACCGAGCACCACGTGGATGCGACCTCTCCCTTGGTTGATGTGCGGCATGATTCCCTTTCGTCCCCGGTGGCGAGACGAGAATTTTGAAGATGCTTGGAAGCGGTGCGTAAAGGTAAAGGGCACAGAGCGTACACCACGTCGAGGATGGGTCAAGCGTGCCCCTTGTGGCATGTTTGACCGGTTCACGTCCGCCCGCTCGCCCCGTCGAACTCACGAAGCCCGGGCGCTCACCAAGGGCGCGACCGTATTTGCGTTCCTCCGCGTTGGCGCGAGCTAACGCGCCGTGTCGGACAGGAGCAATTCGCGGTCGATTCCGGCCGCGATCCGCGCGTTGTTCTCCAGGAGGCCGAGGTTGGCGGTCCGGGTCCGACCGGAGGTTGCCTCTGCCAGAGCCGCAAGAAGAAACGGCGTCACTTCCTTGCCGGGCAGCCTGCGCCTCGCTGCTTCTCGGAGGCCCCCGGCGAGCGCCGCCTCCACTTCATCGCGCGGCACGGGCGAGGGTGGAGGGACGGCGACGACGACGCCCGAGTGCGAGCCGAGGATGTCCCAGTGCGCGTGAAGCGCAGCCGCGATCCGCTCCGGATCCTCGAACCGATGCTCCAGCGCAATGCCGCTCCCGTCGGTGAAGAACGCCGGCAATTCGGAGGTGCGGTAGCCCCATACGGGAACGGCCAGCGTCTCGAGGAGCTCCGCCGTGGCCGGCAGATCGAGGATCACCTTGGGCCCGGCGCAGACGATGCACACGCGCCGGCGCGCGATCTCCGCCAGATCGCTCGAGACGTCGGCTGGTTCGTCAGCGGCGACTCGCCGATGCACGCCGCCGATCCCGCCCGTCGCGAACACCCGGATCCCCGCGCGCTCCGCGACCGCGCAGGTGGCGCTCACCGTCGTTCCCGCGTCCAGCCTCCGGGCGCATACGGCAGCCAGATCCCGCGAGCCCGCTTTCGCTGGCTTGCGCGAAGGATCCGCGATCCGCTCCAGTTGGGCCTCGCTCGCGCCCACCACGATGCGTCCCTCGATCACCGCGACCGCGGCCGGCACCGCGCCCCCGGCGCGCACGGCAGCGGCGCAGCGACGAGCCGCCTCGAGATTCGCCGGCGGCGGCAGCCCCTGCGCGACGACGCTGGTCTCCAGCGCGACTACCGCGCGCCTCTCGCGCAGCGCGATCGCCACCTCTTCCGCGATCTGCAACGTCATCTCCCCGACCATAGCCCAAGCAACTGCGCCAGACCGGGGCCAAACCAGGTCCGGCGCGACTCCCCTTCGCCGTCCACCCACCGGTCGGGCATCTCGACATAACCGGCATACCCGTCGGCGAGGCCGACGATCACGTCGGGCGCCATCTGGCGGCCGATCTCTCCCACCGGCTCCCCCGGGACCCCCACGAGCGTCAGCGGTCCGACGCGGATGCGCGTTTCGATCACGGTCGGCTCGCGCACGAGCGCGATCGCGTTGGCGAAGGCCCGACGCAGCAGCCAGGGCACCGCCGGCGACGCCTGCGGCGGAGGCACTGCGATGAATCGCGCGTGGCAGCCGATCTGGACATGGCGGACGGGCTCGGCCCTGCGGAGCAGATCCTGCGCCTCGCGCGCAACCGGCGCCGCGACGTCGACGCCGCGCTCCCAGGTCGCATTGCCGCCGGCGCCCTGCACGACCAGGACCGGCGGTCCCTCGAGCGCCGCCGCCACCCTGCCCGGCCAGTCCGCGGAGAGCCGCCGCGAGGATCGCGGGGTCGTGGTCGGATGCATGGAGTAGTCGATCAGCGTGGCCACGTCTTCGCCGCCGGGCCTTCGCACCCGCAGAGCGACGAGCTGGGAATCGATCGGTCCCGCGCTGCGCGGCCGCGCGGGACCCTGGGGCCATTCCTCGCGCGCCACGAGGAGCTCGGCGGGCCCGAGCGCGGCGATGGCCTGCGTCAGCGCATCTGCCGCGGACTGCGCGATCGCGTCCCGCTGGGCGCGGTCGAAGGGACCGGCGCCGGCCCAACCGGCGATGGCGCTGTCCCAGGCGCCTCCAGGCCCGGAGTGCGTGTGCGTGGCGGCGAGCAGCAGGCAGGTGAGCGGAGGCAGGCGGGCGCGCCGCATCACCTCCTCCTCCAGCGACCCGGGCACGAGCACCGTGTCGATGGAAGCGATCAGCGCGCGCAGCCCCTCCACCTCGAGCGCGACGGCGCGCGCGTAGACCGGCTCGCTGGCATCGTCGGCGCGGCGCCTTCCCGGATATCCGCCGAGGATGGGATTGGGACCGAGCGCGATCCGGACCTTGCCCGCCCCGGCCCGCAGCGGGCCGACGCCGAGCAGGTCCAGCGAGACGCGCCCGTTTACGACAATTCCCGGGAGGCGCTGCACCGAGCGGACCGGCAGCGCGCAGAACAGTACCGCGGCTGCGAGCGCCAGCAACGCGAGAACGGCGAGCGCCTTCGTCAGCGCAAGACCCGCCGCGCGCCCAGATAGCGCGTCTGGAAGTAGCGATCGTCGAGTTCCGCCTCGACCACGCCATGCGAGGAGCTCGCGTGGATGAACCGCCCGCGGGCGACATCGACCATCATCCCCACGTGCGAGACGCCACTTCCGCCGGTGTCGAAGAACACCAGGTCGCCCTCCCGCAGCTCGTCCGCGCGCACGGGGTTGCCGGTGGCGTACTGCTGGCGCGAGACGCGTGGAATCCCCACGGACACTTCGCGGTACGAGGTCATGGTCAGTCCGGAGCAATCGATGCCGCGGTGGCTGAGGCCACCCCAGACATACGGCGTTCCCAGGTAGCTGCGGACCGCGTGTTCGAGGTTGGGCCAGATGCGGGGCTGCTCGGGAAGCTGCTCGGGAGGAGGTGGAGGCGGCGGCGGCACGCGTCGCCAGTCCTTGGGAAGCGGAGCTGGAGTCCAGACCGCTTTCGGCGCCGGCGAGACCGACACGGTGAAGGCGCCCCTGTACTCCGGTTCCGGGAGCTCCACCTTCCGCGCATTCGCATCGGCGAACTTCTCGCGCGTCCGCGACTCGACGGCGCCTGGGTGCTTCGGGTCCTTGCGCATCCCCTCGAGCAGGTACGCCGCGTACAGGCGCGTGTCCGAGCCGGAGCGCGCCGCCTCGACGAGGGCCCACTTGATCGTCCTGAACGACGAGTCCGGCCAGCCCTGGACCATCGCCTCGTGGATCGCGTCGGCCATCACTTCTCCCGCTACCCCGGCATCGGTCCCATCGCGATATCCATTCGCCCAGACGGCGATCGAATCGGCCGGGATCTTCTTCTGGTACCCGTAGAGCGCGATGCCGTCGACGGCATCGGCGGGAGCGCCGCGCCAGATGGCGCGATATGCGGCGAACCCGACGTCCGCGATGCGTCCCGGATCGGCGCGGTCCAGCACTCCCTCGGCGATCACGTGCAGCAGCGTGCGCGCGTCATCCGGCTTGTCCGGATTCACCACGTTGAAGCCGTAGTTCGCGAATCGCTCCTTGAGCGCCGCCTCGATCGCCTGGCGCCGCGGACCCTCGAGCGATCGGTCCTGAAGCAGCTGCCCGTGTACGTACTCGAGCACGTTCTGCCGCGCCGCCGGCTGCGCGGAGGGCGCGAGCAGCAGAGCTACGAATACCGATCGTTTCGCCAGGGATGCGCCGTGTTGGAGTAGCCGCGCAGCTCCCAGTACCCGAGCCGGTCGCGCGTCAGAAGCTCGATTCGGTGAATCCACTTGGCTCCCTTCCAGGCGTAGAGCTGGGGAGTGATGATGCGCACCGGACCCCCGTGCTCGACCGGCAGCGGCTTGCCTTGGACGGTGTGCACCAGCAGCACGTCATCCTTCAGCGCCTCTTCGAGCGGGAGGTTGGTGGTGTATCCATCGTACGCGTGCGTCATGAGATGGGTCGCCTCCGGCGTCGGCTTGGCGAGCGCGATGACGGTTGCGAGCTGCACCCCCTCCCACTCGACGTCCATCTTCGACCAGGTGGTCACGCAGTGGAAGTCGCTCGTGTCCTTGACCTGGGGCAGGGCGAGGAAATCCTTCCAGGAGAGGCGAACCGGCTCCTCGACGGCGCCGTCGACGACCAGCTCCCACTTCGACAGGGGAACGTTCGGCTGTCGCCCTAGATCGAGCACCGGCCAGCCGGTGGTGATGGTCTGTCCCTCGGGCACCTTCGGCATCCCGTGGCGATTAGCCGGCCCGTGCCCGAGCGGACGCGAGTCGGATGCGGCGGGAGTCTGCTTCATCCGGTTCAGGAATCGCTCGCGCAGCTTGAGACGCGCTTCGACGACGCGGCTCTCTTTCTCGTCCATGTGGGGATTGTACGCGCGCACCAGTGGAAGGGATGCGACATCTGCGGATTGCGTCCCGTTCCGAGAATGCATCCTGTTCCCGGGCTGTTTTGACTGGGTTGCCCAAGCGCACCTGGCCCTGTACCCTTCGACCCTCCGATGCGACTGCGAATCCTGAGCCCGGACGACAAGTTTCACGACGAGTGCGGGGTCTTCGGCGTGTTCGGGCACCCCGAGGCCTCGAATCTCGCCTACCTCGGCATCCATGCTCTGCAGCATCGGGGCCAGGAGTCGGGCGGGATCGCGTCCTGGGACGGGGTCCGCATGCATCTGCACAAGGCGATGGGCCTCGTCGCCGACATCTTCGACCAGCACGCGCTCGCCGCCCTGCCCGGCAGCTCTGCGATCGGGCACACCAGGTACTCCACCGCGGGGCAGTCGAATCTCGCCAATGCGCAGCCGATGGTCGCGCGCACGACCGCCGGCCAGGTGGCAGTCGCGCACAATGGCAACCTGGTGAACGCCGAGGAGCTGCGGGCCGAGCTCGCCGCCAAGGGGGCGCTGTTCCACGGCACCAGCGACACCGAAGTGATCGTTCACCTGCTCGCCCATCAGCGGGAGGGTTCGATCGAGGACCGGATCCACCGCGCGCTGGCGAACGTGCGCGGGGCGTACTCGCTGCTGTTCCTCACCGAGAAGGGCGTCGTCGCCGTGCGCGATCCGCTCGGCTTCCGCCCGCTGGTGCTCGGCAAGCTGAAGAGCGGCGCCCCGGTGTTCGCCAGCGAGACCTGCGCCTTGGACCTGATCGAGGCGCAGTACGTTCGCGAGATCGAGCCGGGCGAGATGGTGATGGTGGACTCGAGAGGCCTGCGCACCATCCAGACCTTGCCGCGCCAGCGATCGGGCAAGTGCATCTTCGAGCTGATCTACTTCGCACGGCCGGATTCGCAGGTGTTCGGACGCAGCGTGTACGCGACGCGCAAGGAGCTGGGAAAACGTCTCGCCATCGAGGCCCCGGTCCAAGCCGACGTCGTCATTCCCGTGCCCGACTCCGGCGTGCCGGCGGCGCTCGGCTACGCGGAGCAGAGCGGAATTCCCTACGACCTCGGGCTGATCCGGAGCCACTACGTGGGGCGCACGTTCATCGAGCCCTCGCAGTCCATCCGGCACTTCGGGGTGAAGCTGAAGCTCAACCCGGTGCGGGACGTGGTGCGCGGAAAGCGCGTGGTGGTGGTCGACGACTCGATCGTGCGCGGCACCACCAGCCGGAAGATCGTGAGGATGATCCGGGATGCCGGCGCCCGCGAAGTGCACCTGCGCATCAGCGCGCCGCCCACGCGCTGGCCCTGCTACTACGGGATCGACACCCCGGTGCGCAGCGAGCTGATCGCGTCCTCGCATACCGAGAAGGAGATCGCGAAGTACGTCACCGCTGACTCCATCGGATATCTCTCGCGCGACGGGATGCACGAGGCGGCCAAGGCGGAGCCCCGCAGCTTCTGCGACGCGTGTTTCACCGGAGAGTACCTGGTCCAGCTCACGCCACCCGACGCGGGTGCGAGCCCGGTCGGCGAGCACGGCCCGCGGGAAGGGAAGCCTACGGGCGCGGCGGAGAACCTGACCGTCTTGCGCGCCTAGAGAGCAATGCCCTCCGGCGGTTTTCGCGAAGCCTCGCGCGAAAGAGGATAGAGTCGGACTGGAGGCCTCGGTGCCGTCGATTCTCGACTTGCTCGTCAAGATCGAGCTCCTCGAAGAGCGGCAACACGACGCGGTGTTGAGCCGCAGCCGTTCACCGGCGGGCGGACACATCGTGCAGCAGGTCGCGGAGATGGGCTACGCCACCGAAGGCACCATGGCGCGCGCCATCTCGGTCGAGTTGGGGCTCCCCCGGATCGACCTGGCGATGACGCCTCCGGAGCCAGCCGCGCTGGCGTTGCTCGACGCGCGCACCTGTGCCGAGCTGTTCCTGCTTCCCGTCGCGTTGCGCGAGGGCGGCGAGCTGCTCTGGCTGGCGATGGCGGATCCCACGGACCCGGAAGCGATGGACCTCGTCCGGCGAAAGACGCAGAAGCGCGTGCGTCCCGCGGTGGCCGGCCCCTCCGAGATCCTGCGCGCCGTCCGGGCGCACTACGCCGCCGGGACGGCGAGTACCCAGCCGGAGGACGTGCAGAGCGAGAAGCCCGCTGCCATCGAGATCGAGAGCGAGGAAGAGGGCACGCCCTTCGAGGTGGTGAACGTGGCGGACGACATCGGGAGCAGCGCCCTGTCCCGCATCGCCGAGCAACTCGGCGTCGAGATGCCTCCCAACATCCCCTCGCGGGGCCACATGGACCTGCGGGCCGCGAACGCTCCTCCGCCGAAGACCGACACGGTTCCCCCACCGTTCACGCTGGAGGAGCTGCTC
>Ga0209805_1002679_pt1 | contig 10357 bp, 9 predicted proteins | sample GraSoiAngelo_148_FD_185905 | JGI IMG/M metagenome (GOLD analysis project Ga0209805, IMG submission 185905) | Grasslands soil microbial communities from the Angelo Coastal Reserve, California, USA - 14_1009_09_20cm (SPAdes) (version 2) | ecosystem: Environmental > Terrestrial > Soil > Grasslands ... | reverse complement strand
AACGCATTCTGGTGATGGACGATGAGGAAGGAATTCGGGAGCTGACTTCCCAATTGCTCAATACTCTCGGCTACGAAGTCACCGCCGTGACTGATGGCGTGGAAGCCGTAAATACCTATGAGCGCGCCATGCGTCGCGGCGAAAATTTTCAGGCAGTGATTTTGGATGCAACGATTCGTGGCGGCATGGGCGGGCTGGCCACGATCTCGCGTCTGCGCAATATTGATCCCAGCGTCGTTGCCATTATTTGCAGCGGTTATTCCGACGAAGCGGCGCTCGCGGAATTCTTGCAATACGGATTCCGCGGGGCATTACCGAAACCGTTTACCCGGCGCGATCTAGCGGATGTATTGCAACGCGCCTTTATAACCTCGAAAAGCGAGCCGGCGTTCGTCCGCTAGCTCTTGGGCAACTTTTCCAGCGCGGCAATGATGGCGTCCGGTCCGCCCTCGATGTAGCCGAAGAAATTCGCCACTCGCTTCCCTTCGGGATTCAAGACGATCAAGGTCGGAAAACCTTCGATTTCATATTCGCTGGCCAATTTCATGTTTTGCTTTCTGACCGCGTCGCTTTGCGCTTTGGCACGAGGAAAATCGAGTTCAACCAGAATCAGATTCTTCGCGGCGTACTCCTGGAACTGCGGTTTGGAAAAAATCTCGGCCTGCATGAGCTTGCAATAGCTGCACCAATCCGAGCCGGTGAACTCAAGCAGAACAAGCTTGTGATCCGATTTCGCCTTCGCCTTGGCTGCGTCGAAATCAGTCAGCCAGTCAACCTCGGCCGGGACAAAAGCGGCAGAAAGGAAAATGGCTGAACAGAAGAGAACCAGTTTCTTCACCTCACAAGTGTCCGCCAAAGAAGCGGCTTGCGCAACTTTGCTGCAGATTGCCGGGTTCGGTTAGCGAAGTTTTCGGCCTTGGCCGGAAGCCGGTGTCACTTGGAACCGGTGCTCCCAGCTAAGGAGGTCAATTCCATCCAGCCGCAAGCGAACCAGACCCGTCACGTACGATTGCCCCCCAGGGGAAAAGGGGAGGGCCCGGCGCGGGAAAACGCCGGGCCGTCACCAGAAGATCTTATTTGATATGTCCCGAGACGAGCTTGGTCATCTCGAACATGCTGACCTGACTTTTGCCGTTAAATACCGGCCTGAGCGAGTCGTCCGCGTTAATCATCGTTCGTTTCTTTTTATCCTGACAACCGTGTTTCTTGATGTAGTCCCACAGTTTTTTCGTGAGTTCGGAACGCGGGAGCGGTTTCGACCCAACGATGGCAGAGAGTTTTTCATCAGGCTGGACGGGGCGCATGAATGCGGCGTTCGGCTTGCGTTTGGACTTTTTGGCTTTGGTTTTCGGCATGACCGCTGATTAAAACCGAAGCAACGAACAGGGCAATACATTTTTTGCCTCGAGGGAAATTAATTTTTTCCATTGAAACGGCGGACCACCAGCGCCGCAATGTCATCCGGTGGGACGGGGGTAGTCGAGGAAGAGACGGAGTCGCGCAACAAATGTTGCAGGAAGGACTGTGCATTGCCTGGCACGGCGAGTAATTGTTTCGCCACCATCGCCGGGGCGAGCCTGGGATGATCGGTGTCGCCTGCGCCATACAAACCGTCGGTGTAAAGCAGAAATAAATCTCCGCTGCTCAAGCGCACTGGTGTTTCGCTAAAGCTTGACCCAGCAACCAGCCCGAGCGGTGGCGAGGTCGACGCGATGGATTCGGTTTCTCCGTTGTGTCGTGCCACCAGCAACGGCGGATGGCCGGCCCCCACGATACTGCCCGCGCCGCTTCGCGGATCAAGCGCCACGCACATCGCGGTCATGAAGGAGCGGGCGCCGAGAATGCTGCGAAAATCGCGATCGACTGCGCGCATGATTTCCGTTGGGGTTTCGTTTTCGGCGTTGGCGTGATGAAAAAGCAATTTCGCCAACGTGGTCAACAACGCGGCCGCCGCTCCATGTCCAGTGGCATCAGCAATCCAAAAAAGCATCCGGCCATCGCGCATGCGCAGCCAGCCGTAAATGTCGCCACCCACCTGGATGACCGGACGATAAAACGCGGCAATTTCCCATCCCGGCAACGCCGGTGGTGTTGCTGGAATAAGCGAGCGTTGCGTTCGTTGCGCTGCATCAAGGTCCTGTTCCAGATTTCCGCGCCACGCTTCCAATTCTTCGTTTTGCCTGAGCAGTTGCTCGCGCATCGAACGCAAACGCAATTGGGTTTCGATGCGTGCGCGCAACACCTCGGGATGGATGGGCTTGGTCACGAAATCATCTGCCCCCGCTTCTAGACAAAGCACTTCACTTTCCTCTCCGCCGTGACCGGTGAGCATGATGGTCGGAATCTGCGCTATTACCGGAGAAGAATCGGCCCGAATTTGCTTTGAAACATCAGCCCCGTTTAGGCCGGGCATGTCGTAATCAAGGAGAAGAAGACAGGGCGGCTGCTTGCGGACCAATTCCAGCGCTTCTTCGCCGCTTTCGGCTTCGGCGCAGGTATAGCCGGCGGCGGTCAACGTTCGCGCCAGCAAACGCCGGCTCGCCCGATCGTCATCAACCACGAGGATAGAATTCTCCAGGCGCGTCATCCTTTGAATAGAATCGAAAAGTAATGGCGCGCGACATGTATCGGCCGAGCGATATTGCATGGCAGCTCAATTATCGAAGGTCGCGCTTTTCGGTTGTCAGTATATTAGGCTTGAATTAGAAGAGGGCGGGTTCGTCGAATCGATTTTATGAAATGTTCATCGTGGCTCGTTTTTCTGGGCGGTTTTGTCTTTGTATCCTGCGCTGAGGACGAGCCGGCGGTGCGTCATCGCGTCGCGCGTTATCCAAACGCGCCCGAAGAGCAGCCGATCACGCAGCCCTACAATCCGAACCAGCCCCCGGCGCCGCCCTCGACTACCGAGGAGAATCCTCCACCGGAAGCCTCCGCCTCGCCGGCCGCGAGGACGACCAAGGGCGATCTCCCTTACGGCATTCCGGTGCCGAATAAACCCGGATTTGTCACCAGCCCCTACGCGCCTAATCAGGGCTATGTTGATGTTCGCGGCTTCCCACCGGGAACCGAAGTGAAAGATCCCTACACCAACAAGATCTTTCTGGTGCCGTAGGAAGCTCGCTTCGTTCGGGGTGAAAGAGTCGGGTTGCTGGACAAGCGCGCCGGATATCGGATGATTCCTCCTTCCAGGTTTGGGGCGGCTGGGGATTCGAAAGATTAAATGGAACTTCGCGTCAAACGCGCACCTCACATCGACACGGAAATCACCGTGCCGGGGGACAAGAGCATTTCGCATCGCGCCGCCATCATCGGTGCGCTCTCCAACGGAGTTTGCCGCCTCGATGGATTCCTCATGGGCGACGATTGTATGCGTACCGTTAATGCGTTGCGGGCGCTCGGGGTTCGGATCGATGAGGCGGAGGCCAATGCAATTATCGTCCATGGAAAAAAGCGAGTGCTCAGTGCGCCAGCCGCCGACATTGATTGCGGCAACTCCGCTACCACCATGCGGTTGATGGCGGGACTTCTCGCAGGCCAAACCTTCGAGAGTCGCCTGGTGGGAGACGCTTCTCTTTCCAGGCGGCCGATGGATCGCGTCATCGCTCCATTGCAGCGGATGGGAGCAAACATTAGCGCGGAAGGCCCGGACCAGACCCCACCGCTGCGCATTCGCGGGGGCTCTTTGCGCGGAATCCGATATCAAATGCCGGTCCCCAGCGCGCAGGTGAAAAGCGCAATCTTGCTCGCCGGTCTTTTTGCCAAAGGAAAAACCGCAATTGTCGAGGAAACGCAAACGCGCGATCACACCGAGCGAATGCTGCGTTACTTTTTTGTTCGCACGACACGGGATGAAAACGGCACCATCGCGATTTTTGGCGATCAGGTTCCAGAGTCGCGCGACTTCCGAATTCCCGGTGATCTCTCTTCCGCCACTTACTGGCTGACAGCGGCAGCCGCGCAACCCGGAGGGCATTTGCTTGTTCGCGAACTCGGCTTGAATACCACGCGCACACCTGTGCTCGGTGTGCTGGTCCGCATGGGAGCCCAGGTTCGCGAAGCGATCGAAGATGTGGATCAGCTCGAGCCACGCGGCATCGTTGAAATAACGGGTGCCATGTTGAAAGGCACCGTTATTCAAGGAAAAGAAGTTGCGCAATTGATCGACGAGCTTCCGGTACTGGCGGTGGCGGGCGCCCTTGCCAACGGCACCACCATCATCCGCCAAGCTCAGGAATTGCGGGTGAAGGAAACCGACCGAATTGCCGCAATCGCTCACAACTTACGAGCGATGGGCGCGCAAGTGATCGAATTAAGCGATGGGCTTGAAATCCATGGCCCGGCGCCGCTACGTGGCGGACGCATCCCGAGCTTCGGTGATCATCGCATCGTCATGGCGTTTGCCATTGCTGGGCTCTTCGCTGACGGGGAAACCATCATCCAGGACGCCGAGTGCGTCGAAATTTCCTATCCCGGCTTCAGAAATGCGCTCGAACAATTCATGACAACAAAGCGCGGCCCGGGAAGCACACCGGTGATCGGATCGCGCTCGTTGGCGCCGGTTGACGAATAATCGTTAGGCGACGCTCGCCATCTTTGCGGTTGGCATCCCGAACCCGAATGCCGTTCGGGGTGAGAGATCTCACGAGTTGACGATGTGCGTGCAAGCTACTTTGTGCGACCCATCATCGTGGGCGAGGTCCCTCGCTTGCGCTCGGGATGACGGGTGCGAAACCCTTACGGTTATCTCAATAGGATCTCTTAAATTCGCACGAGATGACAGTCGCAATGACCAAGAGCTTGCTTCCGCGCGATTTCCAATGAAGAAACGTCGCAAGCCTCAATGCCCGCCCATCACGTCATCGCCATCGATGGTCCCGCCGCTTCCGGCAAAAGCAGCGTAGCGCGCACTTTGGCCCAGCGGCTTCAATTTTCCCATGTCAACTCCGGGGCGATGTATCGCGCGGTGACCTGGCACGTTTTACAACGCGGCGTCAACGTGCACGAACCAGCTGCTGTTGCTGCCGCCGTCGAGCGATCAAGAATTGTCTGCGATCTCATCGATAACCAATCGCGCATCTTAATTGATGATCACGATCCCACTCTGCATTTGCGCGATGATGATGTTAACCGTGCCGTTTCTCTCGTCAGCAGCGTTCCGCGTGTTCGCGAGATTCTCGTCGCTCACATGCGTGAGTACGCCAGGAAAGGCAAGGTTGTCATGGAAGGCCGCGACATCGGGTCAGTCGTGTTCCCGGAAACGCCTTTCAAATTTTATATCGATGCCTCCCCGGAGGTGCGGGTGCAACGGCGGCTGGCCGAAGGGCAACGCGATGAAATCGCCGTGCGCGATCGCGCTGATTCTTCACGCATCGCTTCACCACTTGTCATCGCACCGGATGCTACGGTCATCGACACCTCTGCGCTCACCATCGATGGCGTGGTCGATCAAATCATGCAGCGATTAGTCAGAAAAGGTTTGCCGGTTCAATCCCAGACAGGGCCGGCGCGCCCGCAACGGATGAACCCGTACTATTGGCTGGGCTACACTCTCTCCCGTTTACTTGCCCAAGTCGTCTTTCGATTTCGCATCTTGCATCGCGAACGCATGATCCAAAGCGGGCCGGTAATTCTGGCGATGAATCATCAGAGCTTTTTCGATCCGCCGCTGGCGGGCAACGCTTCAGATCGCGCGATTTTTTTTCTCGCCCGCAAAACGTTGCTCGAGCACTGGTTTTGGGGCTGGCTCCTGCCCAAGCTGAACGTCATTCCAGTCGATCAGGAAGGCAGCGATCGCAGCGCCCTTAAAGCATTGATTCGAATTTTGCGGGCCGAACAAGCGACGCTCGTTTTTCCGGAAGGAGCGCGCACCCTCGACGGTAATTTGCAGCCGGCCCAGCCCGGTCTTGGCCTGGTTATCGCGAAAACGCTGGCGCCGGTCGTGCCGATGCGCATCTTCGGCGCGCACGAAGCCTGGCCACGGGGGAGCAAGAAAATCCGTTTTCATCCCATTACCATCGTGGTTGGGCATCCGATTTTTTTTACTGAAGCGGACATCGCTGAACGAGGAAAAGACATGTATCAACGTTTGAGCGAGCGGGTGATGAACGAAATTGCTAAACTAACGATCGATGGAAACGAGTAAGGACAAGGAGGAACGCGTGTCGTCGAGAGGCGCGTGGATCGCGATGATTGCGATTGTTGTTGGTCTAGTCGTAGTTGCGACCTACGCCAACTGGCGAAATGCGCATCGCGATCAGATTGAGAGTACGACCGTCACCCGCTTTGCCCCGGAAGCTTCGCCTTCGCCGACACCTTAACTCGGGTCGGAATGGCAGGAAGCTTGCTGGCTGCAAGCCAATGTCACACACTGAAATCAAACGGTAAGAAAGGTCTAAAGGTTGATGCAAAAGGCTTTTTGCTTCCTCGCCCTGAGCGCATGTTTTTTTGCATGTCAGAGACAGCAAGCCAGCGACGAGGTGCTTGCCCAGATTCAAACTGAAGTGCCTGTGCCGGCGGAAGGACCGGAAACAATCGAGAACACGCCGACTCCGACAAACCTGGCGGCGACACCGAGTCCGGTTAAATCGATAACGCCGCAACCGGAGGCAAGTGTCACTCTTACAGCCACGGAAACTCCGATTTTATCGCCGACTGAGACACCCACGCCCACGATCTCATCCACCCCGGAGGCGACCGTGCAAACGCCCGAGCGTGGCGAAAAACCAGTCGTTACTTCAAAGCCGCGCCTGCGCCTTAACCCGTTATCAACGGGCACTCCCTTTCCGCAGGCAACGGTATCGGCCGAGCTCAGTCTAACTTCGTCACCGGTTACTTCACCCGTTCCCTCCGAGGCCGGGTCGCGGGCTGAAAAACCCGCCACCGCAACGCCCGCGACCAGCTCCTGGATTCGCAACGCCAGTGCCAAAAAGCGAGCGAACCCGTCCGTGTCGCCGTCTCCTTCGCCTTGAGTTCCCTATCCCGAGCGAAAATGCCAGTCCGGCTCGAACCGAGGGATCCCGTTGAAGTTACCTTAAAGCTTACGCCGCGGGATCCCTCAACTGCACTCGGGATGACGGTGAGCGATTGCCGCGATTTTGTTCCGTCGCCAATTGCTGGGCGTAGGCCAGAGTATCGATATTTTCGATCGTCTTGTCGCGCCGAATGGCTTTGATTCGGGGAAAACGCAGGGCGAGTCCGCTGGAGTGGCGCGAGCTTGGTTGAATGGAATTGAAGGCAATTTCCAAGATGATGTCCGGTTTGACCTCACGATAACGCCCGCGCTCAACCAGGGTATTTTGTTTGAAATGTTCGGTCAGCTCGGCGATCTCCACATCGGTCAGTCCGCTATAAGCTTTGCCGATTGGTAATAATTCGCCGCTCCCTTCGTCCCGCACGGCAAAGGTATAGTCGCTGAGCACGTGATTTCTTTTACCGTGACCAAGCTCGGCTCCCACAACCACGACATCGAGTGTCGCCAGTTCCTTCTTTAGCTTGAACCAGAACATTCCGCGTCGTCCCGGTGAATAAAAACTTTCCGGATCCTTGACCATGAGCCCTTCATTTAAACGCAGCCGTGCGCGTTTGAATTCGTTCTCGATCTCGTTAGCGGAATGCGCCGCCACCACCGATGCGATTTGAAATTTCGAAGGCAATTTCAGACCGCGCAGCAGCTCGCGCCGTTCGCGCAGCGGCGTTCTCAACAAAGAACGGCCGTCCAAAAATAATAGATCGAAGGCAACAAATATTACCGGCACATCCGCCGAAGAAGTCTCAAATAAATCGAGCGCGTCGGTTTTTCGCCCGAGCCGTTTCTGCAAATCGAAAAATGTCAGCTTGCGATCCTCGGCAAAGGCGATGATCTCGCCATCCAGAATTACCTCTTCTGAAAATTCGCGCGCCTGCTCGGCGATTTCGGGGAATTGTCCGGTGATACGCTTGAGATCGCGTGAAAATATTTCCGCGCGCGCGCGGCTGGCGTGCAGCTGTGCGCGGATGCCATCGAATTTGTCTTCGACATATATTGTAGCCGGCGTCGTTGGCGCCGGGCCGCGGTTAGCGACCGCGGCTACAGTTGTAGCTGGCGCCGTCTCGGGCGTCAGATTTTTCGGTTCTGGCGCTGAGACAGCAGCAGCTACATCGACGAACCGTTTCCAGATGGCTTCGGCGGTTGGTTCAGGACTGGCGAGCATGCATTTGATTGGGCGGAAGAGCGAAAGCTCTGCCCGATGAAGCTCGTTATTTTTTGCCAGAACCGCGGTGCGTCCGATGTCGCCCAGGAGCATGTTCGCTTCCTTGACCTCATCGAGCGGCGCATTAAACGCCTGGGCGATTGCTTCCTCAACCAGGCCCTCGCGTAATCCGATACGCAGATCGCCAGTAAGAATCTTGACCACATACTGGCCTTCCCGCGCTGAGAGACGCGCCACGCGATTTTGTAGCGCCTCTTTTTTCGCAACAGGTCCACGTAATTTCTGGAGGTGTTCAAAAAACTTGTAGGAATCTGCAATACCGAAAGGCTCTGGAACAGTGCGGCCGTCGAGCACCTCGAACGCAGTCTTGCCGGCGTCGCCGTGACTGTGAGCGATACGTCGAAATTCTGCGTCGCTGAGTTTTGTCGCGCTGCCAAGAGCGCGATAAATAACGGAGCCGCCCACTTGCAGCGTGCGCAAATCGGTTTGGGGAAAGGCATGACCGGTAAAATAAACCGTGGCGAACGCGAGTCGCTCATCATCGAGCGTCGAGAAATATTCTGCTAACAGACGGACCTTCTCGAGCTTCGCCGGCATCGCTGCAATGGCCTGGCCGACATTTGCGAAAGCGAGAAATTCCGATGGAGTGGCCGTTGTAGCTGCCGCCGTCACCGGCGGCAAACCATTCGATTGCGCGGTTGAAACGGCGATGGCTGTATCGGGCAATTGCGCGAGAGACCTCCCCAACGTGAGATCCATCTGATTTTCCTCAGTCAGCGCCCATGCTTCGATACCCCGCGCGCGCAAATCGCGTGCAAACTGCGCGGCGAATCCGTGCAGAGTGAAAACCCGTTTCGGTCCCACCAGCTCGACATAACGCAACAGATCATCGTAATCGGCATGATCGGAAAGCGGGAACGCCGCGTCCACCTGATACCGATAAATCGCGTTCGGCTCGACCGCCCAGCCGCTGATCATGGCTACCCGTTTGCGCGGAATTTTTTCCAGCATGCGCGAGCGATTCGCGCTCGGAGGACAAATCAAAACTTTGCCGGCGAGATCATTCGCATGATAACGAAGGTAATGGCAAAATTTCTGGCCGTATTGCTCGTAAATACGCGTCATTTGATAGACTGAACCGTGCAGCATCGGCGTCAGATCGGCTCCGGCGAGCGCACAAAGGATTTCCTGCGCTTTGCCCAGCGAATAGCCGAGTAGCACGGGAACTTCCTTGTTCTCGATCGCATCGCGGCAAAACGCGACGATTTGCGCGATCACTTCCTCGGTCGGTGGCAGGCGATAACGGGGAATGCCGTAAGTTGTTTCCATGATCAGGGTGTGGGCCGCGGTCCATTCCGTGGCCTCGGCCGACTGACCTTGGCGCAATTTGAAATCGCCGGTGTAAAGCAGCGAATCATTCTCGGTGCGTAAGAAAAGCTGAGCCGAACCAAAAATATGACCCGCTGGAAACAAGGTCACTCGCATTCCCCGGACATCCTTTTCCTGGCTGAATGGCAGGATGATTTCATTGCGTTTTCCAGGGAGGCGGGCTCGCATCAAACTAGCGGTTCGCTCTGAAACGATGATCTCGCGATGCGGTGCAATGTGATCGCTGTGCGCGTGAGAAACGAAAGCGAAGTCCTTGGCCTCCCAGGGGTCGAGCCAAAGATTCTGTTGTGGCAAAAAGACGCCACGCTCATATCGGACATCGATCATCCCGAAATTTAGCCGCGTGTTTCTGCAGGGAAACTGCCATTCGATTGGTTTCCTGATTTGGAACGCGAGAATAGGAACACAGACTTTTCAGTCTGTGCGCCCGGCGGAGTTTTAATCCGCTGAAGGGGTTCCCTGCACGGGAAGCTCGTGCCCCGCCAATTACGGGCCGGTTGGGTTGCCGAGAGCAGCGGGTTTAGAAACCCGCTGGGCGCACAGGCCAGAGGCCCGTGTTCCGCGCCCCGACATTCGCTCCGCATTGACAGGGTCGCGCGCAGCCCGTTTGATATGGTAATGCGATTTACCTGCGCGGTCGCGCTTCTACTAAGCGTGAGCTCTGTCGCTGGGGCTGATACCGAGCAACGGAAATTTCCAGTGGCGCTCAATCCCGATTTCCAGTTTCGCAAAGCCAAGATTTACACGCTGTCGCTAGGCCTTCCCGCCACCAAAGGACA
>Ga0209805_1002673_pt1 | contig 10368 bp, 9 predicted proteins | sample GraSoiAngelo_148_FD_185905 | JGI IMG/M metagenome (GOLD analysis project Ga0209805, IMG submission 185905) | Grasslands soil microbial communities from the Angelo Coastal Reserve, California, USA - 14_1009_09_20cm (SPAdes) (version 2) | ecosystem: Environmental > Terrestrial > Soil > Grasslands ... | reverse complement strand
GGGCCGAGCTGTTCACCAGCACCAGCAGCCCGACCGTGAGCACCATGATCGCGATGATCACTTCGACGATGGTGAACCCTTGTTCTCGTTTCATTACCGCACCACCCTGCCAAGCTGGTTGACGAGCACCGAGTCAGTGCCGTAGGACGTGGCTCCTGTGATCCGCACGGTCGTCAGCGCGTTGTCCATGTTCAGCCCCCGTGGATCGAACCGAATCGAGTCGCTCGTCGCGGCGAGCGTCACGTTGTACCGCGACGCCAGGTCCACGACGCTGCCGATCGTGTCCGTGGCCGCCGCGTTGGTCCGCGAGCAGGCGGTCACCCAGACGGTGCCGGGGCTCGAGAAGTGCACCGCCGCGCGGCAGCCGCGCTGCACCGCCACCGCGCGCGCCGTCGCCACCGCCGTGCCCAGGTAGACCCGGGTCGAGCGGACGTTGGTCGTGTCGAGCGCGCGCCGGATCTTGGGAAACCCGATCACCGCGATGATCCCGATCATGACGACCACGATGATCATTTCGATCGTGGTGAAGCCGACCCGGCGCATGCCGATCCCTCCAGTCCGGTACTAGTCTAGTACAGATTGCGTGCCTGACTGCAAGTGATTGATCTATAATTGCTTGCCAATTCTGAGTGGGCTCGGTGGGCACTGCAGAATGCTGCACGAGTGCAAAGCTTTGCACTACTCCAGCTGGTAGCGGTCGATCTTGTAGAACAAGGTGCGCAGGCTTACGCCCAGCTGCTTCGCCGCCGCCCGCCGGTTGCCGCCGGCGGCCTGGAGCGCCGCCACGATCGCCTGGCGCTCGGCGGCTTCCACCGCGTCCCGGAGCGACCCCGGGGGCCCGGGGCTTGCGCCCGGGGTCAGTGTCGCACCACCAACCATACCGACCCAGGACGCAAGTCCGGGCTTGGGCCGGAAATCCGACGGTTCCAGAACCTGCTTGTCCGACAGCACCGCCGCACGCTCGATGGCATGCTCCAGTTCGCGCACGTTGCCCGGCCACGGCTGCACCTCGAGCCAGGCCAGGGTGTCGTCACTCAGGACCACCGCGCGGCCCAGGCGGCCGGCGAGTCGGGCCGCAAAGTGGCGCGCCAGCGGTTTGATGTCGGCACGCCGCTCGGCCAGAGGCGGCAGATGGATGGTGACGACGTTGAGGCGGTCGAACAGATCCTCGCGGAACCGGCCTGCGGCCGCCTCGGCCGCGAGCTGCTTCGCGGTGGCCGCTAGCAACCGAACGTCGACACGCCGGGTCCGCTGGTCGCCGACCGGGCGAATCTCGCTCTCCTGCAGTACCCGCAGGAGCTTGGCTTGGAGCGGCAGCGGCAGCTCACCGATCTCGTCGAGCAGTAACGTTCCCCCGTCAGCCTGCTCGAACAGCCCGGCCTTGTCCGCCAGCGCCCCCGTGAACGCGCCGCGCACGTGGCCGAACAGCTCCGATTCGAGCAGGCTCTCGGGGATCGCGGCGCAGTTGATCGCTACGAACGGCGCCGTGGCGCGGGGGCTCGCGCGGTGGATCGCCTGAGCGATCACCTCCTTGCCCGTCCCCCGCCCGCCGGTGATGAGCACCGTCGTCTTGTGCCCGGCGACGCGCGCCACGAGCTCCAGGGCGTCCCGCATCGCGGCACTCTCGGCCACGACCGCGCGGGCGCCGGGCGTGGTGTCGAGCTGTGCCTTTAGTGTCGCGATGGTGCGGCCAAGCTGTTCGCGCTCTTCCGCCTTGCGCAGCGTGAGCACCACCTCATCGGGTCGGAACGGCTTGGGGATGTAGTCGTACGCGCCCTCCTTCATGGCGGCAAGCGCGGCTTCTTCCCCTCCATAGGCGCTCATCATGATGACGAGCGCCTCGCCGCCGCGCGTGCGATAAGCCCGTAGGAACGCGAGGCCGTCCATTTCCGGCATGCGCACGTCGCTCAGGATCAGGTCGAACGGCTCGGCCAGGGCGCGCTCCAAGGCGCGCTTGCCGTCGCTCTCGGCGGCCACCTCGTAGCCCGCATCGGCGAGCAGCAGGCCGAGCGACTGGCGCAGGCCGGGCTCATCGTCGACGATCAGGACACGGCTCACGCGGGCGCCTCCGGGAAGAACATCTTGAACGCCGCCCCACCCTCGCGAGCCGTGTCGACCCACACCACGCCGCCCATCTCGTCGACGGCGCGTGCGACGATGGCGAGGCCGAGTTTCGTCGTGAAGAACGGCTCGAAGATCTTCTCACGATCCGGCGGCGGCACGCCCGGCCCTCCGTCCGCCACGAAGAAGAGGGCGCCCGGCGCGCCGGCACTGAACTCGACCCTCGCTGGCCGCCGTGTCGGCCGGCGCCCGAAGGATGCCAGTGCGGGATCGATGGCGCGTCGTGGAGCGGCCCGCCCCGGATCATATGCCCAGCGACGGGTCCCGACCACGACGGCGGCCCCCGGCGCGGCATCCACGGCGTTGAGCACCAGGTTCACCAGCGCCTGCTCGAGCAGGTGGGCGCGCGCCCGCACGCGCGGCACGGCCCCCCCAACGTCGAGTGTGGCCCGGACGGCCTTCAGGGCGCCCTGCGCCCCGAGCAGCGCGAAGGCGCCGCGCACGATCTCATCCGGCTGCACCAGATCGAGCGCTTCCTCTTGCGGACGAGCGTAGGCGAGCAAACTCCGTACGATGTGGTCGATCCGGTCCAGCTCGCGGGTGAGCCCGCTGATCACCTCGGGCTCCGCCCCGCGGCGGCGCAGTACTTCGACATAGGTGCCGATCGCTCCCAGCGGATTCCCGACCTCGTGCGCGATCCCGGCGGCCAGTCGCCCGACGCTCGCGAGCTTCTCCGAGCGCACCAGCTGGCTCTGGGCGTCGAGCAGGTGGTCGGTCATCCGGTTCAAGCGCTCCGCCAAGGTCGCGAAGTCCCGGGTCTCGGCGTCCGGCGCGCGGGCATTGAGATCGCCGTCGGCAACGGCGTCCGCCGTGGACATGAGGCGGTCGAGCGGTCGCAGCACCAGGCGCGCCACGAGGTAGCGGCCGAACACGAGAAAGATGCCGACCTCGAGCGCCACCAGCACCATGACCATCCAGTATTCCCAACCCGGCGCCATACTCGTCGCCACCACCGTCGTCGCGACCCCCACCAACAGGGCCGCGGCAGCCAAGAACGACAGGTAGAAGAGCAGCTCCGTGCGGAGAGCCGGTTTGGTGCCCATGGCGGGAATACTCAGCCACAAGTCAAAAGCCGCAAGCTGCCAGGAATTCGGAGCTTGCGGCTTTCGACTTGCGGCTTCTCGTCTAGCTTACTGACACTTCGGCTCGCCTTCTTTGCCGGCCGGTGCCAGCGACGTCGACCCGATGTAGATCGAGCAGGTCTTGGTCGTGTTGACGTTCTTGATGTTGGCCGTCCAGCCGTCCGCCGTCGTGCTGATGCTCGGCGCGGTGTTGCCCGTCGACTGGGTGAAGGTGACACCACCCGCACCGATCGTCGCCGAGTACTTGACGGAGTCGGCGAAGTACGCCTCTTCCGCCGTCACCAGGTTGCGCAGGTCGGACTTCATCGAGGCGAGATACGCCTTTTCCTTCGTGTTGGCGAACTTCGGAATCGCGATCGCGGCCAGAATGCCGATGATCACGACCACGATTAGAAGCTCAATAAGCGTAAAACCCTTGCGGTTCATCTGTGCATCCCCCTGTGTCTGTCCGTGATTGCAAAGACAGGTACGTGGTCCTATGGGATTCCCCACCAAGCCCCGAGGAAGCAAACCCTGTGCCCTCTCAGGCGACGCGTCGGATAGCATCATGTGGAGCAATAGCTTATGTCGTCAGGATGGTGAGATTCATACCCTCCCGGGCCGGCAAAAAGTGGGGTGTTTTGCAAGGGTTCGTGCGGACCTACAGGCGCCGCGCAGTAGGGGGAGCCCCGACGTCCGGCGGGAAACCTGGCATGTTCGAAGCCACGCAATTGAGATTCTCACCGCAACTTGCTATAAGTCGACACGATGAAGGTGGGACTAGTGACGAGCTACATGCCGCCGCATCTGGGCGGCATCGAGCAGATCGCGGAGAATCTGTTCACCGGATACACGAGCGCTGGGGTCGAGGTGCGATGGGTGGCGAGCCGGGTGCCAGCCGATGCGCCGCCGCGAGAGGGCGGCCGGATACGCGTGCCGTGCTTCAATCTGGTCGAAGACGTGCTCGGCGTACCGGTTCCGGTGTGGGGACCGAGCGGCTGGGCAGAGATCAAGCGCCTGGTGCAGTGGGCGGACGCTATCCACGTGCTCGACTGTCTTTACCTGAGCAGCGCCATGGCCGTGATGCTCTCCAAGCGACACGATAAGCCCGTTCTCGTTTCCCAAAACATCGGTCTTATCCGGTACGCGTTCCCACCGCTCAACTGGATCGAACGAGTCGCGTATGCCACACTGGGACGCGCCGTCCTGCGTCACGCTTCCCACGTGGTGCTCGCCACCCCCACCGCCGTAGCCCATGTCCGCACGCTATTCCCCGATGGACTCCAGGGTGCTTCCACCTTTCCGATCGGCGTGGACACGTCCCGCTTTCACCCCGCAGCCGAGCACGAGCGACAGGCAGCGCGGCGATCGCTCGGATTCGCGGCGGAGACGAAGCTCGTGCTGTTCGCGGGGCGCCTGGTTGAGAAGAAGGGCGTGTCGATCGTGCTCGACGTGTGCCAGCGGTTGAGCAATGTCCAGTTCGTCGTTGCCGGGGACGGACCGCTCAGAACCCTGGTAACCCGGGCGCCGTCCAACGTCACGTGGCACCGCACGGTCGCTGCGCGTCGGATGCACGAGTACTACCATGCCGCGGATTGCGTTTTCCTCCCCTCTCACGGCGAGGGCCTGCCGCTGGTGGTACAGGAAGCGATGGCCTCCGGCCTTCCCGTCGTGATTGCCGAGGATGAGCCCTATGCGGCCACGCTCGTCACGGCAGCAGTGTGCGCGGCGGCACCGCGCGCTGCCGATGCGATGGCGAGACGGCTACGCGACGTCCTGGCGGGCGCCGACCCCGCGCTGGGGCAACGTGCCCGTGCCTACGCGGCGGAGCATTGGGCGCTGGACACCATGGTGGCTCGATATCTCGCGCTGTTCCAGTCGCTACTCGCCGCCCCGGCGCGGGCCGCGTGAACGGAGCCGTGCGAGAGGCCGTCTTGGACCGGTTGCGCCTCTCAGCCTACGATCTGCCGACCCGAGACAAGGTCCCGGTCATCCAACAGTTACTGCACGTTGCTGGTCCAGGGCTCGCCCTCGATATCGGCATCGGCACCGGCTACACCACCTACAGCGTGTTCGATGACCGTCCGACGACCTGCGTGGACGTGGACACGGCCAACCTGCGCCACTACCGTGATCGGGTCTGCTCGGTTCCCGGCGCACGGCGGCCGCATTGCGTCGCAGCCGAGGCCGTGGCGTTACCGTTCAAGGCGGAGGTGTTTCGGTTCGTCCTCTGCAGCGAGGTCATGGAGCATGTCGCGGACGACGCTGCGGCCACCGGTGAGCTCGCCCGTGTGATGGCCGCAGACGGGACGGCAGTGATCACCGTCCCGTACACCGGCCTCGGGTTCACGAGCTTCCTCGGGCTGCTGCGCATCAAGACCGTCCACGACTTCGCGGGCCCCGAGTATCACGTCCGGCCCGGGTATGACGAAACATCCCTGGCGCGGCTGATGGAACGGCACGGACTCCGGATTCACCGGCGGGCCTATTACTTCCGTTTCTTCACCCGGCTGGCGACCGAATTCGTCAGTCTCGCCCACCTCTGCTATCAGCGGGTCGTCCACGGCCGCCGCGCCTGGACCTGGTCGGACGTCACGGCTTCGGAACGGAGCCCGGCGCTGCGCCTATACGCGCGCATCTTCCCGGCGCTCTGGGCATTCTCTCGGCTGGACCGCCTGCTGGCCTCGCAGCGCGGCTTTGGGCTGGTGGCCGCCGTGCGAAAGACGCCCGCGGACGCACCATCATGAAGCGGCGCGAGATCTGGCGCCGCTTGACGAGCTCGGATTGGCTCATCTCCCAGGCATGGGACGCCTGGAGGCACTTCCAGGATTCCTTCTCCTCGGATCCGTTCGCGCGCCTGTACCGAACGGTGCGCCCCTACACCATGTCCGGGAACACTCGTCTCCGGGGCCTCCACGCGGCCGTTAGACGAGTGACGGCGCGCGGCATTCCGGGTGACGTCGTGGAATGCGGCACGGCCCGCGGCGGCAGCGCGGCGCTGATGGGACTCGCGCTGAAGGAAGCGGGGGCGGCCCGGACCCTATGGGTCTTCGATACGTTCGAGGGCATCCCAGCGCCCACCGTTGCGGATCCGGATCACGAGATCGCTGCGCTGTACACGGGTGCGTTCCGCGGCGGACTGGAGGAGGTGCAGGATCTGTTCAGGCGGCTGGGCATCCTGGATCGCGCCAAGCTCGTCAAGGGCCTGTTCCAGGACACGGTCCCGCGCTCCGACGTGAGGGCCATCGCGGTGCTGCATCTCGATGGCGACTGGTACGACAGCGTGAAGGTGTGTCTGGAGCACCTCTACGACCGGGTCAGTCCGGGTGGGATTATCCAAATCGATGACTATGGCCACTGGCAGGGGGCGCGGAAGGCCGTCGACGAGTTCATGGCGGCACGGCACATCACCGTACCGCTCCGCTACCTCGACTACACGGGTCGCCAACTGGTCAAGCCATGACGCCGCTTCAGCTCTGCCCACCCTTGCGCACTTCGTCCGCCAGCCCGGTCAGCCGGTGATCCAACTCGCGGAATCGCCGGTTCAGGGCCGTGAGCATCACGCCAACCAGCATCAGGATGAGGCCCGACAGCACCAGGCCGGTGGCGAGGACGGCCGTGGGAATCCGCACCGTGCCCCGCTGGGTGAACTCGTAGGTCACGAAGAGGCCGGGCAAGAGCCCCAGGACCACGCAGATGATTCCGGCCCCGCCGAAGAAGCTCAGCGGGCGGTAGTCTCGCAGCAGCGTGAAGATCGCGCTCAGAATGCGGAAGCCGTCCCCCACCACGCTGATTTTGGAATGGCTGCCGCTCGGCCGGGGCTTGAGAGTGACGGGTACCTCGATGGTGCGAAACTCGCGCTCCAGTGCCAGGACGCTGAGCTCTGTCTCCAGTTCGAACCCGGCAGACAGGACCGGCGCATGCTTGACGAATTCCCGGGTCACGGCACGGTAGCCGGAGAGCAGGTCGGTCACGCGGGCGCCGAAGACCGCGTTGAGGAAGCCGAGCAGGATCCGGTTCCCAGCTCGATTCACCCAGCGAAACTCGCTTCGGCTCCGCGAGCCGAGCCGGGTGCCGACGACGACGTCCGCCGTGCCGTCGAGAATGGGCTGGATCATCCGTCCCGCCTCCTCCGCCGGGTAGGTATTGTCCCCATCCACCAGCAGGTAGATGTCGGCCTCGACCTCTCGGAACGCCTTCCGGACGGCGAAACCCTTCCCGGGCCGAGTTTCCCGGAGGACGACGGCTCCATGCTCCGCCGCCACCTGGCGCGTCTTGTCCGATGAGTTGTTGTCGATGACGTAGAGATCGGCTCCGGGCAGGCTCGCGCGGAAGCCGTCGAGCACCCGGCCGATCGTGAGTTCCTCGTTGAGGCATGGGATGACGACCGCCACCCGCCGATTGCTGGCCGCGCTCATCTACTCTACGTATATGGTGACCGGCAGCCATGTGCAACTAGTGCGCCCGAATTCACGGCCTACTTCTTTGCCGCGGCGGGGCGCACCGCGAAGACGGTAAATCCACCGGCCGTGTGGATCGGGGTGAGACAGTGGTCGGCGAAGCGCTGCAACGCGCGCAGCCGCAGCGGAGCAAGGTCGACGCCCCGGACCACGTAGTACTGGATGGCGCCGACGTTCAGCAGCACGTGCGTGATCCCCGCCGAGCGCAGGCAGTCGGGCCAGACCGCCTTCGCGGAGAGCAGCGGCCAGTTCACGATCACGTTGTCCTGCAACACGGGGACCCGGAAATAGTATCCCCGACCCTCGAACAGCATGAGGATCCGGCTCTCTTTGGGAAGTCGCTCGTTGACGAACTGGACGACGTCGGCATAGTCGCGGGTACGTGCCTTCAAGAAGGCGTCGCGCGAGACAGCGCCGAAGGCGTACGCAAGGTGCCGTCCATTGATCGCGAGCAGGTACGACAAGTGCCCGGTACCCACGAGAACCAGCAGGGTGGTGGCGGCGAGCAGCCGCTGCACCCAGCGGGCGGGTAACACCCGGTCCCACACCTGCCCGTAGGAATGGAGCGCGACCAGGGTGAGGGAAGGGATCACGGGGCTCAGATACCGCAGGCTCGTCGTCGGCTGCAGCAGCACGACCAGCGCCACGTAGACGAGCGCCGGACCCGCGAGCCACGTCAGCACCTCGGTCTTCAGGCATAGCAACCACAAGGGCAGGACCAGCAGCAGGAGGTTGGGTCGATAGAATGCCCCCTCCCCCTCGACGGTGATCCGCTCGGGGGCCATGAACAGATCCACGAGGTTGAACGGTTTCGCAACCTGCAGAACCGCGGCGGGATCCACTTGGGGCGGGAACGCGAGGCCGCCGTAGATCCGGGCCAGCCATGGGTCGAGTCGCAAGCCGCCAAGGAAGGGGTACAAGGGGTCGCCGAGGAAGTGGGCGTTTTTCAGCAACCAGGGGAGAGCGGTAGCGAGCGCGAGGCCGAGCACGAGCGCGACGGCGCCCGCCCGCTGCTGGAGCCGCACGACGACGACCCACCCCCCGAGCGGAGCGAGCGCGAGAAGGTAGACCAGGGCGTTGTACTTGACGCCGACCGCCATCCCCGCGAGAGCCGCGCTCAGATACAGAAACCGCGCGTCCTTCGACTCCATCGCGCAGATCACCGCGTAATGGACCAAGAAGAGGTACAGGGCGAGGATCGTATCGATGCGCGGCGAGATGGCGACGAGCACGAGCATGCCGCTGCCCCACAGGACCGCGAGACTGAATCCCGCAGTGCGTTGGTCCAGGAACCGCAGGGCGAACGCGAACATGGCGAGCGCGATTGCGAGGGTGCACAGCGCGCTTACAAGCGCCGGACCCGCCGGGATCCCCAGCGCCAGGAGCGGAAGGTAGAGCATGTGAGGCAGGCTCACGAACGCCCAATGCGCGTTGTCCTCCGTCAGGTAGATCGAACCGTGCTCGAGAAACTGTTGCGGGACCCGCAGGTGGTACATGAGGGCGTCCCAGTCCGTCGGCGGTGTGAGCGCGCCCGTGATCACGACGAGCGCGATCACCACGAAGACGGACAGGCTGAGCCGATTGGCACGGGCGCGGAGGCACGCGAGCACGTCCTTCACGAGCAGCGGGAGCTCCCGCAGCTCGTTCCTGCCGATGAACGCCGCACCCACCAACACTGCCAGCAGCACGACCGGGCGAACGCTCAACCACCCGAGCGCGAAGATCGCGGTCGCCAGCGTCCCCAAGCCTGCCGTCGTCCCAAAGAGCAGTGCTTCCAGCGGCCGCTCCAGCCTGAGCCCCCCCGCCTTGAGGAGGCGGCCCCCGACGCCGGCCGCGATCGCGAACATCCCCAGAACCAGGGCGACCGCGAACAGCTGGTCCAGGATCAGCAGCACGCCGCTGTATCCGCCGCCTTGATTCGCCATCGCCAGGTGAGCGATGAGCAGGCCGCCGATCGCGACGAGCCCCGCGACCGTCGCGTGGAAGGGCTTCATGGCGACTCCAGCCTGCCGGCGCGCGCCAGGAGCGAATCGGCTATGCTAGAGTCGCCGCGCGCGCGTGCGCCTGCCGCCTGGTTCAGGTAATTGGCGGAGCAGCGGCCGCACAGTGCCGCCGCCCGTCGCAGCAGGGTGTCCGCGAGGGCCGGCTGTCGCAGCGCCAGCGCCGCGTCGGCGGCCCCGATGAAGAGGCGCGAGTCCCGGTCGTACAGCGCGAGCGCCGCGCGGTAATACGCCAGCGCCCGGGCAGGATTCCGTCCGGCCTGCAGCAGCGCGCCGGCGTATTGCGGCCCTCGATAGGAGCGCGGCGAGTCCGCCAGGATGCTGACGGTCACCGTCGTATCGTCGCGCCAGACGGGGACTCGCCACGCGGTGCGCGCCGCGGCGGCCACGACGCCCAGGCCCACCAGGGCCGGGACCAACCGGCTGCGCAGCCCGCCGAGCCACGCCCCCGCCGCCACCGCCAGCCCTGCCGAGGGCAAGTAGAGAGTCCGCTCGGCGACGAGGACGCCGACCGGAAACAACAGATTGGCCACGGGGAGCAGCGCCACCGCGATCCAGATCAGCCCGTACGCCTCAACGCGACGGCCGCGCCGCCACGCGACCACCACCAGAGCAGCCCAGATCGCGGTACACAGCACGCCTGCCAGGAGGCGCGTGTCGAGCACGCTGCTCACCAGGGTCCGCTCCTGCAGCGAGTAATCGACACGCAGCGTGAGCGGAAACACG
>Ga0209805_1002672_pt1 | contig 10369 bp, 9 predicted proteins | sample GraSoiAngelo_148_FD_185905 | JGI IMG/M metagenome (GOLD analysis project Ga0209805, IMG submission 185905) | Grasslands soil microbial communities from the Angelo Coastal Reserve, California, USA - 14_1009_09_20cm (SPAdes) (version 2) | ecosystem: Environmental > Terrestrial > Soil > Grasslands ... | reverse complement strand
TTGTCGCCTGGGCCTGGCCCCCATGGGCACACATCACCTGGGCGCTGGTGTTGACCAGGTTTCCTGGCATCACATCACCTTCAGGGCGCCGCTGTTGATATCGACCCCGCCGCTGCCGGTGATGGCCACGCTGGTAGCCTTGACCTCGGCACTGGCGCTGCCACCATCCATGGTGGCGCCGGCTCCCTTCAGCGAGAGCGCCTGCGTCGCTTCCACATTGATTGCCTGGTCGGCCTTGAGTTCGAGCTTGCCCGAAGCGTGGATGGATATGTCTCCTGCTGCATCGACCGTGACCTTTCCCGGCGACCCCTGCGAGGAGATCTTGATCTCACCGCCCTGCTCGTCGATCACGATCTGGGTGTTGCCATCGCTGGTGACGATCGAGATCTTGGCGTCGCTGTCGTCCTCGTAGAAGATCAGCTGATGGCCACGACGGGAGATGAAGCCCCGTTGCTTCATCACCCCGCTGTTGTTGATCGAGCTGAGGTCGAGGTCCGTCCCTGACTTGGGCAGGTCCATGCCGTTGTAGAGGTTGCCGACCACGTATGGGCGGCGGATGTCGCCGTGCTCGAAGGCAACCAGGACCTCGTCGTCGTTCTCTGGTAGCCAGACCGCCCCCGAGTCTGGCGCGGCCCCGAACTGGGTGACTCGTGCCCAGTCGCTCACGTAGTCGTCCGAAAGCCAGGGAAAGGCGAGCTTGACCCGTCCATGGTTGTCCGGATCCTGGTTGTCGCTGATGGTAGCGACCACCACCCCGTTGATCGGAGGTCCGCCGGCCGATGCGCTCCCGTTGGAAGACCCTCCAGACGCCAGCCCGAAGAGCGTGCGCTCCTGGCGGCCAGCTACCGTGAAATGGGTCCGGTAGCCCTCCTCGTCGAAGATGTGGCGGACCTGGGAGAGGGTGTACTGGCCAGCGAACGCGTCCGCGACGTTGCTGACGTTGACAGTGGTACCGGCGTCAAGCGACGGATTGCCATTTGTGGTGCCCTCCGCTTCGGCGAAGGCGCTGCCAAGCTGTTCGGCGACCGAGCCGGCGGTATCGTCTGCCTCCGACTGGTCGGCGATCGGCCTGTTATGGATGGTAAATGTCATGTTGCCGAAGTCGTTGGCCAGGCTCGAGGGGTCATCGTTGAGCACGGCTGTCGTGCTCGCAGCCTGAGCCGAGCCCACCACAATCTGCTTCTGGTCCGGGTCCCAGCCACGGACCTTGACGTCGCCGACCTGCGCTGCTGCGGTCACCCGGGGGCGAAATTCGCGCAGGTCACTGCCGAAAATCAGCTGCTCGTCGGTCTGGGATTGATAGCTGCCTGGGGTCGGTCCGGTCGAGGCGTCAATTGGCTGGCGGAAGTAGAACTTGCCGTCCTCATCGACCACCATCTCGTATCCGGTCTCCCGGGAGAGTGCTTTGAGGAAATCCCAGTCGGAAAGGTTTGGCTGGGAGACCTGGTCGTGGGTCACGCTGGTGCTATCGATCTGGCCGATCTGCAGCCCGGCCCGGTTGACGACCTGCTGCACCACGTCGGAGGTGGTCACGTTCTGGTAGGTTTCGGTCACCCGGCCTCTATGCAAGCGGTGGGTCATGTCGTAGCCACGCACGATCACCCGGCGGCCCCAGTGGCCGTAATCCCCCTCGAGGGCGGTCACTTCTCCGCTGATCAGCTTCTCCGGCGACCCGCCATCGCTTGGGACCGCGGAGACTTCAACCGTGGACCCGATGGCGACGCCAATGTCGTCCAGGATCGGGTTGTCCTCGTCGGTGTCGTCGAAGGTCAGGGCAAACATGCCGGGCAGGTGAAGGTGAAGGTCCACAGTCACCCGTTCGAGCTCAGCCTGTTGATCATCGTTCAGGTCGGTCCCGTCGATGTTGACAGCCGCATGTGGGCTGTAGTCGGCCATACTCCGGCTCCTAAACCAACCGCGCCGCTTCCGCGGCGGTTGGAATGAGCAAACGCGTCCCGGGCTGGACCCGTAGCGGATCGTCGATGTCGTTGAACGCGGCGATCCCGCGCCAGAGATTCGGATTGCGGTATTCGCCGTAGGCAATGGACTGCAGGCTGTCGCCCTCCCCCAGTGTGTGCGTTGTCCGGCCCTGAACCGCCCCTGAAGTCGGGTTCTGTTTTGGCGTCCAGTCTTTCGAGGCGGTCATGGCGATGTTGGCAGTGGCCCGAGCGGGTGAGCCGTCCTTGCGAAACAGGGAGACGTCGACAGTGACGGAGGTCAGGTAGCCGCTGAAGCGCTTCTTTCCCCAATCCAGGTGGAGCAGAGGGGGCTCCGGGTTCTGCAAGTTCTTGCCTACCGACGACTCGGTGGGCCCTACCCAGATCAGCAGCGTCTCGATCGCGTGTGGGACCGAGTCTTCTTCGGATACGAAAAACTGCTCCCAGTCGTCCAGGTACAGCTCCATGTCGAGGGTGGCGTTCTCAGCCCCCTTGTAGGCCTGGTCGTTCCCGTCGGTGGCCGCGGCGGTCGTTTTCTGCTGAAAGTTGTTTCTTCTCGTGATCTTGTAACTCTTCGGGTTGAACATGAACGACAGTTCGCGGTGAGCCGCGTCGACGTTCTTGCTATCGGCGGTGAGCTTGCCTTTGGTGTGCTTTAGCAGACTGAGCGGATTGAGGTCCATCAGAGGAGCCCTCCAGCGGACATGGCCGCACCCGCGGCCCCACCCGCTCCGCCGAGATCACCGACGAAGCCGTTGTGCGCGATCTCAAGTGTCTCGGTGGCGATCATCTTGCCATCCGCGTCGAGTGTGGGCCCGCTCCACTTCACCGGATAGACGCCCACCAGGTTCCACGATGCGACCTGGTCACCAGCGGGATCCATCACCGTGATCTCTGCGGTCTGCCGCTTCACGGTCGCCATCAGGCTCGTCATCCAGGCGGACACAGCCTGTGACTTGCTGTTCAGCGGCCGGGTGAGCTTGATGTTTCCGTATTTCGCCCGGCCCGGGATCCGGTGGATGAAGCTATTCATCCCACCTTCTTCGTACTCGGTGACGTGGAATTCCATTGATAGACCGTCACATTTCGTCCAGTCACCCAACGGCATGCCGTCGATCTTTACCGTGAACTGGTAGCCGAGTCCCGGATCTTCCATGCGTCCTCCTTATCGAATGTCGGCGATCATGCCGGCCCGTTCGCGATCGATCAGCAGCTCGGTCCGCAACCGGGACCGAATCGGTTCGTAGAGCTTGCGGGCAAGCTCCTCCAGGTCCGCATCGCTGGTGGCCGTGGCCGCCCTGGGGGCCGCGGGAGCGGCGGCAGCTGCGGCTTCTCGCTGCACTGCGGGCGCTGACGACGACGCCCACGGCGCTGCCGCGGGGGCTCCTTCGGGTGCCCGGAAGATCAGCGATCCGTCGCCAGCCCTTGTCGCCATCCCGGCACCGATCAGCTGGGATGCGGTCGCCTCCATGGAGGTTGCCTCGCGCCCTTGCGTCGCGCCGGCCGCGGGTGCCGACTGGACCCGTGGGGCCAGGGGCATCTCGCTGAACGATGTGCTTTCCATTCCCCGCGCCTCGGCCTCCAGGTGCTGGCCGCCGGTGGAAGCCTCCGGCGGGAGCGCTGAGCCCAGACGTCGCTGTTGAGCCACGTGCGTTAGCTCGTGGGCCAGGAGGGAGCGCGCCGGTCCACTGTTGAGCGGTCCGTGCGAAGCGGGAAGGTAGACATCATCACCCTGGGTGAAGGCGCGCGCCTGCAACGCGGTTGCAGCCTCGGACGCTTCACCGCCACGGTGGACTCGTGTATTGGTCAGGTCGGCGCCCAGGGCCATCCGCATCGTCTCCTCGACCTGGCTGGGAACCGGCTCAACGGAGCGCTGCACCGAGGCCGGCCTAAGCGGCCGCTCCGAAAGGAGGGGGGCGGTCGAAGCCGTCGATTGTGGGCGTATCGTCGATGCCAGGCCGGGTGCGCTCGGGAGGCCGAAGTCCGGCTCGCCCGACGAGATCAGCCCCACCGGTCCAATCGTCTGCCGGGAATCATGATCGGGAGCGCCGCGCGGGAGCGATGGCGCCAGGTCGAGCACCTCGGTTGGAGCTGGAGATGTCTCGGCAAATCGCTGCACATTCACCGGGCCGGCGACCAGCGCTACGGGCGCTGTGCCGACCAATGGCGCCAGCTGCGGCGTTGCCGCGGGTTGCGCCTTGAAGGTCGCGTCAACATCTTCCGAGGATCTTCGAATCATGTCGGAGGATGCTTGGGGTGCCAGGGTGAGAGGCTGGGGTGCTGGCGCGGATGCGTTGCCAGACCTCTGGACGTTCGCCGCACTAGCGAGGTCGATCGGAGGGGTGACATCGGAGCTGGCCGGCAGCGGGGCCGTCGCGGGCTCGGCAGCCTGAGGCGCCCGAGACGCCGTACTCGGTTTGAGAGGGAGGACAGTAGCCTCAGCTGGAGAGCGCTGAGCCCTGTCAGGGATCTCGGTCAGCGGGGCCCCCAGCCCAAGGCGACGGGACTGGCCGAGCGTGAGGCGTGATTGAGACGAATCAGTTGTGGTTGGCTCTGCGCTCGGGGTTCGCTCCGGCGAAGCCTGAACCGGCGGCCGCGCTGCGACCGGGGGTGGGCCGGGCCGGGACCGCGGCTGTAGTGCAAGCGGCTCACTGTCCGGAGCCAGTCGGGTCAGCGGCGTCGCCGCGGCTGCCGCGACGTCGATGACCGGAAGCTGGCGCACGGGGAGGGGAGACGTGAACCCCTCTTCGGACACCTCGACCGTCGGCTCGCCAGTTGCGAGCGGCCGGCGCTGGAGGCGCGGTCGCTGGACCATCTCGGGGCCGTCCGCGCGCGTGATCGGTCGAGCGGTCGGAATGGTGCCGAGCACCAATCCACGCGGCGCATCCTGACTGATCTCGTGTCCCAGGGATCTAGCGAGCACGGTTGGATCCTGATGTGTAACCAACCCGGCGTTGAACACGTCGGCCGGCGCCGTCAGTGGATGCTCGCTTATAGCGCGCTGAATCGGAGGCAGATGAGACCAGTCGGTGCGCACAGTGGGCGCCGGCACCGGTCCTTGAGCGGCATCGCCGCCGGCGGGGTCGGCCTTGTGCCCGAACGGCCACCAGGCCGGCATCTACTGCGCCTCCTCAGCCAGGCGGCGATTGATGCTCGCGATCTCTTCGACAAAGCGCTGTCGCAGCGGATGCTCGAGGTCGAGGATCTCCTCGAGCGACCAATGCAAGTGATAGGCAACGTACGCGACCTCCTCGAAGAGCCGGTCGATCGCGTACGTCACGATTCCCCCAGGCGACCACCTGCCATGTCGACGGAGAACTGGTGCTGGCAGGAGGGGCAGGTCACAGCCGCCTGCGTTTGCCCCTCCTGATTGATCCGTCGATAGAGGTCCTGGAGAAATGCCAGGTCGGAGGCAAACAGCCCCTCGATAGTCCCGGGGGTCACCTGCTGGACTGAACCCAGCCTGGTGACCACCCGGGAAAGCAGCAGGACGGTCATATAAGCCTCGTTCTCGCGAACCCGCGGATCCCGGTGAAGGACGATCTCATCGCGGGCCGTGGCGAGCCGCATCACGCCCTCTCGGTGGAGTGTGCCGTGCTCGTCCATATACCCGCGCGGCAGCACGAAGCTGAACTGCGTGTGCAGCGTATTCGTGGCAGGCTCGCTGCGGGTCAGATCGAGGGCTCCAGCCATACTCACTTCACCCGTTCAATGTGCTCGCATACGAACGTGCACTCCTCCATCAGGATGTCGTTCGAGCCGGCCTTCAGCGTGCCAATTCCCATCTTGCTGGGCCAGGCCGCGGTGAAGTTGTAGCGACCAACTTCGGCTCCGGTGTAGTCGTGCAGGACGATCGAGCCACTCTTGCGTGCATCGCTGAGCTTTCCGTCCTTGACCTTCTGGTGCCAATCCCAGAGGTCTGTCGATGCGTTCTTGGCTCGCTTCAAGGTGATGGTGGGCGCCTTGTGGTTGCCCGGCACCTTATGCAGGACGGGCTTTCCCAGGGCGGTGACTTCCTTGTGATCGATAACATCGATCTCGGACGTGATGCCGCTCAGTTCGGTGAACTGAGCGATCTCCACGCCGTCGATCTCGATCGCAAAGTGGTATGCGGCGAGTGCGTCGGTTTCTAGTCCGGGTAGACCTTTAGCCATACTGGCGTTCCTCCTTTACTCCGAAAGCGATGCGCCGCCCGAGAACTGGGCGATCTTGAAAATCACGAACTCGGCTGGCTTCACGGGCGCCACCCCAATCTCGACGATCAGCTGGCCGGCGTCGATGCTCTCCGAGGTATTGTTCTCGCCGTCGCATTTGACGTAGAACGCCTCGTTCGGCGTCGCCCCAAAGAGAGCGCCGTCGCGCCACACCCGGACCAGGAATGCGCTGATGGTGCGCTTGACGCGCTGCCAGAGCGCCATGTCGTTCGGCTCGAAGACCACCCACTGCGTACCGAGCAGCACGGAGCCCTCGATGAAGTTGAAGAGACGGCGGACGTTGATGTACCGCCACGCCGGGTCGCTGGAGAGCGTCCGAGCGCCCCAGACCCGGATCCCGCGGCCGGGGAACGCCCGGATGACGTTGATCCCCTGGGGGTTCAGCTGGTCGTGCTCACCCTTGGTGACCTGGAGCTCGAGCGAGATCGCACCGCGAACCACTTCGTTCGCTGGCGCCTTGTGAACTCCGCGGGTATCGTCACTGCGCGCCCAGATGCCGCCCATGTGGCCGCTCGGCGGCACAAAGGTGGCCTGGCCGGCGACCGGGTCAAAGACCTTGATCCAGGGCCAGTAGAGAGTCGCGTACTTCGAGTCGTAGCCGGCCTTGTCCACGCGCCATTCCCGGATCTGCTGCGCGTTCAATCCGGGCGGAGCATCGAGGATGGCGACCCGGTCGCCCATCAGCTCGCAGTGCGCGATCATGGCGAGCTGCACGGCCTTTACCTGGTCGGCGTCGATCAGACCACGCTGGTAGGCGGCCATCAGGTCGGGGACGCTGAGCATGGTGACGTTGTCGATCGCTTCGAGGCCGGCAAAGCCGGTCCGATCGGCCGAGTTTCCGACGTACTCGTCAGGAGTGACGCGCGCGGGCATAGCCGCCCCGCCACCCTGAAGCGTAACCTTGCCCGGGGCGGGGACCTTCTCCAGTGCAGCGGCGGTCCCGATCTCCTCGAGCTGGATTAGCTTCGACGCGTTTTTTACGGCCGTGACGACGTTGTTCTTGCCCTTCCTGGTGGTGACGTTGTCGTAGGTCTCTTCGACTTTGCCGCCCTTGCTGACCAGCAGCTTGAACGTGTCCTCTGCGGGTTGGGACGCTTCAGAAACCTCAATGGTGATCTCGTTGCCTGGCTGGCCCGCCTCGAGCGCGAGGACGCGAAGACCGGCCAGCGCCTTGTCCTTCGCGCTGGGCAGCTCGGCCTGGGCCGCCGGGGAGTGGCCGTCGGCGCCGATACGCACGATGTAGCAGGCACCGCCGCCATTCAAAAAGTAGCCATAGACGGAGTGCGCCAGGTAAGAGCCTTCCATAAAGTCGCCGAACGCGTTTGCGAACTGGCTCCAGTTGGTAACGAGGGTCGGCTGGTTGACCGGCCCCTTCTGGGCCAGGCCGACGAAAGCGGCCACGGCTGTGCCGACTCCTTCAATCGGCCGGGAACCGGCCTCGACCTCCTGGACGTATACACCGGGCGACAGATAATTGGGCATGGGCTATCTCCCTCCTATAAGGTTCGGACGAGCGGAGCGTCGCACCCAACCCAAGCTGGAGCAAGGGACGAGGGGCCCAGTTAATGGGAAACCCGGGATGCCCGAAGGGGCGTGCCGGGCAGGCGGCGGCTGCCCGTAAAGGCAGAGCTTCAACCCCAAGGGCTGCCCGCACGCGACTTGCCGCAGGCGGCGGTCCGGCCGAACCTAGACGGCGATGATCCAGGACGTGGATGAGTCGCTGCGCGCCCTCGTGAAACGAGACGCGCTCAACGGGACCCGCGCCGACATCGCCTTCGACGCTCCCACCAAGGAATGGTCGTCCCGACGGAATACGCCCACGGTCGACCTCTACCTGTACGACATCCGCGAGGATGTGGAGCGGCGTGAGGTGATGTGGGAGGACGTCAAGGACGATAAGGGCCGCGTCACCGAGCGCCGCCCGCCGCCGAGGCGTTTCAAACTCTCGTATCTGGTCACTGCCTGGACTCAGCGTCCGGAGGACGAGCACCGCCTCCTCTCCGCCGTGCTCTCATGCTTCTTGCGCAACGAGATCATCCCTCGCGAGCTCGCCGCCGGAGCCCTGGCAAGTCAAAAATTCCCGAGCTACCTGACGATCGCCCTGCCGCCCTCGTCCGACCGGTCCATCTCGGACGTCTGGTCAGCGCTTGGGGGCGAGTTGAAGCCATCGTTGGACCTTGTGGTGACAGCCCCGGTCGACGTCGCACGCGCCATGCCCGCCGGTCCGCCCGTGCTGGAGGAACCCAAGTTCGTCGTGGCTCGTCCCGATGCCGAATCGGAGGGAATTGGCACAGGTGGCCGGCCCAAGACCAAACGCACGGCTGCGGCCGGCGCTGCGGACGCCAAACCGGTGGGTTCTGCGGGACCGGGTGGGCCCACGGAAACCGGCCGCCTCAAACCTGGAGAGGCATTGAACCCGGTCACGCCGGCCGAGCAGGACGAATCGGTTCGCTCCGGGAAGGAGAAACAGCCGGGTCGGATCCTGCACGTGCGCGGCATCCCGCGGTCCTGACTCATGCTCGTCGAAGCAGCCAAGGCGCAGGAAGCCTCCCTGGCCCACCTGCTTGGTCATCTGCGTCTGATCGAGGCGCGGGTCCGGTCGACCGTCGCCCAGCGGCGTGCCGGCGACCCTGAGCCGGAGGATCGATTTCGGGGTCTGTACATCTCGCACGCGGACGTCGACCGGCTGCTGAACGGGACGGGCGACGCCCGGGCTCCCGATCCTGCGGAGATAGCCGCGCTCGAAGCCATCGAGGCGGCGGCCGATGCCGCCGAACGGGATGGAGCCGACATTCGGTTGAGACGGCTGGCCCGGAGCTTCAGGCTCGGGCCGCTCGATGTCGAGCTCGTCCTGATCGCGGTGGCCCCGGATCTCGACGCCAGGTTCGAGCGGCTCTACGGATATCTGCAGGACGACGTCTCGCGGCGCCGCGCTAGCATCGGGCTCGGCCTCGAGCTCTGCGGTGTGCCGTCAACGAGCGCATTCGGACGCAGCCGGCTCGCGGCCACCGGCCCCCTGGTTGACGGTTGCCTGGTGTTGGTTGAGGAGGGTGATCGGCCGTTCCTCACCCGGTCACTACGGGTGCCGGACCGCGTTACGGTGCATCTGTTGGGTGGCGACGCCAGTGATCCCGCCGTTGCCGCACTGGCCCATCCCAACGGTTCGCTCGGGACGGAGGGCGGGGGCGGCCCGCTGTCCCGCTGGCTTGCGGATGGTCACAGCCGGCTCGCCTACGTGCGAGAGCGGCCCGGAACCTCAGGATTTGCGCTCGCCTCAGCCGCTTTTGCCGCGGGAGGCCGGCGGACCCTGGCTCTGGATTTTAAACGTCTCCGTCCGGACGATGATCCTCGAGTGCTGGCATCGCTCGCCGACCGGGAAGCCCGTCTGATCGGCGCCGGGATCGTGGTCGGTCCGATCGAAGCGCTCATGCCCCGGGGCTTGCCGGCTATCCGGGCTTTTTCGGAGATGACGGGGCCGGTCGTGTTCGTCGGCTCCCGCGGTTGGGATCCAGCCTGGGCGACGGACGTTCCATTTCTGTGCGACGCTCCTGCGCCCAATGCGGCACAGCGGGCCGAGCTCTGGGGTCGCAACCTGAACGGTGACATGCCGGAAGGGGTTGACCTCTCTTCGACCATCGCCCAGTACCGCTTGACGGCGGAGCAGGTGAAGCGCGCCGCGGTCGCCGCCAGGCTGCAGGCTGATGCATCGGGTCGCGCGATTGGGTCCGAGGATCTGAAGAGCGGTGCCCGCGCCCAGAACGCGGCTGGCCTCGAGCGCCTGGCCCGGCGGGTCGAACCCGCGGTTTCCTTTGGCGATCTGGTGCTGCCCCCGGAAACATTGGAGCAGCTGCGTGAGATCCTGACCCGCTCCCGGCAGCGCGAGCGGGTGCTGGATCTGTGGAAGATGGCAGGGCCCGCGTCACGCCGTCGTGGCCTGACAGCACTCTTCGCCGGGCCGTCCGGCACTGGCAAGACGATGGCCGCCGAGGTTCTTTCGGGGGAGCTGGGGCTCGACCTTTACACCGTCGACCTGGCCACAGTTGTCGACAAGTATGTCGGTGAGACGGAGAAGAACCTTGACCGGATCTTCGCAGAGGCGGAGCGCGTCAACGGCGTCCTTCTCTTCGACGAGGCTGATGCGCTTTTCGGAAAACGCTCGGAGGTGCGCGACGCGCACGATCGGTATGCGAACGTCGAAGTCGCCTACCTGCTGCAGCG
>Ga0209805_1002669_pt1 | contig 10388 bp, 8 predicted proteins | sample GraSoiAngelo_148_FD_185905 | JGI IMG/M metagenome (GOLD analysis project Ga0209805, IMG submission 185905) | Grasslands soil microbial communities from the Angelo Coastal Reserve, California, USA - 14_1009_09_20cm (SPAdes) (version 2) | ecosystem: Environmental > Terrestrial > Soil > Grasslands ... | reverse complement strand
AAAGCCTACGAGGCGTATGTACCGGCGGACACGCGCCTCGATGTCCTCTATGTCAAGGATGCCGTCAAGGCCCTGCTGGGGTTGCATGATGCGGACGCCACCAAGCTGAAAAGGCGTGTGTACAACATTGCCGGCATTCGGATCGGCGACCAAGCTCCGCGTGCCGACGAGATTGCGGCGGCGGTCAAGAAGGTGAAGCCGGACGCGGTGATCACCTACAAGGAAAACAAGCAGCTTTCGGACATCGTCCATACGTTCGGAATCCTGGACGATACGGCGGCCCGGGAGGACTGGGGCTGGAAGGGAGCGTCCTTCGACATGGACAAGACGGCGGCCGATTTCAAAGCCGAAGTCGACGCTTCTCCCGATCGAATCAAGTCGATCGAACTCTTCGGAGCGTGACGATCGGGCCTGATCCGAGTCCGTGAATCCCACCGCCACCCCCGCGCCCTACGGGGGTCCCTTGTTTGTCGTGCGCTCTACAACGATAGCGACCCCTAGGATTCATGCGGGTTTGCGGGGCACGACTCGCTGGAACCCGCATGGATGCTGGGTTTCCTGACTACCCCTGGAAGCAAACTCGACACCCCGCCCGGACGACGCCCCGGATCCGCAAGCGGCTTCGGACGGCTGATTTGCTCTGCTAATGTTAGTTATCCGATTTCGTTTGATCAATCGACTGCAATTCATCATTGCATGTCGTAAGCTTTGATCGTTATATAACGATCACGGAATATCTACCATGCCCCGTCTCGCCATCGCCATCCCCGCCGACGTGCGCAGCGCCGTCTTCGCGCTGCTCGCGCAGACCGGCGTCGGCCCGGCGCCCTCGGCGCAGGCGTTTCGCCGCGCGGTGTCGGTACGCAAGGTGCGAGAGCGCCTGGGCGGGGGCAATCCGGCCACCATCGGCCGCGAGATCAACGCGGTCGAAGCCGAGATCGTCCAGGGCGGCGCAGAGCAAGTAGCGCTGCCAGGTATCCCCGCGGACATCGCCGAGTTGATGCAGCAGCTGTGGCGCGCGGCGGTGGGCGTTCAACTCGACGAAGTGACAAGTCTGAGGACCGAGGCGCAAACGCTGGCCGGCGCGAGCCGCGAGCAGCTCATCGAAGCACAACTGCGCGCGGAGGTGCTGAAGCAGGAACTCGGCGAGCTGCGATCTGGGCTCTCGGATCGCGACGCCCGCCTAGCGCAGGCTGTCACGGACCAGGCGGCACTTGCTCAGCAGTTGCAGGCGCTGCGGCGGGCCCTCGAAGACGCCCAGTCGCGCGAGGCGCAGCTCGTGGCCGAGCGCGACACGCTGCACAAGGCCCAAGCCGAGGCCATCGCGGCCGCGCAGGAGCGCTATGAGGGCATGTCGCGTCGACTACTCGAAGAGACCGCCCAGCAGCGCCAAGCCGCGCAGGCCGAGGTCGCCCGCATGGCGAGCCAGCAAAAGTTCGCCGACAAGCGGCAGGCTGCGCTCGAAACCCGGCTGCAGCATCTCGAGGCGGAACTGGCGCAGGTCCAGGCGCAACGCGAGCAGGCGCTCGGCGAGGCCTCGGCACTGCGCTACGTGAACACCTCGCAGCGCACCCAGATCGACGAGATCGTTGGGTTGGCGCGGGGTCGCCAGCAGCCGACCAAGGTGACTGCGGCGGCGGCCGCGAAGCGAGTCAAGAGCGCGGTCAAGGGCAAGGGGCCGTCGACATGACGATCGGGCCGGGCGATGCTGCCCTGGCGACGTGGGTCGACCACGGCGTCACGCCGCCGCGGCGTCTGCCACCGGACGCTGCGGCCATCGCGGCCTACCTCGCCGAAGCGCTGGGCCATCCGGTCTACGAGCGCTGGAGCTGGCGCCGCCTCGTGCAGGTCTACGGCGCGCTGCCAGATGCGCGCCGCGCCAAACCGAGGGTGTGCGCGTTGCTGGTCGATGCTGCGCAGGCCGTGGAGGCCTGGCAGCGCGGGCGCCTCGTGGTCGCGGCCGGCGACGCTGCGCCGTCCGTCGAGGCGGTCGTTGCGGCGCTGCTGCTGACGCACCGCAGGCGGTTCAAACCGTCGGCCGCGGCGGCGCCATCGGTTGGGGCTGCATTGACCGTGGCTGGCTGCGTTCCGGCGTCGGCGCTTGCCGAAACCGCCTCCTTGCCCGCCAGCGTCGTCGCGTGGCTGCAGCGCACTGGCCGGCTGCACAACCCGCACCGCGACACCAACACGCTGGGCGCCGACGACGATCACGCGGCGCTCGGGGCATTCCTGCGCGAGCGGGCCGCGCGCTCGCGGCACACCTGGCGCGCCTACACCGCCGAGTTGCAGCGACTGGTCGAATGGTGCATCGCGCAGCACTGCGGGCCGCTGTCCGATCTGACGCGTCAGGATCTGCTCGCCTACCAGGTGTGGCTGCGCCGGGCGTGCGACGACGCGGCACACACGCAGGCGACTGCGCGCTTGTCGCAGCGCTCGCAGGGGCGTGCGCTGGCGGTGGTCGCAAGCCTCTTCCGATATTGGCACGACACGGGCTACCTGCTCGGCAACCCGGCCGTCGGGCTGTCCGCCGGCGCGAGCGCGCGTGCCGGATTCACACCCAAGCGCTTCGTGCCCGCACCGCTGCTGCAGGCTTGTGACGCGTGGATTGCACGCAGCGTCGCAGTCGGTGCGGACCTTGCGCGCTGGCGACGTGCAGTGGTGTGGACGCTGTACCGCTACAGCGGTGCGCGCCTGGCCGAGCTCGCCTGGACCGTGGCGACACGGTTGCCGCGCCTGGAGGTCGACGAGCACGGCCACTGGCTGCTGACGGTGCTCGGCAAGGGGAACAAGGAACGTGCGATCCCGCTGCCAAGTGCGTGCGATGCGGTGCTGCGCGCGTACCGCCTCGCACGGGGTCTGCCGGCGCTGCCCGATGCGCTGGAGCAGGTACCGCTGATCCATGGCGACAAGGGTGGCCACCTCGGCGCGCGCGGCCTGTACGACGAGGTCAAGGTCGTACTGAATGCGGTGGCCAAGGAAATCGAAGTGAACGACGCGGCCGGTGCGGCGTTGCTGACATCGGTGTCACCGCACTGGTTGCGCCATGCCTACGCGCGCACGCTCGTTGTCGACCGGCGCGTGCCGCTGCCGGCGGCGCAGGCCCTGCTCGGACACGCCTCGGTACAAACGACGGCCGCTTATGCGAGGACGGACCTCTCGCAGTTGCGGGAGTTCGTGGAATCTGGATTCGCTCCAACCCCGGCGTCACCGGCAGAGTGATGGCCATCCGTCCCATCCATCAATGCCGGCCGCCCGGGCCGCAAATCGTTACCACGGCCCCAGTCCATGGCGCCTCGGCAATGCGCAAGTCATCGCCGACAATGACGCCTTTTTTTGGCGGCCCCAGGACTTGGCACATGTCCCATATCAATGCCCTACAACTTTCGTCCAGCGATTCCGGTCAAGCGTTGACGCCGGAGCAGAAGCGGTTCAACACCCTCATACGGCAAATCGAGCAAGCTCGCCAGACAGTGGCCGCTTGGCATGAGCACATCGCCTTGTACCAACAGGCCCACGCGCAGGTGCTCGTGCCGATGCAGGCCTCGCTCACAGCCGCCCGCAGAGAGTGGGTGTTCGCGCTGGATGCCTTGCTCGGGCAGCCAGGCTGGAGCCGCGCCGAGCGCGATACGCTGCGCGAACTGGCGTGTGGTTCAGTGGGCGAACTGCTTGATGCGAACGACGATGATGACGCCGCGCTGAAAGAACTGTTTGCCAAACACAACGAGGTCGACTTCGACACCGAGCGACAACGGATGCTCCACGCGATGAAAGACTTGACCGAGTCGATGACCGGTCTGGACCTCGGCGACGACGACGGCATCCGCAGCGATGCCGACCTGTTCGCGCGGATGCACCAGGGCATGCAGGCCCAAGCGGCAGCGGCCGAGGCCGAGCAAGCCGCGAAATCCGCGAAATCTGCGGGCCGCCGCAAGAGCGCCGCGCAGCAGCGTCGCGAGGCCGAAGCACAACAGGCCACGCAGTCGGTGCGCGAGATCTTCAGGAAGCTCGCCAGCGCCCTGCACCCGGACCGCGAGACCGATGCGCAGCAGCGCGAGGTCAAGACTGCGATGATGCAGAAGGTCAATCAGGCCTATGCGGCCAACGACCTGCTCGCCCTGCTGGAACTGCAGTTGCAGATCGAGCAAATCGACGCAAGCCACATTGCGAACGCGAGCGTCCAGCGGCTGAAGCACTACAACAAGGTGTTGGCCGAGCAGTTGGCGGAGTTGAAGGCCGAGGCCGCCCGCGTCGAGGCGGGGTTTCGTATGACCTTCGGCCTGCTGGCGGGTTGGGGACTCAACCCGCGCAAGCTGGGCGGTCTGATCGAGCAGAATGCGCGGGAGTTGCGCGGCGAACTGAGCCAACTGCAGCGCGACATGCGCATGCTCGCCGACCCGGCCGCCACCAAGCGCTGGCTCAAGCGGCAGCGGCAACTGCTGCGCGCAGCCGAGTACGACCTCGAGTTCTTCTGATCCGCCGCGCGACCATGCCGCCATGAACAACGCCTTGATTGACCAGCCGCTGACCGACAGCGAGTTCGATCGACTCGGCGAATTCCTCGCCAGCATCGCCCGCCTGCATTCGACCTGGAATCGCTCGACGGCTACATACACGCACTGCTGACACAACGACGGTGTCGCAGTTGCATTGGTCCCGGGGTGAGCGGGTTGGGCCACCGCGATGCCTCAAGCCGGGTTCAGTACAAAGCCGATCGGTGCTCAGGTCCAGAGAGTCCACGTTGTCTCGGCAGACCCAGTCGAGCATCGTTTCAGGGCCCATCTCCCGCGTAAACGCGGCGAGCGCTCTGCGGCATGCAGTCGCCAGTCGACGCGTTCCGTTCATGCCGAACGCCAACGCGCAGAGCCGGTGCCGACCACCGAACTCGGCAGGATGCGCTCGGCGTACTTCTCCACCGCAAAATCGAACGTCCCGCGCAGGTTGACACTCTCGATGTTCGTCGGCGCGATGCGCCGCAAGTCGTCGGAGCTCGGCTCGCCGCCGGCGGCACGGATGCGGTCCAGCCCGGCTTGCATGTGCTGCGCGTTCCAGGCCATCACGATGTTGCACATCAGGCTCAGCGCCGAAGCAACCCCGACGAGCGACTCGTCGCGCTTGGCCAACTCGTTCGGAATCATGCCGTCGTGGATGGCGCGCTGCAGCGTGTGCATCGACTCGCCGCGGTTGAGCACATGCTGAATCTCGCCACGGAACGACGGGATCAGGAAATAGTCGACGAGGAAGATGGAGCACAGCATCATGCCCATCTGCACGCCAGCGTCGTAGTGGAGTTGCCCCCGTGCATCGCTGCCGTAGCGCTGCAACAGCTGGTCCGCCGAGCACTGCCCGGTCGCCACCGACGACGCGATGCGCACATGCCCGTCATAGGCCGCCTCGATCTGCGACTCGACGATGTCGCAGTCGAGGATGGTCTTGAGCGCCGGCGGCACCGTGAAGCCGACGGGCGCATGCAGGTGCCGGCTTCTCAGGTCCGCAAGCCTCGGGCACAGGTCCAGGTGCAAGTATTTCGCCAGGGCCATCGCGAAGTGCGTATATCCGTGCGTATCTACAGAAAGCATGCCGATGTCCTCGACCGCAGTTTGTCGGATCACGCCTTCGATCGCGACGCCGGCCTGCCTCTGGTTGAGCACGATGGGCTGGTCATAGAAGAAACCCCAGCGGTCCAGCGCGTGCGTGTAGATGCCGATCGAGGCGGTCTTGCGCCGCGGATCGGCTCCCGCCTTCCAGCTCGCCCTCGGAGTCTGCAGGCTCATCATGTCCGACGAGGCCAGGTCGCCGCGCCCCCAGTGCTGCGCGATGTCGAAGCTGTGCAAGTACTGCAGCACGGCGTCGCTGGCCGTGCGCAGCTTGCGCTCGTCGCACAGGCGCTTGGTCATCTGGCGCACCGCCTCCGCGCTGACACCGGGCATCATCCGCGCGACCTGCGACGCCGACATCGACGTGCTCAGGGCCAGCACGCCAGCATAGGTCAGCAGCAGTTCGTTGCGGTTGTTGGGCTCGCGCCCGAGCAGCAGCCAGCTGAAGCGGACCTTGCTGTCGATGTGCAGCATCATGTCGGCGCTCTGGCCGGGCCCGCGCTCGGCGAACAAGGCCCGGCGCAGTTCGGCCACGCGCAGCTCTTCCGGGCTGGGCGGCTGCTTGTCCAGGTGCATGCCGTCGTCGTCGATGCGCACCTTGCCCGACTCGGCGGCGTCGGCGAACTGCTCGATTCGTTTCTTCAGCAGTTCTGTGATCGGCCCGATGAATTCCTTCGGGTCCTGGGGCAGTTTGCGGTGCCCGTAGTGGTGGTTGCGCTTGGCCTGCCATTCGGCCTCGGGTATCAGCAGCGCGGCGTGGCCCAGGAACTGGAAGCTGTGCGACAGGTGCACCGAGCCGTTGCGCAGCGCCACGCGCAGCTTGAACAGCGTCGCCCACTCGAAGGCGTTCAACGCCTTCTTGCGGTCGTCGGCTGCGATGGCTTCGCGCCAGCGGCGCCCGAGGTCGATGCGGGCGACCTGCGGCAATTCGCTGGTCGGGCCGGCGTAGACCTCGCGCAGCACCTTGAGCGCTTCGATGACGGGGTGCTCGTCCTCGGACTCGAGCGGCAGGTCCAGCAGCTTACCCAGCACCGCGCGGGCTTGCTGCGGATGATCGACCAGCCAGGCGCGCGCCATCGCGGCGCGGCTGACCTTGGCTTCCTGCAGCGTCGCGTCGGCGATCGTGCACAGCTGCGTCCGCAGTTCCTTGTACGTCAGCTTGGTGTCGGTGGCCAGGCCGCGTACCGCCTGCGCGAATTCGCGAAGCCGCGCCTGGGCGTCGGCGACCTTGGGCGCCGACTCGGAGGCGGCCTTGTTGGCGGTCCTTCTGATCCACCGGCGCAGCATGATCAGCACCTGGTCGGAGGCGGTGCACAGCGCATGACGAAGAAAGCAGCCGACTTCGAGCGTGCGGCGCGTCGTCGTGACGCGCTTGCTGACGGAGGGCGGCCGGTTGGCGCAGCGCCGCCCGTAGTAGCGCACGGCGGCATCCTTGACGGCATCGGGCCATCCGGCATGTGCCCCGAGGCCGCGCAGGTGTTCGATCCTGTCGAAGCACTCGCTCATCTGAACGGTGGATTGCTTGCGCGGCGCCGTCCACAGCCACGTCTGCGTCGGCGTGCCGTCGTCGCGGGTTGTCGTCAGCGCCTTGTCCCACTCGGTCAGGCGCTGCGCGCCGTAGGCGCGCGTGAGGGCCTCGGTCAGCTGCGCCTCCTGATCCCGGTGCGCCTCGGCGATGAAGCGCTTGAGTTCTCGGTCGGCGATGAGCAGGATGTGGTGCTCGTAGAACCAGCGCTTGAGTTCGTGCAGCAGCGACGTGCTGCCGGCACGGCCGACGATGGTCTCTCGAAGCCAGCGCACGACATAGCGGCGCTGGTGTTCGGTCATCGGTTGGAACCCGAGAGCCACGCAGGCCACCTGCTGGTGGTCGTAGAGGGTCTGACCGCGTTTGGTATAGAGCGACCGCAGACTGGCAATCTCCGGCGGCGAGACGCCGACTTGTTCACCGATGTGACTCCAAAGGCGCTTGGGGATGCGCTCGAAGACATCGAGCGTGCGGCCGGTCATGCGGATGAAACCCAAGTGCAGAGCGACGGCGAGTCGATGCAAGGGCTGCCGCCGCGCGTCGATGCTGCGGCGCTCGGCTGCACTGTAGGAGAAAAAGGTTGTCAGTTCGAAGTCATCGAGGCCGGGCGGTATGTCGCGCAGCCCGAGATATGGGGTTCGCCAGTGCTCCACCGCGTCTTCCTCCTTGCTATCAGCGGGGAGGCGACGATAGCGGGGACGCATCTGCCGCGCAAGTCCGGCCAGACCACACGCGGCGGCGCGAATGTAGCAAAGCGCTCCGGGTCATCGGTCAGCCATGGAGCCATGGCGCCGCGTGCCGGCAGTCGCCGTCCTTCCGGCCTGCCGCACGGCGTTGTAGGCCTGGTTGAGGGGGTCAGGAAACCCAGCATCCATGCGGGTTCCAGCGGATCGTGCCCTGCAAACCCGCATGAATCCTAGGGGTCGCTATCGTTGTAGAGCGCACGACAAACAAAGGGACCCCGTCTTGCCGTCGCGAAGGTTCGCCGGCTTGAGCATCGCCACCGGCGTTTCGTCCGCGTGCAGCACCAGATGCGGGCGCAGTTCCTCGGCAAGTGCCTCCACCAGCGGCTGCAGCTGCGCTCCGCACTCGCCCACCCACTGCGCGAGCGTCGAGCGCGCGATCAGGTGGCCGGCGCGCTCGAAGATGGCTTCCTGCCGGTATAGCGGCATATGGTCCATGAACTTCGCAACGAGCAAGTGCGCCAGCAGTCCCGCCGTCGGGATCCCCTTGTCGATGACGTGCGCGGGCACCGGTGCCTTCACGATCTTCTGGCAGCACCGGCACACCCACTTGCCGCAAATGTGGCGCTCGACCGTGAACACGCCGGGCTGGCAATCGAGCTTCTGGGCCACGTCCTCACCGATGCGCTACATCGGTTGCCCGCAGCCGCAGTCGGTGTCCGCCGGCTCGTGCGGTACGTCTCGGTGCGGCAGATGCGGCGGCAGCGGCGCGCGTTTGGGGGTCTTCTTCTGGTTCTTGTCCTTGGCCTGATCGTCGCCATCGTCGCGCTGCCGCTCAAGCTCGCGTGCGAGTTCGCTCAGGTCGGCCTCGAGCGTCTCTTCCAGCAGGCTCTTCTGTTCCAGTGCCAGGGTGCTGGCGAAGCGCTCGCTCGTGGCGGCGAACGTCAGCCGCTTGAGCACGGCTGCGCCCGTGGCTACTCGCGAGCGACGACGGCAGATGTCGCCAGCACCGTCCGATCGTTCGCACGGTTCCGACGCTCGTGTCCAGGAGATCGTGGGCTGCCAGCGTCAACACAGAACCCGTGAAGATCGTGTCCAAGCAGCCGTCGTCCAGCCATCGACGAAACGTCCGATAGATGCGCGAGTAGTGAATCTCCGGGCGGCCATCCTTGCCCTTGTCGATGGGCAACTCCTCCCACTGACACCCGAGATGCCGCAGCCGCAAGACGTAGTTGAAGATCGCGTGCGCCGACAGTTTGAACGGCGGCCCTCGGCGCCCCGCCGTCAGGTGCGGGCAGACAAATTGCTCGAACTGTTCGAGCGTCAAACTCGTCGGTATCCATTGCCATTGCTGGGTTGTGTGCACTTCGGCGCGTGTCAAGGTAGTTGTCGCCTCATTTATGCAGCCATCGGCTGAATATTGTTGTCGGCCGAATGAACCGTGATGATCGAATCGCGTTCGGGGTTGAGCGTCACGGCTGCGATGGGCGACCAGTTGCGCGTGGCACCCGACCAGCGGGCCGGGTTGAGCGCACGAGCACGGGTGTACAGCGCATGCCGCGCAGCCAGGATCGCTTGATCCTCACCCGCGTGGCGCTGGGCCGGACTCACGTAGCGGATGCCGCTGTGCCGGTGGTCGTGGTTGTACCAATGCGCGAACCCGGCGGCCCAGGCTCTGGCTTCGTCGAGATCGGCGAAGCCCTTGGCAGGGAACTCCGGGCGGTACTTGGCGGTGCGGAACAGCGACTCGGCGTAGGCGTTGTCGTCGCTCACGCGCGGCCGCGAGTACGAGGGCTTCACGCCCAGCCAGTTGAGCATCGCCAGCACCGTTGTGGCCTTGAGCGTGGAGCCGTTGTCGCCGTGCAGCACGGGCTTGGCAAGCATGGTGGCGATACCCTCGGCCAGCGCCGTGCGACGCACCAGGTGCGCGGCATGGTCGGCGTCGTCGCTCTCGTGCACTTCCCAGCCTACGATCTTGCGGCTGTACAGGTCCAGGATCAGGTATAGGTGGAACCAGCGGCCCATGACGACAGCCAGCAGGTAGGTCATGTCCCAACACCACACCTCACGTACCGCGGTGGCGATGTGTGTGGTCGGTGGCCGCGTCGCCTTGGGCGGCTTGGCACGACCGCGCCGGGCGTTCTGCCCGTGCTCACGCAGCACGCGGGCGAAGCTGGACTCGCTGGCCAGGTACACCCCCTCGTCGGCCAGCTGAGGCACGATGCGCGCAGGCGGCACGGCCGCGAAGCGCGGCTCGTTGGCCACGGCCAGCAGCCGGGCGCGCTCTTCAGAGCTCAGGGCATGGCTGGGTATGGGACGCACGGCCTGCGGCCTGCCATCGCCCGTTGTGAGCCCTTCCTGGGCCTTCCAGCGCTGCAGCGTGCGCAGCTCGATGCCGGCGGTCTCGCACGCCGGGCGCAGCCGCGCCCCAGCCGCATGTGCCGCCTCGATGTCTCGGGCCAGGGCTTGGCGATCTTCGAGGCCGATCATTCGTCCTCGCCCTTGTTGAAGATCGCCGCGACTTTCCTAAGAAACACCACCCTCCATCGGCTGAAGCGCAAACCCGAAGTGCGCCGCTCGGCGCTG
>Ga0209805_1002665_pt1 | contig 10394 bp, 8 predicted proteins | sample GraSoiAngelo_148_FD_185905 | JGI IMG/M metagenome (GOLD analysis project Ga0209805, IMG submission 185905) | Grasslands soil microbial communities from the Angelo Coastal Reserve, California, USA - 14_1009_09_20cm (SPAdes) (version 2) | ecosystem: Environmental > Terrestrial > Soil > Grasslands ... | reverse complement strand
TCCGCCTGTCAGATCAAAGGGTAGTCTTCGGCCGCGAACCGGAATACGAACGTTCCACTGAAGTAAGTGCGTCATTCGATGAATTCGCGCGAGCCATCGGAAGGCGGCAAGTGCCTCCCGCGGCTGAAGCGTTCTTGCGATCATCGATGATGTCGAGTTGAGCGGACGGGGTGGGAAAACTGGCTCGCCGGCAACCCCTCCTGGAAAATCGCGACCGTATCCAGCGAATCGCACCGCTTGAAAGGCGGACGTGCAGGGGGACGAAGGTGCCGGCAGGTCGACATCGCCTTCCCGTGATCCGACCCGCCGGGGTCCTCTGCTTGCTTCTCGCGGCTCCGCGGCTCGCCTGGGCCGACGCGCCGATCACCGACCGCAACTACGTCATCGACGCCTACCGCGGTGCCGCCGTCGCTGACTACCGTGTGATCGGCATGGGGGGCGTCTCCCTCGCTACCGCCGAAGGCGCCCTCGGCCTGCTCGCCAACCCGGCCGCTGCCGCCTCGCGACCCTCGACTGCCTCCGGCTGGTTCTACTGGGACTTCCTTCTCGACGCCTACACCCCAGGGCTGGGCGTCGACTACGACAACAACGGAACTCCGCAGGATCGATTCAACGGCACCACGGGAGCGCTGAACGCGGGGCTGGTGGGGATGTTCGGCGCGTGGGGAGTTGCAGTCTCGGTCACCGGCGAGCTGCGCGACTTCACCCTCTCCGGCGGAACGGACGCATCGCTTTCCGCGGCCATCTGGCGCCTCACGCTCGCCCGGTCTTTCGCCGACGGGGAGTGGATCGCCGGAGCGAGCCTGGTCGCGGGCGGTTTCAACCTCAGGCTGCCCGGGAGCGGGGTCGATCTGGTCAACGCAGGAGACTGGTCGATCGAAGCCGGCGGCCTGTGGCAACCGCGCGACAGCAACCTGCGCGTCGGCGTCAGTTTCCGCCCGGCGATGAAGCCGAGGATCGACCCGACCGCTTGCGATCCGAACAATTGCGTCGGCTACATCCTGCCCCAGCGGGTGGAGTTCCCCTGGACCGCGGGCGCCGGAATCGCCATGCGCCTCGGTCCGACGCCGTGGAACCGGCGCGTGACCGACGAATTCCGCGACGAGAGGAGCACCATCCTCGCGGCGGACCTGATCGTCAGCGGCCCGGTGGCGGACGGCGCCGGGCTCGAGGCGTTTCTGCAAAAGCAGTTGCAGCCGTCCGGCCGGCACGGATCGGTCTCATTGCGCCTGGGCGCGGAATACGAATGGATCCCGGGGTGGCTGCGGATCCGCGGCGGCTCGTACTGGGAACCTCCGCGCTTCGCAGACGTGACGGGGCGGTTGCATCTCACCCTCGGCCTCGACGTGCGCTTCTGGTCGTTCTCGCTCTGGGGCAGCCAATACAGGATGCGTATCTCGCTCGGAGCCGACGGCGCGCACCAATACGGAAATAGCGTTCTGTCACTCGGGTTCTGGCATTAGCCGCTGCCGCACGAAGTGCGGCTTTGCGGCTATGCTGTCAACTTTCGTGATCGATAGCCGAAATCTTTGTCAGCAAGATTCGCGCATGCTACCGAACCCCGCATGCCCGTCCTGCAGCTTCGCCGCTCCGAGTCTTCCCTGCGCGCCGAGATGCCCGAGGAGCGCGCCAGGGCGGCGCCCTTCCTCAAATGGGCCGGCGGCAAGACGACGCTGCTCGCGGAGTTGCTGCGCCACGTCCCGACCCGCGCGACCCTGCGCCGCTACCACGAGCCCTTCGTGGGCGGCGGCGCCCTCTTCTTCGCCGTGGCCCCGCGCCGCGCAGTCCTCAGCGACAACAACGCCGAGCTGGTCCACTGCTACGGCCAGGTCCGAGACGACGTCCACGGCGTGCTCGACGCGCTCGCCCGGCACGTCTACGAGAAGGCGCACTACCAGAACGTCCGCGCCCTCAATCCCCTGCACCTCCCGCCGGCAGCTCGCGCGGCGCGCTTCATCTATCTCAACAAGACCTGCTTCAATGGCCTCTGGCGCGTGAACCGCGCCGGCCGCTTCAACGTGCCGATCGGCCGCTACACGAACCCGCGCTTCCACGACCCCTGCGCCTTGATGGCCGCGAGCCAGGCGCTGAAGGGCGTCGAGATCCTCCACGCGCCCTTCGAGGCGGCGTTGGTGAGGGCCGCGGCGGGCGACTTCGTGTACCTGGATCCGCCCTACGACCCGGTATCCGCGACGTCGAGCTTCGCCAGCTACACGGCGGAGGGGTTCACCTGGGACGACCAGAAGCGCCTGGCGCGCGCCTGCATCGCGCTGAACCGCCGCGGCGCCCGGTTCCTGCTCTCCAACTCGGCCACCGAGCGCGTGCGGGAGCTCTACCGCGGCTTCGAGCAGCGCACGGTCCGCGCGCCGCGCTTCATCAACTCGAAGGCCGGGTCCCGCGGGAGGGTCGCGGAGCTGCTAGTCTTCAACGCATGATCCTCCTCGCGCTGCTCCTCGCCGCCGCGCCGCACGTGTTCTACGTGAAGGCGGGGCGGCTCTTCGACGGGCTCTCCGAGTCGTATCGGCAGAATGTCACGCTGAAGATCGAGAACGATCGCATCGCGGCGGTCGGCGGATCCATTCCGCCCGGCGCGCAGGTGATCGATCTGTCGCAAGCGACCGTCCTGCCGGGGTTGATCGACTGCCACGTCCACCTCGAATCGCGGGCGGACCACTTCGAGGACATCTGGACCTTCAAGACCTCGCCGCTGGCGCCCGCGATGACCGCCGTGGTGCACGCCCGACGGACCCTGGAGGCCGGCTTCACCACCGTGCGCGACGTCGGGTCAGAGCCGTTCCTCGCCGCGGACCTGCGCGATCTGATCGACGAAGGCTACTTTCCCGGGCCCCGGGTCGTCGCTTCCGGTCCCTGCATCAGCATCACCGGCGGGCACTGCGACTTGAACCGCTACCCGCCCAACGTCCGCGTCGATTTCTACCCTCTGGAGCGCAATTTCACGGTCGCCGACGGCGCCGACCAGCTCCGCCACCTGATCCGCTCTCACGTGCAGCACGGGGTGGACCTGATCAAGATCGCGGCGAGTGGCGGCGTGTTCTCGCGCGGCGACGTCCCCGGCGCGCCCCAGTTCACCTACGAAGAGCTGCGCGTCGCGGCGGAGGAGGCGCATCGGTTGGGGCGCCGCATCGCCGCGCACGCGCACGGGACGCAGAGCATCAAGGACGCCACCCGCGCCGGCTTCGACTCGATCGAGCACGGCACGCTGATCGACGACGAGGGCATCCGGCTGATGAAGGAGCGCGGCACGTTCCTCGTCGGCGACATCTACAACGACGACTACATCCTGGCGCATGCCGACGACCTGCACATCCCGCGCGAGTACGTCGACAAGGAGCGGGCCATCGGGCAGACGCAGCGGGACAACTGGGCGAAGGCCGTGAAGGCAGGCGTGCGCGTCGCCTTCGGGACCGACGCCGGCATCTACCCGCACGGCGACAACGCCAGGCAATTTTCCTGGATGGTGCGGCTCGGCCTTCCACCGGCGCGAGCCATCCTCGCGGCGACCGCGTGGGCCGCCGAGCTGCTCGACCGTCAAAAAGACGTCGGAACCGTGCAGGCCGGCCGCTACGCCGACTTGATCGCGGTCCCCGGCGACCCCTTGCGGGACGTGCGCGTCCTCGAGCGCGTGCCCTTCGTGATGAAGGGCGGCGTGGTGATCAAGGACGAGCTCACTTCTGCGGCTGCGGCTCCTGGCTCGAGCTCTTCGAAGTAGCGTCGATCTTCAGCGCCTTCGACTGGCCGTCGACCATCTGGTAGCTGGCGCGCACGTCGGTCCCTGGCTGAAGCTGCGCCGCCGACGCGGTCTGGCCGTTCAGCGTCACCGCCGTCGAGTCGGTGATCTGGAGCTGCAGCAGATCCTTGTCCTGCGTGCGGATCTGGACCTGATCGCTGCCCGCCTGCACGACGGTGCCGCTCGCGGTCTGCTCCTGCGTCCAGGACTGGTTCTGCTGGTGCTGGCTGCGCATCTGCTGCGTCTCGGAGCGCTGGGTCTGGAGAGCCTGCTGCTGGTGCTGGGCGGACTCCTGCTGTGCGAGCCGATTCGCTTCCTGTGCGTCTCGCTGGGCCTGCTCCGCCTTCGCCGTCTGCCCGCGCAGCTTCGCCTGGGCGTCCGCCAGCTCCTTCTGCTTCTGGGTCACCTCCTGCTGCGCTTGCTCCACCTTCGCCTGCTCGTCCGCGGCCCTCTTCTGGGCGTCCGCTGCCCGCTGCAGGGACTGCTGCGCCTGATCCTGCGCCGTCCGCGTCTCGGACTTCTTGCTCTCCTGGCTACCCCCGAACATCGCGCAGCCAAAAGCAAGCGCGGTGGCCGCCACCCAGATCCTGTTTCGCATCGAGAAGCCTCCTGCGTACTCCTCTCCCTGGGCGAAGATGCGAACGGACCGCCGATCGGGCACGCCGCAACGGCCCGGACGCTACACCTCCACGACCATGCCTTCGGTCAGCCGCAGCCGGCGGGGCATCCGCTCGGCCAGCCGCGGATTGTGCGTCACCACGATCGCTGCGATCCCAAGTCGCTGGTTGAGCTCCACCAGCAGCTGGTGGATGCCCTCTCCCGTCGCCTCGTCCAGGTTGCCGGTCGGCTCGTCGGCGAGCAAAAGGCGGGGCTTCAGCACCAGCGCACGCGCCAAAGCGACCCGCTGCTGCTCGCCGCCCGACAGCTCGCCGGGCTTGTGGTCGAGCCGGTGCTCGAGCCCGACGATCTCCAGCATCTCCTTCGCCTGCGCCTCCGCCTGTTCGCGCGGCAGGCGGTTGATCAGCCCCGGCATCGACGTGTTCTGCAAGGCGGTGAACTCGGGCAGCAGGTAGTGGAACTGGAAGACGAACCCGATGCTGCGGTTGCGGAAGACGGCCATTTCCTCCTCGGTCATCGCGAAGGCGTCGCGGTCGTCGAACAATACCGACCCGCGCGTGGGCGGATCGAGCGTGCCGATCACGTGCAGGAAGGTGCTCTTTCCCACCCCGCTCGGACCGACCAGCGACGCCATCTCGCCGGCGGCGAGCGAGAAGCTGGCGCCGCGCAGCACGTGGATCTCCTTCTCGCCGAGCCAGTAGGACTTGTGCACTTCGCGCGCTTCGACGAGAGGAGCCAACTCATTCCTCCCGCAGCCCGTCCACCGGCGAGAGGCGGCTCGCCTTGGTCGCCGGATACAACGTCGCCAGGTAGCTGAGGGCGAGCGAGATGGCCGCCACCATCACGAACTGCGCGCCGTCGACGTTCACCGGCAGATTCGAGATGTAATAGACGTCGGGATCGAGCTGCAGGCCGAACTTCTCGATGAACGAGCAGGAAGCGAGGCCGAGGAGCAGGCCCATCGCCGTGCCGATGGCGCCGATGGTCAGCCCTTCGACGACGAAGATCTTCATCACGCTCGCGTCGCGCGCGCCCATCGACTTGAGGATGGAGATCTCCTTCGTCTTCTCCAGCACCAGCATGATCAGGGTGCTGAGGATGTTGAAGCAGGCCACCAGCACGATGAAGGTGAGGATGATCGCCATCGCCAGCTTCTCCAGCTTGAGCGCGGAGAAGAGATTGCGATTCAGCTCCGCCCAATCCTTCGTCCGGTAGGGAAAGCCGCCGAGCGCCGCCACCACCCTGCGCCCGAGCGCCCGCGCCGCGTCGACGTCCGCGAACTTCAGCTCGAGCCCCACGATGTTCTCGCCCATCTTGAAGAATCGCTGCGCCTCGGGAATGCCGATGTAGACGAATTTCGAGTCGTACTCGTACATCCCGGAGTAGAGGATGCACGCCACCCGGAAGGGACGGCTGCGCGGCACCGGTCCCGTCGGCGTCATCTCGCCGAGCGGCGTGAGCACGTTGACCACGTCGCCCACCCAGGCGCGAAGCTGGTGCGACATCTCCTTTCCGATGCAGATGCCGGGCAGGTTGCGCAGCGCCTCGGGATCGAGCTTCTGCGACTCCTCGGGATGGGCCTGGCGCCGCTTCAGCGTGTCCTCCAGGTACTGCTCGTACTCCGGTCCACCCAGTTGCTTCGCCGCCTCCCCGCGCGGCTCCACCACGCGATCGGTTCCCGGGATTTCCTGCGGCTTCGACAGCCATCCCAGTTCGCCGGCGATGACCTGGCGGGGCAGCTCGCTGACGGCGCCGGCGGTGGCCGGATCGATCCCCTTCAGCTCGGCGCCCGTGACCGTCTGGCCGTGCGAGAGGATCACCTCGTTGAGGATGAACGGCGACACTCCGGCGACGCCGGGAACGGCGGCGACCTTGGGGATCACGGATCGCCATTCGGAGAAGTCCGCCGAGTACTTGAGCAGCAAGGCATGGGAGTTCGTGCCGAGGATCTTGCGCTTCAGATCGGATTCGAAGCCGCTCATGACCGACAGCACCACCGTGAGCGCCCAGACACCCACCGCCACGCCGGCGACCGAGATCCCCGTCATCACCACCGTGGCCGGCCGCTTGCGCCGCTGCCCCGGTTGAAGCCTGGCGATCTGGGCGCGGTGCTGGATCCACTTGCCGATCACCGCGAGCGAGGCGAGCACCACCGCCACCATGAAGAGGATGTGCAGCGGATGCACCAGCGGGCGCTGGTGCGGATCGCGGAACGACGCCGCGATCCCGAGCGCGTAGAAGAGGCCGGGAGGCAGCACGCCCAGCATCGCCAGCAGGAGCGCGCTGTGCCGGTTCAACCTCAAGTGCGTGCGCGCGATGCCCCACTCGTAGCGGACGCGCGGATCGACGTGGCCGTTCGCGCCGATCAGCATCCCGAAGGAGGCGCCCCACATCGCCAGGAGCCACGACGCAGCGGCGGCGGCGAGCGACCAGACCACCAGCTCACCGGCGCTGGCGAAGAAGCGGTCGTACGAGAACGAGGGCGGCTTCAGCGCGCGAAGCACGAAGAAGGTGACGGCTCCGAAGACCGCGGAAGCGATCAGGTTCTCGAGCGGCCGGTAGCCGCGGCCGAGGAAGCTGAGCGCGAATCCCGCCAGCAGGAACCAGACCCCTTCCATGCCGAAGGAGATGCCATTGACCGCGTCGCGCGAGAGCGTGGTGTAGGCGCCGAGCCAGACCGCGAGGGAATACTGCAGCCCGGCGCCGAGGAGGAAGAGCGCGAGCGCCGCGGCGGAGACGACGGCAGGGCGCGCCGCCTTCCTCCCGACAGCGCCGCGGCCCTCAGCGCGCGGGCTCGGGCGCCAGTGGAGCTTCAACGGCTCTCCTCGGGCTTGAGCAACGGGAAGAGGACCACGTCCCGGATGCTCGGCGAATCCGTGAACAGCATCGCCAGCCGGTCGATCCCGACGCCCTCACCGGCCGCCGGCGGCATGCCGTGTTCGAGGGCGCGGATGTAGTCGCGGTCCCAGGGCATCGTCTCCTGGTCGCCGCGCGCCGCCGCCTCGACCTGGTCGCGGAAGCGCGCCTCCTGGTCGCGCGGGTCGTTCAGCTCGGAGAACGCGTTGGCGATCTCCATCCCCCCGGCGAATGCCTCGAAGCGATCGACCAGCCGCGTCTCGGAGTCGCGCTTGCGCGCCAGCGGCGACACCTCCAGCGGGAAGTCCACTACGAAGCTCGGCCGGTCCTTCGGCAGCATCGGCTCCACCAACGCTTCGAACGCCCAGGCGATCTTTTCGCCGGTGGAGACGAGCCTGGCAAATTTCTCCCGCATCTGCCGGTCCTCGACCGGCGCCAGCCACTGCCCGGCGGAGAGCCTCGCGAGCGCGTCGAGCTGCTGCGACTGCGTCCCGGCGGCTCCGTGGAGCTTCGCCACCTCGCCGAGCATGGAGATGCGCGGCCACGGGGGCGCGAACTTGATCTTCACTCCCTGGAACGTCACCTCGTCGGCGCCGGTCACCTCGGTGGCGAGACGCGAGACCATGGTCTCCGTCAGCGTCATCAGATCTTCGTAGGTCGCGTACGCCTGGTAGAACTCCAGCATCGTGAACTCGGGATTGTGCCGGCGATCGATCCCTTCGTTGCGAAAGACGCGGCCGATCTCGTAGACGCGCTCCAGCCCGCCGACGATCAGGCGCTTGAGATGCAACTCGAGCGCGATGCGCAGCTTGAGATCGAGATCGAGCGCGTTGTGGTGGGTCCCGAACGGACGCGCGGTCGCCCCGCCCGCCTCCTCGGGCTTGTGCAGGACCGGCGTCTCCACCTCGACGAAATCGAAATCGTCGAGGAAGCGGCGGATGCCGGCGATGAGCCTGGTGCGCCGCAGGAAGATCTCCCGCACCTGCAAGTTCGCGCTCAGATCCACGTAGCGCTGCCGGTAGCGCGTCTCGTGGTCGGTGAGACCGTGCCACTTTTCCGGAAGCGGGCGAAGCGCCTTCGTCAGCAGGCGGAACTCGGTCGCCTCGATGGACAGCTCGCCGGTCTTCGTGCGCATGGCGCGTCCGCGGGCGAAAGCGATGTCTCCCAGGTCCGTGAGCTTGAGCACTTCGTACGCCTGATCGCCGACCTTGTCCTTCTTGACGAAGATCTGAAGGTCGCCGGTGCGGTCGCGAAGGCTGAGGAAGGTCGCCTTGCCCATCGTGCGCAGCGCCACCACTCGCCCGGCGATGCCATAGGGCTCGCTCTGGTCCTCTTCCAGGTGGGCTGCATCGTCGTCGCAGTGGCGGACGCGCACGAACTCCGTGGTGTGCGGAACGCCGACGCCGTTGCCGTACGGATGGACCCCTCTCTCGCGAAGGAGCGCGGCCTTCTGCTCTCGCAGGCGGATCTGATCTTCGATCGAGCTGGTCGCTCCAGCCTGGGGAGTGTCGGCCATGGGGAGCGTCTCTTTACTCTCTTGCGGCCTGCCCTGTCACCTGAAACGCCCTCTGCGCGAAAGCCCAGTACGCGAGGGGAACGAGCGCGATCAGGCCGCAAGCCGCCATCAGCGCGCGCGCCGGAATGCCGCGATCGAGCAGCAAGCCGGTGGCGAGGGTGCTGGCCGACAAGGTGAGCATGAAGCCTCCGATCTCGGCTGCCGCAACCCGGCCCCGGACGGCATCCGGAACCATGCGCTGCAGCAGGGTCGAGCCGCTGGTCCAGAGGATGCTGCCGCCGGCGTTCGCCACCGCGAGAGCGATCGCCGCGTAACCGATCGCCGGACTGAGCGCAAAGGCCACGTAGCAGACCACGAGCAGCGCGAAGGCTCCGGAGATGCCGCGCCGCAGGCCCCTGTCGTCGGTACCCGCGATACGGAAGGCAGCGAACGGGCCCGCGAAGCTGCCCACGCCGCGCGCGGTCCAGAGCATCGCGATCCCGGCGCCGTTTCCGTGCGCGAACACCTTCTCGCCGAAATAGGCGAGCAGGACCAGCGCCCCGCCCAGCGTCAGGCCGAAACTGGCCTTCACCGCCAGCAGCGCTCGCACCCGGCGGTGCGAGACGACGTAGCGGACGCCTTCGCGCAGGTCGCGAACGCCGAGCAGGTTCTCGATCTGGGACCCTGGCGCGCGGGCTTCCTCCAGCACCTCCATCGACTGCCGGTCGACGCGCCTGGCACGGCCCGGCGGCAGGCGGGAGATGAGCGCAGCGGAGCCCAGGAAGCTCGCTGCGTCGCAGACGAACGCCGCGTCGCGACCGACCAGCGCGAGCGCCAGGCCGCCGAGCGCGGAGCCGATGGTCAGCGTCGCTGCCCAGAGCGAGTTCTCCAAGGTGGCGGCGAGCGGGTAGTCCGCCTCCGACACAAGATTGGGGAGCATCGCCTGCTGCGCAGGCTCGAAGAACGCGCTCACCACCGAATGCGCCGTGACCACTGCGTAAGCGATCCAGACCTGGTCAGCCTGACGGATGAACAGCAGGCAGAGAACGAGCCCGACGCGCGCGAGATCGCTGGCCACCATGATGGCGCGCCGTGAAACACGGTCCGCGAGGACGCCCGCGGCCGGCCCCGCGAGGAACATCGGCACGAAGCGGGTGAGCAGCGCATAGGCGACGGCCTCTCCTTTGCCGGTCAGCTCCAGCAGGAGCGAGAAGAGGGCGACGACGTTGAACCAGTCGCCGAGCTGCGAGACGGCGTTCGCCGCGTACAGTGTGCGGAAATCGCGGTTGTCCCGCAGGACGCCGAGCAGGCGTCGAATTGAAAAGGAGGCAGCCAAGGGGTCGCGTTTATACTCGATGCGATGGCCGCCGACGTAAGCCCACGCCAGGTCGCCCACTGGGCGGCCTTTGCCGCCGTTTGCTTGGGTTTCCTGGGCGGACTGTTCTGGCTGACGTTGCCTTCGGCGGAGCCGTTGCGGCACGGGAATCCGGCCACCACCGCGCTGATCGAGGCCCGCATGCACGAGGCGCGCGAGCGGGGCCGCGCCGGCGGACGCAACCAACATTGGGTGCCGCTCGACCGCATCTCCCCCTGGTTGATCCGCTCGGTGGTGAACAGCGAGGACGCACGATTCTTCGAGCACGACGGGATCGACGAGAAACAGACCCGGATCGCGCT
>Ga0209805_1002664_pt1 | contig 10394 bp, 6 predicted proteins | sample GraSoiAngelo_148_FD_185905 | JGI IMG/M metagenome (GOLD analysis project Ga0209805, IMG submission 185905) | Grasslands soil microbial communities from the Angelo Coastal Reserve, California, USA - 14_1009_09_20cm (SPAdes) (version 2) | ecosystem: Environmental > Terrestrial > Soil > Grasslands ... | reverse complement strand
GGCCAGCGAGCCGACTGCCATTCGCGGCCGCTGGGTCGAGGGCCCGGGCGCAGCGCTGTTCGGCGCGATCGCGCAGGCGCTCGGACCGCTGCCGATCATCGCCGAGGACCTGGGCGTGATCACGCCCGATGTGGAGCGCCTGCGAAGGCAGCTTGCTTTGCCGGGGATGCGGATCCTGCACTTCGCGTTCGGCCACGGCGGCGAGCCGCGCTACCTGCCGCACCGCTACGAGAGCGACAGCGTCGTCTACCCCGGCAGCCACGACAACGACACGACCATCGGCTGGTGGGCGAACGCCGGCGAGGACGTCAAGCAGCACCTGCGCGACTATCTCGCGACCGACGCGCACGAAGTCCACTGGGACCTGATCCGGGCCGCTTGCGCGAGCGTGGCCGACAGCGCGGTGTATGCGATGCAGGACGTGCTCGGGCTGTCGGGCGAGCATCGGATGAACGTCCCCGGCATCGCCGCCGGCAACTGGGGCTGGCGCTTTTCATGGGACCAGGTGCATGCCGGGCATGCGGCGCGGCTGCGGCGGATGTGCGAGCTGTACGGGCGAGATGGCACGCTGCGCGATCGGTAGCCGCGCAGCGTGCTCGCTCAATGACGCGACATCGACTCGCCGAAATGCATCACTGCAGCTCGACGCCGGCCTTCTTCACGAGCTTGGCGTAACGCGCCATTTCGCTGCGGAAGAACGGCATGGCCTTGTCGGCAGGCGCCACCGAAATGACATTGCCCTGCTTGGCCATCGCCTCCTTGACGGCCGGATCGTTGAACGCCGCCTCCACGGCAGCATGCACACGCTGCACCTCGGCCGCTGGCAGTCCCTTCGGGCCGATCACCGCGAACCAGGCGTCGATCGTGTAGTGGGGCAGGCCTTGCTCGACGAAGGTCGGGATCTCGGGCGCGACCGGCACACGCTGCGGGGTGGTGACGCCGATGGCGCGCAGCGCGCCCGACTTCAGGTGCGGTGGCGAACTCGACCTGGCCGCCGATCAGGTCGGTCAGCATCGGGCCCACGCCTTTGTAGGGGATGTGGCGCGCCTTCACGCCGGCCTCGTCGAGGAACATCTCGGTGGCGAGGTGCAGGATCGTGCCGTTGCCGCCCGAGGCGAAGTTCATCTCACCGCCCTTGGCCTTGAGCAGCGCGATGAGCTCCTTCGCGTTCGTGGCCGGCACCTTGGCATTGACCACCAGGACCACCGGCGTGTAGCCGACCACCGCGATCGGCGTGAAGTCGCCCGGCATGTCGAAGGGCAGCGACTTGAAGACACTCGGGAAGATCACGACGTTGTTCGACACCATGCCGAGCGCGGTTCCGTCCGCCGGCGAGCGCGCCAATGCCTGCAGCCCGACGATGCCGCCGGCCCCCGGCTGGTTGTCGATGACGAGCGGGTGGCCGAGCGCCTTGGCCAGTGCCGCCTGCGCGGCGCGCGTGATCGCGTCCACGCCCGAGCCGGTGGCGTTGGGCAGGATGAAGCGGATGACCTTGTCGCCTTGCGCGAACGCCGGCGCGGTCAGGCCGGCGGCCAGGCCGATCATCAGTTCACGGCGGGTCAGCGATGCGTATTTCATGTGCTTGTCTCCTATGGTTCTCAGGCCACCAGCGCCCGGGTCTTGAAGTCGTCGATCTCGGCCGGCGCGTAGCCCAGCCCTTGCAGCAGTTCGTCGGTGTGGGCACCGAAGGGCGGCGGCTGCAGCCGCACGCCGAGCCGCTCGCCGTCCATCGTGATCGGGAACAGCGTTGTCTTCACGGTCTGCCCGGCCCGCTCGCCGTCCGGCAGCACCACGTCGGCCAGTCCGCCGGTGGCGCGCAGGTGCGGATCGTCGTAGAGGTCTTCGGGCTTGCGGATCGGGGCAAATGGCAGGCCCGCCTGCTCGAACAGGGCCGCGAGCTCGGCGGCACTGCGGCCGGACAGGCGCTCGCGCAAGGTCGCCAGCAGTTGCGGGCGCAGCCGGACCCGGTCGTTGTTGGTCGCGAGCGCCGGGTCGGCCTTGAGGTCGGCGAAGCCGAGCACGTCGCACAGGGTCGCGAAGTGCGAGTCGCTGACGGCGGCCAGGAAGATCTGCTCGCCGTCCTTGACGGTGAACACGTCGTACACAGCCCACGGGTTCTCGCGTGCCGGCATCGGCTGCGGATGGCGCCCTGTGACCGCGTACTGCAGCATGTGCTGGCCCATCAGGAACACGTTGTTCTCGAACAGCGCGCTTTGCACCTCCATGCCGCGGCCGGTGATGCCGCGCTGGATCAGCGCCCCGAGCGCGCCGATCGCGCCGAAGAGGCCACCCATGATGTCGTTGACGCTCGTGCCCGCACGCAGCGGGTCACCCGGGCGGCCGGTCATGTAGGCGAGCCCGCCCATCATCTGCACCACCTCGTCGAGCGCCGGCCGGTGGTCGTAGGGGCCGGGCAGGAAGCCCTTGTGGCTGACATAGATGAGGCGCGGGTTCAGCGCCGAGAGGCTCGCGTAGTCGAGCTCGAATTTCTTCAGCGCGCCGGGCTTGAAGTTCTCGGCAACGACGTCGGCGCTCGCCGCGAGGCGCCGCGCGACCTCGGCGCCCTGGGGCCGCTTCAGGTCGATGCCGATGCTCTTCTTGTTGCGGTTGAACATCGGGAAGAAGCCGGCGCCGGCGCCGAGCAGGCGGCGCGTGCCTTCACCGTCGATCGGCTCGACCTTGATGACTTCGGCGCCCAGGTCGGCCAGCACCATGCCGCAGGTCGGGCCCATCACCATGTGGGTGAATTCGACGACGCGCAGGCCAGCAAGCGGTTGAGGGGTCTGTGTCGGGTTCATGCGGCAACCTTCATCGTCTTGGGCAGCCCGGCGCGCCACAGGCTGCCGTGCAAGGTCTCGCCCGCCAGCCACGCTGCGAGCCGGGCGCGCAGTGCGATCAAGGCATCGAAATCCAGCCCGGTGGCGACACCCACGCTCGCAAACAGATAGGCGACGTCTTCGGTGGCGACGTTGCCGCTGGCGCCCGGCGCGTGCGGGCAGCCGCCGATGCCGGCCAGGCAGGCGTCGAAGCGGCGCACGCCCGCCTGCCACGCGGCGTAGACGTTGGCCATGCCAAGGCCGCGGGTGTCATGGAAATGGCCGCAGGCGAGCCGGTCGCCGGCGAGCGCGAAGCAGCGCTCGAACAGCCGCGCCACCTGCAGCGGATCGGCATAGCCCACGGTGTCGGCGAGGCCCACGCGGTCGGCGCCGGCATCGAGCACGGCCTGCACGAGGCGCAGCACCTCGGCCTCGTCGACACGACCCTGGAGCGTGCAGCCGAAGGCGGTGCTGATGCCGACCTCGAGCAGGCAGCGCGAGCCGGCGGCGTCGCGCAGCGCGCGGATGCGACCGATCTCGGCCACGACCTCGTCGGGCGTCTTGCGCAGGTTCGCCAAGCTGTGCGCGTGGCTGGCCGACAGCGGCAGCAGCATCGCATCGGCGCCGCTGTCGAGCGCGGCCTGTGCGCCTTTGAGGTTGGGCACGAGCACGGAGGTCACGAGGCCCGGCAGCGTGCGGGCCACGGCCACCAGCTCGGCGGTGTCGGCCAGTTGCGGCAGCAGCCGCGCCGGCACGAACGAGCCGACCTCGATCTCGCGCAGGCCGGCCGCGTGGGCGGCGCGCAGCCATTCGAGCTTGTGCTCGGTGGGCAGCATGCGGGCGATGCTTTGCAGGCCGTCGCGCAGCCCGACCTCGCGCACGCTGACGGGGAGTGTGGTGTTCATGGCGGCAGACTTTAGGCGTCGCGCCGTGATTCCACGAATGGTGATTTCTCATCTATGCCGTTCCAATCCGGAACGGCATATGGCGCGCGCCCTCGACACCGTTTCGCTCCATCACTTCATCGCCGTCTGCGAGGAAGGCAGCATCGCGCGCGCTGCGGCACGCGAGTCGCTCGTGCCTTCGGCGCTGAGCAAGCGCATCGCCGCACTCGAGGCAGAGGCCGGCGTGGCACTGCTGGTGCGCCAGCGCCGCGGCGTCGTGCCCACCCCGGCCGGTCGAGCTCGGGGCCTTCGGCCAGGGCGTGCAGGGCAGCGTGCGGGTGCTCGCGAGCCCGTCGGTGCTGGCCGAGCACCTGCCCGACGACATCGGCCGTTTCCTGGCGCAGCATCCGGCGCTTCGGGTGAGCCTGGATGAACGCGTGAGCCCCGAGATCGTGCGCAGCCTGCGCGAGGGCGCGGCCGACCTCGGCGTGCTTTGGGACCGTGCCGACCTCGCGGGCCTGCGCGCGCTGCCCTATCGCAGCGATCACCTGTGCGTCGCGATGGCGCCCAGCCATCCGCTCGCACGCCGCCCGTCGCTGCGCTTCGCCGACACGCTGGACCAGGTGTCGGTCGGCGTCGCCACCGGCGGACTGATGGACCAGCTGCTGCGCCGGCAAGCGGCGCTGATCGGCGGCCTGCTGGTGCATCGCATCCAGGTCTCGAGCATGGATGCGGCCTGCCGCATCGTCGCTGCCGGACTCGGTCTGGCGGTGATGCCGCGCGAGGTGGCGGTGCCGCACGCCGGTGTCGGCAGGCTGGCGCTGGTCGCGTTGGCCGAGCCCTGGGCGGTGCGCCGCTTCGTCATCGCGAGCCGGCCCGAGCCACTGCTTTCGGCGAGTGCGCGGCTGCTGGCCGAATATCTGCAGGCCTTGGCGACATAGACGGGAGTCGGTTCAGCGTTCCGCTTGCAACTGACCTTGCCCCCGAAAAGCGTATCCCTTGCTGAGTGGTTCAATTCAGGCAAGAAGAACGGAAATGACGAAGACGACGAGGGCGCGGCACACGCTCGAGTTCAAGCAAGAGGCGGTGCGACTGGTCGAGGGTGGCCAGAGCATTGCGGCGGCCGCCAGGACGCTGGGCGTGGTCGAGCAGACGCTGCACAACTGGGTCAAGGCGCACCGGCAAGGCAAGCTCAAGGGCGCTGACAGCAAGCCTGTGAGCGCCGAACAGAATGGAGATCAGCCGGCTACGAGCCGAGCTGGCGCGCGTCAAGATGGAGCGCGACATCCTGGGAAACCGCCTTCGCGGCTCGCCGCGGCCCATATGGATAGAAACACGCAGCGCCTAGACCTAGACTGCGACGGTGCTGGACAGAGGCCGCTTGCTTTTTGGAGGCATTCGTCCCCGTCGAGAAACGTGGCCCAGAGGAAGTTACGGACCCAACTGCAGTGGCACCCTGCGTGACCGCGTTTAGGAAATTGATCTGATCCGAGTCCCCGTCCGGCGCACTCAACGTGCTGGAGGCAATCATGTCAAAGCGACCCCGACAAGCCCGCCGGTCTACCGGTCATCCATGACCGAGCTGCGGGGATCGACATCGGTTCTCGGTTCCATGTGGTCGGCGTGCCACCGGAGCTGGCTGCCGAAGCGGTGCAAACCTTCCAGTCACCGGCGACATCGAACGGATGGCCGATTGGGCTCTTATCGATCGGCATCAAGACCGTCGCGATGGAGTCCACCGGGGTGTACTAGGTACCGGTGTTTGAGCTTCTGCAGAGTCGCGCCAGCGAGGTCATCGTCGCCAATGCGCGCGAGGCCCGGGCCGTGCCCGGCCGCAAGAGCAATGTCAACGACGCGCAATGGCTGCAGCGGTTGCACGCGTGCGGGCTGCTTCGTCCAAGCTACCGACCCGAACGAAGCATCGCAGCGCTGAGGTCTTATCTGCGGCTGCGCGAGAGCGCGAGAGGCATCTCGACTACGCGGGATCTCACATCCAGCATATGCAAAAGGCGCTGACATTGATGAACCGATGAAGCTGCAACTGCACCACGTCGTCAGTGACGTCACCGGCGTAACCGGGATGAAGTTCATCCGCGCCATCGTCGTTGGCAGAGAGACGCCGATGTGCTCGCGACGATGCGCGACGTTCGCTGCAAGGCCAGCATCGAGACCGTCCGCGCGGCGCTGGTCGGACACGCACCACCGACCAGTTGACGCTACCGGTCTCAAGCTTGCGAGCGCGCCGAGCGGCTATGCGCCTCAAGGCGTACAGCGCCATCGCCCGATCCCACGTGTAGCCTATCTCGGTCCAGCTGTTGCGTCGAACCTCGCGGCTAACCGTCGAGGGCGATCACCCCAGCGCCGCGGCAATCGAGAGCACGCTTGCGCCCAGCAGCCTCATGCTGGCCAGCGCCACGCGCTCTTCGGGTTTGAGCTGTTCGTACTTCCTTGCTTGTTCTACTGCGGTACCTCATTGGGGGATGAGGTATTGCAGTTCAAATTGAGCCGGCCAAGTGTAAAGGGTTCAAGGGAGGCCGAGTCGATTACCCTTCTCCAACCAAGCCTCATTTAGAAGATCTAAATAGGCTCCTTCAATCAAGCAATCCTCAGTGATTCCAAGCCTGCTTAATAGGGCGCGAGCAGTAGCGACTCCCATCTCGGTCGTTTGGTCGCCAGTCAGCACAATTTCTAACTCAAGAAAATCACCAAGACCCTCCACTCTATCGAGATGAATGCGGTTTACTCCTGATAGATAAAGAATGCGGCGTTTACGCACGCGACCAATTTGCCCATAGCCAAACGACAACGCTTCCCGAAGTGAGTCTGGATTATTGGTTGGGGATATTACATAGAAAGACTCTTTGGGGCCTGATTTGTCGGGGCGTCGGTAGTAAATCAACTCGCCGACACCATCAGGAAAGGCCCTCAACTTCATTCGCCCAGATTCACAAGAAAAAAAGGTGTCGTCTTGAATTAATACTATTGGCCTCTGGTCGGCGAGAGCCGCAGCCCTTTCCTCAAAAACATCAAGACTATCGATTCGTGCCTTAATTTCGATATTGCGTGCCATATATCAAAACGTAATTTATCAAGTGACTCAGATCACAACAATGTTCACTCGTTCCGCAGAAAAACGGATCGCATACGCTCAGGGTTACCTGCAAGCACCGTCACTTGCTCCATTTTTTCTGCCAGAACCTGCTTAAGTGCTTGCACTGCTTGCGCAGTCTGCAATGGGACAAGTCCGGCACCTCTCCATATGCGTTCACGCATTGCGGCGTCGCCTTGCATACCACCCTCGGCCCATAGCGGCCAATTTATGGAGAGCGTGTGACCGTGTCGCTCTCCGCTCCTGACTTTCTCATTGCGATATAACGCATAGTCGTCCATGAAACCGTTGGCTGCTGCATAGTCGCTTTGCCCGACACTCCCCAAAATCCCTGCGACCGAAGAAAACAGGACGAACCAATCTAGAGGAATGTCTCGGGTGGCAAGGTCCAAAGAGATAAGCCCCCGGACCTTTGGAGCAAACGCTGCCAAGACGTCAGCGTGATCCTTTTCAATCAAGGGTTTGTCGTCTAGGGTGCCTGCACAGTGCAGGATGCCATTGAGCACGCCATGCCTTTCAAGTATCTCGCCCACTAGGTAAAAAACTGCAGAGGTATTGCTTACATCCACTCCGTGGTACTCTGCCCCTGCACCCAGTTTCCTGATTCGCTCTAGCAAAGCTGCCTTTGCATTGTCTAGCGGAGATCGACCGATCAAAATGATGGATGGAGACTCCACTTCTCTTGCGATCGACTCGGCAAATATGGTCCCGATCCCGCCTGCACCGCCAGTAATCAAGTAAACACCGTTGGCAGACCAAGGCTCAGAGTTGCCCTCGAGCAAGTCTCCAACCTCAACCAACCTCGATACTTCACGGAAATTTTCTTGTTGAAAGCGCAAGTCCAGCGCGGGTATGGCCCGCTCACAAGAGATCAATTCCGCCAGTATGGCGGCGTCGATGCTTGTGTTAACAACTATGGTTTGGGCTACTAGGCGTGAGTTTTCTTGCTGAGCGCTCTTAAGCATAGCACCGAGACCGCGTGTCATGCGGTAGTCACCGGTTGTGGGAACCACGAGTTGAATCAACGAATGCTTGTTTCCACTTGGTGCAATGACTGATTGAATAAGTGCCAGAAGTTGAGTCGCATATTGGGTATAACGCTCCGCCAGTCCTTCTGCTTGAGCGTTTAGATGAACAACCTTCGCCTCGGGCGCGAGCGCCTGCAGGCGAGCGGATTCCACGGGCACCTCACAAACTACGATCCAACGAAGCATTGGAAGCGACACACCACTCGCTCGATTTTCATTCAACCAGGCCGACTTTAACAGCAACGTCTTTATGTTCAGTTCTTCCATATTCACGCTCCTCGTTGGAGTAGCTCTAAGCTCAAAGAATTAAATTGCCTCTCTTTGATCTTTGCGAGGCAAAAATCGATCAGCAAGGTCCTGCGCTAGGGCAGTCATTACAAGGGTTGGATTCCACGAACCGCCGGCAGGCCAAAGAGCTCCGCCCGTTACAAAAACATTCTCAACGCCCCAGGGACGATAATCGGACCTGACAACGCTTTCATCAGTCTCGCCGATCCAGAGTGTAGATCCATCATGTACCAGCCCCGGCAACCTTCGCTGAAGTTCCGATGGGCGTGTCTGCCTCCAGCCACCAGAATCTCGGTCTCCACACCAATACTCAATTCTCCCTTGGAAAGAGAATATTCTTTCCATCATCTGGAATATGGCTTCATCCATAGTCGACCATGTGGCTTTATCAGTCTCATTACAAGAGAACTGCAAGGTTACATTGGTTGTAAGGTCATAGTCTGCATTTTGACTCAGCGAGTTTTTACGGTTGCGGAAATCGAGTTCACCGAGAGCGGTGCATGAGAACACTATGTGATCCTCTGAGCTTGTCCTCTGAGCCAAGGAAGGAGTTGCGAGCATGTCAGGAACATGGCGTGCGAGGATCCCTTCATTTGTGGAAGGGCTTCGATCAGACAGGACTGACAGCTGTATATGGAACTGGGCATCGTTCGACTTATTCTTTCCTGCAATGTAAATTGTCCCTAGTTCGAGGTTCGCGATATCCGATCCGAATGTGAAGTCTGAGCGGGGTACACGCGCAATGACTGACGTAATGAAATGCCCGCTGAAACGCGTGCCAGCCTTTTCCTTCAACTCTGGAAAGGAATTGAGTAGCAATGTTGTAGTTGGAATGGTCCCCATAGCCAGCACGACTTTCGCGTTTTCTATCCGCACAATACCTCTGGATGTGTCGATTTCCCTGGCCACCCCTTCGATTTGCAATATCTGCTTTGCGACGCATTCAGTGGCGATTCGCATCGGATTGCCAAGTCGCGCTTGCTGTTGGGCAAGGCCCAGCAGTACGCCCGGTACAGAGAATTTGGCAAAGCCAATTCCTCGGTCAATGCCGGCACAAATTGCCAGTGGTGCGGCCATACTGCGCGTGGCGTTGTCAATCTTGTGTAGATCGTTGGCCAACATGTCTTGCAACTGCTGCTGCATTAAGCCGTAGATGGGTCGATTTCCTATATCGTGGGAACCAGCAGCAATGGTCCTCTCAGCGATCTTGTTAGCATGAATGACCCCAAGCAATTTTTCCGCTGATTCAAAGTGGGATTCAGCTGCACAAATCGTCTGTTCGGGCCAGTGAGCCATCTCACTTCGAGTGGGACGCGGGCACCAGGCACTCCAAACGGTGCTGCGCCCTCCAACGAACGGAAACATACCGCTTTGCCATTGAAGATGTCCTTGCGGCTGCTTCGCAGTTTGGGCGGACAAGGTCCAGGGAAATGTCTCTGACACTCCGCCTAAGACGGACGCAAATGGGGCGGCGAGATTTTGAATATGCTCAGGCAGCAAAAAAGGGCCGCGCTCTATCATGAGAATGCGCGCACCCCTGTTGCTTGATAGGATTCGCTCAACGAAAGCGAACCCGCAAAACCCGCTGCCAATTACGATGTAATCAAAATTACCGCTCGATCGAATGCTTTCCCATTGCTCATTCGAGAGAAAGAAAACACTATTCATGACATCCTGCGCTGCAGGTGTCTGAGGGCTGGATACTGGGAAACCGTACATGGAATTGTTCTTCATTGAGTCATTTAGGTACTGCTTTCTTGAGTTGAGGATTTTTTGCACCCCCGAAAAGCGCGGAATGGTTCGCCTGACTGGGTGCCTCGTCGATTCAAGGAGGAATTTATGTTTTCGGGGACGGCCTGCGATCGGGCTGCCAGTTATTGAGCTGCCAGCAGACAAAGCTAAGTCCCACGCCGACAAGGACCCACGTCGCCATGCGCTCAGCGGTGTTGAACAGTAAGGGCACGCCTACGCCGGCAATCCCAGCAGAGATCATCATCTGAACGAATGATTGCACTGATGATGCCAAGCCTCGGTGATTCGGAAAACAGTCGAGTGCCGTTACGACAAGACTTGGATTTGCGATTGACATTCCAAGCGTATACGTCATCAGTGGTAGGACTGCCCATGGGACGGCAGGGGAGAAATACTTCGCGTACAAAAGATTCGAAAGGCCTGAGGCGGCCATAACAATGTATCCAGTTGAAATGATTCCCTTAGTCGGTATTCGGTTTGCAAGAGAACTCGCCACGGCCGATCCCAGCATCACGCC
>Ga0209805_1002663_pt1 | contig 10398 bp, 6 predicted proteins | sample GraSoiAngelo_148_FD_185905 | JGI IMG/M metagenome (GOLD analysis project Ga0209805, IMG submission 185905) | Grasslands soil microbial communities from the Angelo Coastal Reserve, California, USA - 14_1009_09_20cm (SPAdes) (version 2) | ecosystem: Environmental > Terrestrial > Soil > Grasslands ... | reverse complement strand
TCGACTCCGGGAACTGGGTCGGAGGCGGCATCGAAGAGCTCGTCACGCGCTGCACGCCCCATCCCGTCGTGTCACCGGAGCCCGAGAGGCTGACATCCGAGTAGCCGGTCTGCTCGTCCGTCCCGTACTGGCGGTCGTAGTAGGAGGTCGCGAGCTTGGCGTTCTTGGTGAAGGCGATCCACTGCCACCACTGGTCGGTCGTGGCCTGGCCGGCGTCAGGGTTGACGCTCTGCAGGGCGCGCGGGTCGGTCGTGGTGCCCGTGAACGTCGCGCCTCCGTCGCTGGAAACGCTGACCAGGATGTCGTTGTTGCATGCGCCAGGCGTCTTGACCCCGGTGAAGAGGTTCTGGCCGGTCGCGGGGCTCGTCCCCGCGGGCGCGCACCCATTCGACTCCTTGGAATGCGGGTTGATGTAGGAGCCGAACGCGACCACCACCTGCGCCGGGTTCGACGGGTTGACCGCGCCCGAGCCGTAGTTGGTCGCGCGGAAGATCGAGGTGTTCGTTGGTCCCTTCTCCGGGACACATGCGCGGCCGAAGTCGTGGCCGTTCTGATAGGTCGCGCAGTCGGGGAGGTCATAGAAGTCGGCCACCTTGACCGGGGCGGCGAACGTGTTGCCGCCGTCGACCGACTTCACCAGGAGGATCTGATTGTGGTTGTCAGCCGGGTTCTGGATCCCGTTGTTGAAGTTGTTGAAGATCACGTAGAGCACCCCGTCAGGCCCGACGAACGGCTGTGAGAACTGGTTGGCGTCGCAGTTCGAGGCCTCGCCCGGGATGGGCTGGTTGTTCGGGCACAGCGGGCTGTTCACGCTGATGAGGTGTCGCGGGCTGAAGGTTTCGCCGTAGTCGGAGGAATACGTCTCGTAGATGAAGGCCGTGCCGGTGGGCGCGAACTCGGTCCACGTGACGTAGATGCGGTCCTGGAACGGCGTGCAGCTCGCGCCCGGCGTGGCCGTCGCCGGCGCTCCGGAGCACGCGCTCGAGTTGTTGTCCACGGTCATGAACTGCTTGTCCTCCAGGGGGAGGAACGAGCGCTGGAACCCCGTCTCGAAGATCGACCGGCCGGTGAAGTTCCAGGAGGCGCCGCCGTTCTGGGTGGAGCGGTACAGGAAGAAGCCGCTCGCCCGGTCTGGGTCGCCAGCGGTGGCGGGGCCGCGCTTGAACAGCTGGCACGACAGATAGGCATTGCCTTTGGAGTCCCAGGCGAGCGAAGTGTCGCCACCAGCCTGCCAATACTCGCGAGGCGCACCCTGGTAGCGCGTCCCGCCCCGCGTGAAGTTGTCCGGTACGGTCGAATCGTTCCAGACGCGCCCGCCGTCGCGGCTGAACGACACTCCGCAGGTTCCATCACCGCGCCGGTAGTCGTTGTAGGAGGCGACCACCTGGTTGGTGTTGTTCGGGTTGACCTGAATGGATTCCTCGTTCTGAGCCTGGCCGCGACCCTGGAGGTCGGCGTCACTCAGGTTCAGGCAGTTCTGGTTGACCTTGATGTTCGAGCTCTGGTTGGTCGGGCACGAGTCGCTCCCACGCGGGAAATAGCTGCGCGGAGCCTGCTCGCCGGCCTGGCCGTTGTTCTCGGCGTTTTTGCCGAGCGTGTACGACGCGAAGCCGGAGACCAGGCGCTCCTGAGTCGGCGTCAGCTCGTCGTCGATGCCGAGCTCAGCCGCGCGGACGTTTGGTGTCGAAGTGTTGCCGGCGAGTCGCACGAAGCCGGCGCCGATCGCCAAAGCACACAACGACACGAGCAAAGGAATGGCAAGCCGTTTCATTCGACCCCTCTCCTGAACACGTTTGAACGGCATGACCTGAGCCGGTGTCCCCCCAGGCTCGAAACCAACCCCCATCTCTCCGACCGAAGCCAGCGTGCAGCCAGCGTCAATCGTTTCAGTGCTCGTCAGCGCATGTCAATAGGCAGGACCGTCAGGTAACCTCCGCGGAGTGTCACGCCCCAGGGCTCCCGACGCAGATTCGCGGGACACTCTGATCGGCGGCTCCGGGCGGTGGCGCAACCTTGGCATCGCCGCCGGGGCGGTCACCTCGGTGCTGTTCGCGGCCTTCGACCTCTATCAGTGGGCCGCCGCGTACGCCGCGGACCACTTCCACAACGACTTCACCTTCTACTTCGCCGCCGCCAGGATCGGCCTCGCCCACGGCTGGAGCTCGATCTACGACCTGAACCTGCAGCAAGCCCAGCTCGACGCCATGGGCTCGGGGATCAAGATCGCGGAGCTCGCGCGCTACATCAGCCCGCCACCCGTGGCATGGCTGGCGGTGCCGTTCACCGTCTTGCCGTATCCCGTCGCTTACTGGGCCTGGAGCGCTGTCCTGGTCGCTGCCCTCGGCCTGGTGTGGTACTTCGCCGCCCCCGACGCGGGACGGGCTCGCGTCGTTCTCCTGGCCGCTGCCGTCGGCTGGCTGCCGGTGATCTATGGGTTGCAGCTGGCGCAGCCCGGCCTGCTGGTCGCCCTGGGCGTCGCGGGCTCATACGCGCTGCTCCGCGCAGGCCGGCCGTTCTGGGCCGGCGTTGCCCTGGCCGCCCTCGCCCTCAAGCCGCAGCTTGCCTTTCTCATCCCGCCTGCGCTGCTGGTGGCCGGCCAGCGACGAGCGTTCGTCGGCAGCCTCATCGCGGTCGGCCTCCTGGCGGCGGCGTCCGTCCTGGCGCTTGGACCGGACGGCGTCCGCTCTTACTTCGAGCGTCTGAGCTTTGCGGCCGGCGTGCCCGTGAACCGCGAGCTCACGTTGACCTATCTGCTCGGTGACGCGGCGCGGCCGGCCCAGGTCTTCATCGCTTCGTGGACCATGCTGATCGCGTATCGGATACGACACCGAGGCCTGGAGTGGGTCTATGCATGCGCGCTTGCCGGGGGAATCCTTGCTACGCCCTACGTCCATCTCGACGACCTGGCGATGCTCGGGCTTGCGGCCTGGCTGGTGCTCCGCGCCAGACCACCGGCGTGGACATGGGTCTACGTCCTGGCTGGAGTCCTGGCGGTCGAAGGCGAGCCTGTGTGGGGGCCCGTGCCCGTCATCGTCGCCGAGCTGGGGGCGCTACTGCCGCTCTCAGCGGCCGCGCTCACGCACGCGCCGGGGCGTGCGACGCGGCAGCTGGGGCCTGGCCGTTCCCCTCAGCCGACCACGCCTCGGTGAACTGACTGTTGTAGAGCAGGTAGTAGAAGCCTTCGCGCCGCAGCAGCTCCGCGTGGCTTCCCTGCTCGACGATCTTGCCGCCATCCATCACGACGATGGTGTCGGCGTTCCGGATGGTGGACAGCCGGTGGGCGATGACAAAGCTGGTTCGCCCTCGGCGCAGCTGAGCCATCGCCTTCTGGATCAGGACCTCAGTCCGCGTGTCGACGTTGCTCGTCGCCTCGTCCAGGATCAGGATGCCGGGGTCGGCGAGAAACGCGCGGGCGATGGTCAGGAGCTGCCGCTGCCCGGAGGAAAGGTCCGACGCGTCCTCGTCGAGGACGGTGTCGTAGCCCTTCTGCAGCGTGCGGACGAAGGAGTCGACGTGCGCGGCCTGGGCCGCAGCGACGACCTCCTCCTCGGTGGCGCCCTCCTTGCCGTAGGCGATGTTGTCCCGGATCGTGCCCGCGAACAGCCACGTGTCCTGGAGCACCATGCCGAACGCCCTGCGCACCTCGTCGCGCGGAATCTCACCGGTGTTGACCTTGTCGACGCGGATTCGTCCGGAGTCGATGTCGTAGAAGCGCATCAGGAGGTTGACGATGGTCGTCTTGCCGGCGCCGGTGGGGCCGACGATGGCGACCGTCTGGCCGGGCAGGACCTGCAGGTTGAAGTCATCTATCAGCGGCTTGTCCGGCTCGTAGCGGAAGTTCACGTGCTCCAGCGCCACCTCGCCCGTGACGTCGCCGAGCCTCGCGCCGGTGTCGACGTCCGAGCTCTCTTCCTCGGCGTCCAGCAGCTCGAAGACTCGTTCCGCCGACGCCAGGCCTGACTGCAGAAGGTTCATCTGGCCGGCGATCTGCATGATCGGCATCGTGAACTGGCGCGAGTACTGGATGAAAGCCTGCACGTCGCCCAGCGTCATCGTCCCGGTCGCGACCCGGTAGCCGCCGATGACCGCGATCGCGACGTAGTTCAGGTTGGCCAGGAACTGGATCGCCGGCTGGATGATGCCGGACAGGAACTGGGCCCGAAAGCTCGCCTCGTAGAGCTTCTGGTTGTGCTCGTCGAAGATCTCCCGCGCCCTAGCGCGGCGGCCGAACGCCTGGACGAGCGCGTGGCCTGTGTGCATCTCCTCGACGTGCCCGTTGAGGCTGCCGGTCCACTTCCACTGGGCGGCGAACTGGCGCTGCGAGCGCCGGGCGATCAAGAGCGTCACCACCACGGACAGCGGGACGGTGACGAGCGCGATCAAGGCGAGGAGCCAGCTGATCCACAGCATCATCGCCAGCACGCCGACCACGGTCAGGACGGACGTGACGATCTGGCTCAATCCTTGCTGCAGGGTCGTGCTGATGTTGTCGACGTCGTTCGTCACCCGGCTCAGGACGTCGCCGTGCGGATGGCTGTCGAAGTGCTTGAGCGGCAGCCTCGAGAGCTTGGCCTCGACGTCCCGCCGCATGGCGTAGACCGTGCGCTGCGCGACCCCTGCCATGAGATAGCCCTGAGCCCACATCAAAACTGACGCAAACAGATAGACGGCGACCGCCAGGAGGAGGATCTGGCCGAGGGCGGTGAAGTCGATCCCGACACCCGGCGTCACGTTCATGCCCGAGACCATCTGTGCGATCTGGCCCTTGCCGTGCGCCTGGAGCAGAGCGATTGCCTGCTCCTTTGTCAATCCGGCGGGCAGCATCTTGCCGACGATGCCGTCGAAGATGACGTTGGTCGCGTTGCCGATGATCTTGGGGCCGATGACTGAGAGCACGACGCTCCCGGTCCCCAGCAGCACGACGATGGCGATCAGCGGCAGCTCTGGCCGCAACCGGCCGAGCAGCTGCCGGAGCGTCCTGCCGGCGTCGTGGATCTTGGCCGGCGGTGGTCCGCCCATGCCCATCCATCCGCCTGGCTGCCGGCGCTGCGCGCCTGGCGCCCCGCCTCCTCCTGGACGGTTGATCATGCGACCGCCGCCTCGCCGAGCTGCGAGTCCACGATCTCCCGATAGGGCTCGCACGTGGCCATGAGCTCAGCGTGGGTGCCGATACCCTCGACCCGTCCTTCGTCGAGGACGATGATCCGATCCGCGTGCATGATCGTGCTGACGCGCTGGGCGACGATGAGCACGGTCGCATCCCTCGTGTCCGCGCGCAGGGCGGCGCGAAGCCGAGCGTCGGTCCCGGCGTCGAGCGCCGAGAAGCAGTCGTCGAACAGATAGATCCCCGGCCGCTTGACGAGCGCGCGGGCGATCGCCAGGCGCTGGCGCTGGCCGCCTGACACGTTGGTGCCTCCCTGGTCGATCGGCGCCGCGAGCCCGCCGGCCATCGCCTCGACGAAGTCGCGCGCCTGGGCGACCCCCAGCGCGTGCCAGAGCTCCTCGTCTGTCGCGCCCTCGTTGCCAAACCGCAGGTTGGTCGCAACCGTGCCGCTGAACAGGTAGGCCCGCTGCGGCACGATGCCGAGCCTGCCCCACAGGTGTTCGAGCGATTGCTTCCGCACGTCCACCCCATCCACCAGCAGGCCGCCTTCGCTGACGTCGAAGAAGCGCGGGATCAGGTTGAGGAGGGTGGTCTTGCCGGAGCCGGTCCCACCGATGATCGCCGTGGTCTGCCCGGGGGGAAGCCGGAAGTCGACGTTGTGCAGCACCGGCTTCTCCCCGCCGGGATAACCGAACGTGACGTTCCGCAGCTCGACCACGCCTGTGAGTTGCGAGGGCTGCACCGTGTCAGCCGGCTCCTCGATCGACGGGGTCGCGGTCACCACCTCCTGGAGGCGGGCCGAGCTGGCCTCGGCGCGAGGCACGAGGATGACCAGGGCGATGGCCATCATCAGCGACATGAGGATCTGGAGGATGTACTGGAGGAACGCGGTCATGTTGCCGATCGGCATCTGGCCGCTGTCGACGAGGTGGCCGCCGAACCACAGGATCGCGACCGTCGTCAAGTTCATCACGGCGAGCACCGCCGGGAAGGCGATGACGAAGATCCGGTTGACCCGGAGCGCGGTCGAGGTCAGGTCGTAGTTGGCCTGCTCGAACCGCCGGTCCTCGTAGCCGGCGCGGATGAATGCGCGGATGACGCGCACGCCCATGATCTGCTCGCGCAGCACCTGGTTGATGCGGTCGATCTTCACCTGCAGCGACCGGAACAACGGCACCGCGCTGACGAACATGAAGGCGACGATGGCGGCCAGCGCGGGGATGACGACGACGAGCACGGCGGAGAGCTGCACGTCCTCGCGCAGGGCCATGATCACACCGCCGACCGCCATGATCGGCGCGCTCACCATCATCGTCAGCGCGATCTGCAGGAACAGCTGGATCTGCTGCACGTCGTTGGTGTTGCGCGTGATCAGCGAAGGCGTGCCGAACCGGTTCATCTCGCGTGCCGAGAAGTCCTGGACGCTACCGAAGACCGCGCCGCGGAGATCCCGGCCGACGCCCATCGAGGCGAGCGAAGCCCAGTAGACGCCGCCGACGGCGATGACGCCGAGCACCAGCGTGATGCCGAGCATGACCGCGCCCGTGCGCCAGATATAGGTCAGGTCGCCCTTGGCGACGCCGTTGTTGATGATGTCCGCGTTGAGGTTGGGCAGGTACAGGTTCCCGATCGACTGGATGACGACCAGCACGACCACGATCCCGATCTCACGCGCGTAGGGCCGTGCGTAGGCACGGAGCAGGCGGATCAGCAAGACCGTTTGAGTATATCAAATGATTGACCGGAGTCAACTCATTCGCTATACTCGAATCGAGCGTGGCAGCAGCCCCATCACACGATAGAGACGACGTCCGCTCCGTCATGCTCGCGCTGGGCCGGCAGCATGCCGCTTTCGCCGACGAGACCGCGCGGTTTTTCATGGACGTCGACCTGACCATGGCGCAGTTCCGCGCGCTCGCCACCCTGCGGCGATGGGGCCGGCAGACCGGCAGGGAGCTCGCTCAACGCCTGCGCGTGACGCCGGGAACCCTGGTGCCGCTCATCGACCGCCTGGAGGAGCTGGGCTACCTCAGGCGGGTGCCCGACCGCAGCGACCGCCGGCTCACCTGGCTGGAGCTGACGCCCAAGACCGAGCGGCTTTTCGAGCGCCTGTGGGGCATGGGAGCCGCCCGCGTGGCCCTCGCCGTCTCCCGCCTGGTGCCCAAGGAACGCGCCGACCTGAGGCGACTCCTCAACCGGGTCGCGGAGCACCTGGAAGCGGGCGGCGCCGCCCCGCTGGAGAAGAAGGCGACCGCCTGACGCCGCTCAGGCGCCGTGCCGTCCGCCACCCTCCGCGAACCGTTTTGCGCCCGCCTGGGCCTCGCCGTTCGCGATCGCGTCCATCCCCGCCTCGTGCTCGGCCCGCATCGCCTCCTCGAGGCTGAGCGACCACTGCCGCAGCAGGCTTCGCCGGTCGCCACGCAGCGCAACCTGTGGGAAGGAGGCGATCTCGCCCGCGAGCGTGCGCGCCACCGCGAGTGCCTGCCCGGGTTCGACGACGCGCTCGACCAGGCCGATGCGCAGCGCTTCCTCGGCCGGGACCGGCCGGCCCGTCAGGACCATGTCGAGGGCGCGGCCCTGCCCAACCATGCGCGGAAGCCGCACCGTGCCCAGGTCGATGAGCGGGACGCCGAAGCGGCGGTTGAACACCCCTAGGGTGGCGTCACGTGCGGACACCCGCAGGTCGCACCAGAGAGCAAGCTCCAGGCCGCCCGCGACCGCGTAGCCCTCGATCGCCGCGATCACGGGCTTGTCGAGCAGCATCCGGGTCGACCCCATGGGGCCTCGGCCGCCCTGGGTAAGGCCGTAGTCGGCGCCGGCGGCCAGAGCCTTGAGGTCAAATCCCGCGCAGAAGTTGCCGCCCGCGCCGGTGAGCACGGCGACCGACTGCGCGGCGTCTGCGTCAAAGCGCTTGAAGGCCTTCTCCAGCGCGTCGGCCGTCTCCGGGTCGACGGCGTTTCGCACCCCCGGCCGGTCGATGGTGACGGTGAGCACCGCCCCATCGACTTCCGTCCTTACCTTCTTAGAGTGCGCCTCGCTCGTGGTCGTCTTCCATGAACGGGTAGCGATGATCGGTGGGCGGCACGTACGTCTCCTTGATGATGCGCGGGCTCACCCATCGGATCAAGTTCAAGAACGAGCCGGCTTTGTCGTTGGTGCCAGAAGCGCGGGCACCGCCGAAGGGCTGGAGTCCCACGACCGCACCTGTCGGCTTGTCGTTGATGTAGAAGTTGCCCGCCGCGTTGACGAGCTTCTCCGACGCCTTGCGAATCGCCTGCCGGTCGCGCGCGAAGATCGCACCCGTCAGGCCGTACGGGCTCGTGCGGTCGCAGAGGTCGAGCGTCTCGTCGAACTTTCCATCCGCGTAGGGGTAAACGGTGAGGATGGGGCCGAACAGCTCCTCGCGCAGGAGCTTGAAGTCAGGGTCGGTCGTCTCGATGACCGTCGGCCGGATGAACCACCCGACCTTGTCATCGCCCTTGCCGCCCGCGATGACTTTTGCCGTGTCCGTCTTCTTGGCGTACTCGATCGCGTTCATGTGATTGGTGTAGGCGCGCTGGTCGATCACCGCGCCCATGAAGTTGCGGAAGTCGGCGACATCGCCCTGGGGGATCGCATCAACCAGGTCGACCAGGTCGGGTTTCATCGCCTTCCACATCGACTGTGGGATGTACGCGCGCGACGCGGCGGAGCACTTCTGTCCCTGGTACTCGAAGGCTCCGCGCACCAGTGCCGTGCGCAGAGCGTCGGTGTCCGCGGAGTCGTGAGCGACGACGAAATCCTTGCCGCCCGTCTCCCCGACCAGCCGAGGGTAGGTGCGGTAGCGGTCGATGTTCTGCCCGACCTCGCGCCACATGGAGTGGAAGACCTCGGTCGAGCCGGTGAAGTGGATGCCGGCGAGGTCGCGGTGGCTCAATACCTTGTCGGAGATCTCGGAGGCGCTGCCGCTCACAGTGTTGATGACGCCCGGCGGCATCCCCGCCTCGAGCAGGAGCTCGACCAGGAAGTGGCTGACGAGCAACGTCTGCGTGGCCGGCTTGAAGACGACGGTGTTGCCCATGAGCATCGGCGCGGTCGGGAGGTTGCCGGCGATGGACGTGAAGTTGAACGGGCTGACCGCGAAGACGAAGCCCTCGAGCGGCCGGTACTCGAGTCGGTTCCACGCTGTCCCATCGTTGTAGGGCTGGTTGCGCAGCAGCTGGTCGCCGAAGAACGCGTTGTAGCGCCAGAAGTCGATCGTCTCGCAGGCTGCGTCGATCTCCGCCTGGTGCACAGTCTTGGACTGGCCCAGCATCGTGGCGGCGTTGATGGTGTCGCGCCACGGTCCGGCCAGGAGCGACGCGGCTCGCAGCAGGACCGCGGCGCGCTCGTGGTAGGACGTGGCGGCCCACATCTTGCGCGCGGCCAGGGCCGCATTGATGGCGTCGTCGATGTCTTTGGCGCCGCCCACCGCGTACTCCGCGATCGCCAGCTCGTGCCGGTGCGGGGAGCGGATGTCGGCGCGCGACGCGCCCCAGCGGCGCTGGCCGCCGATCTGCATGGGAACCTCGGTCCTGGCATCGGTCAGCTCCGCGAGGCGCGCTTTGAGCGTCTTGCGGTGGGGATCGCCGGGCGCGTAAGAGCGGACCGCCTCGTTGGTGGGCTGGGGAACCTGGAAATGTCCGTCGGCGGTCATCGCCTTCCTCCGCTTGTGTCTTCCTGCTTCAGGCTCGATGATGCCACGTAACCCTTGGCCGTATCCCACCCGGTGGCTGTCGGCTATCTTCGCGCGCCCGCGGCCGGTGTCTCCGGCCGCGTTCACCGCACGGTCGCCATGCTGCGCCGGCGCGGCTACGCGCTGACGCCGGCCCGGCTGGCCGCGGTCTGTCTCGGCGGCCCCCTGCCCGAGAGTGAGGTCCGCTGGGCGGTCGGGGCCGACCCAGACCTGCAGATGGCCGAAGGCCTGGTGGTCGAGCGAGTCGCCTCGTGCGATGCGGCGACGATCCGCGAACGGGCAGACGGGCACGCCGCCGCGTCGCCGGCCTACCTGGAGATGGCTGTCGAGTTCGTCCGCAAGCTGGTTGCGGTCGCGCCCTTCATCACCAGCGTCTCCATCGCCGGATCGCTGGCGAGTGGAGGTTTTCGCTCCTCCGACGACGTCGACCTCAACCTGATCGTCGAGGACGGTTACCGCCACCTCGCCTACGTGGTCGTGAACGTCCTCGGCGTGGTGCACGCGATGCGGCACCGGGCGAAGGCCGTGGACGACCTCACCCGGCGACCCGTCGCCCCGCGCCTCATGACCGTAAACCTGG
>Ga0209805_1002662_pt1 | contig 10399 bp, 10 predicted proteins | sample GraSoiAngelo_148_FD_185905 | JGI IMG/M metagenome (GOLD analysis project Ga0209805, IMG submission 185905) | Grasslands soil microbial communities from the Angelo Coastal Reserve, California, USA - 14_1009_09_20cm (SPAdes) (version 2) | ecosystem: Environmental > Terrestrial > Soil > Grasslands ... | reverse complement strand
TATGTCGCCGTTGGATGAGGAGATGCTTGCGCCGGTGACATTGAGACCGGTTGCTTGAACCCGTCCATTTACGTTGTCTACGACGAGCTTGCTAATGTGCACTGAAAGTGGTATGAACACGTCGATTTTGACAGAATATGTTTGCGAGATTAGAAAGACAGCATTGTTGGGAAATTGGGCCTGGAATATGATGTTACCATTCATGCTTGAGTTGACAAGATTCACCTGTGCGGGGGACGATCCCAGACCCTTCGCCGTTACGGTGCCATTGATCAGGAAGCTGGTTTGTCCCCACGGCGTGAGTGTCACCGCACCGTTGATGTTTGTGACTTCGAGTGTGTAGTTGCTTGACTGGTCGGCGGCCGTGCTGTAGCTAAAGTTCTTGGTAGATACGATTGCAGACGATTGATAGATAAGTGCGAACAAGACGCCCACAACGACTATGACGAGGATTACGATTGCGATTACCCATCGGTTGAAACTAGTTTTTTCTGCTATAGGGCGAGTTATCGTTGTGCCTGGCGGGGTTCCAGTCGCGAACTGCCCTGCCAACTCTATTCGCTGAGCCTTTACGCTGTAGCTCTCTCGATCTCTTGCATCTCGTCACGTGAGAGAATCAGTTCTGTTCCATCCTTCATCTCTCGGGCCTCCTTCTCGCTACGTATTCCGATGATCGCCCCTGTTAAAGCAGGGTGCATCAACTCCCACGCAATGACCACGTCCACCATTTTCTTACCGTGAGCTCGAGCTATCTTTGACAATGCTCCTCGGACCCTCTCCAGTTTGGCATGGTTCTCTGGTTGACCGTACCAGTGGTTTCTACGGAAATCCTTCGGGTCCAGAGATGCTAAACTGAAGTTGTCGGCGAGAAAACCCTCGGCTAAGGACCCCCAGCCCAGGACGCCGATGTGATGGCTCAGAGAGAAAGGCAGGATGTCCTTCTCGATCTTTCTCTGAAGAGGGTTGTACTGAACCTGATTCGCTGTGACGGGGCCGATTCGCTCAGCCCTCCCGATGAGATCTACGGTATGGTTTGATAATCCACCGTTCCTGACTTTTCCTTGGCGAATAAGATCCTGCAGCGTCTTCCAAGACTCCTCGATCGGGGTTGTCGCATCCATATCGTGAAACTGTAAGAGGTCAATGTGGTCGGTCTGAAGACGTTTTAGACTCGTTTCGACCTCTCTCTTGATCGTCTCTGGCTTATGATTCTCAATGGAACCACCTTTGCCATCGGGTAACGTCCCGCATTTCGTAAAGACATAGACATCGTCTCTTCGACCTTTGATCGCCTTGCCGACGATCTCCTCTGCTTTTCCCCATCCGTAGAATGGTGCAGTATCGATCCAGTTCACTCCCTCGTCCAGGGCGGTCTGAATGGCTCCGATGGCCGATTTCTCGTCCTGGGGTCCCCACCAGACCCTCCATTCCGGGGTTGAGCCTATCGGAGCGGTTCCTACTCCGACTTTGGTAATCCTGAGATCGCTCTTGCCAAGACGTCTAGTCTCGAGAGTCAATCCCGTTCGAAGGATGCGGGGCTGAAAACGACTATTTCTACCTTGAACCGACGCGATACTCTATGGTCCTGGGACCCAGAGTATCAGCTGCTTGTGGCAACTGGGACACTCTCTCGGGGTCCTTGCAAGTCCAAAGCCAAATGGTTTGCATCCACTCGCACATTTCCAGTAACCCTTACTGAACAAGGGCTCCTCGCCGACAAGCGCCGCGGCTGTTTCAATGAAACCTTGGATGTAGGCGCCCCCCATTCGTTGACGGTCAGCCTCCTCCTTCTGCTGCTTCCAACGCTCCTGTCGGTCAAGAGTTTCGGACATGATGCGGGACCACTCCTCCTACTCTTGCAATATCAAACATGTTGCGCCTGCAGACTGAATATAGCAGGAGCTGGCAGACTGGGTTGGACTCGAATAGCGCAAGTTTCCGCGACGGACGATTATTGCTTCAGTTTCTCGCGGTAGTGCTCTCGCAACTTCGCAATTTTCGGCTCTATCACTACCCTGCAATAGGGTTGTCGGGAATTCTTGGCGTAATAATCCTGGTGATAATCCTCCGCTTTGTAGAAGTCGCGATAGGGTACCACCTCGGTGACGATCGGTTTCTTCCAGACTTTCGATTCGTTGAACTCCTGGATAACCTGACGGGCAATCTTTTCCTGTTCTGGGTTGTGATAAAATACAGCCGAGCGGTACTGGGTTCCCACATCGCCTCCCTGGCGGTTGTATGTTGTAGGGTCGTGGGTCGTGAAGAATACCTGGAGAAGATCCTTGAACGATATGATGCTAGGGTCGAACGTTATCTCGATCGATTCAGCGTGTGCCGTGTCCCCTGTGCACACCGCTTCATACGAAGGATTGGGAACGTTCCCGCCTGAATAGCCTGATTCCACTTTTACAACGCCCTTCAACTGGTCGAAGACAGCCTCCGTACACCAGAAGCACCCTGCCGCCAGCGTGGCTAACTCTAGAGCTTTTGAAATACTGGCTTGCTCCGGTTTCTGCGCCATGAGTTTACTACGCCCTATACCTGGTAGGGCTCAGGAGCTATCTGAACATTCTCTCTCCAAACCCTCCCATCAGGAAGTCTCTGAGGACGCTAAACCTCCACGAACCGGCCCTTGCTTTCTCCGGCTAAACTCCATTGCCTATCGACTTGAAATGCTACTGATTACCATCATTCTACTCATCGTTCTCTTCTACTGGAGACTATTCGTTGTTAAGGACCTAAACCTGCTAGCCACAGTTTTCTGGATTGTCTTTCCCGACCTCGCGTCTTTCATCCCCATTGGCCTGGCGGCGCGCGGAGCTAAGGAGTGGCCCCGTCGGGGACCTGCACTCTACAATTTCTTCCACACGCCCCTCGTCTGGATTCCCATCCTTGCCATCTGGAGCGTATTGTCTGGAGCTATCCAGTGGCCCCTTCTTGGCTGGGCGGGCCACATTACAGCTGACCGTTCTGTTGGATACTATCTTAGGGCAACCTCAAGACAAGAGTCAACTAGAAGTTAATACTATTCAGACTCTGAGGTTCTAGAAACCTCTTGGAGTCAGTCTTGTCGATAAATCACTCTACGCTCGAGTCGTATCATCGTTGGTAGTCGTAGTAGAGTCCTATCGCAGTGCTCCATGGTTTTCCGATGAACTTGTAGGTTTCTGATCCAGTTGGTGTTCCATTGTCTTGTCCGAAGGGAAGGTAGTTGTCAGTGAACAAGATACTTCCAGATGCGCTACTTACAAGTCGAGTATTTCCCTCGCTGTCGGCATGGTAGTAGTTGACGGTTGAACCGGCGACCTTGGCTATCTTGGTTCCGCCTGCGAAAACAAAGTCGGTTGAAGATGAGCCAATGAGCTGGTAGAGAGTCTCAGTCCCCAAATACGCATAGAAGCTGATTGTGGATCCCTCTTTCGATCCGATTAGTCGGCCATCAGCGTCGTAGGAGTAGATGCCCTGGACACCGTTATCATTTGACACTTTGGTCAGATGACCGGGAACATCCCATTTGTAGAACCAATGTATGGTGCCTCCTGCGGTGACGTTCTTGGTCAGGAGCCCGCCGTTCCGGTCATACGAGTATGCCGTGGTGGTTGAGCCGCTGGCTGAGGATAATTGCTCATTGTTTGCGTTGTCGTAGGTGAAGGTGGTTACTACTCCGTTCTGTTTCTGCCAGACTCGATTTCCTATACTGTCATACTGGTAGGATAGGGTCGTCTGGGTGTTGCCAGTTGTTAGAGTGGCGTTAGTGAGTCTCTGGAGATTGTCGTAAACGGACTGCTCGTTGTCGGTGATGCCGTTTACCTGTCCGTTGACGGACGTAACGGTTCCGGTTTTGTTATAGCTGTATGATAGAGAGAGGAGGGTTGTTGTTCCCTTTTTTACCGTTATTGTGGATGGTCTGGACATGCGGTCGTAGGTATAGTTGGCGTAGAGACTGTTTCCATATGTAATGCTCTTGACTTGGTTCGTGGAAAGATAGTAGATGGTGGCGTAATTTGACGAGCTTCCTGATTTGAATGCGGTCGTTACTCTGCCTAGGGCGTCGTAGGTGTAGTTGACGTGTAGATTGTCTGGATAAGAAATCTGGGCCAGAGTCTCGCCTTTGTATGTGAAGTTTACATTGTAGCGAGCATTGTTAGAGGACACGATCGAGTAGTATCCTTCCTGTATGACTCTGTCCCTGGAATCTAAGACGTAGGATATGGTCGTGTTGGGGTTTATCATCTGGAGAAGATTTCCGTTCTTGTCGTAGCTGTATGTTGTGTTTGAAGGGTGTGCTCCTAGATAAGAGGTCATTGTAAGTCTGTTGAGCGAATCGTATGATTCGCTGATCTGAACAGTGTTACGATCCGTTTTCAGAACCAAATTTCCATTATTGTCGTAAACATAGAGTTTCGTCGAGTTGTCCGGATAGACGGTTTTGACCAGGCGGTTATTGTTGTCGTATGTGTAGAATGTCTGCTGGCTTCCCGGGTATCCACAGCTGAACTGGGAACTCACACGGCATGTCATTCTCAGGTTCCCCACCTCGTCGTAATAGTACAGGGCGCCGTTAGCTCCGGACGTGGCCGTGGGCGGATCCTCGCGACGCAAGAGTGCACTTTTGGAAAGTCCGCAGCGACAGGATCTCTTTTTGAAAGGACAGGCCGATTACTTTCACTGGTCACTCTGGGAGATAAGCCGTGACCAGACTATCCCCGTTCCGATAGTCTTTGGCTGAAGAGATAGTGAATATTCAAGATCTTAACGGTGTTGGACCCGTAACCGCCGGGAAACTCCGAGACGCAGGCTACGACTCGATCGCATCCCTAGCAATCGCACCCATACGCGAACTAATCGAAAAAGCAGGCCTAGAGAACAGCGTCGCCCTCAAAATCTCTCGAGCTGCTCGGGAAACAATACAGACAGACTTCGTCACCGCCAAACAGCTCTATGAGAGGAGACTGAGCCTTCAGAGACTCAGCTTCGCATCCACCAACCTGGACAAGCTGCTGGGAAACGGACTTGAAACACAAGCCATCACGGAGTTTGTCGGAGAGTTCGGAGCAGGAAAATCACAAATCTGCATGAAGCTCAGCGTCAACGTCCAGCTACCAACAAAAGACGGCGGCCTCGAAGGCAAAGCCCTCTTCATCGACACTGAGGGAACTTTCGCAGCCCAAAGAGTCTACCAGATGGCCCAAGCCATGGGACTGGACGCTGAAAAGATACTCGACGGCATCATCTACAGCCGCGTCTACAACAGCGACCACCAGATCCTCACAGTCGACCATGCGTTCAAAATCTGCCAGGAAGAAAACATCAAACTCCTAGTCGTTGACTCGATCCTCTCACACTTCAGAGGCGAATACATAGGACGCGAATCCCTAAGCGAACGCCAACAACGCCTAAACAGCCATCTTCACAAGCTCCTCCGAATAGCTCAAGCCCTCAACCTAGCAGTCGTCATAACAAACCAGGTTCAAGCGAACCCTCAAGCGTTTTTCGGTGACCCCATGCGTCCCGCGGGCGGAAACATTCTAGCTCACGCCTCCACACACAGAGTCATGCTGAAGAAAGCCAGCCAGGGACTACGAGTTGCCAAAATAATAGACTCACCTTATTTGCCAGAGTCTGAGACCTACTTCCAGATCACTGCGAAAGGCGTGGAAGACGCCGCTCCAAAAACCAGACGCGACGAATAGAACAACCCTAAAGGACCTGCAATGGAAACACGCCACACCATCGATCCTCTACAACCCAAGACATGGCAACTAGACCAGATAGAGAATGGTAACGAGGGCTACCTGTACCATTGTATCCTCTGCGACGAGGCTCTAGTCCTATCGAAGCAACAAATCAATCCCAGAAAAATCAAGCTAGTCTTCGACGGAACCTGTCCTAGCTGCGGCTTCGAACTCGACAGGGTCTTGAGCTGCAGAGTTTCCCTTCTACCCCAAGGAAGACGCCTCCTCACCAGTCTGAAATGTAGAGACCCTGAACTTCTCAGAGAGCCAGACGACCAGATCGAGTATCAACCCCGTCGTGGAAGCACCCTTACTCGAGACCTCCAACCGGGAATAACCACTGGGATAGAGTCTCTAGACAAGGCACTGATTCTCAAAACGGGCCAGTTTGTCTTCCTCGAAGGTGAGCCGTCGCATGCTCTTTCTCTCCTCCTCTGCGTCCGAGCAACGCTCCCTCAAGGATTGGATAGTGATGTTATTTTCATAGATGCTGGTAACGTTTTCGACACTTACACTATCTCGCAGCACATCGTCAATCTCGGACTGGAATCTGGCAGAATGCAGCAACGTATTCATCTCAGCAGAGCCTTCACACATCACCAAGTTCATAGCCTCATCGTGGAAAAACTAACTACAGCACTAGATGAGTATGGAGCTAGACTCGCGGTCGTCTCTGACATCACGGCCCTCTTCTGCGATCCCGACGTACGAGAAAAGAAGGAAGCACTGGATATCTTCCGCAAAAGCTTACAGTTTCTAGGAAAAACTGCTGAGCAGAGAAACATGCTGATAGTAGCCACGAATCAGAAGGCAAGAAACAAGACCATGACAGACGCTTTGATGCATACTGCCCATGTTTCTGCGAAACTAAAGGACAAAGGCGCCTATACACAACTCATCATAACCCGTCATCCCTTCACTCCTCAGAAGGAAGACGAGGTTGTTACACTGGACAAAACACTACCTGGTTACCAGTAGCCCTTCAACTTTCCTACAGTTTCGCATCTGTTTCACATTCATTCTTCGTCTCGCTCTTCCGTATTAGTCCCAGGAATAGAGAACGCATCTTGATTCAGAGTGAAGCATCTAGGCTGGATTCTCGACCTCTACCACAAACCGGGCCAGATGGTAGTATGGCTGAAAAAACCAGATGGAAAGTGTGTAAGGCTCACAGACAGATGGAAGCCGAGAATACACGTAGGAGGCGACTACCGAGAGCTCATAGACCTCGCTTGCAAGTCCTACATCGAAAACTCGATTTTTGTCAACAAATTTGAAAGGGCTGGGGACATAGAAAAATCCCGAGTCCTTGAGGTTGTCGTAGAGAATGATGAAGGGGCTGCAAAGCTTGCGCGGAGGATACAGCGAGAAAGCAGCTACTCCAATTTCCGACTATACGATGTAGACATTCCCTCTCCGCAAATCTACCTCTACCAGAAAGACCTGTTCCCACTAGCACTCGTCGAGGCAGAGGAAAAAGACGAGACAATCGAATGGACCCTGAGAGATTCCAGAAAAACAATAGACTACAAACTGCCCCCGCTTCGAAAGATCAGGCTAGAAATCCAGACTAGAAAACACAAGAGATTTCGAACCTTCGAAGATGAACTAGACTCCATTAGAATCATAACAGATCAGGAAGAAACTCTCGTTCTCGATTCAGGCAATGAAGAGGAAAAACTCCTCAGCCTCGTTCAAACCTTTAACGAAATAGATCCAGACATTGTCATTACAGAAGGTGGAGACTCGTTCATCTTCCCATACTTAGGGAGACGTGCATACAAAAATGGAATGCTCAACAGGCTAGTTCTCGGCCGAGACCCATCACCACTAAGAGTCTACGAGGTTCAAGGACATTCCTACTTCTCCTACGGAAAAATTCTGTACAGAGAGACAGCCGCCCGACTATTAGGCAGGCTACACATCGACGACCACAACGCCTTCATCAGCGCTGACTGTGGACTCGAAGGACTATTCGAAATCTCTCGGACGTGCATAATCCCGATTCAACGAGCCAGCCGGGCGACAATAGGCACCAACATGACCAGTCTACAATTCTACCATGCTGTCAAACAAGATGTTCTCATCCCATGGAACAAGAACCAGCCCGAAGAATGGAAAGACGCTAACGAACTAGTCATTGCCGACCGAGGAGGTTTCATCCACGAACCCGAGACGGGAATATATGATGAAGTGGGAGAGCTGGACTTCACCAGCCTATACCCCACCATAATGCGGGACCAGAACCTGAGCGGAGAAACTGTAAAATGCAAATGCTGCCCCAACTCGTTCCGTCGGGTTCCAGAATTAGACTACAATATCTGCGACCGATGGCGAGGTATCGTCCCTCAATCTCTTGAAATTCTCCTCGAAAGAAGGTTGCGCTACAAGCAACTAAAGAGAGATGCGAAGGATGAACTGACGAGACAGAAGTATGATGAACGGCAGTCAGCGTTAAAATGGATTCTAGTCTGTTCCTTTCGGCTACCTTGGATTCAAGAACGCCCGGTTCGGAAAGATAGACGCGCACATTGCAACATGCGCCTTCTCCCGAATATTCCTCCACCGTGCAATAGCCATAGCCCAAGCTAGAGGCTTCAAACTTGTGCATGGAATTGTTGACTCTATGTGGCTTACAAAACCCGATGCAACGGCGGCTGATTATGAGGAGCTATGCGCGCTGATCAGAAAAGATCTAGATCTTCCCTTGAGTTTTGAGGGCCAGTACAAGTGGATAGTTTTCCTCAACTCAAAAACAGACCCGCAAGCGCCAGTCCTAAACCGGTACTACGGCATCTTTCAAGACCGGACCCTCAAGGTTCGGGGAATCGATGTTCGACGCCACGACACTCCTAAGATAGTTGAGAAATGCCAGACACAAATGCTTGCAATCCTCAAGGAAGCAGATAATTCACGGGAGTTCCAAGCACTTATTCCTCAAGTTCTCAACACACTCAGAGAATATGCTTCAAAGCTACGAAGCGGCACGGTTCCTATCGAGGAGCTGATAATTACGAAGAATTTGAGCAAGATGCCTAACGAGTATACTCATCGCGTACCTCAAGCGATCGCGGCCCAGTGTCTTATCGACGAAGGAGGAACAGTTCACGCAGGACAGCAGGTAAGCTACGTTCTGACGATTGATACATCAACAATTCCTGAAAACCAAGCCTTGCCCCCTGAACTGGCGGACGACAGTACTGTCTACGATTCTGAAAGATACGTTGACCTACTCGTTTCGTCAACGGCGAACCTCTTGCTACCCTTCGGCTATGACGTCAAATCATTAACCGCAAGCCTAAGGTGACTCTTCGTTTGTTAGGTCGAGCCTTTCCCCACGTATCAGTCTAACCCCCTCTCAGGGATCTTTGCCGGACAGGATGGTTTCGAGCTTGGTAGTGTCAATGTTTCCTCCAGACACCACGCAGACAATCTTCCCCTTGCCAGCTTTGCCGGTGAGAGCAGCCGCGACTGATGCTGCGCCACCACCCTCGGCCACTATCCGGTTCCGTTCGACCAGTAGACGAATGGCCGAAGCTATCTCCTTCAGCGGGCAGACAATGCTACCTTGAATCAATGGTCTTACCATGTCCCACATTTCGGGAAGAACACTCTTTCCACCGATGCCGTCTACGAAACTGGGAATCCGGTTTACTTCCATCGCCCGTCCGGAGCTAAACGATGCCGCAAGTGGAGCGGCAGTTTCCGGTTCAACTGCGTAGACTCGCGTCCCCGGCTTTCTCTCATGAATCGCGGTAGCGATTCCTGCAGTAAGACCCCCACCTCCGAAAGGAATCACTACTGAATTCACATCTGGAATGTCTTCAAGAATTTCTAATCCTATAGTTCCGTTTCCAGCGATCATCTTTTCGTCACTGAAAGGGTGAATGAAGATCGAACCTTCCAATGGGCCATATCTGTGGGTGGTGACCACCTTCCAGACCTCGTCGAAGGAGACCTGGACGATCTTGGCTCCATACCGTTTGATGGCCTGCAACTTAGTTTCAGGGGCATTGTCTGGAACGATAGCTGAACAAGGGATCCCGTTTTGCCTTGCCTGCCAGGCTAGGGCTTGCGCCATGTTTCCGGCGCTGCAAGTGTATACGCCGCGAGACTTTGCTGCTGGTCCTGCCAATGCGATAGCGTTGCAGGCTCCCCGAACTTTGAACGAGCCCGTGGGTTGCAAGTTTTCCAGCTTCAGGTAGATCTCCATGTCAGAGTCAATGTTCAATCTGACAATGGGGGTCCGCAACACTGATCCCCGGATTCTCGCGCTAGCTTGTTCTATCTGAGTAGTAGTAATCGGCTCAAGGATGTGCTCGCTGGTTAACATATCCGCTCTAACTCGGGGAATTCTTGATTAGTCCTTAACTCTTAAACCCCAACGTGCCACATCCAGAATTTGCGCACTATGAGAAAGGAACTTGTAAGAACGGGACCTTCACCATTGAACTTGCCGTTTTCGCCAGGAATAAAGTTTGGAGATCTGATCTTCGTTTCAGGTCAGGGACCAATCGATCAGAACGGCAAAGTAGTGCCTGGAGACGTCAAGTCCCAGACCAAGACCACTCTGGAAAACTTTCGAAGAGTACTAGTAGCAGCACAATCTGGCTTGGAATACGTGCTTCAGACTACAGTGTACCTTAGTGATCTAAGTGACTATT
>Ga0209805_1002659_pt1 | contig 10401 bp, 7 predicted proteins | sample GraSoiAngelo_148_FD_185905 | JGI IMG/M metagenome (GOLD analysis project Ga0209805, IMG submission 185905) | Grasslands soil microbial communities from the Angelo Coastal Reserve, California, USA - 14_1009_09_20cm (SPAdes) (version 2) | ecosystem: Environmental > Terrestrial > Soil > Grasslands ... | reverse complement strand
ATCCGCAGTCGCGGACCCGCCGCTACTACGTCTGCCCAAAGTGCCAGAAAAAGGAAGAACCGTCAAAGTTCGCGCTGCAAAACGGGAGAATCCGCTACGGCAAGAACCTACACGAAATGCGCGACGTTGTCAAGACAGTCCTCACCAACATGGCCGGGGTCCCGGAACGGCTCGTCGACTTTTTCATGGGCCACCAAGTCGATCCGCTCTACTACAACAAGATCCTAGCGCTGGAAAAGATCACGGGTCTACCGTTCGACGAGACCATCGGTAAGACCTGGACGAAAGCGGAGCCGTTCCTCAATCTTTGGAGTCGCACTGGCTCGCTGGTGGCGCAGACCGAGGAAACTCGGAAACTCAAGGACGACGTGAAGGAGATCAAGGCGCTCTACGCCGACGCGATCAGACGAGTCGAAGATATGGAGAAAGTCTACTGGCCTGGACAGATAGCCAGAGTCCAGCGAGGACTCGACATACTGAGACGTATAAACCCAGACCTACCGGAACTCTCCCACGAAGAAATCCAACGGGACTTGGAGCGGCACAAGACCAACGAGTCCTCCGAGCCGCACGATGTGAAGAGGGAATGACGCGGGGAGGTCAAAACCCTGAATCGTCCAGATGCTCCTAGCAGAAATGATCTCTTAGAAGAAATGGCGATTCGTTGCGCGACCCAAGTCGCCCTTCGGCCAATGCTACGAATGCACTAGGATACGCATTCGACAACTTCCAGATTACCCCCGGTAAGTCCAGCGCTAGCATCGTCATCTCTTCAGGCAAACATTGCTTTCGGCCTTCAAGCCCTGAACGTAATTGCGTCGTTCGCAGGAGCGTGGTTTTTGGTATGTCCGCTAGTTGAGGCGAACTGGGAAGATATACGTAAGTTGGGAACCAAGTACCTGGTTCCCATCGCGCTCGTTCTGGTTGCGCTCGTTATCGATTACTTCCTGTGGATCCTGTCTCGATAGTTCACGGCATCCATGTTGTACGGCGAATCCCGCTTGCGTTCAGAGGATTCTTGAGAAGTTCGCTTTTTTGGTAGGAAAACGAAGCCGGTAAGGTATTTCAGGACTGGAAATATCTGCCTGATAATATGGTGAACAAGTCAGTATCGGGCGTGTTCGTTACAGTGGGTGGCTCGATAATAGTCGCCTCAATCTACGCACTGAAACCTCCTCAACAGTACTACTTCGCTGGACTCGGATCATTCTTCGGGATATTGGTACCTCTCATCCTAGGAGTTTGGAACTACGCACACCGGTACAAACCAGACCCATTCGTTGGAGTCGCTCACAACCCTGGATACATCAATCAAGTCCAACAGACTCCACCAACTCTCAATAATATCAAAAGTCGTCTAACGGGGAACAGATGGCTGGGCTTTGCTTTGGGTTTCCAGTATTTAGTCTCGTTCGACATCGAGAATACCCACAGCATAATTCTCGACCGCCTCTCTGCAGAGGTCACCCTAACTGACTTAGAAACTAACAAGACGAGAATGCAGACCTTCCGTATACCTGACCTTGGACCCGGTGAATCGAATCCTTTGAGACTTCTAATCCCGGCGGGCAGGAAAAGACGCCGTGCGCGAAAGGCAGAGGCAGTCATCTTCCGGGACGGTGTTGAGGTAGTTCGCGTACACTCAGTGTACCCAATCTAACATGATCTGCGAAGATTGTGGCGACTACTCCGCGGTGGCGAGGGGTCCGTTCGTATGGAAGTGCCCCTTGTCAAACTGTGTTCGCGAATCTTTACGAGTGGATAGCTGGTAAATTATTCGAGTCGCTTCAACTTTGGGAATAATGACCCTTGAAGACCAATACTCTCAAGTGGTTGGAGAGTGCACCAGTGCTGAGATTGCCGAGAGTTCTGCATGAAGGTCCCGTTTGATCTCGTCACAGACTCCTCGTATTGCCAGCGAAGCCTTGTCTAGGTTTGTGCACTGAGTCAGGATTTCTTTGAACCGTCCGATGATCGTTCTGATTCATGTTCGCCGCCCAGTTCCTCGAAGAGTTTGATCACACTCAGCCAGGCTTCAGCAGAGGACTCAGAAGTCACTCTCCGATCAAAGCCGATCTTTCCGAGTATGTCTCGTGCAAGGCGGTCGGCGTCCCGTTCTGACCTCGTGATCACAACCCAACCAAACAACATCACGATGAGCCCTATGAGGAGACTAAAATCCGAACCCCTATCTGTCAGAATCTTGACGCTGACCCCGAAGATGACGACTCCGAGCGCCTTGTAAACAACGGTTTTCCGATTCAGATTTTGGTCACTTTCTTGCTCTTGATTCCAATCCTATTTTGACGGTCTCGGTTTCCCTGCGCTATCGGCGAGGGATTCGTTCAGTGTCGGAGCGAAGAACCAGACTCTGTTGGTTGAGCGAGTTCCCCGGCAAGATCAACTATACTCTTAAGATTCAGAAAGGCAACGCTGAACTGGATTACTGTCGATCCCGGTTCATGAGCCGATCTTCACGTGGACTATAGCATGTGCTGAACCTCGTCCCAACAATGGATTGGCCTCGTGGACTCCCGAGACTTGTATGCACTATTCGCAGACTTTGGTGTGCCCTCTCAGTGGGCGCCATCCTTACCAGGCGGCGATAACAGGGGAACCTTCCAGTAGGTCTGAACGATGAAGTCTAGTCTCGACCGCTGCAGGTGTCACTGCGGCTGCAAGAGGAAGGGTGCCGAGGTCAAGGGACTCTATGGCAGCACCTTTCGACTCACCTTGTGCAGAGAATGCTCAGAGAAACACGAGCCGCGAAAACTTAGATAGTGTTGGTTTTACTCTACTAATTACGAGGCTCTTTGAGCCAATGGGAGTCCATTGCCTTCCCTGGAAGAGGATCTTTCCATCGTGAAATAGAGCGCTGTTAGATCAACCTGCGACTGTTTTCAATGTGGATCGAGTCTGTAAGGCATCTCCGATCTCCTGCTCCACTGAGAGAACTAATTTCAGAGCCTTATCTTCCAGATTCTTCAGGAATGCCGAACACTTTTCTCTCTTCCTGTTTCTGTATACGAGCGACACGAAGTAGAGACCCGGACTAATTACGACTGGTTCGATTCTCAGATCCGTCCACTCCTCACTGATGGGTACAGAGTTAGTAGAAGCTAATCTGAATCCTAAGGGTGATACTGACTCCCCGATTATGGTTGACAGCTTCTCGAACATCGACGCCTTTTCTTTGTAGAGGGCTCGGGATGCTTGCAAAGCATTGGTACTGCCCCTGACTTTGATTTCGCCTATTGTCTCGAAGAAGGATACGTGATCTTCGTAGTCTGCGGACAAGGCCGTTCTAAGTGCGTGCTCAAACAAAACGTAATCTGAGAAAACTTCATCGGAATTGTTGCCCTCGACCCCAAAAACTTCCTTTTCCGTGTTCATGTCCAACCTATTGTTACCCTTGCGAGCCACGAATACAGGGGGCTCAAGACTGATGCCAGTTCCGACCGGGACCGCGGGGATCCTTTGAGAGAATGTGAAACCTCTTTCTTGAAGTGATTCCGGGAACTTCGCCCAGTCAATCGGTAAGATGACGTAGTTTAGCCTTGTGGAAAATCTGACACGTGCCTCTACTACCGAAGGTCTTGGGGTAGTAACCAATCGACCACGCCTCAAGCAAGTGCCGATGTTTTTTGAGGCTTCGCTGTTAAGGTAAGAACCTGGTCCATCGGTTTCTCGGCAGAGCCAGTGACCAGGGGCCGATTGCTTCCTACAAATTCGACCCGGACAGTTGCGGAGTCTAGCAGAATGGGTTTCGATCTTATTGTGAAAGGTTCAACTTCGACGCTAGTCGAGCCGCCAATGAATGAGATAGCAGGCGAACCGGCCCCGAGAACCATGACTGTGCTTGCAGCCAAATTTGACCTTGCGTTAATGCTTCGCCAATCGACCGATTCGAATGCGGGCTGAAGAACCTTGGCTAAGGCTTCGAGAATTCTCCTTACGAATTAGCGCAGAGTCCAGAAGAATATCTAAATGATGGGACAGTTGGCTCTTCGAAATACCCAAAGCGCTCGCAATTTCAGTGAAGGAGAGATCGGGACTACGCATGAGAAGCACGACGATGGCCTGTCTGACTTCGTGATCGAGACCTTTTACTCCCTCTCTCAACTCATTCGGGAGTTCCCTCGCGTATTGACTGACCTTAGACAACTCAGCTTCTTCCAAGGTCAAAATATTTTGACCTTCAATATAAAGAGGTTGTCCCTGACCCGCTTTTGACCTTCCCGGTGATATCCGAAGGTGTCTTTGGGGCACAAGAGAAACCAAAGACTAGAATTCTGATTCTTGGTCCATACCGGTCGGCATATTCCAGGTCGCTTCTGCATGGTCTTAGAGAATGCGCAAGACTAGCTGGATATGGCAGTGCCTCTCTTGTAGAAGACGTGCCGTTCAGAGAAGCGAGAGAGAATGAGACGCCCGGAGAATACTACCTTCAGAAGAGTTACCACGTGATATCGAACTGGGCGCAAGTAGCGTTGTTCATCTTCCCACGGATCACTCGACGGGGAATGGACTATTCCGGCGTCATACTGGAATTTATCCACATGTTAGAACATGCGAGTTGGCTTCTCAACACATCGTCTGTTTTCTATGAGAAGAAGGACTTTGACAGAAGCTCCCTGACCCTTGCCGGGAAGGTAAAATTGAGCCATGTTAGTCAGAGATTCTTCAGCACGCAAAGTAATCTCTGCAACAGGGTTCTCCGCGAAATGACATCACACCAGTTGTCACTGTACCCATAGAGAGGACTCGGCTTTGCCGAACCCCCAGTTTTGTGTTAAAACTGGTAGGTTCCCTCACCAGCTCACGCTGAAGCATTCACCCGCTAGTCGACAATCCTATTATTGATCTACCAGTATTATTCACAACTGGGATGCCACAGCCCATCATCAAAGGCACAGTCCGCATCTTACGACCCTCAGAATATGAGAAGCTACGCGAAGGCGCGGAGACCCTTGACAACCAGACACGACTCGACGCATTATTGTTAACCGGTGCTCGATACATCGAGGGCGTGCGTCTATATTCGCATCCCGACTGGGTCGACGGACGATTCGTTCACCTGCCAGAATACGCACAGAAGAAAGTCAAAAGGAAACAGCGCGAGCGGTGGATCAGATTATCCAGCAAGGGCGTCAGCATTCTCCCCTACTTCTTCAAGTCGAAGCCGTTGCCCAACTGGAAAGGCTGGACGCAGGATCTTCAACGCTGGGCGGAGCGTGCCGGTCTGGACCCAAAAGGATTAGGCCCGAAGACCACGAGAAAAAGCTGGGAGAGCTGGCTGGTCTCATCGTACCCCGATAGAGTCCTAGAAGTGTTTCTCAGTCAGGGTCACACGCAGATGACGGCACTCAGCCACTACCTGAACATGCCCTTCACGTCGAATGACAAGGCGAACATGATAGAATGGGTGAGTGGCTGGGAGAAATGACGCGCGAAAAAAATCCGTGGAAAGAAGGTACGGAACACGTGAAATTGCAGTGGAGTAGCGGGCTAACAGACGAGATAAGGAAACTTGAAACTGGTGGAAGAGGTCGTTTCAAAGACTTCGAGAAAGCGATGACCAACGCATTCGGAGCAGAGCTTAGAGAGAGGCGGCATCTGACCGATGACCCGAATTACTGGACGACCACCTTCAGGGCAAATGTTCACGTTGGCAGGCCGGCTCCATACAAGGACTGGAAGAAGCATTTCAAACATTATAACGGGTTTATCACAGCCACAAAGCCGCTCACCGGATACAAAGCCGACGCGATCTTTTATCCCAGAGATCGCGATGAGGCGTGGACAATCGAGACGCAGTTCGAACTCAACTATGAGGCAGTTGGTCAAGCCTTGACATACTGGCACGTCTTCAACCAACCACAGGCAAGAGACAAGGCTGAATTAGGAAAAAGAGAGATTCTTCCAAAGATAGTCTGTTTAGCAGCACCACGAGATTTCCTGGCTTTGTGCTATGAGGTCCAGCCCAAGATCCAAGTCTTCTATTGGGAAGAAGCAAACGCCACACCGAAATTCTATTGGCCGAAGGCAGAGTCTGTGGAGTTCGAGAAGAAACTGTGAGACAGGCGGTTTTCATGATGGGTCGGACATCTCAGTAGTAACTAAGAGTGCAAGTTCCTAAAGCATCTTTCTCACTGACCCCGCGTGGCTGACCGTGGAATGTCGAGTAGAAGTCGCAGTTTTACTGTAAAAGTGGGGCCTTTAGTTATCGCGTTAGCGAGCATTCAGAGAGGCCAAATAGTTCGCCATTTTTTCGATTGCGAGGATTCTTTCTTCCGTTTCCTCTCTCGTTACAAACCTGATTCCCTTGTGAACAACGTTGTTCCTGGTTGTTATGGCTCCAGAGCAGCTCTCAAGGATTTTATCGTCCAAAGTGGGGTCGCTCGGATCTAGCAGAAGCTTCAGGAAACCGTCAATTGATATTCTGATTCCGATTTCCTTAACCATCCTCTCGATTTGGTCAGCCTCAATGCCTTTCTTCTTGCCACGTTCCATTGCAAAGCGCGAGAGGGCAACTTCCAGGACGACTACCGCCAAAACCGTAGCAAGAGCGTAATCCTCATCTAGTATGGATGACTTGGCGTCCAGTAAGAACGAAATGCTCGGGTCGAGCTTTTCTTCTTCTTGAAGAGAGCGAATCAGCTTTTCCCTCTGATCTCCTGTGAGATATCGAATCGGGCCACCACTCATAACCACACCCCCCGTGCCCGTACTCATTCCGACTGCGCCGGGAGTCTCTTTTCCATCAGACAGATAGGAAATCTCGAAGCCAAGAGTGTCAGGATATCTGACTCTTCCCACTGAAAAATTGCCCGTGACATGACGAGAAACATCTACCAGTCTATTGAGATGATCGATAGCCTTTTCGATAATTGTAAGTCGATCTGAGTCAAAGAACTTGTCATGTCTGGTCGTCATCTCAAAGTGACCTGGGATTTCGATAGAAACCTTAGAGAATGCGAGTCGACCGTGAGTGTCATACTTCAGGTCGGCAACACCGCTCCCGAAAGTGAAGAGTCCAGCCGTCAAAGTTCTCTGAACTCTTTGAATCGAAACTCTACTCTTACCGCCGCTCACTAACACCTCGTAGACTCCATCATCGACTGGAATGACGAATGGCAGCTCGAATTTTATCCTAGTCCACTGTTTTGCCATCAGACAGACTCACCGTTCTCCAAGAGGGGTTGACTCTAGGTGTTACGGCTTGGAAGGAAGCTCGATCAATATGTAATTATTACGAGGCCTGAAATCGTGAGGGGTCCTAGAACGAGCCGCCAAGAGGAGCGTTGGGACTTTCCGGCACGCCGCGAGGCTCGCCAACGAGGCTAGGAATATTATTTTCCAAGTCGAAACAGCCTTGGGCATGATTTTTGAAGCCGGCCATCCCCCTTATTCACCTGTGGCTAACGCTCATTGGGTGCCGGGTCGAGGTTTCAGTTCTAATCTAAAGGTTGGGAGTGGCAATACTATGCATGTATCTTGCGGAGATACCACCACGATAATTTCCTTTTCGGCTCCTCGACTAGCTCCAAGCCTTGCTTCTTCAGCCACGCACGGTTCAGGCTGTAGCCTCAGGTATGGAGCGCGATACATCGGAAATGCGGGCAAATAACGACTTCCAGACCAGTTCTACTAGAGAAGACCGAGGACTTCCATAACGAATTGCTGAAACCAAGAGAGAGGTTAGTCGCTCAAACAGAGCATCTAATGATAGGTTGAACAGGAATAGTCCGTCCTCGATTATCTCCCGTCGTGAAATTGTGAAGGGTTCTAGACCGGGTTGCCAAAGGGCCGCTTGAAACTTTCCGGCTTACTAGTCCTGATGCTTTGCGATTACTCCCCTTCCATGGTTGAAAATCCCCATTTTTCCTCAAGACTGGTTGTCGGATTACCCCGTTCTATGCTCTTTCGCAACTAAAATCGTCTCGTCAAGAGCGGCTATTGGCTGAGGAGGACCAAACAGATAGGTCTCTTCGAGACCTATCGCAGTAGGTATCGATTGCTCCAAATAAGAGACAACTTGAATGAGAAACCGAAAAATTGACCTACAAAGGGAGGAAATTGGTCTAACGTCGAACATTTCAAAGGAAAGTGAGGCGACAACCCGGAGGCTTAGAGTTGACAAAGCCCTACGGAATGCCGGTTGGGGGCCGATTGTTGATTTTGTGAAAAGCGCAAACTATCAAAACGGTGCAGTCAGAGAGTATGAAACGTTAGAGGGCCCTGCGGATTATATCCTGTTTCACGATGGCGAAGCTCTCGCCGTAGTAGAAGCGAAGAAGCTGAGTCAGGGTCCACAGAACGTTCTGTCACAAGCCCAACGGTATGCGAGAGGCTTTCGGGGTGGGGAGTTCAAATTTGGTGAATACCGTCTTCCCTTTGTCTACTCGACAAACGGTGAGACCATTTGGTTCGAGGATCTTAGAGAGCTTTCCTCCAGGTCAAGACAGCTAGCGAAGTTTCACACGCCTAATGCATTAGGCGAGCTTCTCTTGATGGAAAAAGAAAAGGCAGATTCTTGGTTGGCGACCCATCCAAACGATAATCCCTTCCTAAGGACATACCAGCGAGAAGCGATCGAATCATCTGAACGGGCCCTGAGTTCTGGAAGGCGGGGTATGCTACTGGCGATGGCTACGGGAACTGGGAAGACCTTCGTCGCGATCTCGCAGATCTACAGGCTTCTCAAGTCTGGCTTTGCGAGAAGGATACTCTTCCTAGTCGACAGACGGGCCCTAGCAGCTCAGGCAGTGGGAGCGTTCTCTAGCTTCGAGCCGGAGCCCGGCTTGAAATTCGACCGCATCTACGAGGTGTATAGCCAGCGCTTTCGCCGAGAAGACATGCCGGAAGAGTACAAGTTCGATCCCAATGTCCTTCCCGCTGATTATCTGATTAATCCCAAGCCGCACCACGCGTTCGTCTATGTGTGCACGATTCAAAGGATGCGAATCAACCTCTTTGGGAGAGAGGGGATGTTCTCCGAGAATTCAGGAGAATCAGAGACTGAGGATGACGCTGAGAAACTGGACATACCGATTCATGCTTTCGATGTCGTGATTGCCGACGAATGCCACAGAGGGTATACTTCAACTGAGGAGGGAAAATGGCGTCAGGTTCTGGATCACTTTGATGCGGTAAAGATAGGGCTCACGGCAACACCGGCCGCCCATACAACATCTTACTTCAAGGAAATCGTCTATCGGTATGATTACCCTCGCGCGGTCGCTGCTGGATACTTGGTTGACTATGACGCGGTCTCGATAAAGTCAGACATTACAATGAAGGGCATGTTTCTGCAGGAAGGGGAAGAGGTGGGAATAATCGACACCGGGACGGGAAAGGAGTCATTCGACGTCCTCGAAGATGAGAGAGAATATGACACTTCGGACATTGAACACAAAGCTACTGCTCCGGACAGGAACAGGAAGATAGTCAAAGAATTTGCCAGGTATGCGCTACAACAAGAGAAGGAGCTTGGTCACTTTCCCAAGACATTGGTTTTCGCAATAAACGACTTGCAGCCTCGCGTCTCTCACGCTGATCAGTTGGTCGATACGCTGAGAGACGAGTTCGGACGAGGAGATTCATTTGTTGAAAAGATCACCGGTAGCCCGACAGTGGACAGACCGCTCAAGAAGATCAAACAGTTTAGAAATAGACTCCTTCCGGCGATTGTCGTCACCGTTGATATGCTCACTACAGGAGTGGACGTCCCGAAGCTGGAGAACTTGGTCTTCCTGAGACCTGTGAAATCAAGAATCCTTTTCACTCAAATGCTTGGACGCGGAACGAGGAGATGTGAGGAGATTAACAAGACCCACTTTACTGTTTACGATTGCTTCAACGGAACGTTGCTTGAGTATTTCAGAAGGGCGACTGACTTTACCGAGGAACCGCCGGTCAAGCCAACCAGAACAGTAAGAGAGATTGTGGATGCCATCTACAACAATCGTGACAGAGACTACAATCTCCGCGCTCTTGTGAAGCGGCTAAGAAGAGTCGAGAAGAACATCTCAGCCGAGGGCAGGGATGAGTTTGCAGAACTTCTACCTGAAGGCGATATTGGTGCATTTGTCGAATCGCTGCCGACTAGGATACTTGGAGACTGGCCTGGAACTATAAAGATACTTAGGAGCGCCTCGTTTCAGGATTTGATGGAGGCCTATCCAAGGGCTCCCAGGGCATTTGTGGTTGCCTATGGTAAGGAAGACATGGTATCTTCAGAGTACGTGTTCAGAACCACGGACGGCAAAGAGCTGAAACCTGGTGACTATCTGACGAGATTCGAACACTTCGTAAGAGAGAACCCAGATCATATCGATGCATTGAGTATCCTCCTCAACAAACCCTCAGGCTTTCATACTAACGAACTTTCCGACCTTA
>Ga0209805_1002655_pt1 | contig 10405 bp, 8 predicted proteins | sample GraSoiAngelo_148_FD_185905 | JGI IMG/M metagenome (GOLD analysis project Ga0209805, IMG submission 185905) | Grasslands soil microbial communities from the Angelo Coastal Reserve, California, USA - 14_1009_09_20cm (SPAdes) (version 2) | ecosystem: Environmental > Terrestrial > Soil > Grasslands ... | reverse complement strand
CAAGCCGGCTTTTTGCGTGACATCGGTGAAGGTGCCGTTGCCATTGTTGTGAAAGAGATGGCTTTGCCCGTAGGCGGTGACGAAGAGATCGTCGTAGCCGTCGTTGTCGTAATCGCCGACGGCCACGCCCATGCCGAAAAGCTCAATGTCGAGTCCCGCTTTGTGGGTGACGTCGGTGAAAGTGCCGTCGTGATTGTTGTGATAGAGCTTGGGCGTCGAGTGCTTCTGAAGGTGGCCGGGCCAGTCCATGCCGTTGACCAGGAAAATGTCGGGCCAGCTGTCGTTGTCGTAGTCAATGAAGGCGACGCCAGGGCCCATGGTCTCGGGAAGATATTTCCTGCCGAAGGCACCGTTGTTGTGGACGAAGTGGATGCCGGCTTGTTGGGTGACGTCGCGGAATTGGATGGACGAGGATTCGGGCGGAGCGCCGCTTGACGTTTTCACAAGAAAAACAGCCGATGCGAAGATGAGACTTCCCCAAAGCGAAAGATTCACTATTCCTCCGTTTTTGAAACATCGGCCATTTTCCGAAACCAAGCAGCAGATTCCTCGCTCTGCCTGGATGCGCAGGCGGGCTTGGAATGACAAATTGAGGTGTTGCCCATAGGAAATGCGTTACTCGCGACCAACGCCGAGGGCGTCGGCAACGCGATTGATGTAGTTGAACCAGGACGCAATCAGCGTGATTTGCAGGATGCCTTTGTCGTCGAAACCGACGGCGCGGAGCCTGGCATGATCATCCGGCGAACACCTGGTGGCGTCCTTGGTCAGTTTCACAACGTAATCGAGCATGGTGCGGTCCTGCTCGCTAATCGGCGCGGTGCGGTAATCCTTCTTCAGCGCTTCGACCATCTCCTCGTTCAGCGTGACGCGACGCAGAAACTCTGCGTGGGAAACGATTCAATAATGGCAGCGGTTCGTGACGGACACCATGGTGGCAATCATCTCGTGCTGGTGGCGCTTCAGCGGCAAATCGGGCGACATCAGCGCGCCAAACGTGCCAAAGGCGTGAAAAAGCGCTTCGGGAATCAGCGTGTGACTCGCCACGATGCCCGCGGTCTCTCCGTCATTCACGGGATGCACGGGCGTGGCATATTCGATGGGATAGAGCTTTCGCTGCGACTCGATGGCGTCCTTGACGCATTTGTCGTCTTCCATGCGGACCGTCTGGATCCAGGTCATTGGCAGCCCTCAGTTTTCAGTTGTAAGTTCTCAGTGGAACAAAGCCTTCGTGTTTGGCTCCCCGGCGCTTTCCGAAGCCTTCGCAGAAAGTCTGCGGTCCTTTTTGTCGTCACCTTTCCCGTCACTTCTTGCAGCCGATCCCTTTGGCTGAGCGGAAGCAAGTGCGACGCTGAAGTGTTCGTGAATCGGCTGGCGCTCGTTGTTGTCCGCAGGATGCGTCTGCCGGTACGGACCGGTGATAGCCTGCGCGGATTCATCGGCCTTGAATCGCAAGTAGCGCGCTTTGTGCTCTTCTGCTTTCTTGTCGTTGCCGAGGCCGTTGTAGCAGAGCATCAGATTGTAATGCGCCTGCAAATCTTCGGGATCAATGGCGAGAGTTTTTTCGAATTCGGCGACAGCGTCGGCGTACCGCTTTTCGAGGAAAAGGATGCGGCCGAGTTCATTGTGGACGACGCGGTCGCGCGGGAATTGCTCCAACACAGTTTTCAAATGGGTGATGGCGACGCTGTAGTCGCCATCTTCCCGGAGAGCTTTGGCGTAGAAGAAATTGGTGCGCGCGAGCTTCGCATCGATGGCCAATGATTTCTCCAGAACTTTGCGCGCTCCGGCGGTGTCGCCTTCCTGCAAAAGCACGCGGCCGATATTGGTCCAGCCGTCGGGATTTTGCGGATCGGCACCGGTGATTTTTTCGAATGCGGCGGCAGCAGCTTTCAGGTCGCCTTGCAGGAACAGTCCGATGCCGTAATCGTTCCAGCGGGTCCAGTCATCCTTGACACTGATGGTCTTTGGCGGAGGTGCGGCGGCATTGCGCGGGAGCACGCGCAGAGTCTTTGTGTCTTCCGCGAGGACGGTGATTGGAAGATCCGGAATGGCTTTCAGGTTGCCCGAGACATTTGAAGTGTCTCCGGTAAAGGCGAACTTACGATCGTCATAGTCTGGCGTGGTCTTGGCTGCAGGCGGCGTAGTGCTTGCATTGGCGGCAGTCAGTTTTGCTTCCAGCGCTTCCACGCCGGCAAAAGAGAAATGCGTGTTGTACCAACTGAATTTGCGGTAGTTCAGCTTGGCGTGAAGCGTGATTTTGTCGCCGCCATTTTCCGGAACGTGCAGGCGATAGTGGGCGGTGTCCGCAGCGCCGGGCGGAATCAGATGTACGTAAACGACGGAGCGCGTGGCCCAGGCATTGCGCTTGTTGATGACGTTGCCGTGGCCGTCAATTTGGAGGGAACGATAAAAATGCGCGCCGGGTTCGACGGGGCCTTTGCCGTTGTCCTCGACCTGGCCGCTCCAGAAAATCGTCTGGCCTTTTTCGTCGGTAGCTTGGAGTTCCAGCCAAACGTCGAAAGCATCGACAGTGCCGCCGGGGAAAAAGTGGCCTACCTTGCGCGTGCGCACGACGACGTCGACGCGCACATCGTCGCCGCGGCGCACGGCAGCGTCGGTGCGATCGATGGGAGCGGTAATCGCGCGAAGTTCACCTGCAGGCCCTTTCGGCAGCGCGGCTTCGGATTCTTCGCCGACCGCAAAAGTTGTGGAAAGTTCCTGTTTGCCTAGTTCGTTGCGAACGGGCGCGTGGGATTCCTTTCCTGCAGGAGAAATGGCAAAAATATCGACGGAGAGCTGCCTGTCCTGGAGAAATTTCTCCGCGAATTCGTATTGCGCTTCGTCCTGATTGGCGGCGGGCACGGCGGTATTCGCTCCGGGAAACCGATGCGAATGCACCAAGCCATTGATGTTGCCGGCATCGTTTGAAGGCACCATCGGCATGTGGCAATCGGCGCAATTCATGGCGCTTTTCGGATAATAGAAAGCGCGCGCGCCCTGGCCGGAAACGCCGCTGGCTTGCCAGTTGTCGTATTCGTTGAAGCCGCGAATCCAGCGGTAGCGGTTCACAGGGACGTCGAGGTGGACTTTGTGGCAGGAGGAGCAGAATTCCGCGGTGTCGGTGCGCATGAAGGGTTTCAGGAACGTGCGGCGGTGCGGCTCGGGATTGAGGCGCACGACAAAATCGTGGAGCTTGCGAATGACCGGGTTGTCACTGGCGGCGAGCTCATGCAGTTTCGGGTATTCGAGGAAAAAGTCGCCCTGACCCATGGTGCTTTTCACTTCCACGATGCTGTGGCACATCAGGCAGCCTAGGCCGGCGCGCGCTTCGGGGCGATTCACGATTTGTTTGATGGGCGTGTCAAATAAGCCGCTGTAAAGCAGCGCGGGATCGTGACAGCCGGCGCACCATTTCGACGAGCGCACGCCGGCGACTTCCTGCATGTACTCGATGCTCTTGCGATACCACTGATTGTTGAAGGAAGAAAAGTGGTGCATCGAGCTGTTCCACTGCGCATAAATGTCGGCGTGGCAGCGCTGGCAGGCGTCGGATTTCATGAAATATTGCGAGGGGATGTTGATGTCGTGCTTGGTCTGCGCGGAGCTGGGGAAGAATTTTCCGTTGGAGCCGTCACCCTCGCGGTCCATGGAGTCGGGAGGCATCAGCGGATTGATGATGCGATTGGCGCGTGCGTCGCGCCAGCCGCCTTCGCGTACGAACCAGAGGCCTCGGGAGACGGCAAAGGTCACGACGACAAGGGAGACAAATCGCAACGCTTGGCTTGCAGTGGTTTGCCCCAGCCAGCCCCTCGAATGGAGCCAGTCTGCCAAAAGCAAGAGCGAACCGACGACGCAAAGCGCAATATGAGCGTAGAGCCAATTCCAGAGATGATGCGGCGTTCCCATTTTGATTAACGCGATGCCGAGAAGGGCACCGGCGGCGAGAAGGATCCAGCCGAAACGGCCCAGCGTGGTACTACTCCAAACGAGCGGAACCAGAAATGCGATAAGCAGCAGAAAGACGAGGACACCTACCGCAACGTGAAGCAACTCGACCGCGGCGTAAGTAATGGTGGCGGAGGGAAATCCGTACAAATACACGGCGCTGAGAGCGAGCGGAATCAGAAAGCGGGACAACCGGCGCTTGGACAACTCAACGCGCATTGCAAGCCTCATCGGAGCGGCGGTACGCCAGAAAAAAAGCGACCGGATGTCTGAGAAGCATCCGGCCGCGATTCAGTTTGGGGTGCCCCCAAGCAAGCCAAGGAATGGCGGAGCTAGAGGCGATAGTGCTAGTGAGCATACTCATATTTTTCTGGCGCGAAAAGGGCAATACTGCGAATGCATTAGAAACCGCAAAATCATGCGAAATAATTAGAGTAGCGGCAATACTATAAAACCATTAGAAGCCTACGTCGCTTGAGAAGCGTACCGCCGCTTCAGCGCTAAAGCCCACAATGAAAATAAAGACACCGCGTGGGGGGCTGAAGCCCACCTCCTGAGAACACACATTTAGCACAGGGGCTTTATGCCCTTTCCCTCCTTACACCCATAGGATTTTGAGGCTTGAAGGTCTCTGTATTCCTCGGTGCGGCCGCTGGGCCAGTTGATCACCACGCGGTCGATTTTGTCGCGCTTGGCTAAGCCGAAGGTGATTGGAAATTCGGATTGCGAAAGATAACTGGAGCCGCCGCGCACCATTCGCCATTGGTGAAGGTCTCCTGCGAATACTTGCACGCTGGCGCCGATAGCATCGCGGTTGGATTTCGTGCCTACCAATTCGAATCGGATGCTGTGATTGCCGCCCCATTGATCGTTGCGAAAAAGAACTGCAGGACCGTTGTTGGTGGTCATTAGAATGTCCAAATCGCCGTCGCCATCAAAATCGCCGTAAGCCAGCCCCCGGCCAACGCGAGGCTTATCGAAGCCGCCGCCACCTTCTGCCGCCACGTCGCGGAATTCCCCATGCCCTTCGTTCAAGAAAAGTTGCGGCGGCTGCGCGTAGCCAACGTTTCCACGAATGTTGCGAACGGTTTCGTCGATGTGGCCGTTGGCGACAGCAAGATCGAGAGCTCCATCCAGGTCGACGTCAAGGAACATGCAGCCGAAGCCGAGAGTATTGCGTGAGGGCGCGCCAAGGCCGGAAACGATGGAAACGTCGTCAAACACTCCGGTGGCAGTCGCGCGATAAAGACCAATCATCTCGTTGTCGAAATTCGTGATGGCGATGCCGAGCTTGCCGGAGTTATCGAAATCGCCCACGTCTACACCCATGCCGGCGCGGGCTTTGCCTTCGGTGCTAAAGGCCAGCCCCGCTTCGATGGCCACGTCCTTGAATTTTCCATTGTGCAGGTTGCGGTAAAGTTTGTTCGGCTGCGTGTCGTTGGCAACGAGCAAATCGGGCCAACCGTCTTGGTCATAATCGAGCATGGCCACGCCGAGCGACTTCGAGCTGCTGTCGAAAATGCCGCTGGTGGCGGTGACATCTTCGAAAGTTCCGTTGCCGCGATTGTGGAACAGCCAGCAGGTATCGCCACGATACGCTTCCGGCGTGCAGTAGGATTTATGAGCGCCGTCGAGGCTGCAAAACACGTCGTGTTCCGGGGACCAGCGAACATAATTGCAGACGAAAAGATCGAGCAAGCCGTCGCGGTCGTAGTCGAACCACAGTGCGGAAGTACTCAAGCCTTGGCGGCCAAAAAGACCGCTCGCGTGCGTGACATCCACGAAAGTGCCTTTGCCCGTGTTGCGAAAGAGGTGGCTCTGGCCGACGCAAGAGATGAAAAGGTCGGGAAAGCCATCGTTGTTGTAGTCGCCAACGGCCACACCCATTCCGTAAATTTCGATGTCCAGCCCGGCGGCTTTGGTGATGTCGGTAAAAGTGCCGTTGCGATTGTTGCGGTAGAGACGCAGCACCGAGCGCTGGCGCTTGTGGCCGGGCCAGTCCATGCCGTTGAGGAGCACAATGTCCTGCCAGCCGTCGGCGTCGTAATCCAAGAAAGCGCAACCCGAGCCGAGGGTCTCGGGAAGCAGCTTGCCGCCGTAGGCGCCACTGTTGTGCATAAAACGAATTCCCGCGGCGTCGGTTACGTCGGTGAGGCGAAATCCTAGGTTCGAAGCGGGGGTTGCACGTATGCGAGGAGGAAGGCCTGCAGCTGCCGCCAAGCCTGAGCCCAGAGTTGTGAAAAGGAAATCGCGGCGGTTCAAGGCAGACTCACCAGACCGTTGCGAATCGCGTAGGTGACCAGTTCCGCGGTTTTGTGAATGCCGAGCGCATTCATGATGTTAGCGCGGTGCACGGCGACCGTATTCACGCTGAGATTCAAATCGGAGGCGATTTCCTTGTTCGATTTGCCCGCCACAATATGCTGGAGAATCTCGAGCTCGCGGGGCGTCAATCCGCCGCCGTGTTCGCCCTTGAGCGCGTCTTTACGCGAAATCTGAGGATCGAGAACGGTCATGCCGGAGGCGATGCTTTTCACGGCGCTCACCAGGTCGAGGTCCATTGCGTTTTTTAGGACGTAACCGCGCGCACCAGCCTCCAGCGCCTGGTTCACCAGCGTTTCCTCGGAGTGCATGCTCAACATCAGGATTCCCGCCTCGGGATGCGCTTCCAATATTTTTCGCGTGGCTTCGATGCCGCTCAATTCCGGCATGGCGCAATCCATGACGATGACGCGCGGGCGAAGGTCCGCCGCCAGGCGTACCGCTTCTTCGCCGTCGCTGGCTTCCGCGACGACGGAGATTGCCGGATCGTCTTCCAACATCCGGCGAAAGCCGCGGCGGACCAATGCGTGATCGTCGGCCAGCAGTACCGTTATTTTATGCGGCATGACTTTCCACTTTCTCCCGCGGAATGCGCAGACGGACTTGCGTGCCGCCTTGCGGGCGCGGCGTGACGGCCAGCGTTCCGCCGATCAACTCGGCGCGTTCGCGCATGGCGACCAAGCCGATTCCGCGTTGCATTTTCTCCGCCACGAATCCCGAGCCATGGTCCTCCACTTCAAGCTCCAATGAATCTCCAGAGTATTTCAGGCGAACCCAGGCATCGCGCGCGCCCGAGTGGCGGCTCACATTGTTCAGCGCTTCCTGGAGCACGCGATAGATGTGCACGCCGGCGCCCGGTTCGACCGGAAAAGGCTTGCCGCTTTTCTCGTAATGCAACTCGATACCGGCCTGCCTTCCTACCGTGGGAATATACCAGTCCAGAGTGCTTTCCAGGCCGGCTTCTTCGAGCAAAACCGGATGCAAGGCCTGCGAAAGCGTCCTGATGTTGTTCAGAGTGATTTGAGCGATTTCTTGCACTTCTTTCAGGTCGCTATGAAGAGGCGTTCCCTCCCCTGCCTGTTTGCCAGCGCGGCGCAGCATCGAGCCAATGGCAGTGAGCACTTGACCAAACTCATCGTGGAGTTCACGCGAAATGTGCCGCAGCGTGGATTCCTGCGTGGAAATGAGTTTCTGGGCCAGATCGCTGCGTTGCTCGGAAAGATCGGCGAGACGCGCGAAAAGCCGGCGGTTGCTGCGGATGAGGTACAAGCTAGTCAGGGCGATCGCGATTAGCGTTGCGGCGAGAAACAGATACAGCTGGCGCTGCACGCCGTTATAGATTTTCGCGATGCTCGCGGCCGCCTGCTCTTCACCTTCATTATTTTCCACAAGGAGGCGCGAGACGGCGGTGCTGAGCGCCTGCTCGCGCGCCTGCAGGGTCAACCGAATCTGTTCGCGCGCCTCCGTCTCTTTGCCACTTTGGGCGAGCGCGAACATGCGGTTGACGGCGTCCCAGAACTGCGCGAAAGATTGCGTAAGAAATTTTCGCTGGTTCGGCGTGCGGCTCGCGACGGCCAGACCTTCCTCAAGTTTCATCGCGGCGTCCAGATCCTGCCGGATGCGCTCGAATTGCGCGGTCCAAGCTGTCAGCGGATAGCGCCCGGTGGTGTCAAGCATGTCATGCATGGCGAGGGCGACGGAATTGAGATCATTTTCGATGCGCAACAATTGCAGCGAGTCTTTGCGATTGCGGTCCACCATTTCGCTCTGGAGTTCGCGGAGCCCGACCAGTTGTACGGTGATATAGAACGAGTAAGCTAGCACCGCAGCCAGGGTGATGACGAGGCCGAGAAGAAGTCGATTTGTGGGTGAACGATGCGAAAAGGCGGCCTTTTGCACGAGCTAAGGATACCTCAGGCGGCAATTTGTTTTCCCAGCGATACCACGATGGCGAGCATGACGATAGCAGCAGCCAGCGGAGCCAAAAGGCCCACGCGCAAGCTTCCGGCATGTTTCGAAATAAATCCGACTGCGCCGGGCCCAGCCGAGCCACCGAGCGATGCCAGGGCAAAGAGGATGCCGCCAATGCGCTTGGCGCGCGGGCCATACCAGCGGGAAAACCACGCAATGAAAACCGGATAAACGCTCGCGCATCCCAAGCCGGCCAAAAAAATCGCAGACAGGGCCAGGTTCAGGCTGCTGGAGACGATCAGTAAAGCGATTCCGGCGGCAGCCAGAGTCAGGGCGCCCAACACTATTTTTCTTTCCGAGACTCGCCGCAGCGCCAGCGGCGCGGAAATGCGGCCCAAGGTGAGTCCGGCGTAGAAAAACATAGGCGCGAGCGTGGTCACGCCGGTGATGCCTCGGACCAGGCGCTTAGCGTACTCGGCGGCCCAGATGCCAACGCCGTTTTCAATCCCCACATAAATAAAGAACAACGCGGCCAGGGCAACAAAGACCATCCGTCCCCTGCCAAAGCGGGTTGCTTCCGATGTCTTTGCATTTTCTTGGTGCTGCTGCGCGCCAAATGGCGTGACCAAGAGACCGAGCGTAAGAAACGCGCCGAAAATTGCAAAACCATTCAGCATCCCCGGCAGATAGTTGTGCCGCAGAGCCAGCGCGATCAAGGGCGAACAGGCCATCGCGCCTGCACCCCAGGTGAAATTGAGCAAACTGAGGAGAGATGCGCTCTTTGTGCCTCCCAGTTCAGCGACGAACAAATTTGTCCCCGGAGTGATCAGCCCATAGCCCAGCCCAAATGCAGCCGTCGCTTCGAGAGCAACTCTGTGCGTGTCCGCGTTGAGACCGGCAAGACCGCCGCCCATCAGCGCATAACCTAAAACCAAGGCAGGACGATAGCCAGCCTTGGAAGCGATAGCGCCGGAGGCCAGGGTGCCTGCAAGAGCAGCTAAGAACTGAATTGAGGAGAACAGGCCCGCTTGTCCGTCATCGAGAGACCATCGACGGATGAACACAGGAAGCATTGGACCAACAATCGTGGTTGCAATGCCGCTGAGCACGAAACCGGCAAATAGGAGGATCAAGAGGTTGCGTTGATTTTGACCTTTGATACTTGCGGCTGTGCCAGCGGTGGCGCTTATCTTGGCGTTTGCCCCTTCACTTGCTGTCAGTTCACTCATTGGGGATAGGACATTCTGAAGGACGCAGCCGCTTCAAGCAACTATTGCCGGGAGAAATTTCCGCCACTTGCGATTTGAAAATTCGATACTCTGTAGCGTTCGTCTTGCCGAAAACCTCCATGATTGAAGTAGGACTCATCGGGTACGGTCTTGCGGGGCGAGCGTTTCACGCGCCAGTGATTGGCGCTGTGCCGGGACTGCGTCTGGCGGCGATTCTGCAGCGCACGGGCAACGAAGCGGGGGAGAAATATCCGCACGTTCGGATTGTGAGAAGCCTAGAGGAGTTGCTGGCCATCCCCGAACTTCGCCTGGTGGTAATCGCCACACCCAATGACACGCATTATTCCTTGGCGAGGCAATGCCTTGAAGCAGGGCGAGACGTGGTTGTGGACAAGCCGTTCACCACGACCTTGAAGGAAGCACGGCTGTTGGTGGAATTTGCCAAGAACGCCGGACGGTTGATTACGGTTTATCAGAATCGGCGGTACGACGGCGATTTTCAGGCGGTTCGAAAGCTGTTGGCCGAGGGAACACTTGGGCGCATCGTGCGGTTCGAAACGAATTATGACCGCTACCGCCCGCAACTGAAACCGGGAGCATGGCGCGAGACGACGCGGGCAGGGAGCGGGATTCTCTTTGACATTGCGCCGCACCTCATCGATCACGCACTCGTCTTATTTGGACTGCCAGAAGCGGTGACCGCGGACGTTCGGATCGAGCGGGAACAGGCCGTTGCCGACGATGCGTTCGACATCATGTTTCACTATACGCGCGGCGTGCGCGCGGTGCTGCGCTCGAGTATTTTGGCCGCTGCACCGCGGCCGCGCTTTGTCTTGCATGGTATGCAAGGCAGTTTCCTAAAGCAAACGATCGATCCACAAGAACACAATTTGCGGCACGGAAACATTCCCACCAAGGGGCCGTGGGGAGCGGAGCCGGAAGAAAATTGGGGCGTGCTTACCATTCCGGATGGGGACAATTTTATGCAGCGGCGC
>Ga0209805_1002654_pt1 | contig 10413 bp, 6 predicted proteins | sample GraSoiAngelo_148_FD_185905 | JGI IMG/M metagenome (GOLD analysis project Ga0209805, IMG submission 185905) | Grasslands soil microbial communities from the Angelo Coastal Reserve, California, USA - 14_1009_09_20cm (SPAdes) (version 2) | ecosystem: Environmental > Terrestrial > Soil > Grasslands ... | reverse complement strand
CTTGATAGTAAGGAGATATCGTGGCAGTGGACACTGTGGATTTCGAATCGGCGGACGACATCGCGCTCGCGGACAAGATGAAAGTCGGGCGCCAGCAGATCATCGAGGAGCTCGGCAAGCGGATCATCGGGCAGTCCGAGGTCATCGAGCTGGTGCTGCTGACGCTCTTCGTCGGCGGCAACAGCCTGATCGTCGGCGTGCCTGGCCTTGCCAAGACGCTGCTCGTCGCGACGCTGGCCAGGGTGCTCGACCTGAAGTTCACGCGCATCCAGTTCACGCCAGACCTGATGCCGTCGGACATCACCGGCACCGACATCATCCAGGAAGATACGGCGACGGGACGGCGCCTAATGGTGTTCGCGCCAGGGCCGATCTTCAGCAACATCGTGCTCGCGGACGTAATCAACCGAACGCCGCCCAAGACGCAATCGGCGCTGCTCGAAGCGATGCAGGAGCATCGCGTCACGATCCAGGGGCGCACCTACGATCTCGCCGAGCCGTTCTACGTATTCGCGACGCAGAATCCGATCGAGCTCGAAGGCACGTATCCGCTGCCCGAGGCGCAGCTCGATCGCTTCATGTTCCACATCGTCATCGAGCACCCGCCGGAAGACGAGGAGTTCGAGGTCGTGCGCTCGACGACGGCGATCATCGATCCGCATTTCAACCGGCCCGTGAACGGCGACGATCTGATCGCGTTTCAGCGCCTGGTGCGCCGTGTGCCGGTCGCCGAGCCGGTGATGCGCTACGCGCTCAGCCTCGCGCGGACCAGCCGTCCGAAGTCGAAGAACGCTCCCGACACGGTGAAGAAATTCGTCGCGTTCGGGGCGAGCGTGCGCGCGGCGCAGTATCTCGTGCTCGGCGGCAAGGCGCGCGCGCTGACGAGCGGCCGCTACCACGTCAGCTACGACGACATCCGCTCGATGGCCCACCCGGTGCTGCGCCACCGCGTGCTGACGAACTTCCGCGCGGAGTCGGAAGGGATCACGACCGACTCGATCGTGGACGAGTTGCTGTCGACGGTGGCGGTGCCCAAGAGCGGAATGTAACGCTCCGCTGAAAGCCTCGCGCTACACCGACCCGTACCCGTAGCGCGAACCTTTTCAGGCGAACGAGACAGCGGTTTGCGGTAGCGCGAGCCTTTCAGGCGAGCGAGAACGACGATGCAAACATCCCAGACGATGCCCGGCGCGCGGTTCGTCGATCCGAAGATCCTGTCGCGCATCAGCAGCCTCGAGCTGATGGCGCGGACGGTCGTGGAGGGCTTCATCAACGGCCTCCACCGCGCGCCGTACTTCGGCGCCTCGATCGACTTCGCGGAGCACCGCGGCTACGTCGCCGGCGACGACATCCGCCGCGTCGACTGGCGGCTGTTCGCCCGCACCGATCGCTTCTACGTCAAGCAGTACGAGGCCGACACCAACACGAACCTCTCCATCCTCTTCGACGTGTCGAAGTCGATGAGCTTTTCGAGCCGCGGCATTCCGAAAATCGAGTACGCCTCGTTCGTCGCCGCGTGCCTCGGCTACCTGGCGCAGCGGCAGCGCGACCGCGTCGGCATCGTCACCTTCGACAGCGACATCGTCACGCACGTGCCCTCCTCCGCGAAGCACTTCAACGTCGTGCTGCACACGCTCGATCGCGCGAAGGCCGAGCGCCCCGGCAATCTGACGGCGCCGCTGAACAAGATGGCGGAGCACTTCAAGCGACGCGGCATCCTCGTCCTGATCTCCGATTTCTACGAGGAGCCCGACGCAGTCCTCGAAGCCATCAAGCCGCTGAAGTTCCTCGGCAACGACCTCATCGTCTTTCACGTCCTCGACCCCGCCGAGATCGAGTTCGGGTACGACGATGCGTCCAGCTTCGAGGATCTCGAGAGCGGCGACCAGATTCCGGTGGTGCCGCAGTCGCTCGCCCAGGAGTACCGGCAGCTGATTCGCGCGCACATCGACGCGTTGACCGCGAAGTTCTCCGAGCACCGGATCGACTACACGCTGCTGAACACGGCCGAACCGCTCGACCGCGCGCTCTTCAGCTATCTTTCCAGCCGCGAGCGGCTGATGAGAGTACGGTGACCTTCCTAACACCAGCCTTCTTCCTCGGCCTCGGCGCGATCGCCATCCCGATATTGATCCACCTGATCCAACGCGAGAAGAAGCGCGTCGTCGAGTTCCCGTCGCTGATGTTCGTGCGCCGGATTCCGTATCAGTCCGTCCGCCGCCGCCGCATCCGTCACTGGTTCCTGCTGTTCCTGCGCGCCGCGGCGATTGCCCTGATCGTGTTCGCGTTCGCGCGACCGTTCCTGCATCAGAGCGCCGTGGCCGCAGCCGCCGGCGGCGCCGCGCGCGACGTCGTCGTCCTGCTCGACCAGTCGGCGAGCATGGGGTACGGCGATCACTTCGAGAAGGCGAAGGACGCCGCGCGGCGCGTCGTGCGCGGGCTCGGCGCCGACGACCGCGCCACCCTCGTGCTCTTCGCGAAGAATGCGCGCCACCTCCGATCGCGCGCGGCTCGAGGGCGCCATCAACGCCGCGAAGGTCACGGCCGGCGCGACGCGCTACGGCCCGGCGCTCAAGCTGGCCGACAGCATCCTCGGTCGCTCGCCGCTGAAGCGGCGCGAAGCCGTTCTGATCAGCGATTTTCAGAAGACCGGCTGGACCGGATCCGAGGATGCGCGTTTTCCTGAGGGAATGGCGCTCACCACGATGCCGGTCGGCTCGGCCAACGCTCGCAACCTCGCCGTTCCATCGGTGACGTTCGGACGGTCGGCCTTCTCTGGCCAGGAGCGGATCGCCGTCACCGCGGGGCTGAGTAATAAAGGCGACGAGGCGATCGGGGACGTCCCGGTGTCGCTGACCGTCGACGGCCACGAGCTCGAGACGCTGCGCGCCACAGTGGCGCCCCATGCGTCGTCGTCGGTGACGTTCGCGCCGTTCACGCTGTCGGGTCCGAACGTGCGCGGGATGGTGCGCGCAGGCACCGACCCGCTGCCGGCCGACAACACCTTCCATTTCGTGCTGACGCCCAGCGAGCCGGTGTCGCTGCTCGTCGTCGACAGCGGCGCGCCGGACGCAAGCCTGTACATCTCCAAAGCGCTGGCCATCGGTACGACGCCGCAATTCCAGGTCGAGGTCACGTCGGCAGGACGCGTCGCGCCCGCGGCGTTCGACAAGCGCGCAGTCGTCGTGCTCAACGATGCGATGTTTCCGCCGGCCGCCGCCGGCGGCGTGTTGAAACGCTTCGTCGAGCGCGGCGGCGGACTGCTGATCGTCGCCGGCGATCACGCGACGTTTCCCACCGGATCGACCGCCGACGGCGATCTTCTTCCGGGGAAGCTCGGCACGACGATCGATCGCACCGACGGCCGCGCCGGATCGCTCGGCTTCCTCGATTACAGCCATCAGGTGTTCGAGCTGTTCAAGGCGCCGAGAAGCGGCGATTTCTCGGCCGCGCATTTCTTCCGCTATCGCAGCGTGGAGCCGGCGCCCGCCGATCGCGTGCTGGCCCGCTACGACGACGGCGCGGTCGCCGCCGCCGAGCGAAAAGTCGGCATGGGCCGCGTCATCGTGTGGACGTCGACACTCGACGACTCGCTGAGCGACATCGGCGTGAAGCCCGTGTTCCTTCCGCTGGTGCATCAGCTCGTTCGCTATCTCGCGCACTACGAGCAGCCGACGTCGTGGCTGACGGTGGGCCAGGTGCTCGACGTCGCCGCGCGAACGAAGGGGCGTACCGATCGAATCGTCGTGACCCCGTCAGGCGAACGCGTGGCGCCCCAGAACTCGCGCGGCCTCGTCGAGCTCGCCGAGCAGGGCATCTACGAAATCCGGTCCGCCGGCGCGACGACCGGCCGTCCGGAATCGGTCGCTTCCAACCTCGACCCCGTCGAGTCGGACCTCACGCCGCTCGACCCGCGCGAGCTGGTGGCCGCGGTGACGGGCCACGCGACGCCCGAGACGGCCGAGCCCGCAATGGCGGAGCAGATGACGCAGGAGGAAATCGAAAAGCGTCAGGGGCTCTGGTGGTATCTGCTCCTGACGGGAATGGCGCTCCTGGCCGTGGAAACGACGATCGCAAACCGTCTTTCGAGGCGGGAGAAGTTTTTGTAACCAGCTTTTAGCGGAGGCGGTTGGGCCCGCCCGGGTGTAATCTGATTGCGCGGAGGCGACATGGACCAACGCATGGAACTCGTCGACGTCATCAGGCGCGTGCGGAACCGGTGGCGCTTGCGGCTTGCGCTGCGCGGCGCCGTCGTCGTGGTCGCCGGAACGTCCCTCGCGCTGCTGCTCTCGGCGTCGAGCCTCGAGTCGCTCCGCTTCAGCGCGCCCGCGATTATCGCGTTTCGCATCATCTCGGTCGCCGTCTTCGTCTCGCTGCTCGTGTACGGACTCGTCTGGCCGCTCCGCCGCCGCGTGACCGACGCGCAGGTGGCGATGTACCTCGAGGAATGCGATCCGACGCTCGAGGCGCGCATCATGACGGCGGTCGAAGCGACCGCGAACGGCGGCTCGCCCGATCACTCGCCCCACCTGGTCGAGCGTCTCGTCGAACAGGCCATCGAACGCTGCCGCGCGCTGGATCATGGCGACGAGGTCGAACGCGCATCGGTGCGCCGCCACGGGGTCTCGCTCGCGGCAATCGCCGCCATTACGGCGCTCGTCGTCGCGCTCGGTCCGGCGTACTTGCGTCACGGTCTGTCGGCGCTGCTCGTCATCTATCGCACCGCAGAGGCGTCGAGCCCGTACCGCATCGACGTGACGCCGGGCTCCGCGAAAGTTCCGCGCGGCGCCGACCAGGCGGTCCGCGCGAAGTTGATCGGCTTCACCGCGAAGGATGCCGCGGTGCTGATGCGGAGCGCTGCCAACGCGCAGTTCGAGCGCGTGCCGCTGCTGCCAGCGGCCAATGAGGCCGGGTCGTTCGAAGGGATGCTGTTCCACCTCGACAAGCAGACGGAGTATCTCGTCGAATCGAACGGCGTCCGCTCGGCGAAGTTCACGCTGAGCGTGGTGGATCTACCGACCGTGTCGCAGCTCGATCTCGAGTACCGCTTCCCCGCGTATACGGGGCTGCCGCCGCGCAAGATCGAGAACGCAGGCGACGTTGCCGCGATCCGCGGCACCGACGTGCTCTTTCGCGTCACGCCGACGATGAAGACGCCCGGCGGACGCATCGTGCTGAACGATGGGTCCTCTGCCACGCTCACCGCGCAGGCAGACGGAACGCTGACCGGAAACTTCGCGGTCAAGACGCAGGGCTTCTACAAGATCGAGCTCACCGGGCCTCACGGCGAAAAAGTCGATGCGTCGCCGCAGTACACGATCGACGTCATCGACGATCAGGCGCCGATGGTGCGCTTCAGCAAGCCGGGCCGCGACTCGCAGGCGACGCCGGTCGAGGAGCTGTTCCTCGAAGCGCGCGCCGACGACGACTACGGCGTCCGCAACCTGCAGCTGTACTACTCGGTCAACGGCGGCGCGCAGAAGTCCGTGAATCTGTTCAGCGGTAAACCGCTCGCCGAAGTCAGCGGCAGCCATACGATTTATCTCGAGGAGCTCGGGCTGAAGCCGGGCGACTTCGTCTCGTACTTCGCCAAGGCCACCGATACCGACACGGTCGCCGGTCCGAAAACGGCCACGAGCGACATCTACTTCGTGCAGATTCGTCCGTTCAAGAAGGATTACCGCGCGGCGCAGTCGCAGGCGATGGGCGGCGGCGGAGGCGGCGGCGGACAGCAGGTCGGTCAGCTGTCGCAGCAGCAGCGCGAGATCGTCGCCGCGACCTTCAACATCGTCCGCGACAAGGCGAAGACGAAGCCCGACAAGTTCCGCGAGAACGTGGTGTTCATGAATCTCGCGCAGGCGAAGCTCCGCGAACAGGTCGAGGATCTGGTGCAGAAGCTGAAGGCGCGCCTTGGCGCGGTCGATCCGAGCTTCAACAACATCGCCGAGACGCTGCCGAAAGCGGTCGAGGAGATGAAGGCGGCCGAAGCGCAGCTGAAGGCACTCAAGGCCGACGACGCGCTGCAGCCCGAGCAGCGCGCGCTGAAGCTGCTGCAGGACGCCGAGCAGGCGTACGAAGTCCAGGTGGCGATGCAGCAGGGCGGCGGCGGCGGCGGCGGACAGGGACAGATGGCCGAGGATCTCGCCGATCTGTTCGAGCTGGAGCTGGACAAGCTGGCGAACCAGTACGAGATGCAGCAGCGCGCCGAGCAGCAGCAGGGCGATCAGCAGATCGATCAGCTCGTCGAGAAGCTGAAGGAGCTCGCGCGGCGGCAGCAGCAGGAGCTCGAGCGGCAGCGCAGAGCGCTGCAGGCGGGACAGAGTTCCTCGGGCGGCGGCGGATCGTCGCAGCGCGCCCTGGCTGATGAACTGGAGAAAGCCGTGCGGCAGCTGCAGCAGCTGACGCGCGAGCAGCAGCGGCCGGAAGTGACCGACGCGATGCGGCGGCTGCAGGACGCTGCCGACGCGGCGCGGCGCGCCGCGGCGAACGGATCGCGCGACGGTGGCGCGCAGGCCAACGAGGCGCTGCAGCGGCTGCGCGAGGCGCAGCAGCAGCTCGAACGCAATCAGGGCGGCCGCGGCGACCGCGACATCCAGCGGGTGCAGCGCGAGGCCGAAGCGCTCGCGTCGGAACAGAGGGACATCGCCAAGGATGTGAACGGGCTCGACCAGGGCGCGGAAGGTTCGCCGCAGAACGGGCAGAACGCGCAGGGGTCGCAAGCCGGACGTCAGGAGAAGGCGCAGCAGCTCGGTCAGCGCAAGGACGCGATGGACAAGAACGTTGCGGACCTGCAGAACGAGCTCGAGAAGCTGGCCAACTCGATGCGCCGCGACGAGAAGGACGCCGCGCGCAAACTCGACGAGGCCGCGGGCAGCATCCGCGACAAGCGCATCCGCGAAATGATTCGCTACTCGCGCTCGGCGTTGAACGGGTCGCCCAATCAGTACGCGCCCGCGATGGAAGAGAGCATCAGCAACAACCTCGAGGCGCTGTCGCGGAAGATCAACGAGGCGGCCGGCTCGATGGGCAGGCAGGCCAAGCAGGACTCGATGTCGCGCGCCGCCGACAAGGCGCGCGACATCGCGCGCGGCCTCGAATCGCTCGACCAGCGGATGCGCGATCAGGCGCGCCAGCGGCAGCAGGGTTCAAAGGGGTCGCAGAACTCGCCGACTTCGCAAGGTTCTCAAAACTCGCAGGGGTCGCAGGGTTCGCAGAGCGCGCAGAACGGCCAGCAGGGACAGCAGGGCGGCGCCGCGAACAACGGGCAGCCGAACGGCGGGTCGACCGACGGCGCGTACGGCGGCGGCGCCTATCGCGGCGACGCGCGCAATTGGGGCGGCTGGTACGGCGGCTACTGGGATCCGAACGACGTCCGGCAGTTCCGCCGCGACTTCCGCGAATGGGCGACCGACGCCGAGGCGCTGCGCAGGCAGCTCCAGCAGAACAACGTCAACCCGCGCGACCTCGACGACATCATTCGCGACCTGTATCGCTTCGACAACGATCGCCTCTACGCCGACCCGAATGGCCTGGCGCAGCTGCAGGCGCAGGTCACCGACAAGATGAAGAAATTCGAGTTCTCGCTCCGCCGCAAGACGGACGCGGCCAACGAATCGCTGTCCCTTTCCGGGTCGGATCAGGTCCCGGAAGGGTTCCGGACGGCTATCGAGGAGTACTATCGCTCCCTCGCCAAAAAGCAGTCGCCCCGCTGAAATACCGGCGCTTTAGGGCGGCGGCCCGACAGTGCTGTCCAAAGAATTCAGCACTGTCGGCTTGCGTCATCGTCCACGGTACAGAATAATTCCAGCGGTTGTGCTTCTGACCCTGGGGTACGGGGCTCTCGCAATCGCTCTCGCCATTGCGTTTCGCATCGCTCGCAGAGCGGCGCGGGAGCGCGAGGACGCGGCGCTGTCGGTCCGGACCATGGATCGGCTCCGGTCCGCCGCCGACGTGCGCGAGGCGATGGAAATCGTCCTCGGCAGTCTGCTTTCACATCTCAATGGCCGCGCTATCGTCGCCGTGACCCACGACCGCGCTCAGTTGCGCGTCCATATCTGGGATGCCCAACCGGCTGCGGGTAAGACCGTCGTGACGCATACGGAAGGGTCGTCGACCGACGCAGACAAGTACTTCTTCCCCGCTCCAGTCGAACCGTGGCGCGCCGTCGCGGAGAGCGGGACCAAGAGCCGTCGGATCGCGACCTGCGCGCTGCGCGGCGACAATCGCCTCGAGCGCATCGACGTCGCGTTGCCGCCGGCATTTCTCGAGGCGCACCCGTTCGACTCGCTGCTCGTCTGTTCAGGCTCGTTCGGCGCCGAATGGACCGACCGCCTCTTCGTGCTGGACGCCGCCGGCGGCGCACGCCAGCTCCGCCTCCTCGACACGGTGATGCGCCAGGCGGGGCTCGTGCTGCACACGCTCGACGTGCAGGCGGAGATGCAGTCGCGCGGCGGCGCGGCCGAGCGCGCGCGCGTCGCGCGCGAGCTGCACGACGGCGTCATTCAATCGCTCATCGGCCTCGAGATGCAGGTCGACGTGTGGCGGCGCCTGGCGGAGACCGAGGGCAACGCCGCGACGGCGCAGCTCGGTCACATCCAGCAGATGCTGCGGCGCGAGATCGTCGAGCTGCGCGATCTGATTCAGCACATGCGGCCGCTGTCGATCGACGCGAGCCATCTCCTCGAGTACCTCGCCGATCTCGCCGAGCGGTTTCAGCGGCAGACCGGCATCACCGCCCATTTCGCCTCGGAGGTCGACGAGGTGACGCTGCCGCCGCATATCTGCGGCGAGATCGCGCGCATCGTCCAGGAAGCGCTCGTCAACGTCCGCAAACACAGCGGCGCGCGCAACGTCATCGTCCGCGTCAGCGCGCCAGACAATCAGTTCAAGTTCGAGGTCGACGACGACGGTCAGGGGTTTGGATTCGTCGGCCGGTACACGAACGCGGATCTCGAGGTCGGCCGGAAGGGTCCGGTCGTCATCAAGGAGCGCGTGCGATCGATCGGCGGCACGCTCGCCATCGAATCGGCGCCCGGTCAGGGCGCGCGCGTCGAAGTGTGGGTGTCGCGCGAGGCCCATGGATAAGACCAAGGTCGTCATCGCCGATGATCACCCGATTCTGCGCGACGGGCTCCGCAAGCTCCTCGAGGCGGAGCAGGACTTCGCCGTCGTCGGCGAGGCGGTCGACGGCCACGGCGCCGTCGAAGTGACGCGCCGAATCGAGCCGAACATCCTGCTGCTTGATCTCGCGATGCCGGGCCTGCCGGGCCTCGAAGTACTGCGCGCGCTCAACGGCGTGCCGCTGGCGACGCGCACGATTCTCCTGACGGCCAACATCGAGCGCGACGAGGTCGTCAAGGCGCTGCAGCTCGGGGCGCGCGGCCTCGTGATGAAGGATTCCGCTTCCGAGCTGCTCATGAAGGCGATGCGCATGGTCATGGCCGGCCAGTACTGGATCGGCCGCGAAAGCGTGTCGGGGCTCGTCGAAACGCTTCGCACGCAGATGTTCGCGTCGTCGGAACCGAAGTTCGGGCTCACGCCGCGCGAGCTCGAAATCGTCGCCGCGGTCGCTGCCGGCTACAGCAACAAGGAAATGGCGCAGCGATTCTCGCTCAGTCAGGAGACGGTGAAGCATCACCTGACGCGGATTTACAACAAGCTTCACGTCACCAATCGCCTCGAGCTCGCGCTGTTCGCCATCAGTCAGCACCTCGTCGAGCGCTAAGCGCGAAAACCGTAGACAATAGTCATCTCCCACGCAGAGCTTTCTGGTCGCGTTTCCGGGTAAGCGCGCGGAAACGCCAAGTAACTGACACACTCGCCTGCCTTCGTGTCCCCGCACGTGATGCGGCCGGCGCTTTGCTCAATGCGCGGAGCAAATCGTCCACGTCTTCCGTGTCGAGGATGCGAATGCGAACTCTGTTGCAGCGACTACGCCGTGTTGTGGTCTTCCTGTTCGTGGTGTGTGTCGCCGTCGGATCGTTCAGCGGCGACATCAGGCCATGGGTCACGGTGAAGGCCGCGGATCCATGCCTCACGCCGCCCAATGCGATCGTCGCAGAGAACTGCAAAACGGGCGCGCCGAATACCGAGTGGGATCTCGGTCTGAATCCTTCGTCGGGCGATGCGAACATCCAGGGCTTCGCGGCCGATTTCAGCGTCAACACAAACGGCCTCGTCCAGTTCAAAGTGAGTGTGACGCCCGGCGGCCTCTACCATCTCAACATCTACCGCATGGGCTATTACGGCGGCAACGGCGCGCGGCTCGTGGCGAGAGTGCCGGCGGTGGGATCGTTGAACGGCATTCAACAGGCCGATTGTCCCACCGCTGCCGATACCGGCATGACCGACTGTGGCGCGTGGGTCCAGGATCCGGCGGCGGTCTGGGATCTTTCGACCGCGCCCGCGCCGGTG
>Ga0209805_1002653_pt1 | contig 10413 bp, 9 predicted proteins | sample GraSoiAngelo_148_FD_185905 | JGI IMG/M metagenome (GOLD analysis project Ga0209805, IMG submission 185905) | Grasslands soil microbial communities from the Angelo Coastal Reserve, California, USA - 14_1009_09_20cm (SPAdes) (version 2) | ecosystem: Environmental > Terrestrial > Soil > Grasslands ... | reverse complement strand
GCGGTGCGTGCGGTGCTCGTGGCGGATGGGATCGCACCCCGGGACATCACGGTGGTCGCATCGGGCATCGATCCCGACGAGGTGCGGCGCGCCGCTCGGACGCCCCTCGACGTGCGCGCCCGTCTCGGTCTGTCGCCGGACACGCCGCTCGCGGCCAACGTCGCCGCCCTGGTCGGTCACAAGGACCAGCACACCCTGATCCGCGCCGCCCACGCGGCTCGAGCGGCTCGCTCCGATCTCCACTGGGTCATCGCCGGTGAGGGCGAGTTGCGGGGCTCCCTCGAGGGGACGCTCGCGCGCCTCGGTCTCGCGGATCGCGTGCACCTGCTGGGGCACGTTCCCGAAGCCGACGCCCTCATCGCCGAGGCCGACGTGCTCGTGATGTCGTCGAAGGAAGAAGGCCTGGGCAGCGTCGTGCTGCACGCGATGGCGCTCGGCAAGCCGGTGGTCGCGACGCGTGCCGGCGGCCTGCCGGAGATGGTACCCGAGCCGTGGCTCGTCCCGGTGGGCGACGCGGACGCCCTCGCCCGGAAGGTGGTGTACGCACTCGATCACCCTTCCCCCTTCCCGCTTCCCCCGCGGTTCACGGCCTCCGCCATGGCCGCCGGCGTCTTGGCCGTGTATCGCTCGCTCGTCTAGATTGGAGGGCCATGATCTACGTCTGTGTCCCGGTGCACAACGAGGCCCGCACGGCGGGGCTGGTGCTCTGGAAGGTGCGCCAGGTGTTCACGGCGTTCCCGCGCGAGTATCAGCTGCTGGTGCTGGACGACGCCTCGACCGACGAGACACGCGACGTGCTCGCGTCCTACGGCAAGGTGCTGCCGATGACCGTGGTGACCCACCGGGCGCGCGAGGGCTACGCGCGCAGCCTGGAGGAGCTGCTGCGTCTCGCGCTGCAGCGCACCGACCGGCCCAAGCGCGACTGCGCCATCACGCTGCACGCCGACTTCGCCCACTCCCCCGAGAGCATGGAAGACATGGTGAAGCGGCTCGAGTCGGGGGCCGACCTCGTCGTCGCCGAGCAGGTGGAGGAGCGCGGTCGGGCGTCGCGGGCGCTCCGGCTGGCGCGGCGCTGGGCCCCACGGCTGCTGCGACTTCCCGGGCTGCGCGACACGATGTCGGGCTTTGTGGCGCTGCGTCTGATCGTGCTGCGGCAGGCCCTGCGCAGCGACGGCACGCGGTTGCTCCTGACCGACGGCTGGTGCGCGAGCGCGGAGCTCGTCGCTCGGCTCACGCGTCATGCCCGCCGCCGCGACACGGTGCCCGCGGCCGTCCGCTACGACCTGGTGCAGCGGCCTTCGCGGGTCAGGCCGTGGCGCCAGCTGCTCGAGGCGTGGCAGGCGCGCGCCATCATTCGCGCCGCCCGCACCGCGGCCGCCCTCCTCGTGATCGCCACCTCGCTCCGCGCGCAGTCCGATACGGGCCGGACCGACTCGACGCGGGCCGCCCCGCCAGCCTCGGGGTCCGTGACGGCGAGCGCGACTGCGCCCGCCCCGGCCCCCACAGCGGTGCCGTTCCCGGTGGGCGAGCGGCTGGTGTACGGGGCGCGGTACGGGCCCTTCAGCGTCGGCACGGCCACGATGGTGGTCGCGGGCGTGGACACGATTCGCGCGGAGGAGGCGGTGCACTTCCGGTTCCTGATCGACGGTGGCGCGCTGTGGTACCACATTCATCAGAATCTCGAGTCGTGGGTGGGGCGCCGCGATTTCCGATCGCGCCGCTTCCTGAATCAGACCGAGGAGAAGGGCAAGTCGTGGGAGCGAAGGTTCGAGATCTACCCGGACTCGGGCGTCTATCGCGAGGCGGGGCGCGACAGCGCGGCCCCCACGGTCGCCGAGCCGCTCGACGATGCCGCGTTCCTCTACTGGATCCGTACCGTGCCGCTGGAGATCGGCAAGCGCTACGAGTACCGGCGCTATTTCCGGCCCGAGCGCAATCCGGTCATCGTCGAGGTGCTCAAGCGCGAGCGCGTGAGCGTCGCGGGCAGGAAGTGGGACGCGATCGTGGTCCGTCCGCGCATCCCCAACGGCGGCGGCATCTTCGCCGAAAAGGCCGACGCCCGGATGTGGCTTTCCGACGAACAGCCGCGCATCATGCTCGCGCTGCAGTCCAACTTCTCATTCGGCCAGGTGACGCTGAAGCTCAAGGAGTACTCCGCCCCCCCCGCTGAGCACCCATGACCGACTACCGCGAGGCGGACTTTTCGCGACTCAAGACCGTTCCCATCGCGCAGCGCCCGAACAAAGTCGACCCATCTCTCCTCGCGCACCCGCCCGGCGGAGACCGGAGCTTCGCCGCGTTTTGGGACTCGCTCCCGGACGTGCTCGCCGCCAAGGACGCGCGCGACGTCGCGCGTTTGGTGGCGGGCGCCGCCGGGCGCCGGGGCGTGGTCGTGATGCTGGGCGGCCACGTGATCAAGGTCGGCCTCGGGCCCCTGCTCGCCGATCTGGTGCGTCGCGGCGTGATCACCCACCTCGCCCTGAACGGCAGCGCCGCGATCCACGACTTCGAGCTCGCCGCCTACGGCGGGACCAGCGAGGACGTGGCGGCCGGCTTGGCCGACGGCACGTTCGGCATGGTGGAGGAAACGGGACGCGAGATGAACGCCGCCATCGCCGACGGCGCGCGTGCGGGCCGGGGCATGGGCGAGGCGCTCGTGGACGCGCTGCGGCGCCGCGCCGGGCTCGCCGCGCCCGAGGCGTCGCTGCTCGTCGCCGCCGCCGACCGTGGCGTTCCCGTGACCGTGCACGCCGCCGTCGGGGCCGACATCATCCACCAGCACCCCACGGCCGACGGCGCCGCCCTCGGCGCCACCAGCCACCGCGACTTCAAGCGCCTGGCAGGGTCGTTGCCGGGACTGCACGACGGCGGCGTGGTGCTGAATCTCGGGAGCGCCGTCGTGATGCCCGAGGTGTTCCTCAAGGCGCTCACGGTGGCGCGCAATCTGAGCGGGGGAAAGCCGACCGGGTTCACGGCGTGCGACTGCGACATGCAGCGCCATTACCGCCCGCGGATGAACGTGGTCGAGCGCCCGACGCTCGCCGGTGGCCGCGGGGTCCAGCTCACCGGCCATCACGAGATCCTGATCCCGCTCCTGGCGTGGGCGGTGCTGCGTGAGCTGGACGCGCGTTGACTACGCGTCGGCGGGACGGCCCTTGATCATGTCGCGGATCTTGTCCGCGGTGCTGGGGCTGACGAGCCGGAGCGCGAAGTAGAGAATGAAGCCGATCGCGGCGAGCTTCAGGATCCACAAGGCGATCCCGAAGAAGCCCGCGAGCAGCCCGAAAAAGATGTTGAGGGCCACGAACGCGAGCGCGGCGAAGATGGCGAATCCGAGAATGCTGCGGAACATGGGGTCAACCTCCGTGGAGCCCCGACGCGAGGGCCGTACGACGCAATCTAGCAGCCGGTTTCAGGCAGGCGCCAGCAGGTGAACACCGCGGATGTGGCGATCATCGGCGGCGGAGCCATCGGCGCCGCCTGCGCCCGGGCGGCGGCCCTGCGCGGCCTCGCCGTCGCCATTTTCGAGCCCGGCCCCGACCCGGCCGCCGCCTCCCCGGCCTCGGCCGGCATGCTCGCCCCCCAAATCGAGCCCGCTGACGACGCGTTGGTCGCCCTGTCGGTGCGGGCGCGGGACCTCTACGAGCCCCTCGCCCCCGCGCTGCGGGAGACCACCGGCATCGACATCGGCTTCTGGAGGTCCGGCATCGCCGCGGTGGCGTTCGACGAGCCCGACGCCGTGCGCCTCAAGGAAGAGGTGGCCCGGCAGCGGCAGGCGGGCCTGCGGTGCGACTGGCTCGAGGCAGATGAGGTGCGCGAACGCTGGCCCGGTGCCGCCCCCGAGAGCCAGGGCGCCCTGTTCGCACCGGAGGATGGCGCGCTGGACCCCCAGGCACTCACCCGCGCCTGCCTCGCGGACGCGCGCCGCCTCGGGGCCGCGCTCCACGCCGAGCCCGTCGAGGCACTTCAGCTGGCACAGGGCCGGGTCACCGGCGTGGTGGCGGCGGGCGACACGACCAGCGTGGAGCACGCCGTGCTCGCGGCCGGCGTCTGGTCCCCGCGGCTGCGCGGCCTCCCCCGCGCCCTCCCCGTCGAGCCGTTGCGTGGCCAAATGGCGGCCACCGCCTGGCCCGACGGCTGCCTTCCTTCCATTCTCTACCACGATTACGGCTACGTGCTCGCCCGCGGCGGTGCGGCGGTGCTCGGCAGCACCATGGAGCGGGCCGGCTACGATGCGCACGTCACGAACGAGGGCCTCGCCCAAGTGTTCCGCGGCGCAGTACGCCTGCTCCCAGCGTTGCTCACCCAAGCCGTGCAGCGCGTCTGGGCCGGCCTCCGGCCCGCCACTCCCGACGGCCTGCCGATCCTGGGGCGCGACCCGGACGTGGAGCGGCTGTGGTACGCCACCGGTCATGGCCGCAACGGCATCCTCCTCGCGGCGCTCACGGGGGAGATCATCGCGGACCTGCTCACCAAGGGCGCAACCGACGTCGACATCGGACCGCTCGGAGTCGAGCGCTTCAACCTGACGCCTAGCCCCTAGCCCCCGATGTACCGCACCTGCGCCTTCTGCAACGGCAAGCTCGATGGCGACGGCGGCCCTACGGACCTCGGGGTGGGACGGCGGCTCGCGTTCGACGAGTGGAAGGGGCGGTTGTGGGTGATCTGCCCCAGGTGCTCACGCTGGAACCTGGCACCGCTCGACGACCGCCTGGAGCGGATCGAGGCGCTCGTGCGGACCGCGGCCGACGGGCGCGTGGCGGCCGCGACTGACCACGTCGCATTGATCCGCTGGCACGGCTACGACCTCGTACGCGTCGGCAAGCCTCGGCGCCTCGAGCTGGCCACGTGGCGCTACGGCGAACGCCTGCGGGCGCGGCGCCAGGAGCAGCTCAAGTTCGTCGTGCCCATGACGGTCGCGGCGGTGGGGCTCGCCGTGGCGGTCAACGTCGCGGCGGGCGGCTCGGTGGGCGTCTTCGTGTGGAACACTCCCCGGCTCGTCAAGCGGATCTACGTCGAGATGGTCGGACGCCGCAAGGTCGTGCTCGTCGAGCCGCCGATCTGCGAGCGGTGCGGGAGCGTGATGCTGTTGCGCGCACGACATCTGGAGCAGGCACGCGTCACCACCACAGCGCGCGAGGGTATGGCGCTGCTCCTCACGTGTCCGAGCTGCGGAGCCGAGGGCACGATGCTCACGGGCAGCGACGCGCAGTTTGCCCTGCGGCGCGGCCTGACCTACCTCAACCTGGCGCGCGGTGGCCGGCAGCGCGCCGAGGACGCCGCCCGTCTGGTGGAGGGCGCGGGCGGTCCGCACCAGCTGATCCACGACGTGGCCCGGCGCGAGCTCACGCTGCGAAGCCTCGCCCCGGACCGGCGCCTCGCCTTGGAGATGGCGGTCGACGAGCGTGCCGAGGTCGAGGAGCTGGAGCGTCAGTGGAAAGAAGCCGAGGAAATCGCCGAGATCGCCGACGGCATGCTCAGCTTTGACCCGGGGATCGACGAGGAGCTGCGCCGGCTGAGAGAGCGGATCGATCAAAAGAAGGAACGGTCGGGCTGACAGGCCTCGTCGTGTGCTGCGCCCACGCCACGCTGCACGTCGTGTTCTCTGGGGACCCCTCCGGTCTCCCCGCCGTATGACGGAAGAGGACCAAGCTCGGAGTGAGCGGATGGCTCCCCATGCGAGCCGCGGCTGGATGGTGGTGCTGGTGCGACCGTCGCGGGCGCCGCATCCGCCGAGGCGCTCCAGGCGCTCGGGCGCAAAATCCTGCGACGACGACACGCGGCGAGTCCGTAGGGCCCGGACAACCACAATGGATCAACCGCACGGTTGAAATTTTGCCGGCGCGGCTACCAGACCCCCTGCGAACTCGCTATTTTGTGGCTAGTTATGGCCAGCCCTCCCCTCGTCCAACTGCAGCACCAGCGTCCCGATCATCCCGTTCAGCGGCCAGATCGCAAGCCACCGTGGCTGAAGGTCCCCGCTCCCGGCGGGCCCAACTACGTCGCTCTGAAGCAGCTGATGCGCGCCCACGGGCTCCACACGGTCTGCGAGGAAGCCCACTGCCCCAACATCGGTGAGTGCTGGGAGCACCGCGCCGCCACGTTCATGATCTTGGGCGACGTGTGCACGCGCAACTGCGCGTATTGCGCCGTCGCGCATGGCACGCCCACGGCCCTGGACGAGGACGAGCCGGTCCGGCTCGCCGCCGCGGTGGAGCGTATGGGACTGCGGCACGTGGTGATCACCTCCGTCGACCGCGACGACCTGCCGAACGGCGGCGCCGAGATCTTCGCGGCCGCGATCGCCGAGATCCGGCGGCGCACGCCGGACACATCGGTCGAGGTGCTGATCCCCGATTTCAAAGGAAGCGAGGGGGCCCTCCGCATCGTGGTCCAGGCCCAACCCGACATTCTCAATCACAATCTCGAAACGATCGACCGGCTGTATCGCCTGGCGCGGCCCGGAGGCCGTTACGGCCGCGCGCTCGAGCTGCTGCGTCGGGCCAAACAGCTCGATCCCGGCATGCTGACCAAGTCCGGCATCATGTGCGGCCTGGGTGAGGAGTGGGACGAGCTGCTGCCCGCGATGCGCGACGTGCGCGCGCAGGGCGTGGATATCCTGACCCTGGGACAATACCTGCGGCCCTCGAGCGACCACCTGCCGATCGCCCGCTACTACACCCCCGACGAGTTCGCCGAGTTGCGCCGGCTCGGCCTCGAGATGGGGTACCGCCACGTGGAGGCGGGTCCGCTGGTCCGCTCGAGCTACCATGCCTGGGAGCAGGTAGAGCGGGCCACCGCGTCCGCCTAGCGCACGAGCCCCATGGCCACCGCCACCGCCCGGACCGCGAACACGAGCGCCCAGACGGAGCTTGAGCGGCGCATGCTGCGTCAGATGCTCCTGATCCGGCGGTTCGAGGAGAAAGCCGCCGAGGCGTACGCCCTCGGCAAGATCGGCGGGTTCTGCCATCTCTACATCGGGCAGGAGGCCGTGGGAGTCGGCTCGCTCGCGGCGTTGCGGGAGGACGACTATGTGATCTCCTCGTACCGCGAGCATGGTCAAGCCCTGGCGCGGGGCGTGCCCGCGAACGCCGTGATGGCCGAGCTGTTCGGCAAGGCGACCGGGTGCTCGAGGGGCAAAGGCGGCTCGATGCATCTGTTCGACGCCGGGCGGCGGTTCCTGGGCGGCCACGGGATCGTCGGCGGGCACATTCCGCTCGCCGCAGGGATCGGATTCGCCATCCGCTACAAGGGTGGCGACCAGGTCTGCATCTGCTACTTCGGCGAAGCGGCGGTCAACATCGGCGCCTTCCACGAAGCCCTCAACATGGCCTCCGTCTATAAGCTCCCCGTCATCTTCTGCTGCGAGAACAACCGCTACGGCATGGGCACCGCGTTCGAGCGCGTGGCGGCGGTCACGGACGTGGTGGAGCACGCCTGCAGCTACGACATGGCGGCGGAGGTCGTAGACGGGATGGACGCGCTCGCCGTGTACGCGGCTACAGAGCGGGCCGCCGACCGGGCCCGGGGCGGCGGTCACCCGACCCTGCTCGAGGTCCGCACCTACCGCTACATGGGGCATTCGATGTCCGACCCGCTACACGGCGTCTATCGCACCAAGGAGGAGGTCGAGGAGCAGCGCAAGCGCGACCCGATCTCGCAGCTCGCGCTCAGGCTGAAAGAGGAAGGCGCGCTCGATGACGCGGCGCTCGACGCCCTCGACGCCGAGGCGCGGGCCCAGACCGACGAGGCGGTGCGCTTCGCCGAGCAGAGTCCCGACCCCGACCCCGCCGAGTTGACCACTCACGTGCTCGCCGACTGATGGCCACGCTCACCTACCGCGACGCCCTGAACCAGGCGCTGCGCGAGGAGATGCAGCGCGACCCGAACGTCTTCCTGATGGGGGAAGAGGTCGGCGTCTATCAGGGCGCGTACAAGGTGAGCCGCGGCCTGCTCGAGGAGTTCGGGCCCCAGCGGATCGTAGACACGCCCATCGCCGAGCTGGGCTTTGCGGGGATCGGCGTGGGAGCCGCCATGGCGGGCCTCCGCCCGGTGATCGAGTTCATGACGTGGAACTTCGCCGTGCTCGCCCTCGACCAGATCGTCAACTCCGCCGCGAAGATCCTGTACGAGTCGGGCGGCCAGGTGCCCATCCCGATCGTGTTTCGGGGGCCGAACGGGGCGGCGCTGCAGCTCGCGGCGCAGCACTCGCAGGCGTGGGAGTCGTGGCTGGCCCACATCCCCGGATTGAAGGTCGTCGCGCCCGCGACCCCGGCGGACGCCAAGGGGCTCCTCAAATCCGCGATCCGCGACAACAACCCGGTCATCGTGCTCGAAGGCGAGATGCTGTACAACATCAAGGGCGAGGTGCCGGAGGGGGAGCACATCGTACCGATCGGGCGCGCCGAGGTGAAACGGCCGGGGAGCGACGTCACGCTCATCTGTCACTCGAAGACGGTCGCGGTCTCCCTCAGGGCCGCCGAGCAGCTGGCCGAGCACGAGGGCGCGTCCGCCGAGGTGCTCGACCTGCGGTCGTTGCGCCCGCTCGATGAGGCGGCCATCCTCGAGTCGGTGGCGCGCACCAACCGGGCGGTCGTGGTCGAAGAGGGGTGGCCGCAGAGCGGCATCGGCGCCCAGGTGGTCGACGTGATCCAGCGAGAGGCGTTCGACCAGCTCGACGCCCCGGTGCTGCGCGTCACCCAGGCCGACGTCCCCATGCCCTACAACAAGCAGCTCGAGCGCCTCGCGAAGCCCTCTGCCGAGCGCGTGGTCGCCGCGGCGCGCCGCGTGCTCTACCTCGACTGACCGTGGCCACCAACGTCTATATGGAAGCGCTCTCCCCCACCATGGAGGAAGGGCGCGTAGCCAAGTGGCACAAGCGGGACGGCGACGCCGTGAAGACGGGCGAGACGCTGGCCGAGGTCGAGACCGACAAGGCGGTGATGGACCTGGTCGCGCGCGCGGACGGCGTGCTGCGGCAGGTGGCGGTGGCCGAGGGGCAGACGGTACCGGTGGGGAGCGTGGTGGCCGTCATCGCGGCGCCGGGAGAGAACGTCAGCGCTCCGTCGGCCACTCCCCCGCCTGGGCCGGCGGGAAAGGGGAAACGGGAAACGGGAAACGCGGCGGTCGCGACTGCTCCCGCACCTGTCACCGTCACCGCGCTGTCCGCCCCTCCGACCGACGCCACGCGGGTGAAGGCTTCCCCGCTCGCGCGACGAATGGCGAAGGAGACCGGCGTGGACCTGAAGCTCGTCACCGGTTCTGGGCCGGGCGGCCGAGTCGTGAAGAAGGATCTCGAGCGCGCGCCCACCACAGCGCCCGCGGCAACCTTTCCCGTTTCCCGTTTCCCGTTTCCCGACCGCCCCGGAGCTCCGTACGATGACGTTCCGCTCACCCAGATCCGCAAGACCATCGCCAAGCGGCTCGCGACGTCCCTCGGCCCCATCCCCCACTTCTTTCTCACGACCGAAGTGGACATGGAGCGGGCGTCCGAGGCGCGGGATGCCCTGAACAAGCAGCTCGGCGACCGGGGCAAGGTCTCGTTCAACGACATCGTCATCAAGGCCACCGCCCTCGCGCTCGGGACGCACCGCGCCTGCAACGCCTGGTTCCAGGAGGACCACATCCGCTACTGGAACGAGGTGCACATCGGCATGGCCGTGGCCGTGGAGGACGGGCTCATCACGCCGGTGATCCGGAGCGCCGACTTGAAGTCCCTCGGCGAGATCGGCCGCGAGGCGAAGGACCTCGCCGAGAAGGCCCGCTACCGCCGGCTCCAGCCGAACGAGTACACCGGAGCGACATTCTCCGTCTCGAATCTTGGCATGTTCGACATCGATCAGTTCACGGCGGTCATCAATCCGCCGGAGGCCGGGATCATCGCCGTGGGCTCGATCGTTCAGAAACCGGTGGTGCTGGACGGCCAGGTGACGGCCCGGCGCCGCGTGCGCCTCACGATGAGCTGCGACCATCGGGTGATCGACGGCGCGACCGGGGCGGCGTTTCTCCAGACCTTGAAACAGATGCTCGAGAACCCGCTGGCGATGCTGTTGTGATTGCGGATTGGGGATTGCGGATTGCGGAATTGAAGACCGCGCTGCCAATCCGCAATCCGAAATCCGCAATCCGCAATTGGGAGGGGGGCACCGTTGGCCAGTCAATTTGATGTCATCATCCTCGGGGGCGGCCCCGCCGGCTACGTCGCCGCCATCCGCTCGGCGCAACTCGGTATGAGCACGGCCGTGATCGAGAAGGACAAGCTCGGCGGCGTGTGCGTCAATATCGGCTGCATCCCCACCAAGGCCTTGCTCCATTCCGCCTACATCGCACGGCTGTTGCGGGAAGCGAAGGAATTCGGCATCGAAGCCGGTGCCGTCAAGACCGACTATGGCGTCGCGATGCAGCGCTCCCGCA